>Ga0247803_1000426_pt1 | contig 23392 bp, 22 predicted proteins | sample UWRJL014104B1_FD_180928 | JGI IMG/M metagenome (GOLD analysis project Ga0247803, IMG submission 180928) | Plant litter microbial communities from Arlington Agricultural Research Station in Wisconsin, United States - UWRJ-L014-104B-1 | ecosystem: Environmental > Terrestrial > Plant litter >...
CGCCCGGCGAGATGCGCCGTCTGATACCGCTCCTTCTGGGTATCGGGCTTTGCGTGGTGGTGTTTCGCGGGGCCTATGAACAGGTCGGCAACACGGTGGCGCTCTGGGCCGATCAAGGGGTGGACCGCAGGCTCGGATCCCTGTCCATCCCTATGACATGGTTCCAGTCGCTCAATCCGCTCCTGGTCTTCGCCCTGACGCCGGTCCTGCTGACCTGGTGGACCCGCCGCGCGGCCAAGGGCCGCGAGGCGTCGCCCCTGATCAAGATGGCGATCGGCGCCCTGGGCGTGGCCTCGGCCTTCTTCATGCTGGCGATCGTCGCCGCGCTCAGCGGAACCCACCCGGCGAGCTGGCTCTGGCTGGTGGTGTTCTTCGTGCTTCTGACGGCCGGCGAACTCTATATTCTTCCGGTCGGACTGGGTCTGTTCGCCCGACTGGCCCCGGCCGGGATGGCGGCCACCATCGTCGCCGCCTGGTTTCTGGCCGCCTTTGCGGGCAACCTTCTGGCCGGAGCCCTGGGCGCCTTCTGGAGCGCGATGCAGCCTGCCGCCTTCTTCGTCATGATGGGCGGGGTCGGGGTCGGCGCCGCCGCTCTGCTGGTGCTGATGAACCCCGCCGCTCGCCGCGCCGAGGCCGAGCATGTCCAGCGCCAGCAGGCCGCCGCCCCGCCCGGATGACGCGCCCTACCTGAGCGGTCGATATTCGCAGGTAAAGGGCGGATCGCCGGACAGCAGCCTGGGCGTCAGGTGGATGTGCAGCCGTTGGGCCGCGACCGGCGCGTTCAGGGCGAAGGCCTGTTCGGCCTCGTACATCTCGTCGCGGTGCGGCGCGTCCCAGCCCTTGGCCAGTTTGATCGCCCGCGCCTTGGCCTTGGCCACCGTGTCGGCCACGACGAAGACGTTGCGGTGCTTCTCGGCGAAATCGCGGCCGTCATAGCCGCCCAGGTTGACGTAATAGAGCTGTTCCGGCCCCTCGAAGGGTTCGGGCTTCAGCATCACCTCATAGCCGTCGGCTTGGCTGATCTCTGACCAGCAGTCCAGGTGAAGACTGCCCGGTTTCCCCCACCATTCACGCAGCAGGGTGTCGTAGGTTTCCTCGATCGAGGGGGCGACGACGAACCTCATGTCGTGGACCTCGATATTGGCGCCGGGGTGCTCGCCGCCGATGTAGATCGCAAACAGTTTCATCATCATGCGGCCTCGGCTGCGTGGGGGTTGGACACGGCCGCAGCCAGGGCGTTACCGACGATCTGGCCCATCTCATGCGAGCTGGTGATCCCTTGTACGAAGGGGTGGCGGCCCATGAGGAAAGGCAGGCTGAGGCAGAACAGCCGGTCTGGCGGTATGCCCTCGGCGGCCACGCGAAACACCTCGTCTATGGCCAGGCCCCGATTGGTCGCCCCGTCATTGGCCGGTTCGTCGCGGACGACGCCCTGTTCCAGCAATGACAGGAAGGGAAACTGGATCGCTGACAGGGGGCGCTGGCCGGTGGCCTCGATGAAGACGGAGAAATGCCTGGTGCGGTCGCCCATCTGGACCACGACCCCGCCCTCGGGCCGGTGGGTGTCGATGCGGTAGCCGTCGCCCAGCGCCAGAACCTCAAGCTTTCCGGCCTCGTGCAGGGCCAGCATCCGCTGGATGGATTCATGCGGCACGGCGCCGTAGTCGTCTACGAAGACCGGCTTGAGCGTCCGGTTGAACCGCTCGAACTCGCGGTCGTCCAGATGCGGCACGATCACCGCCAGAACCTCGTGCATCCGCAGGATGGCGTAGCGCCACGCCACGGTCACCCGGTCGGCGTGGTTGCGTTGGGCCTCGGCCAGATTGTCCCTCGCCCACTGAAACGGATCGGCGGCGGCGCGTTCGGCGAAATAGGCGTCGCAGAAGCTTTCCGGCGTCGCATCGGTCAGACCCGCCGCCTCCGCATAGGCCGGATCCTCCTGCATCAGTTCGCGCCGGAACAGGTCGAAGGCCGCATCCAGCAGGTCATCGGCATCCTCGTGGATCAGGGCGTCGATGGCCTCGGCCGTGCAGATCGACAGGGGCGTGTGCGGCAAGGGAAAGAAGAAGTCCGCCTCGGGCAGCAGGCCCTTGCGCGACATCATGGTCAGGGAAAACCCCTCGGTTCCGGGCCGGGCCTGATAGACCAAATCCTCGCCATGCCGCACGAACGCGCCGTGGTTGGCGGCCAGGGCGACGGCGGCGTCGATGGCGGTCAGGGACGAACCGCGAATACCGACCTCGACCGGCCCGATCCCGGCCAGGGCCTCGGCTGGCCAGGGACTGAGGAAATAGCCAGGGCGAACCTGCTGCTCAGCCGGCCACTGATGGCCCGTGGCCAGAACAACGTGGTCAAACAAGATGCGGTCCACGATCCCCTTGCGCGGGGCGACGGTCAGCAGCATCCCGCCCTCGACATGGGCAACGTCCATGACCCGGCATCTGGAACGGACGTCGATCTGCACGCCGTCCGCCTGAGCCCTGGCGACAAGGGCGTCGAACTGATCGCGAAAATAGCGGCCCAGCACCACCCGAGGATAGAAGGCGCGCTCGTCCAGCGCCGAATGTTCGACCCCCATGGCGCCAAGCTGGCTGGGCGACTGGCGTTCCAGCCACGCCAGCAGAGTTTCACCCAGGGGCGGGATCTCGATGCTGGCGATGTTGGACAGCATGGCCGGATCATTCCAGCCGGGCCGATAGGGCGTGCCCAGCCCCGCCGTCGCCTGGGCCTCGAACACGGTGATGGCGATGTTGTCGGGGTTCTGAGCCAGAAGGGCCGCCAGGGTGTAGATCGTGGTCGGGCCCGCGCCGACGAAAGCAATCGTGGGTGTCATGCCCGATGAATGCGCAAGATCGGAAATCGCGCCATCAAGGGCGAGAATATCTCGCGATCTCAGCCTATTGCCGGATGGTCTATGTGGAAGCCTAAGCCCGATCCGCCTTTAGCCCGCCCGCAGAGCGGCGGCCAGAAGGGCGTTCGCCAGCGTGGCGGATTGCGGCGCATCACCCTGTCTGACCACGATCAGATCCCGAGAGGGCGCGATCAGGATCATCTGGCCCCCGGCCCCGAGCGCCGCAACCGTGTCGCGGGGTGCGGAGGGGAAACGGAGCCCCTGGCCGCGCCCGACGGCGTCGTGTCCCGCCTGGGCGTTCTCCCACCACAACAGACCATAGGATGGGTTCAGCGCCTGCGAGGGCCGCAGCAGCGTGCGCAGCGTCGCTTCGCCGATTAGACGACGCCCCTGCCACACCCCTCCGTTCAGCACCAGCTGGCCAAAGCGCGCCAGGTCGCGGGCGGTCGCCTCGGCGCTATAGTAGTTGGTGACCGGTCCAACCTCGCCTTGGCCCTGAGAAGTGATCCAGGTCGTGCGGGTCATTTCCAGGGGGCCGATCAGATGATCCTGGGCGAAGTCCGCCAGCGGTCGATCCACGGCCCGTTCCAGGATGTGGAACAGCAGGTGATAGGCGGCCGTATTGTAGGTCCAGCGCGCGCCCGGCGGATCGCGCAAAGGCATGGCGGCATTGATGGCGAACTGGTCGCCAACGACGCCTCTCACCGCCAGCCCCGTGTCGTCCAGCCCGGATGTCATGCTCATCAGTTGGCGCAATGTGATCGCCGAACGGGGGTCGTCTCGCCAAGTCGGGACAAAGTCGGCAGCCGGCTGGTCCAGGCTGTCAAACATGCCCTTTTCCAGGGCCATGGCGAGCAGGACCGCCAGGATGCTCTTGCCGACCGAGGCGACTTCGCGGGGCCGTTGGGCGTCCCACCCGACAGCATGGCGTTCGGCCACGACCTGACCGCCCACGCTGACCAGAAGACTGGTGCTGGACTGGGCCATGGCCAGATCGAGCACGGCGTCGAAATCGCCTTGGGGCGGCGCTAAATACCCGCTTCCTGCGCATCCCGCTAAGCCAAGCGCTGCCGCGTTCAGGGCCGTTCGGCGCGTGAGGCCGCCGAGCCTTGGATCGGCAAGCCTTGGGCCGCGCTTCGACGCCGGGGGAATCGGGTTGAAAGTCACGAGCCCTCTGGGCCGGAACCCTCCGGCGGCGCCGTGTCGTGCAGGCTGGAGCGCTGCTGGCAGATGGCCATGAAGCCCGCGGCCATGAAGGAGGCCATCCGCGCCTTGATCGCTTCGAAATCGTTGGAATCGCAAAGTCCGTCGGACAGGCGGTCGATCCGCCCCGTGCGCGCCAGCGTCAGCATCAGGCCGCCGGTGACGAAGTGATACCCCCAGAAGATGTCCTCTTCGGCGCAGTCGGGCAGGGCCTTCTTCAGCAGGGCGATCAGTCGCAGGACCACGGGGTCGAAGTGGAAATCCATCAGCTCGGCGCCATAGGGCGTGTTCGACACCTGGGCGCCCAGGACGCCGTAGTTCTTCCAGTTCTCGCCACCCTGGCTGTAGAGATCCAGGTCGGTATCGAGGAAGGCCCTGAGCGCGCCCTCGACGGTCGGCCGCCCCTGTGTCGCGACCTCGTATTCATCCAGCGCCTGGGTTCGCAGCAGGATGGTCACTTCCGCCCGGCGGGCGATGACCGCATCGAACAGCTTCTTCTTGTCGGTAAAATAATAGTTCAGCAGCGTGTGGTGGACGCCGACCTGCTGGGCGACATCCTTCAGGGTCACGCCGTAGAGGCCATGGATCGAGAACAGACGCTCGGCGGCGTCCAGGATCTGCTCCATCATGTCGGCGCGCTGTTCGACCTTGGTCCGGCTACCGCGCGTCTTGACCGGCCTTGCCGCCGCGTCGGCGAGCGCCGCCTGCGCCCGGGCTTCGGATTTCGTTTCAGCCGTCGCCATAATCAGCCCTCAACCTCTTCTTGTCGCTTGCCGGTCGAGGCGAGGGGCATCTGCTCCAGGCGGACGATCGCACGGGGAATCCACCACGGAGCAGCCCGGTCGCGCAATGGCCGCCACGATGTCTTCGTCGCAAACGCCCTCGATCATGGACAGTTCGGCGCCTCTGGCGGCAGGGGGGGCGACAGCACGCCGAAATTCCAGTTCCAGACAATGCCGCCCGCCGCGCGACGACGACACACCACGGCCTCATGGGTTTCGAACATGCCGGGCATCAGGCGCTTGCGCACCACCGGTTCCGCCTCGAAGGCCATATAGGTCCGATCATCGCCATAGGCGGGCCAGTTCGGTTGACCGGAGGCCGTGGGCGCGCCGGTGCGGGCGAAACTGGCCCAATAGGCCATCATAGCCTCGGAGAAGCGACGTTCGGCCTCTGTGTCGGGTATCTCGGGCCAGCGCGCCGGCGTGAGGTCCGCCGTGCCGAAAACGAAGGGGATCTCCGAGGCGTGGAAGGCGTGAAGATCGGCCTCTTCCATCGCCGGATAGCCGTGATCGAAGAAATAGAGATAGCCCGGCTGGCCGGTCCTGGCCTGAAGGCGGACCATGCGTTCTGCGGTCCAGCCATAGAGGCCGTCGCGCGGGATGGCCAACAGGCTCTGCTCCAGGTCCGATGCGGGATAGAGCCGCAGGAAGTCGTCGGCCAGTACACCATAGCGTTCGCGGATCTCGCGCTCATAGACGACCGGGTCAGTCGGCGGCGAGGGCGGCAACAGGAACCTGAGCGAGCGGATTTCGCCCGCGTTGAACCCGATCAGCAAGGGCACGGGCGCCTGTTCGCCCTTGTCGAAGACCTCAACCAGTTGCTCGGGCAGCACCTTGCCGTCGATGGTCCCCCAGGGGGCATAACCCTTGGCCAGAGCCGATGTGGTAAGGGTCTGCGCGTCCATCGCCCGCAGGTCCGCCAGATCCGCAAAGCCCAGTTGAGCCTGCAGCCACGCGCCCATGGACTCGGCCGCCGGGTCGCCGTGACCGCTGGAACGCAGTTCCGGCGTCGAAATCATATAGGCGCTCTGGGCGATGGCCCGGTCGAACAGGCCGCGCGCCTGGGGCGAGGCCATCAGGTACATGACGCTGAGGGCGCCGGCGGACTCACCGGCGATGGTGACGTTTTCCGGATCGCCCCCGAAGGCCGCGATATTGGTCTTTATCCAGTTCAGCGCGGCGATCTGGTCCAGCAGACCATAGTTGCCGGACACGTCCTGAGACGACTCGGCGCTGAGTTCCGGGTGGGCGAGATAGCCCAGCACGCCCAGCCGGTAGTTGATCGACACCACCACCATGCCCTGGGCCGCCGCCATCCGGGCGCCATCGTACATGGCCTCGTTGCTCGCGCCGGTATTCAGCGCGCCGCCGTGTATCCAGACGAAGACCGGCGCGTCCTGGGAATCCTGGGGCGCCCAGACGTTCAGAAACAGACAGTCCTCGCTCATCGTGGGCGCGTCACCGGCATAGATGCTTTCCCCACGCGCGACCGGCTGGTGGCACGCGGCCCCAAAGCGGGTGGCGTCGCGCGTCTGGCCCCAGCGCGGCATGTCCGCCGGCGCCCGCCAGCGCCGCTCGCCGGTCGGGGCCAGGGCGTAGGGAACGCCCCGGAAGACATTGACGCCATCGGCCGCCTCGCCCTGAAGTGGGCCCGCGGGTGCGTCGACCAAGGTCTGGGCCGACGCAGAGCCGACCATGGCGCAACTGGCGATCAAGGCCGCGGTTACGGCGAGTGCAGCAGTCTTCATCTCATTTCCGTCCCATGCCCGATCATGAACGTCGGAGCTGGACGTGATTGAGACACGGGTTTCAAGGCGGGTCAACATTCCCTCTCATGTGTGTGAGTTTATTGCGGTTCAGCAATGCGGCTGCCAGACAGCCCGCTGCACAGGCGTCAGAGATCGTCGGGATAGCCGTGGGATCACATCGAACCCGGCGATCCCACAGAGCTCCACCACTGCGTCGCTCCGCTTCTTTTAATAGTCACTCAGTTGATAGTGAACGTTGACGAGGCGGCGTCGGGGGCGGCATGCTGCGGCGCACAACGAACGCCCTCGCTGTTCGGATGGTCCGTTCAGGACGAAGGGCGTCGATTGGGGAGAGCCGATGACCATTGATCTCAAGGGCCGGAATGCGGTCGTGACCGGCGCCGGCGCTGGCCTGGGGCGCAGCCACGCCCTCGCCCTGGCAAGCTATGGCGCGCGCGTGCTGGTCAACGACCTTTCCGCCGACAACGCCCAAGCCGTCGCCGCCGAGATCCGCGCCGCCGGAGGCCAAGCGGAGGCCTTCGCCGCCAGCGTCACCGATCGCGACGCCGTCACCGCCATGATCGACGGCGTGGTCGAACGCTGGGGATCGATCGACATTCTGATCAACAATGCCGGCATCCTGCGCGACCGGACCTTCGCCAAGCTGACGCTGGACGATTTCGAGGCCGTGTTCGACGTCCACGTCATGGGATCGGTCAACACCACAAAGGCCGCATGGCCGCACATGCGCGACCAGGGCTATGGCCGGATCGTCTTCACCACCTCGTCGTCGGGGCTGTACGGCAATTTCGGCCAGGCCAACTATTCCGCCGCCAAGATGGCTGTGGTCGGCCTGATGCAGACCCTGTCGCTGGAGGGGGCCAAGTACAATATTCGCGTCAACTGCCTGGCGCCCAGCGCCTCTACCCAGATGACGGCAGGCCTCTATTCCGATGACGATCTGAAAGGCCTGTCGACGGATCTGGTCAGCCCGGGCGTCGTCGCCCTGTCGGCCCAGGACGCCCCGACCCGCGTCGTGCTGCTGGCCGGCGCGGGTGCTTTCGAACAGGCCCATATCACCATGACGCGCGGCGTCTGGCTGGGCGACGCCGCCGACGCCGCCGAACAGATCCAGGCGCGCTGGTCCCAGATCGCCGATCGCGACGGCGAGACGACGCCGGGCTCAGGCGCGGCCCAATACAACCACGAAGTCCGCCATCCCGGCCGCGCAAGGACGCCCGTGGACGCCTGACGCGCCCTTCATGGCGTGCAGAAGAAAGGGGCGGACGTCGCCGTCCGCCCCCAATCGCAAGGAGCCCAATCGCAGAGCCGTAAGAAGCTCTTCTTGATCCCCACCTCGAAGGTCCGGGCGTGGCGGAGAGCGCCATCCCGGTCTTCAGTTCTTCGATGGCGGAGCGGCTTGATCGCCCAGCCGACTGGGCGCAAACGATGGAAAGATCGACAGAACCGGGTCGCCGGCCAGTCGTACGTCCATGAATCAGCGAGGAGTCCGCGTGGGGACCACGAGCCGGAAACCAGCCGCCGCAAAGGCTCCCGAAAAAAAGGGCGCGGCTGCCAGGAGCCGTCCGCGCACCAAGGCCGAGCAGCGCGCGCAGAGCCTGGAACAGATTCTGGACGCCGCCGAATACCTGTTTTCGAAGAACGGCTTCCACGGCGTGACCCTGCGCGACGTCGCCGCGCGCGTGGGCATCCACACGACGCTGCTGCACTACTATTTCAAGGACAAGGCCAACCTGTTCGACGCCGTCTTCGCCCGTCGGGCGGGGACGACCAGCAGCGGCCGCATGGTGGCGCTGGAGACCTATGAGCGCGAGGCCGGCGACCATCCGACGGTCGAGGGCGCCCTGCACGCCTTTCTCGATACCGACCTCGACCTCTATTACGAAGGCGGCGAGAGCTGGATGAACTACGCCGCCTTCTGCGCACGGGTCAGCAATACGCCCGAAGGCGCCGAACTGATGGACGCCTATTTCGACCCCGTGGTGCTGAAACTGGTCGAGATCCTGAAGCGCGCCCTGCCCGACTATCCCGAGGAGGACATCTTCTGGGGGTATCACTTCGTCACGGGAGCCCTGATGAACACCCTGGCCAGGACGGGCCGGATCGACAAGGTCTCGGGCGGTCTGTGTCACTCGGACGACTTCCCGGCGGTGCGACGGCGGATGGCGCGGTTCATGGCCGCCGGCTTCCTGTCGCTCAGGCAAGCCTGACGCTCACCCTCGAGCGGGGAACGGTGGGCGCGTCGAGCGCTTCCAGTTCGGCGGCCCTTGGTCATGGGCTGTGCGTTCTGATGGTTGCGCTGCGACGGTCATCCCGCCATTGTCGGAGCTTAGACGATCGGCCGCGATGAGCATCGTCGGAGGACCCCCGATGGCCGAACCTGGCGATCCGAACACACCATCAGAACCCGCGCCCGGCGCCATGCCCGGTTCCGAGGACGCCGTGATCGCCGCCCAGGCCCACGACGACATGGTCGGCTTCACCTCCGTATCGTCCCTGACCGGACGGCCGCGGACGCCTGATCGCGTCCCTGAGTCCCCTCCTGAGGAAGAGCCCGAGCCTGCCAGAGAGACTGGGGCGGTGGTCGACGATCTGGCAACCATGGACGTGCAGGAAAGCCTGTTCGCGCCCCGGCCCCAAGAGGCTCCGATCAGGCCTGCTCCCGAGCAACCGTCCGCCCCGGCGCCTGATATCCGGGACCCTGGCTTCGATAACCATCCGCCCGCACCCGACGTTCAGACGGAGCCCCCCATCCCGGCCTGGGCCGTCGAGACCCCGCGGCCAGCCGCCGCCAAGCCGGTCTTTGGCCGCGCAGACGGTCCGGTCGCACCGCCGGAAGGGGCGATGAGCCTCTATACGATCTACGCCCTGATCCTGTTCGCGGTGCCCACCCTGGGCGTGGCGGCCCTGATCGCCCTGGTCGCCGTCATCGGCCGACCGACGCCGCAGCAACCCCTGGCCCTGAGCCATCACCTCTACCAGAAGCGCACCCTGTGGATCGCGGCCATCGCCGCCGCCCTGGGCGTCGTGCTGATCGCGGTGAACCTGGGCGTGTTCGTGCTGTTCGTGCTGGCGGTCTGGGTCGTCATCCGCGGGGCCAGAGGCATTCTGAAGCTCAGCGCCGGCCAGCCGATCGCACGACCCGACAGCTGGCTCTTGTGAGGACGACATCATGACCGACGCCCAACCCCGCCTCGGCGACCCTCATGAGGCCGAGGGCAGACCCGCCGCCTTCATCGCCTGGGGTCTCTATATCCTGTCCATCCCCAGCGCCGCCCTGCTGGCGCCGATCGGCCTGATCGTGGCCTACGCCGCGCGCGGTTCGGCGACGGGCCTGCCGCGCCAGCATCTGGACGCAGCCATCCGCCTGTTCTGGTCGGTCTTCTGGTGGACCGCCGCCGCCGGCGTCCTGATCGTCATCAGCGTTCTGCTGTCCTGGCTGATCCTGCCGATCATCCTGATCTTCATCCTGTGGGGCGTGCTGTTCCTGCTGGGCGTGTGGTTTACCATCAAGAGCATACTGGGCCTGATCAACCTGCTTCAGAACCGCGCCCCGTAGGTCAGACAGCGGGCCACTTGAAGATATAAGCATATCTTTATATGTTTGCCGCTCTTCCGCGCCGTTGCGAGCGCTACAGGAGCCGTGCTTGTCCCGTTCATCCTTCCTGTTCACCTCCGAGAGCGTCTCCGAGGGCCACCCCGACAAGGTCGCCGACCGTATCTCGGACACGGTGGTCGACTTGTTCCTGTCCAAGGACCCCTATGCGCGCGTGGCGTGCGAGACCCTGACCACGACCAATCTGGTGGTGCTGGCCGGCGAGATTCGCGGCGAGGGCGTGATGGACACCTCCGGCGCCTGGGCCCCGGGCGTCGAGGCCGAGATCGAGGCCGCCGTGCGCGCCGCGGTCAAGGACATCGGCTATGAACAGTCGGGCTTCCACTGGGAAAAGTTCGAGTTCATCAACCGTCTGCACGGCCAGTCGGCCGACATCGCCGTGGGCGTTGACGCGGCGGGCAACAAGGACGAGGGCGCGGGCGACCAAGGCATCATGTTCGGCTATGCCTCGAACGAGACGCCCGAGCTGATGCCGGCGACCCTGCAATACAGCCACAACATCCTCAAGAAGCTGGCCGAGGTGCGCCACGGCGGCGACAAGCGGCTGGAGCCCGACGCCAAGTCCCAGGTCACCATCCAGTACGTCGACGGCCGACCGGTTCGCGCCACCTCCATCGTCCTGTCGACCCAGCACGCGCCCGGCCTCTCGTCGGCCGATGTCGCCGAGATCGTCAAGCCGCACATCCTGTCGGTCCTGCCCGAGGGCTTCACCGACGAGGACACCGTCTGGCACATCAACCCGACCGGCATCTTCGAGATCGGCGGACCGGACGGCGACGCGGGCGTGACCGGCCGCAAGATCATCGTCGACACCTACGGCGGCGCGGCCCCCCACGGCGGCGGCGCCTTCTCGGGCAAGGACCCGACCAAGGTGGACCGTTCCGCCGCCTATGCCTGCCGCTACCTGGCCAAGAACGTCGTCGCCGCCGGCCTGGCCGAGCGCTGCACGATCCAGATCTCCTACGCCATCGGCGTGGCCAAGCCCCAGTCGATCCACGTCGATCTGCACGGCACCGGCAAGGGCAAGGTCACCGAGGCGGTCCTGGAAGCCAACATCCTGGGCCTGATCGGCGGCGCCACCCCCCGCTCGATCCGTGAGCATCTGGGCCTGAACAAGCCGATCTACGCCCGCACCTCGGCCTATGGTCACTTTGGCCGCACGCCGGACGCTGACGGCGGCTTCAGCTGGGAAAAGACCGACCTGATCGACCAGCTCAAGGCCCTGGCCTAGTCTCTGGCCTAGTCACGGCCTGACGCCCCATCAGCATCTTCATCGCCGGTCGTCGCCCAGGGGCGCGGCCGGCGATTTTGCGTTATAGGCCCGGCCATGCCCGCTTCACGTCCCAAGAAACCCGGTGATCCCCTGCATCCGCGCGCCTCAGGGCCGCTGCGCTCGTTCGGGCGGATCAAGTCGCGCACCATCAAGCCGTTGCAGGCCGCCCTGTTCGACACGCTTCTGCCGACCATCGCCGTGCCCGATCCCAGGACCGGGCCGGTCGATCCTCGCGTCCTGATGCCCGAGGCCAGCGAGGCCTGGCTCGAGATCGGCTTTGGCGGCGGCGAACACCTGGCCGAACAGGCGCAGCGGAACCCGGATGCGGTGATGATCGGCTGCGAGCCCTTCCTGAACGGCGTCGCCTCGGTTCTGCGCCACATCGACGACCGGGGCCTGACGAATGTTCGCATCCATGCGGACGACGGGCGCGACGTGCTGAACGCCATTCCCGACGCCAGCCTGGACCGGGTGATGATCCTGTTCCCGGACCCCTGGCACAAGGCGCGCCACAACAAGCGCCGCCTGTTGAACGAAGAGACCGCCGCCCAGATCGCGCGCGTGTTGAAGCCGGGCGGACGGCTGCGGTTCGTCACCGACTGGAAGGACTATGCCGGCTGGGCGCTGGAGCGACTGAACCGCACGCCGGGTCTGGTCTGGCTGGCCAATGAAGCGGACGACTGGCGCATCGCCCCCGCCGACCACGTCGTCACCCGCTATGAGGAAAAGAAGCTGGGCGACACCGCGCCGCTGTTTCTGGAATTCGAGCGGGTCTAGGCCGGTCTCAGGCGCGCACGCCGCCAGATCCGCAGCACGACCAGCACCAGGGCCGATTTCATCACGGCCCCGATCAGGAAGGGCAGGGCGCCGACCTCGATGGCCCGCACGGGATCCAGCCCCACGCTGACGCTCAGCCAGCCGACCCCGGTCGCCAGGGTCACCGCGTGCGCCGCCAGCAGGATCGCGAGCCCCGGCGGCGCCCGGTCCAGCCGCCCCTGCTCGGCCGCCCAGCCGGCGATGAAGGCGGCGGCGGGAAAGCCGATCAGATAGCCCGCACTGGCGCCCGTCGCAGCCGCAAAGCCCCCCGCCCCATTGGCCAGGACAGGCAGGCCGACGACCGCCAGACCCAGATAGAACACCACGCTCGCCGTCCCCCAGCGCGACCCCAGCATCGCGCCGGCCACAAGCACGGCCCAGGTCTGCATCGTGATCGGGACGGGATAGAAGGGGATGGCGATCTGGGCGCAGACGGCGATCAGAATCGAAAAGCCCACAACGGACGCCAGGATTGGTCCCGGAAGACGCCGGAAGGCGGTGGTGTCGCGCGTTGCGGTCATGCCCCAGCCGAACCATATTTGCGCCGGCGACCGCAAGGGCCGACGACACGGTCCCGCCGCCAAAGACCGCCAACAAGGACACACCCATGGCTCTCGACCTTTATGACGTCTCCGTTCCCGCCTTCCTGCGCGGCCTGAAGGCGCTGTCGGCCCTGCTCGACAAGGCCATGGCCCAGGGGTTCGACGAAACGGCGCTGATGCAGGCGCGGTTGGCGCCCGACATGCACCCCCTGCCCAACCAGGTCCGAACGGCGGCGTTTTCGGCGCGTGGCTGCGTCGCCCGACTGACCGGCCAGGACTGGCCCGTGACCGACGACGCCGAAGCGACCTTTGCAGAGCTTCAGACCACCATCGCCCTGTCCATAGCCTTCATCGAGGGCGTGCCGCGCGAGGCCTTCGACGGCGCCGAGGACCGCGAGGTGGTGCTGAAATTCCCCGGCGGCCAGTTCGACTTCAAGGGCGCGCAGTACCTGACCGGCTTCGCCCTGCCGAACTTCTATTTCCACGTCACGACCGCCTACGCCCTGCTGCGCGCGGCGGGCGTAGAGATAGGCAAGCGGGACTATATGGGTGCCCCCGGCTGACAGGCCATTGAAACGGAAGGGGCTGACAACCCCTTCCGACGGGTCTATAGGGCGTCCCACATCGTTAGACACCGGCGTCCGACGGCGCCGCGTTTCCAAGCGGCGGCCCGGACGGCCAGCCGCTTTTTTCTTGCCCGCACTTTCATGCCGGCCTTCTTATCGAGTTGATACCGCCTTTGCGCGCCAAGACCGTCCAGGACCGCCAGCTGATCGAACTGATCGACCCCGTCGCCGAAAGCCTCGGCCTCGAGATCGTGCGCGTGCGCCTGATGGGCGGCACCCTGCGCCAGCGGCTGCAGGTCATGGCCGAACGCCCGTCGGACCACGACATCTCGGTCGAGGAATGCGCCCGCCTGTCGCGCGCCATGGCCGAGGTGCTGGACGCCGCCGACCCGATTTCCGGTGAATATCTGCTGGAGGTCTCCTCGCCCGGCATCGACCGGCCCCTGACCCGCCCCATCGACTTCGACCTGTTCGAGGGTTTCGAGGCGCGGCTGGAAGCCGACCGGATGGTCGAGGGCCGCAAGCGCTTCAAGGGCGTGCTGGCCGGCCTGGACACCGACGACGCCGGCCAGCCCATGGTCGCAATCGACCTGGACGGTGAAACCGACACCGCCCTGATCCCGTTCGACTGGCTGGTGGACGCCAAGCTCGTCATGAGCGACGCACTGATCAAGCGCGGGGCCGAGCTGCGGGCCCAGCGTGGCGAACCAGAAGACGACGAACTGCCCGATTCTGCTCCCGAAGACCGCACCACCAACACCAAGACCCCTTCCGAGGACAAAGCCTGATGGCCGCCACCGGTATTTCCGCCAACCGTCTCGAACTGCTCCAGATCGCCAATGCGGTCGCCCAGGAGAAGAATATCGATCGGGAAATCGTCATCGAGGCCTTGGAAGAAGCCATCCAGAAGGGCGCCAAGTCGCGCTATGGCGCGCACCACGACATCCGCGCTCGGATCGACCCCAAGACCGGCGAACTGGCCCTGACGCGTCACGTCACCATCGTCGAGGACGACTGGCAGCCGGAAGACGAGCTGGAAGAGTTCAATGACAGCGCCATGGTGCGCCTGACCGACGCCTCCAAGCGCGATCCCGAAGCCGAGGTCGGCAAGGAATATGTCGAGGACCTGCCGCCGTTCGAGTTCGGCCGCGTCCAGACCCAGATGGCTCGCCAGGTCATCACCGGTAAGGTTCGCGACGCCGAGCGCGCCAACCAGTACGAAGAGTTCAAGGACCGCGTCGGCGAGATCGTCAACGGCACCGTCAAGCGCGTCGAATACGGCAACACCATCGTCGACCTGGGCCGTGGCGAAGGCATCATGCGCCGCGACCAGTCGATCCCGCGCGAAGTGTTCAACATCGGCGACCGGATCCGCACCTACATCTATGACGTGCGTCCCGAGGCCAAGGGCCCGCAGATCATGCTGTCGCGCGCTCACCCCGGCTTCATGGCCAAGCTGTTCGCCCAGGAAGTGCCCGAAGTCTACGACGGCGTGATCGAGATCCGCGCCGCCGCCCGCGACTCGGGCTCGCGCGCCAAGATGGCCGTCCTGTCGAACGACAGCTCCATCGATCCCGTCGGCGCCTGCGTCGGCATGCGAGGCTCACGGGTTCAGGCGGTCGTCGCCGAACTGCAGGGCGAGAAGATCGACATCATCCAGTGGAACGCTGACGAGCCGACCTTCATCGTCAACGCCCTGGCCCCGGCCGAGGTCTCCAAGGTCGTGCTGGACGAAGAGGCCGACCGCGTCGAGGTGGTCGTGCCCGACGAGCAGCTGTCGCTGGCCATCGGCCGTCGCGGCCAGAACGTGCGTCTGGCCTCCCAGCTGACCGGCTGGCAGATCGACATCATCACCGAGTCGCAGGATTCCGAGCGTCGTCAGCGCGAGTTCTCGGAACGTACGAGCCTGTTCCAAGAAGCCCTGGATGTCGACGAGGTCATCGCCCAGCTGCTCGTCACCGAAGGCTTCGCCACGGTCGAGGACCTGGCCTTCGTGGAAGCCTATGAAGTCGCCGAAATCGAAGGCTTCGACGAGGACACCGCCGAGGAACTGCAGGCCCGCGCCCGCGACTTCCTCGAGAAACAGGCCGCCGCCCTGGACGCCAAGCGCGTCGAACTGGGCGTGCTGGACGAGGTCATGGCCGTTCCCGGCGTGACCGGCGCCATCGCCGTCGCCCTGGGCGAAGGCGGCGTGAAGACGGTCGAGGACCTGGCCGACCTGGCCACCGACGAGATCCGTGGCGGCTATGAGGTCAAGAACGGCGAACGGGTGAAGGTCCCCGGCGTGCTGGAAAGCTTCAACCTGTCCCAGGAAGACGCCGAAATGCTGATTCTGCAGGCGCGCGTCGCGGCCGGCTGGATCGACGCCTCGGAACTGCCGCAGCCCGAGCCCGAATACGAGGAAGAATACGCCGAGGGTGAATACGACCCCGAGGCTGTCTTCGCCGACGCTCCCGCGGGTGAAGAAGACGCTGCACCCCAAGCCGCTGAAGTCGTCGCCGACGACGACCAGCCCCAGAACGCGTGATGGGAACCCGGACCGTCCATGAGCCTGCGAGACGCCACATCGGATAGAGAGCGCCGCGACCTGGTCACGCACCAGGTCATGGATGAATCTCGTCTGATCCGCTTCGTCGCCGGCCCGGACGGTTCGGTCGCCCCAGACCTGGGGCGCAAGCTGCCCGGGCGCGGCCTGTGGGTCGCCGCCGACCGCGCCTCGATCGAGACGGCAGCGAAGAAGAACCTGTTCTCGCGCGCCGCAAAGACCAAGCTGAGCCCCGCCGCCGATCTGGCGACGACGGTCGAAACCCTGCTTTTCCGGCGTTGTCTGGACCAGCTGGGTCTTGCCCGACGCGAAGGCGTGCTTATCTCGGGCTTCGAAAAGTCCGCCGCCGCCATACGTTCCGGCAAGGCCGCATGGGTCGTGGAGGCCTCCGACGGAGCCTCTGACGGACGCGGAAAAATCCTCGCCCTGGCCCGCCACCAGACGACCAAGGTCTGTGGCGTATTCAGCGCGGACGATTTGAGTTTGGCCCTTGGGCTGGAAAATGCGATACACGCTGTCCTGCTGCAGGGCGGCAGAGCCGATCGCTGGACCATCGAGGTCGAACGACTGGCGGGATTTCGATCGCTTCGGCCTGCGGCCTGGGACCTGGATCATCCGGGCTCCATGCGCGGGCAGGGGTCGAGCGAGACCCCGAAGGACGAGCCTGAACGGGCGCATTGACGGGCGGGGCTTGGCGTTTTCGTAACGCCGGGCTGCGCACGACTTTCTGCGTTTGTAGACTTTGATGCGACGTGACGATTTCAAGATGAGGCGGACTTCCCCGCCACGAGTAAAAGCGACCGGATGAGCGACGAGAACGACAAGACCAACGAAGGCCAAGGCACGGGCGCACCGACCGGAACCCCGTCGACGACGGGTCCGCGCGCGCCATTGAGCCTGAAGCCCCGCGCCGTGGGATCGGTTTCGACCGGCACCGTGCGCCAGAGCTTCAGCCATGGTCGCACCAAGACGGTGGTCGTCGAGACCAAGCGCCGTCCGGGCGCTCCGGCGGGCGGCCATCAGCGTCCGCAGGGCTTCGACGTCGCACGCCCCCGTCCCGAGACCGCCGCGCCGCAGGCGCCGCGCCCGTCCGGACCGCGTCCCCAGCCCGCCGGCGGCTCTCTGTCCAACGAGGAACAGGAAGCCCGTCGCCGCGCCATCGAACTGGCCACCAAGGCCCAGGCAGACCGCGCCGCCGCCCAGGCCGCCGAACAGACGCGCCGCGACGAGGCGGCCCGTGAACAGGCCGCCGCCACCGCGGCCGCCGCCAGCGCCGCCCAGGCCGAGGCTGCAGCCGCTCGCGCCGCCGCCGAGGCCGCCCGCGCCGAAGCCTCCAAACTGGCCGCTGCCGCGCCGGCGCCCACGGCCAAGCCGCCCGCACGCGCTCCGCTTGCGCCCAAGCCGGAAACGCCCGCCGCTGCGGCTCCTGCGCCGACGCCGGCGTCTGCGCCCGCCCCGGCTCCAACCCCGGCTCCCGCGCCTGCCGCCGCGCCGGCTCCGCGTCCGGCCCCGCCCGCTCGCCCGGTCGTGAACTTCGGCCAGCGCGTGCCCAAGGCCCCCAACCCGGCACGTGCGCCCATCGACCGTCCCGCCTTCGGCGCCCGTTCGGCGCGTGAAGAGGCCATGGGCGGCGGCGAGAAGTCCTACACAGACCGTCCGACCACGGCGCCCCGCACCAGCCCGGCCAAGCCGGCCGAGCCCGTGCGCTATTCGGCCCTGACCCCGCGCCCTGCGCCCGGCGCAGCCCGCCCCGGCGCACGCACCGGCCCCGGCGGTCGCCCGACCCCGAACGCCCCTCCGGCCCAGGCCGAAGTCGCCCGTCCGAGCCGTGCGCCCGGCGGCGGTTTCGCTCGCCCCGTGGCCCGCGAGGACGACCGCGACAAGCGTTTCTCCGACGCAGGCAAGGCCGTCAGCCGCACGCGCGGCGAACCCAAGCGCCGCGAAGGCCGCCTGACCATTTCGGCCCTGGCCGGCGACGGCGACACCGCCGAGCGTATGCGCTCGCTGGCCTCGGTCCGCCGCGCCCGCGAACGCGAGAAGGAAAAGCGCAAGGGTGGCTCCACCGACGCGCCGAACCGTCCGCGTGAAGTCGTCATTCCTGACGTCATCACCGTGGGCGACCTGGCCAACCGGATGGCCGTGCGCGGCGTGGATATCGTCAAGTTCCTGATGAAACAGGGCCTGATGATGAAGATCAACGACGTCATCGACACCGACACCGCCGAACTGGTGGCCGACGAATACGGCATGACCGTCAAGCGCGTGTCGGAATCCGACGTCGAAACCGGCTTCCTGTCCGACGAGATCGACGACGAGGCGACCACGCCCCGCGCGCCGGTCGTGGCCATCATGGGCCACGTCGACCACGGCAAGACCTCGCTGCTCGACGCGCTGCGCACCACGGACGTGGCGGCCGGCGAGGCCGGCGGCATCACCCAGCATATCGGCGCCTATCAGGTGAAGACGCCGGGCGGCCAGTCGGTCACCTTCCTCGATACCCCGGGCCACGCCGCGTTCAGCGCGATGCGGACCCGCGGCGCCAATGTCACCGACATCGTCATCCTGGTGGTGGCGGCCGATGACGGCGTCATGCCGCAGACGATCGAAAGCATCCAGCACGCCAAGGCTGCGGGCGCTCCGATCATCGTGGCCGTCAACAAGATCGACAAGCCCGACGCCGATCCGCAGAAGGTCATCAACGAACTGCTGCAGTACGAAATCATCGGCGAGGCCCTGGGCGGCGACACCCAGATCGTCGAGATCTCGGCCAAGGCCAGGACCAACCTGGACGGCCTGATCGAGGCCATCCTGCTGCAGGCCGAGGTCATGGACCTCAAGGCCGACCCGGAACGCTCGGCCGAAGGCGTGGTCATCGAGGCCAAGTTGGACAAGGGTCGCGGCCCGGTCGCCACCGTCCTGGTCAAGCGCGGCACCCTACGTCGCGGCGACATCGTCGTGGCCGGTTCTGCCTGGGGCAAGGTTCGCGCCCTGCTCGACGAACGCAACGCCCAACTGACCGAAGCCGGACCCTCGGTCCCGGTCGAGATCCTGGGTCTGGACGAGGCGCCCTCGCCCGGCGAACCCCTGGCCGTCGTGGAATCCGAGGCCCGCGCTCGCGAGCTGACCGAATATCGCGCCCGCACCAAGCGCGAGAAGGCCACCGGCGGCATCAACCAGGTCAGCCTGGTCGACATGATGGCCAAGCTGGGCTCCAAGAAGATCTCGGAGCTGCCGGTCCTCATCAAGTCGGACGTCCAGGGTTCGAGCGAGGCCATCCAGGGCTCGCTGGAGAAGATGGGCAACGACGAAGTCCGCGCCCGCGTCGTCTATTCTGGCGCCGGCGGCATCACCGAGAGCGACGTCACTCTGGCCAAGTCGGCCGGCGCGCCGATCCTGGGCTTCAACGTCCGCGCCTCGAAACAGGCGCGCGACCTGGCCGACCGCGAAGGCGTCGAAATCCGCTACTACTCGATCATCTACGACCTGCTGGACGACATGAAGGGCGTGCTCTCGGGCATGCTGGCCCCACTGCAACGCGAAACCTTCCTGGGCAACGCGGCGGTTCTGCAGGTGTTCGACATCTCCAAGACCGGCAAGATCGCCGGTTGCCGGGTGTCCGAAGGCGTGGTCCGCAAGGGCGCCAAGGTCCGTATCATCCGCGACGACGTGGTGGTTCTGGAACTGGGCACCCTGCAGACGCTCAAACGCTTCAAGGACGAGGTCAACGAGGTCCCGTCGGGCCAGGAGTGCGGCATGCATTTCCAGGGCTTCCAGGACATCAAGGCCGGCGACTACATCGAGTGCTTCACCGTCGAAGAGATCAAGCGCACGCTGTAGGCAAGGGCGGTTTCGCCGCTACGCCAACGCTCTGTTCGTGGAGCCTGACGGCTTGAGCGCAAGACGCATACCGACTTCTCCCTCCCCTTCGGGGGAGGGAGAGATCTTCGCCGCCTAGCTTCCGCCTCAGTCTGTCCGGATTGAAGTCGCCATGTATCGCGCCCTTCTTGCCGCTCTCCTGCCCACCCTGGCCCTGATCGCTGTCGCCACCCCGGCGGCCGCCGATATGCGTTTCCTGTCCTATGATCCTGCCGACCGCGTCACCACGGCCCTGACGCGGGGCCTGACGCTGCAGGTCGAGCGCGGATGGTTCGGCTCCGTCACCGTCCATCGCCTGATCTCGACCGCCGCACGGGGCTCGGCCGCCATCAGCCAGGGCGGACCCAACGAGGCCCTGCGCGTCCTGCCCGAGGGCGCCGCACAGACCGCCCTCTATACCGTCGGCGACACCGGCGATGCGCGCGGCCTGGCCCGCGCCCTGTGTCCGGGTGCCGAACAGACCTATCTGGTCATGGGCCAGGTTCGCGCCGTCAGGCCCCTGACCGTTCAGGCCGTGGGCCGCTGGCCCGGCGGCCAGTACCGCCACTGTGTCACGCTGAACTATGAGTACCGCGGCGAGTGGGCCATGCCGCCCGCCGGCGCCATGAGCATCGACGACGACGTCACGCCCACCCGGCCCGACTAACCCAAATGACCCGGCGCCGACGGACCCTGCCCCGACCGGCCCTTCACGGCTTTGGTCGGCTGCTGGCGGCGGCGGGCGTCGGCGTCGTCATCGCCCTGTGGACCTGGACCGCGCCGGGGGACCCCCGCCTGATGACGGCTGCCACAGCCCCCGGCGTCACCGTCCACCTGCTCGACAACGGCTTCCACACCGACCTGGCCGTGCCGCGCGCGGCCTTTGACCTGACCCCCGGTCCCCTGGCCGATGCGGTGGCCAGCCTGGGTCCCGGCGACTGGATCCGTGTCGGCTGGGGCGACGCCCGTTTCTATGTCGATCAGAGCCCCATCGGCGACCGCCTGCCCGATGGCGTCCGCGCCTTCTTCCGGCCCGGCAATCGCTCCGTCGTCATGCTGGACCCCGAACAGGGCGACCCGGCGCTGCTCTATCCCGCCACGGCCCGCCGCTCCCTCAGCCTGTCTCAGGCGGGGCTGATCGCCATGACCCGCCGGGTCGAGCGTTCTCTGGATCTATCCAGCGGAGCCGCCCGGATCGCCGCCGTGCGCCCGGGCGACGACGCCCGCTTCTTCGCCAGCCGCGAGACCTTTTCGATCCTGCACCTGTGCAACCACTGGACGGCCAGCGTGCTGAACGCAGGCGGGGTTCCGGTCCGCCCGCTTCGCGCCGTCACCTCGGCCGAGGTCGTCGCCAGTCTCGACCGCACCCGTTCCGCAGGATCAGCGCCCGCGAAATTGGACACGGCCAAATTGGACAGGGCGGCCTCAGGCGACTAGACCCCGCCCCTTCCCGTTTTCGGGATGGCTTTCCCGGTCGGGTCCGATCCCCGGCGGACAAAGGATCACCTCCATGAGCAATCGCAAACCCAAGTCCAAGTCCACCGCCGGCCTGGTCAGCCAGCGCCAGCTGCGCGCCTCGGAAATGATCCGCCACGCCCTGGTCGAGGTGATGCGCGAGAACGAGATCCGCGACCCGGCCCTGGTCGGGGTCTCGGTCACCGTGACCGAGGTCCGCCTGTCGCCCGACCTGAAACACGCCACCTGTTTCGTCGAGCCCCTAGGCGCCGGCGTCGAGACCTCGGACACCGCCGGCCATATCGACGAAATCATCAAAGCCCTGAACGCCCACGCCAAATTCCTGCGCGGCGCCCTGGGGCGTCACATCGACATGCGCTTCACTCCCGACCTGCGCTTCCGCCACGACGAGAGCTTCGAGGCCGCCGAACGCCTGAACCGGCTGCTGGACGACCCGCGCGTGCGCGCCGACGTCTTTGTGCCGCCGGTCGAGGAAGACGAAGCGTGATGGCCTGGCCTCAAGTCGCGCCAAGCGCGGTAGGCCAAGCCTAATGGCCCGTCGCAAGAAGGGCGACGTCGTCAACGGCTGGGTCTGTCTGGACAAGCCGTTCGAGCTGGGCTCGACCGACGCCGTATCAAAGGTCCGCCGTCTATTCAACGCCCAGAAGGCGGGCCATGCGGGCACGCTGGACCCGTTGGCCTCGGGCATCCTGCCCATCGCGCTGGGCGAAGCGACCAAGACCGTCCCCTTCATGATGGAGGCGCAGAAGGTCTATCGCTTCTCGATCGAATGGGGGATTTCCACCGACAGCGTCGACCGCGAGGGCGAGATCATCGCCCGTTCGGACGTGCGTCCCTCGGCCGAGGCTGTCCGCGCCGTCCTGCCGACCTTTGTCGGCGAGATCGACCAGACCCCGCCCCGCTTCAGCGCCATCAAGGTGGACGGCCAGCGCGCCTATGACCTGGCCCGCGACGGCGTCGAGTTCGAGTTGGAGAGCCGCAAGGTCACCATCCACGAGGCCGAGGTCACGGATGCGCCGGACGCCGATCACGTCGAGATCACCATGCGTACGGGCAAGGGCGTCTATGTCCGCTCCCTGGCCCGCGACCTAGCCGTCATGCTCGGCGCCGAGGGACACGTCAGCGCCCTGCGCCGCGAGCAGGTCGGGCCGTTCAGCGTCGATAACGCGGTCACTCTGGATTTCCTGACCGATCTGGTGCATAGGGACGCCGCCTTTGAAGGCCTTCTGCCCGTAGCGACCGCCCTGGACGACATCCCGGAGCTGGCCATTACGGACCAGGACGCCTTCTCGCTTCGTCAGGGACGACCGATCGTTCTGCTCCCCCGACAGGTCGAAACGCTCAAGAGCCGCCTTTCGGACGGTTCGCGCACCGTTTCCGCCTTTCAGGGTCAGACCCTCGTCGCTCTCGGTCAGTTGCGGGCCGGACGGCTAGAACCCGACCGCGTTTTTAACCTCCAATGAGGACACCACCCGATGTCGATTACTGCTGAACGCAAGAACGAAGTCATCGCCGAAAACGCCCGCACCGCTGGCGACACCGGCTCGGCCGAGGTCCAGGTCGCGATCCTGTCGGAACGCATCGCCAACCTCACCGAACACTTCAAGACCCACAAGAAGGACAACCACTCGCGCCGCGGCCTGCTCAAGATGGTCTCACAGCGTCGTCGCCTTCTTGATCACCTGACCAAGGTCGACAAGGCGCGTTACACCGCCCTGATCACCAAGCTGGGCCTGCGCCGCTAAGCGCGAGCCACACGGACAGTTTCGAGGCGCGGGCCATGTCCGCGCCTCTTTCCGTATCTAACCACCACCCGCGCGCCGCGGTAAGATCGGCGCAAATGCAGGGGTCGGACAACGACCCTCGCCACTTCGGATCGATCGCCATGGGGCGACGGTTCTTGGATCGCCGGACTGAACACCCGTCGCATCCGCACCCGCTGATGGGATCCCGCGCGGAATACGCCGCCCGGGCTACGAAAGACGAAACATGTTCGATATCAAACGCAAGACGATCGACTGGGCCGGCCGCCCGCTGACGCTGGAAACGGGCCGTATCGCCCGCCAGGCCGACGGCGCCGTCCTGGCCCCCTATGGCG
>Ga0247803_1000427_pt1 | contig 23389 bp, 21 predicted proteins | sample UWRJL014104B1_FD_180928 | JGI IMG/M metagenome (GOLD analysis project Ga0247803, IMG submission 180928) | Plant litter microbial communities from Arlington Agricultural Research Station in Wisconsin, United States - UWRJ-L014-104B-1 | ecosystem: Environmental > Terrestrial > Plant litter >...
ACTCAATCTTCTGTTGCGGGACGACATCGCCAAACCATTCGTTTCTCTCACTGTGGGGCAAACGACGAGATCAAGAGGAAACGCAAGATCTGCTTTTAACTGTCGGATCACTGCAACCTGTTGTAAATCCTTCTGGCCAAAATAAGCTTTGTCGGGTTGGACAATATTGAACAAACGGGCTACAACAATGCCAACGCCATTAAAATGACCTGGTCTTGAAGCGCCTTCCATCACTGTTTCCAAAAAGCCAAAGTTGAATTTTAACAGGGGAGGTTCCGGATACATTTCTTCAACTGAGGGAGCGAATACCGCAGAGCATCCTGCCTTTTCAAGCATGGCACAATCTTCAGCAAGCGTTCTTGGATATTTGGCAAGATCTTCCTGATTGGTGAACTGTACCGGATTAACAAATATGCTGCATACTGTCACATCATTTTCCAAAACGGAAGTATCAAGCAATGATATATGTCCTTCATGCAAAGCACCCATTGTCGGAATCAGGCCGATGGATTTATTGAGCGCACGATTTTGATGCAAAAAATTACGGAGACTTTCTATTGAAGTAAATACTTCCATGAACGAGGGACTGGATTTTAGCGTCACCGGATTTTCCATGCATCGGGCCGAACGAGTGGGTACGCAGGCAAAATATGTTCCGGTAAGGTGAATCGTAAAGATTTGGGATAGATAATCCCAAATTGAACGCAATATTACAATTAGTTTGGAATATCTTTTGATTTTGCGATTTTTTTTGTATAATTTTGCAAAACTTTTTTTCACAAACTGCTAAATATCTATGGAGAAACTACGAATTTTATATGTAGCCAGTGAAATCAATCCCTTCCTTCAAACCACAGATGTTGCCGATTACGTAAGGAGACTTCCGCAGGCAATGCAGGAACGCGGAGCAGAAATAAGAATTCTGGTTCCCCGTTTTGGTCTTATTAATGAACGCAAAAACCGGCTTCATGAAGTAGTTCGACTGTCAGGAATAAATATTACCGTAGGAGATGAAGAAAAGCCTCTTATCATCAAAGTTGCTTCCATACCTAATGCCAAGCTTCAAGTCTATTTCATAGATAATGATGACTATTTTCACCGTAAATCAGTATTCGTCGATAAAGAAAATAATTTTTACGACGACAACGACGAACGTGCCATTTTCTTCTGTAAAGGTGTTTTAGAAACGGTTAAAAAACTGGGATGGGCTCCGGACATCGTTCATTGTAACGATTGGATGACTGCATTGATTCCATTGTATCTGAAAACAACATACCGGAATGATCCGATGTTCAAGGATACAAAAAGTGTATTTACGGTACACAATAACGCTTTTGACTACAAGTTCGATGCGGATTTGCACAACAAGGCGAAAGCTTTGGATGTAAGCGACGAAGCATTGGCTCACTTACGTTCTGCTGACTTTGAGGGTTTTGTAAAAATAGGATGTGCGTATGCAGATGCTGTTGTAAAAGCGGACGATCATTGCAGCGAAAGTCTGAACCAGATTTTTAATGATGCACCTAAGCGTGTTGAATTGGACGAGGAAGATGAAAAGTTCTCAGAATCGTACTACAATTTGTATACAGATCTGGTGAACTGAGAGCAGTAAAGACTTTTAAGGGAAGGCGACAGAAATGTCGCCTTTTTTTTTGCTCCTGCGATTCAATTAACAGAACATGATGTTTAGGAAAACAAGAAAAAATTAAACCTGAAATCAAATCTTTAATGTGTTCGAGCACTCCATGTAAATTGAATAATTTCCGGATTTAATCTTGATATGCATCCCGAATTGCTATTTATTTGTGCGTTTTAAAATAACATACACTTAAATAAATTGGTACGAATATGTGTGGAATTGTAGCTTATGTTGGAGATCGGGATGCCTTTCCCTTAATCTTAAAGGGTTTGAAACGGCTTGAATACCGCGGTTATGATAGTTCAGGAATTGCATTGCTGGAAAACTCGGAATTGAATATTTATAAGAAAAAGGGAAAAGTTTCGGATCTGGAAGGCCAGCATGCCGGTAAAGAACTGAAATCGAAAATCGGAATCGGTCATACCAGGTGGGCAACGCATGGCGAACCCAATGATATAAATGCGCATCCGCATTACTCGAACGACCGCAAACTGGCAATCATTCACAACGGTATCATTGAAAATTACGCTGCAATAAAGCAAAATCTGAACAAAAAAGGACACGTTTTTTACAGTGATACAGACACCGAGGTCCTGATTCACTTTATTGAGGATATACAAAACGAAACAAATACTTCGCTGGAAGAAGCAGTTAAACTGGCTTTGCGGGAAGTAGTTGGTGCATATGCCATTGTGGTCATGTCGGTAGATCATCCCGGACAACTGATAGCCGCCAGAAAAGGGAGCCCGCTTGTTATTGGTATCGGCGAGGGTGAATTCTTTTTTGCATCAGATGCAACACCGATTATAGAATATACCAAAGACGTCGTTTATCTGGACGATTACGAAGTGGCAATGGTTCGGGACGGCAAACTGAGTATTCAAAATCTTGATAATACACAAACCATCCCGTACATTCAAAAACTTGAAATGGAATTGGAAACCATCGAAAAGGGTGGATATGACCATTTTATGCTTAAAGAAATATTTGAACAGCCACGTTCCATTGCGGACAGTATGCGTGGACGGCTACGTGCTGATGATGCACATTTGCAGCTTGGTGGTTTGAGCAGTTATCTGGATAAACTTGCCGATGCAAAAAGGATTGTGATCGTTGGCTGCGGAACTTCATGGCATGCCGGTCTGGTAGCAGAATATCTTTTTGAAGAACTGGCCCGGATTAACGTAGAAGTGGAGTACGCATCTGAATTCCGTTACAGAAACCCTATCATCAAAGAGAAAGATATCGTTATCGCTATCTCTCAGTCTGGTGAAACTGCAGATACGCTCGCTGCCATAGAGCTGGCCAAATCGAAAGGAGCGACCATTTTTGGAATTTGTAATGTGGTGGGCTCTTCCATCGCGAGGGCCACACATGCAGGGGCTTATACGCATGCCGGACCAGAGATTGGTGTTGCCAGTACAAAAGCATTTACAGCACAGGTTACCGTGCTTACGCAGATTGCAATTGCCGTCGCTAAAAGAAAAGGAACGATTACGGAAGAAATGTACCGGCTTCTTCTTACAGAACTGGAGAATATTCCTGCCAAAGTGGAAAGGGTGCTGGAAAGTGCTTCCAAGATCAAAGAAATCGCTTATATATTTACGTATGCCAAGAATTTCATTTATTTAGGAAGAGGTTTGAATTTCCCTGTGGCACTGGAAGGAGCTTTAAAACTCAAAGAAATATCGTACATACATGCCGAAGGTTACCCGGCGGCGGAAATGAAACATGGCCCCATTGCCTTAATCGATGAGGATATGCCGGTGGTTTTCCTGGCAACAAAGGATGGCTCCTATGAGAAAATCGTTTCCAATATACAGGAGGTGAAGGCCAGAAAAGGAAGGGTGATAGCCATTGTGACAGAAGGCGATACGCTCATTCCGGGAATGGTGGATTTCGTGATTGAGGTTCCCAAAACGCATGAAATGCTTACGCCCTTATTGTCAGTGATTCCTCTTCAGCTATTGTCGTACTACATTGCGGTGATGAGAGGCAGGAATGTCGATCAACCCAGAAACCTTGCCAAATCCGTTACCGTGGAATAATGCGTAGCATTTTCTCCACCAGGAGGGGCGGTGCAGCTTTCTGAGATTATATTTCAACAAAAAATGACCTTGATTTACGTTTTGAAATAAACTAAAAATCAAGGTCATTTCGTTAGCTTTGCGCGCTTCAATCATTGTTTTTGGGTTTTACTTATGCCAAAGAAATTTTTCCTTTTTTTTTCGATTTCCTTTTTATCTGTCCTGGTTTTTTCCTGCGGTCAAAAAGAACAAAATTATGTTCCAAAGCCGAAGGGATACAACAGGATTGATCTTCCCAATCACATTTACCAGAAACTGACTGAAAGCCATCCTTATACTTTTGAGTTTTCAAGATGGGCAAAAGTTCTCCCGGACACGTTTTCAATGGCTCAGAAGGACTGGCTTTTTATTCAGTACCCACAGTTTTCTGCCAATATCCAGCTTACTTATAAACCGCTGTTCAAGGATCAGAACAAATTGAAAGAATATATCAACGATTCATTCAAACTGGCCGGTAAACATCAGATTCGTGCATCTTCCATTCAGCAGCAGCTTATGCGCACAAACAGCGGACGTACGGTAACCATTTTTAAAATCGAGGGTGATGTTCCCAGTCCGTATCAGTTTTATACAACCGACAGTTTGAATCATTTTCTGAGAGGAGCCATTTATTTTCCGGTAGCTACCAAAAATGATTCACTTGCACCGGTCATCAGTTACATCCAGCAAGACATGATACAATTGCTGAACACCTTAGAGTGGAGATAAAAAACCAAATGATATTGCGATGAAATAGGAACCATGTATCTTTGAAGATCAGCGCAAAAAATTCCTCAACGAAATGGCAAAAAAACAACCTAAAAACCAGCTTCCTCTCGACTTTTCAGTTCGGGGCAATCGCATTGTCCTTCATTTGGGACAGGTTGAAAGCAGGAAAGCTGCTGATGCTCTTTTTGATGGTTTGGTTGATGGCGAATGGATGATAGAACCGGCAGGTGAGGCCGCTGATATATCTTATGCTCAGGATATTGTCCATCAGATCGGTCATAAATTGCCTTATCCGGAAGGTATTAAAATTGCTCAGTTACATCATGTCGATGATGTTTTTAAAGGATTTTCTGCTATTTACAGACAAAAAGGGTGGGTTTTTGTAAATGCTAAATCTGAAATCAATGAACGTAATTACCAGATTCATTTATTAACCATCTCGCTTGGCCTGAGCAGTTGCTACACCAGCACAGATTCCCTGGCTTCACGTGCAGAACAATTGATTTTTGAAGCCTTGATGCCGTATGCGGAAGTAGAGAGTTTTTTCAGAGACGACATATCCAAAATACCTGGTTTTTTAGCTTCCGATATTGCAAATTTCTTTAAGGTACCCTTTCCAATGGTTTTGAAGAGAGCATTGCAGCTTCGAATTATTACCGATGAGCAATACCGGACATTTATGACCGTAAAACCCGCTTCCAAGCCGAGAGAACTTTTCATCTCAAAAGATGGTAATCTGGATGATCTCGAAGCGCAACTATTTGCTGAGGGGCTGGAAGATTAGGATCATTAATTCTTAAAATGAAAATTCTTTTCATTTTATAAGTAATTAAAATTCAGATAAAAAAGCGCTGTTTACTGTAAACTTTTACTCACTACTACTTTAATCAGCCAACATCCATATTGCTCAGATCGGGTAACGGACTGACTGATGTCCAGCCACCGTCAACAATCAGGCTTTGTCCGGTGATATGTCCTGAGTGTGGAGAGAGTAAAAACAGAGCAGCGTTCGCAATATCTTCACAAATTGCCGGTCTTCCCATGGGTGTGATCGCCGACCATGTTTTGGGATACTCCGGGTCTTCTGCCATTGTTCTTTCCGTTAATGTAGCCCCGGGTGCTACCGTATTAATGGTTATCCTGTAAGGTGAAAGTTCCAGAACCAGGTTTTTGGCCAACATTTCCAGCCCCGCTTTCGTCATCGCATATGCCCCTAAAAATTTATGCGACTGATGACCCACAACAGAGGACATCAAAAGAATCCTACCTCCTGCTTTTTGCAATCTCATCTGTTTGGCTGCGGCCTGTGTAAGTAAAAAGGAGCCAATCAAATTGACATCCAGCACCTTTCTTAGACTGTCTAACGGATAATCAAAAAAATCGCCAAAAAGAGTTATTCCCGCATTAGCAACAGTGATGGTCAGTTTTCCAAAACAGCGGACTGCTTCTTCTACCATTCCCTCAATGATTTCCGGCTGGGACGCATCTCCTGCAAAAGCGATGCATTCTCCTCCAATAGTACGGATGTTTTTGGCAGCTTCGGTTGCAAGGTCGCTGTCAGCGTCATTCAAAATTACACCAGCTCCCTGCGCGGCCAACTGTTTAGCAATTTCAAAGCCAATTCCTTGTCCTGCACCTGTGACTATCGCAACCTGGTTATTAAACAATCGGGTATTCATTTTTTTGTAAGTTTATTTTTTTTACCTGTCGGATGGCGAAAAAAGCCATCCGACAGGGCCTTTCCGTCCAACGGCTTTTTGCCGTTGGACGGATAATAAAAAGCAGAACCTGAAACATTAGATGAAGCCATCAGAAAAGTAATGTTTTAAAATTCAAAAGTTGATCTGATAACTTCTTCTCTAATTACCTGATTGGAAAGCATTAAGAAACTTTCCTCTTTTTCTGGTAAATCAAATAACAATTTTGCACGATCCTGATTACAAAGTTTCTGTTTTGTTAAGCTCAAGTATTCTTTTAACGAACTGAATTCCCATCTTTCCAATTGCTTTACTAAGCCTGCACGTAATGGATTTTGGTGAATGTAGTGGAAACAAGTAGCCGCAAATAAAGGATCATTCATGTCCAATAATTTTGATTTTGTATGTTGCTGGAATAAAGATCCTGTGCTATCTTCTTGTTTATTAATCCCTTGTGTATAAGAACTTAGAATGATTTGAATAGCCTTATTTATAGATTCTTCTTTTAAATTATCTGTTGTTTCTATTAATAAATGGAAATGATTGGGCATCAGACAATACGCCAAAAGATCGCAGTGTTTTAAAAGATATTTTTCAATTTTTTTCAAAAAATACAAATAATTACCATAGTTAAAGAAAATTTTCTGACTATTATTTCCTCTGTTGTAAATGAGATAAAGAGCATTAGATTTAAATTCCATAGTGTGCGAATTGTTGATGATGTTATTTTTTTTACCTGTCGGATGGTGAAAAAAGCCATCCGACAGGGCCTATCCTTCCAACGGCAAAAAGCCGTTGGAAGGATAATAAAAAAGCAATGTCCTATATTTTGAAAAAGCAATATTTAATGAGAGTCCCGCGTAACTTTATCTCCCGATCCTCCTACCAGAAAATCAAGATCCGCCCCTTCATGCGCCTGCATCACGTGATTGATATGCAGGTTTACATATCCACGATTATAACCCATGTCGAGCGGTTTCCACAATGCCCGGCGACGTTCCAGTTCGTCATCAGAAACTTCCAGGTTCAGCGTCCTGTTTTCAACATCCAGCTCAATGATGTCTCCATCCTGAACGAGCGCTAAAACGCCTCCAACGGCAGCTTCGGGTGAAATATGCAATACAACTGTTCCAAAACCGGTTCCACTCATACGTCCATCCGATATACGGATCATGTCGATAACTCCCTGGGCAAGTAATTTTTTTGGAAGAGACATGTTGCCAACTTCCGGCATGCCAGGGTAGCCTTTCGGGCCTACATTTTTGAGCACCAATACACTATTTTCATCTACATCCAGTTCAGGATCGTCCAGCCGGGCTTTGTAATCGTCAATATCCTCGAATACTACGGCTTTACCTCTGTGTTGCATCAACTCCGGTTTCAAAGAGGCCGACGGTTTAATCACTGCCCCGTTTACACACAAATTGCCACGAACCACGGCAAGTCCGGTAAGATTTTTAACAGGCTCCTCCAAAGTTCCGATCACATTCGGATCAAAGCATTCAGCCGATTCGCAATTTTGAGCCATCGTTTTTCCATTGGCGGTGATTACATCCGGGTGAAGCAGGCCGATCATCTCTTTGATCACTACGGGCAGTCCGCCGGCATAGTAGAAATCCTCCATAAAATAGCCGCCCGAAGGCTGTAAATTAAGAAGAAGCGGGATTTTAGCACAAAGATCATTAAAATGGTCCAGGGAAAGATCGACGCCAATTCTGCCGGCGATAGCCAATAAATGGATTACAAAGTTGGTCGATCCGCCAATGGCCGCATTCAGCATAATCGCATTTTCAAATGCTTCCCTGGTTAATATCTGAGACAAACGAAGATCGTCTTTCACCATTTGAACAATGCGCCTTCCGGACATGTGTGCAATCACCTTCCTTCTCGAATCAGCAGCTGGAATTGCCGCGTTTTCAGGAAGCGTTAATCCCAGTGATTCAACCATACAAGCCATCGTCGAAGCAGTCCCCATTACAGCACAATGCCCGTCACTTCTGCACATACAGGCTTCGGCGGTCGTCAATTCTTCCTGCGAAATTTCTCCTTTTCTATACAACTCACTAAATCTCCATACATCACTTGTTCCGATTGTTTTTCCACGATAGCGACCTGTCAGCATTGGTCCTCCTGATACAACAATGGTCGGAATATTCACACTGGCCGCTCCCATTACAAGAGAAGGCGTCGTTTTATCGCATCCACAAAGCAGTACCACTCCGTCAAGCGGATTTGCACGAATGGATTCCTCCACGTCCATACTCGCCAGATTCCGGTACAACATGGCCGTTGGCTTGATGAGCGTTTCACCCAATGACATCACCGGAAATTCCAGCGGAAAACCACCAGCTTCCCAGACACCTCTCTTCACGGATTCTGCAAGTTCTCTGAAATGGCCGTTACATGGGGTCAGTTCCGAAAATGTATTACAAATGCCAATGACAGGCCGTCCCTCAAATTCATCTGCCGGATAGCCCTGGTTTTTCATCCAGGCCCTGTATATAAATCCATCCTTGCCGGATTTGCCAAACCAGCCTCGGCTGCGTAATTTATTTTCTTCCATTATTCGCCATTTTTATATTTGATAAGTAAAGGCAGGAGTCAGTAAAATATAATTCATCTGGCCCTTTAAAAATAAATTATTGTATCTTCGTTCTATACGTGCTCCCGATTATCCATGACTTTATTTAGCGTTCCTAAGCTGCTTTTTTTATTATTGACTGGGCTGTTTTCCATACCTGCTTTCGCCCAATATCAAAACGATTCATTTATTGAAAAGCTTCTTAAAAAGCATCCTGAACGTTTCCCGGAAATCCTTAAAAATCCTGAAAAGTATAAAATACAGATCCTATACACGAAAATTGACCGCAACAAAAAGAACGAACCTCACTTTACAACGCATGGCTATCATGTCAATAACCAGGAGTATTTTTATCCAGCCAGTACGGTTAAACTGGCTGCGATTGTTCTGGCATTTGAAAAACTGAACAAGCTCGGAATTGACAAAAATGTGACCATGTTAACAGATTCGGCGCGTAGCGAGCAAACCAGCGTACGTGTAGATACTACCGCAGAAAATGGATTCCCTTCTGTTGCGCATTATGCCAGAAAGATACTGTTAGCCAGTGATAATGATGCATTTAACAGATTGTATGAATTCATTGGACAGGAAGAGTTCAATGAAACTTTGCACGGAAAGGGCTACAACAATGTAAGAATCACGCATCGTTTGGAATCTTCAATCGGGCCGGAAAATAATCGTTATACCAATCCGGTAAGGTTTATAAAAGACGGAAAAGTCGTTTATGAACAGCCGGCAAAATATTCAAACAAGACTTATTTTTCACCAACTCCGATTCTTCAGGGAAAAGGTTTTATCAAGAATGGCGAGCTGGTCAATGAACCATTTGATTTTACGCAAAAGAATTTTTTCGCATTGGAAGACCAGCATAAATTACTGAAAGCAATATTCTTTCCTGATGAGATTCCGGCTGAGCAGCGTTTTAATCTGACCAAAGAGGATTACACTTTTTTGTATCAATACATGTCGCAGTTTCCCGTAGAAACAAGTTTTCCTGCCAATTATACGGACGACTATTATGACGGGTATCTGAAATTCTTAATCTTTGGTGCTACAAAAACACGTTTACCGCGTCACATTCGCCTGTTCAATAAATCGGGGGATGCTTATGGTTATCTTCTGGATAACGCATACATTGCCGATTTTGAAAAAGGGATCGAATTTATGCTAACGGCTGTCATTTATGCAAATGACGACCAGATTTTCAATGATGATAAATACGACTATGAGACGGTTGGGTTACCGTTCATGGCAAATTTGGGCAAAACGTTTTTTGAGTATGAACTAAACAGGAAGCGCTCCGTAAGGCCTGATCTGGAAAGATTTGAGGTCAGATATGACAAATAACTCAGGACATTTTGTATTTAAACCGTGGAGCAATCCGGCAGATGTAAATATTCAAAAGGTGACCGATGATCAGTAATCCGGAACCGATATATCCAAGCCAGGTAAAAGCATGGCTTCTTCCTTCAAAAATAAGGGAGACAGAAAAAATAGTAAGTGCAGTCCATAATACCGAACGGATCAGTATCGATTTATGGTCTCTTGTGGCGTAATAAACTGCTATTCCATTAATGAGAATGAAAAAATAATCCAGCGAAAGCAGACCGGTATGTGCATGGTGATCGTAAACCAGACCGGAACCAAATGCCAGGGCAGGAACAAGCATGCAATGTATGATGCACAATACTGAACCTACAATACCAATATAATCTGCCTTGCCGTGTGAATGTGATGCCTTCATGCTAAATGTAATAAGGTTGCAAAAGTAAAGCTATAATTCATAAGATGCAACGCAGTTGCAATAAAAAATTCATTTAAATTTTGGATGATCCGGCTGAACTTTGATTTTGGCAAACATAGAACTTAACTTTGATGCGAAAGGTTTTACCAGTATCTGAGACCTTACGGAATAATTAAAAGGTTGGAAATAATGGAACAATTAAGAGAAACACTCAAAGGGCATCATCTGAGAACGACCACTTGTCGGGAGGATGTTCTTTCTACTTTCATAAATAAAAAGAATGCGCTTTCCCATGGAGACATAGAAGGAGCATTAGGGGAAAACTACGACCGGGTTACCATTTATCGTACGCTAAAGACTTTTCTGGAAAAAGGGATCATACACAAAGTACTGGATGATGAAGGTCTTCGGTATGCGCTGTGTTCCAACAATTGTTCCGAAGAAAAGCATCATCATGATCACATCCATTTTAAATGCAGTGAATGTGGTGAAACCAACTGTTTGGAAAATCTGCACATCCCGTCGGTACAATTACCTGATGGATACAAATCCGAGAATTTCAATCTTCTTATACAAGGGACCTGCCCTAAATGTAAATAGGGGCCGACTTGTAAAATTCGCTGGTATGAAACGACGATAAAACAGGTTTTGGTTTATAAAAATGACTTCTTTCAAGATCCAAATTTCCATTTGAGGCGTAATGAGGCCTGGTGGCCCATGTCATCAGAATAATAGCGGAAACGGTTCATGTAATCCCGGTAAGCAATGTTGAAAATATTCTGAATGGAGATCCCGATCTCCAGATCATTTTTGTCTGATATTTTTATAGTGCCACCGGCCTGCATATTCCATAGGGAATAGGCCGCCGGAGGAGGCAGAAAATCGCTTTCATCAGGCACGCGTTTCTGTCTTGCCACGGAAAGATTTCCGGCAGAAACAAATATTTTACGCCATTTCCCGAATTCCGGAACTTCATATTTTACCTGATTATCCCATCGGTTTGGGGGGATCATTACCAGATGTCCCTTGTTTCTGGTGTCATAAACCCGGAGATAGCTTAACTTACTGATTACGGTCAGATTCCGGGCAATTTCGTACGAAATATTAAGATCTATTCCCTTAAAAGCGGCATCCGTCTGGGTATACTTAAAATATGGAAATGCGCCTCTTACGGTGAGAATGGGCTCAGGTTGAGGTTTTAAATAAATGTAGTCGGCGATATAATTGTAGTAAGCACCAAGTTCAATGTCTAAGCCTTTCACAGCGTACTTAATACTTCCAATGGAGTTAATAGCCTTTTCAGAATGTAAAGTAGCATCGCCTTTTTCATAGGCAGCTGCACCGTGATGAACGCCATCACTGTATAATTCGCTCACATTAGGCGCGCGCCAGGCCGTTCCCAGGTTTACTCTTGCGGAAAAATGATCTGAGAAATTTCGTGTAGCACCCAGGGTAGCTGAAAAATTTGAAAACGCAAAATCATTGGAAACCTTTTCCCTGTTCACAATCCGATGCGTTTTAAGCGTGCGATAATCGAACCTTGCGCCAGCTTCCAGCTCCCATTTGTTGGTTACGTATCTTTCAATCCAGAAAAGACCAATGTTAAACTGATTAAAATTGGGAATTAACGGGCGACCGCTCATCAGGTTGTACTGATATAGTGTGCTTACGCCAACTTGTCCGGCTATCTTTTTCGCAATGGCTTTGTGATCCCAAACCAGGTCGTTGGTCAGCGTTGTAAGCTTGAACGACAATTCCGGATGATTAAGTGCGGCAATGGAATCGTTACGTGGTAAATGAAGATCATATTCTGCGCGATTATTCTGCTGACGCGCTATGGTCCACTGGAACCGGTTGCCATCTTTAAAATGATAATGCGCTTCTGCTTTCGCAAGCTGATGGGTTACATCCTGATAGGGCCTTCCAATGTCGTAGCTGAATCCTGACTTGATGAGAGGCTCACCATTTTTTATAACATTAAGTAAGTCCGTTACGCTCCCAATGTGTGATCCCGAAAAGATCCCGATTTCGGTATCAAACAAACTGTAAAACACATCAATGCCGAAACCTTTTTTTCGGTATCCTGCTGAAAGTGAAAAGTTCTTTTCACTTACGCCCGTATTGTCGAGAAAATAATGGGGTGTTTCAATATTTCCCGAGCGTTTGATCGTTCCCTGCGCACGCCAGCCAAATCCTTTCAGATTTTTTAAACCGCCTTCCAGTGTGCCGGATGCAACTCCCTGTCGTCCATTGGTAAGGCCCACCAAATTGACCTCTCCATTGAGTGATTTATTGAAGGGCAATTCTTCCGGTTGTACCAAAATGACTCCACCAATGGCGTCCGACCCATATCTCACTCCCGCAGCTCCCTTTACAACAGAAACGCTTGTAGCAACAAACGGATCTATTTCCGGGGCATGTTCCGATCCCCACTGTTGTCCCTCCTGACGAACGCCATTGTTCATGATCAGAACCCGGTTGCTGTGCAAGCCGTGGATAACGGGTTTTGCAATAGACGAACCGGTCTGCAAAGTAGTAACACCACTGAGCCCTTTTAAACTCTCAGCCAGATTTTGTCCCCGTGTCTGGAATAAGTCGCTTCCTGAAAGGGTAGTTAGTGGCTGTGAAGAAGGAGCATCGGTGCGGTGGGCGGTTATTTCCACATCTTTCAAGTGAACTTCCTGTTCCTCCAGATTGAAATTTTCTTCGTGCCCGGAAGTTAAATCAAGTTTTTGTCGAAATGAATTATATCCAACAATCCGACATTCCATTTCGTAAGCTCCGGGGCATAAATTGTTAATCAGATAACGTCCTTGTGCATCCGTAAAGACTCCATTATTTTGTCCAATAATCAATACCGTTGCCCCTATAACCGGTAATTCGGTATGTTTGTCTCTCACAACGCCTTTTACAAAACAGGTACAGGAGGTATTCTGTGAAAAACCAACTGTTGATAAAAGCAGAAACAGGAGGATTGGAGTTATTTTTATCATTTATCTCTGTACTGAATGACGGCGTTACATTTTTGTTAAAACGGTATGTTACAACGTTGCAAAAATACATTTAATGCAACTATGTTGCGTCATTATTTATCAAGAATTTTACGGTTTTTCTAATGTATTGAATTCGCAGCTGTAACTTTGCGGGTGTCAAATTTTTATTCGTAACGTGTCGTATCTCTTAATTACCAAAATACTTTTGATGCCTCCGCTCATTGCAGGAGTTACACTTGCTGTGAGAAAATGGGGTGAAGGTTTTGGTGGATGGATCGGGGGATTTCCCTGGGTTGCAGGTCCTATTTCATTTTTTATCGCGCTTGAACACGGTGCTCCATTCGCTGCTTCCACAATTCCTTCGGCGTTGATGGGATCAATCGGAACTATCTTTTTTGCGTTGGTTTATGCAATTGTTTCGTCCCGGCTTTCGTGGTTGCCTGCCGTTTTAATCAGTTACGTCGCTTTCTTTGTGGTTGCGTTAATGTCTCTGGGAAGAGCAATTCCTTTTGCTGTGGCCATTGCTCTTAACCTGCTTGTGCTTACGGGCGTGTTATATGTTTTTCCAAAACCCAAAAGCAAACCGGTTTTTAAAAAGCAACCATCTTACGACATTCCTTTGCGCATGCTTGTAGCCACGTTTTTTGTTGTGATTTTAACGCAGGCAGCAGATTATCTGGGACCGACTTGGAGCGGTATTTTAACTCCGTTTCCTATCATGACGTCAACACTGGCGGTTTTTACACATTCCCAGCAGGGCTCTGATGCTGCGTCCAGGATCTTATACGGTCTGTTGCTTGCAGGTTATGGATTTGTGGCTTTTTTGCTTGGAGTGTACTGGCTATTGCCCATCATGTCAGTTGGCTGGGCTTATGCCTGCCTGACAATTGGTACAATGTTTATCAACGGGATTACAATCAAACTAATACGATAACCCAAGGCTTTGGCCCTGGGATAACCTCCTCACTTCTTACAAACCAACTCCTGACCGCTTAACTTCTAATTTCAGGATACCCTTTCCAGTTTGACCGGATAGGTTTTCTTCGCATTCCATTGGCATACATAAATATTCTTGTCTTCATCAATGCACACGTCGTGGCAATGCATGAAAATAGGTTTATCCTGAACCATCAATTGCAATTCGCCTTTGTTATAAATGGGCTGAGTACCTCCCGGATTGGAAATGACCTTATTATTTTTATCTAAAATGGTTACAAAACCGGAATTCGGTGTTTGGTTGAGATAACGCAAACGTGACCAGCAAACGCCGGCATAAAGTGTATCGCCATTAAAAACAGGACGGCAGACAAACGCTCCCGGCAGAAATATGGTACTGAGATATTTGCCGTCCAAAGTGAATTTTTTAAACGCATTGTGAACTCTGGAAGTAACGATCAAGGTGGGGTTCGCTTTGTCGCGATAATCTATTGCAATGCCATGGGCGGTGGAAAACTGTGCGTCTCCATCTCCCGAACCACCGAATTTGTCAATATATTCTCCTTTTGAATTGTATCGTAAAATCCATTGCGATCCATATCCGTCTGCAATATAGATGGTCCCATCAGGCCCGATTGCCGTTTCGGTTGGTTTAAAAGCATCTGTTTCTTTGTAAGCGCCTACTTTTGATGGATGTTCAATGGTCAGCAGAATTTTTCCTTTTAAATCCGTTTTGAAAACTTTTCCAAGGTTTGGATCACATATAAAAAGAAATTCTTCTCCGTTGGCATTCCAGAGCGTCAATCCATGCCCTCCTGGAAATTCGTGTCCCCAGGTTTCAAGTAATTTTCCGGAACGGTCATAGATCAAAATGTTATTTTTGATCTCGTCACCAACCATGATCAGGCGCCCTTTGCTATCCTGCACCATTTCGTGACAGTTATTGATCGGAAATTTGGAAGCATCCAGGTTGCCCCAACCCTGGCTTACTTTGTAGCGGTGCGATCCGTGGCCGATCATTTCTCCGTCAAGCTTAGGTTTGGCCTGAAGGATATAAAAAGGCTTGAATATGCTGGCTGTGGCTGCTAAAACAGAAATTTTTGCGAAATCACGGCGGGTTTGTTTTTCTGACATAATTGTTTTTTTCTAGAAAAGACAACCGCATTTAATTTTTACTATTTGTTTCAATTCAGCAAGCCTACTTCTTTGATCTCTAAATTTTTACCCGGATTGACAGAACGACGAGCGCAAAAAAAAAGCCCGGAACGGGCTTTAGTAATTTTATAACTACTGCTCAAATCGAAGCAGAATATCTTTTTTCGTATCTGTTCAGCCAGTCCATTAGCCGGCTTACATCCTGCATTTTAAATAATTCGCTTCCTGAATTCATCGTCGCAGCAGATCCGCAGGCAACACCCATTCTGACAGCTTCACGAAGTGATTTACCTTGAGAAAGTGTCCAGACAATACCTGCAACCATGCTGTCACCCGCTCCAACAGTACTTTTTGGCTGAACCGGCGGTGCGGGAATATGTTCTACCGTATCTTCGGTTACCAGCATTGCGCCCATTGCGCCCATGGAAACAACCACTACTTCACATTGCCCACGGATGATCAGAGCACGTGCTGCGTCGTCCACATCGTCCATTTCAAGTTTGTCAACACCCACCAGATGGCTTAACTCAGTAATATTTGGTTTAAGAAGATATACACCTGTTTCTGTGGCGTATCTGAGTGCGTCTCCGGATGTATCGGCAATAAATTTGGCACCTTGTTTCTGGGCTATTTTTGCAATTTGTCCGTAAAAATCATCAGGCGCACCTGGCGGCAAACTTCCGCTGGCAATAATGTAGGAAGGTTTTGGGTCAAATTCCTCCATGGTTTCCAAAACGGAACGTACCTCTGTGGGCATCATTTCCGTTCCGGGCATTCCAAAACGATACTGAAAACCGGTACTGGTTTCAAGTACATGAAAATTTTCACGGGTCCATTGTTTGGTTTCAATCACCATCGTTTCTACACCCTCTGCTTTAACCAGCTTGTGCAGCCTTTGTCCGGTAGGTCCTCCAATGGTGAAAATAGCAACCGGATTTCCCCCAAGTCTGTGAATTGCTTTGGCTACATTAATCCCGCCTCCACCTGCTTCGAAGTTTGGTGTTTCGCAACGCAATTTGTTATCAGGAACGATACGGTTAACGTTCGAACTTTTGTCAAGCGCTGGATTAATGGTAAGTGTTACAATCGGTCCGGTAGCCATGGAAATATAAAAGTGGGTAGTTAGATCAGGTAATTGTTATATGTATTACCTGTACAAAATTACGCGAATTAATTCAAAAAGATGATTTATAGCATCTTCATTTAAATATTACCTCCAAAAGTATACAAATGGAGAACTCAGAATTGACCGTCCGTGATGTCCCATCCGCCATCAATGTTCAGAACCTGCCCGGTAGTAAATTTGGAATAATCGGACATGAAATAAACTGCTGCGCCGTCGAGGTCAGACGGTATTCCATGTCGGCCATTGTCCAGAGGTTGTTTTGTAGGTACAAAGATTTTGCTCTGTTCTGTCTGATTTTCCACCCCTTCAATGATTGCCGGAGCCAATACATTTACGCGGATATTTTTAGGTGCATAAGAAGAAGCTATTGATTTGGAAAAGCCGATCACAGCCGATTTTGCAGTAGCATAAGCGTGATTGGAAAAATGCCGGGAAGACGGTGAAAATCCAAGTACAGAACTCATATTAAGAATCGTTCCGCCTTTGTTCATGCCCATAAATGCCCTCACAGCAGCCTGATTGGATAACATCAACGAAGTAAGATTTAGGTCGAGTGTCTGGTTCCAACCCATGAGAGAAAGATCATGGAGCGGGCCATCCCCAAATTTCTGACCACTTCCGCCGGCCACGTGGTACAGTCCGTCGAAGCTTCCAAATTCACGGATACAAAGCTGAATGGCATCCAAAGCAGTTTGCGGATGAGTGGCATCGCCTTGCTTGGCACGTGCATTACTTCCCAGATTTAACTCGGCTACCAGACAATTTTCAGGATTACGGCCTACCACAACCACGTTCGCCCCGTTCCGAACAAAGGCTTTGGATGCAGAAAATCCAAGACCCGTCGTTCCGCCTATCACAACTATCGATTTATTTGTCAGCCAGTTTTCCATAATTCATTTTTTTTCTGCAAAGTAGAATTATTTGAATAAAAAATAAAATGCTCTGTTAAGCCGCAGCCAGACAGAGCATTCTGATTTTCCTGGTTTCCTGGATATCTAAGCAACCGAACGTAACAATGACATCGACGATTTCTCGAATTGCTGCAAGGCATAATCCAGAGAAAGCGTGAATTCTTTTACATTCTTTTGGGAAGGCAATTCAAACATGGCATCGGTCATGATCGATTCGCAGATAGCACGCAATCCCCTGGCTCCCAATTTGTAAAGCATTGCCTGATCTACAATGAAGTCCAAAACTTCGTCTTCAAAATGCAGTTTAATACCTTCCATTTCAAAAAGCTTTGCATATTGTTTTGTCAATGCATTCTTAGGCTCGGTAAGAATACGGCGAAGTGTATCTCTGTCCAAAGGGTCCAAATGTGTAAGTACCGGAAGACGGCCTATCAACTCAGGAATTAATCCGAAAGATTTCAAATCCATTGCCGTTACATAACGCATCAGATTTCCTTTGTCGAAGATTTCAATGATACGGTTGTCGCCGGAAAATCCTATTGGACGCGTATTGATACGCTTTCCAATGTGGCGTTCAATGCCGTCGAATGCACCTCCGCATATAAAAAGGATATTTTCGGTATTGAGCGTAATCATCTTTTGATCAGGATGTTTACGGCCACCTTGCGGCGGAACATTTACAGAAGACCCTTCTAAAAGTTTCAAAAGCGCCTGCTGCACACCTTCGCCGCTTACATCACGCGTGATAGAAGGGTTGTCAGATTTACGGGCAATTTTATCTATTTCATCGATATAAACGATCCCGCGCTCAGCAGCTTCTACATTGTAGTCGGCAGCTTGCAACAAACGGGTTAAAATTGTTTCCACATCTTCTCCAACATAACCTGCCTCTGTTACAACAGTTGCATCCGCTACGCAAAACGGAACCTGTAAAATACGTGCAATAGATTTTGCAAGATAAGTTTTACCCGTACCGGTTTCGCCAACCATGATAATGTTTGATTTCTCAATCACTACATCATCTTCCGTCACTGCCTGATTAAGGCGTTTGTAATGGTTATAAACCGCAACAGCAAGCGAACGTTTGGCTTCATCCTGACCGATCACATACTGCTCCAGAAAACGCTTGATTTCTGTTGGCGGGATTGCTTTAAGCTTAGGTAACTTCGTTTTCTTTTCTTTTTTATCTTCCTTTGAACCTAATTCTTCGGTGATTACCTGGTAACCCTGTGCAATGCAGTGATTGCAGATATGGGCGTCGATACCGGATAGCAATAAATCAACTTCATTTTTCTTACGTCCGCAAAACGAACAACTTACTTGTGCCATTTATCAATAACAGTTGTGGTACGATACAATTTTTTAATTTCTGAAAATGTCATTTCGATATTACATCAACAGGAGAGGTATTAACAAAATGACACTGCATATTGTTTCAACCCGGTTCCATCCCTTCAATTTTCAGCAGTTTTTCTTTCACAGAGTATTGATGTGACGCGTTAATTCAGGTAGCACCATTAATTTCTGATTGGATCAAATTTCTTTTTACCCTGAAACCGTAAAGTAGAAATATTTTGTAAAGTTCATGCTTTTGGAGCGTGATACCAAATCTTAGGCGTACCATACAATAAAAACCGCCGGAACAAACTAGCTCCGGCGGTTTCTATGATCAATTGATTCGTTATTTATCCCTGGTCAAAACCTCATCGATCAAACCGTATTCTTTTGCTTCGTAAGCACGGAGCCATTTGTCGCGGTCAGAATCTATCGCGATTTGTTCGGCAGTCTGTCCCGTGTGGTTAGCAAGGATTTCGTACAATTCATGACGAAGTTTTACAATTTCGCGGGTTGTAATTTCAATGTCAACAGATGTTCCCTGAGCTCCACCGGAAGGCTGGTGAATCATTACCCTCGCATGTGGAAGTGCAGAACGCTTGCCGGCAGCGCCACCAGCCAGAAGTACGGCACCCATTGATGCGGCAAGGCTGGTACAAACGGTTGCTACGTCCGGACGAACGTATTGCATGGTATCATAAATTCCCAATCCTGCGTATACAGATCCGCCTGGACTGTTTATGTACATCAGAATATCTTTTTTCGCATCAGCAGATTCGAGGAATAAAAGCTGGGCAACGATGATGTTGGCAATATTGTCATCCACACCGGTTCCCATAAAAATGATACGGTCGGCCATTAATCTTGAAAAAACATCCACTTCTCTGAAGTTCATAGGACGTTCTTCGATTACAGACCGTGTCATATTGTCAATTGTATGGTTCATATAACCGTCAACTGTAAGGCCACTCATCCCAAGGTGATGAACGGCATATTTTCTGAATTCATTTCCGTGATTCATGAATAAATCTAAATTTTAAAAGTATGTAATTTAAAGGGTACATGTCATCAAGAACAAAAAGTGCTCAATCTTAGTTTCTAATGAAATGTTGTTCTTGCATTCTTAACTGGACACAAATTTGATTATTTCATTGAATAATCCTTGTCTATTTCTGTTATAAATTATCGAAAAATGCGAGAACCATCTTTTTAAAGGTTGATTATATTGCATTACAAATGATTAAAGAGGGATCTTTTAACCAATGATGACATGAATATTGCATCCAACATAGCTGAAAGAATACGCCAGATCCGATTGCAAAAAGGCCTTTCTCAGGAAAATATGGCAGATATGCTTGGTTTGTCCACCACGGCATACGGCGATCTCGAAAGAGGCAGAACGGAGCTTTCATTTTCCCGGCTGGAAAACATTGCCAAATTACTGGATAAACCTTTGCCTGAATTGCTGGGCTTTGAGTCGATGACGCTTTCGGAAACAGAATGGCTCCGCCAGGAAAATACCAGGCTGATGGCAGCAAACAGCAGGCTGCAAAATGAGGTGGAAGAGTGGAAAACCAAGTTCAAACAATGGTTTGGAAACGGCATTGTCCGTGAAATAGGCGAGGGTAGGGAGCGGATCGGGTTTTAAGGGAGTTTTATTAGTTCAAACCGGGCCGCCTGGCGGTCGAAACTCCAAAGTAAACAGGGTGTTTGAATTCGCGTGTTCTGGTTTGAAACTAAAAATTCACAGTTAAGGACACTTTGAACTGTAAACTTTTTACTCTCTTTACTTTTTACTGCTAAACTCCTTAAAAAGCAAAGAGTCCAAAGTTACCGACCACTGTAAACTTTGAACTCAAAACTTTAAACTCATACCAAAAACTAAGCTTCCTCCTTCACTTCGCCTTTTGCGAGTGTTTCGAATTCGCTTACTTCGATGGTTTGTTCGTCGGTAGATATTTGGTTACGGATAACGTCTAATACTTTACCATCAAAAACCTGGTTGAAAATGTTCGTATAGTTGTCGCGTTCTTTATCAGCAAGGTATCCCTGTGCAACGCGGTCAATGGTTTCTTTCATGGATTCGTCGTCACCATAAATTCCAAACTGACCTTTCACCATTTGGCGGGTAAATTCAAGAATTTCAGGATATTCAACTTTCACAGCTTCAACGTCAGCAATTTTATTTTTGATCAGGCTCAGCTTCAATGATTTCTGGAAATCCTCAAACTGTTCTTCGATCTGATCGCGGGTAAATTTGCCTTCATTGGTTTTTTCCAGCCAGTCTTTAAGGAAATCGGCAGGAACTTCGATTGCGATATGATCAAGCAAAGAATTTTCGATGTCACGACGTAAAAGCGCTTCTGTTTCGCGTTCGTAGTTGCCTTTGATGATTTCAAGCACTTTTTCTTTAAAATCCTCTTCGCTGTCAGTAACACCTGCTCCAAGTACTTTATCGAAAAATTCCTGAGTCAATTCAGCAGGAGCTGTGCGGGTGATATCTTCAACAGTTAAAGTATATTCTCCTGAAAGCGTGCCGATATCTTCTTTTTTCTTGCCTGTTACGTGCGCAATTGCAGCCTCGTCAGTAAATGTATTCTGTATATCAAAAGTGATGACATCACCTTTTTTAACACCAATAAATTTAGACAGGCTGTCTTCATTCAATTGCTTCGTTGGAATGGCGGTGTTGGTTGTGAATTCAGTAGATTCCTGTTTCAATTCACCGAAAACCATGTCTCCGTTTTCGCTTATTTCCGGATGGATGTTGTCAGCGAATCTTTCACGAAGGCTGTCAAGTGTTTTGTTCAGTTCGTTGTCGTCCACATTAATTGTGTAACGTTTCACAGCTGGAAGCTCGGAAAGCGTTACATCAAAATCAGTTGCAACGCCCAGGTCATAACTGAATTCAAAATCAGCCGGGCTGTCCCAGTTCACCTCGTCCGCTTTTTTGCGGTCAGGAATAGGATCACCTACCACCTGCAATTTGTTTTCACGAATGTAGCTGCTTACCGCAGTGCTCAAAAGACTGTTTACTTCGTCAACCAGAATGCTTTTGCCATACATGCGCTGAATTACATGAGTTGGTACTTTGCCCGGACGAAATCCCTTTAAATTCACACGTTTGGAATAATCCTTGATGGCTTTATCAACTTTTTGCTGATAATCATCTTTTGTCAGCTTTACTTTAAGTGAGGCTAACGTTGGCGAATTCTTCTCTAACAAAACTTCCATGCTTGCTTATGATAATGGTAAATGCCTTTTTTAGATAAAAATGAAAAGAAAAATGCCCTCAAAACAGTGTCCTGAGGGCATTTGACGGGTTAACTACGGAGCAGTTTATTTTCTGATTCTTATTAGGAAATACGACGCCCCGTCAATCCCTTGTTATTCGTACGGGCGGAGGGAATCGAACCCCCACGCCTTGCGGCACTAGATCCTAAGTCTAGCACGTCTACCAGTTCCGCCACGCCCGCTCTTATTTTTTGTTCCGTTTCCAACGCGATTGTTGAATTGGGAGTGCAAAGGTATTCTTTTTTTTATAATACATGCAAGTTTTTTTTAAAATTTTATCTTTAGGTAAAATCATATTGAATAATGTCGCTAAAATTTGTTATTTTGGTGAAGCGTACCAATTACTACAAAGCAGTGGAGCAACTCGTTGAATCCCTCACTATTGACCTGGAGCAAGAGCGTAAGGAAATTCTCAAAAAGTACAGAAGGCTTTTACGGACAGCCAAACCTTTTTTAAAGGACAATGATGCTAAACTTATTAAAAAGGCCTTCTACACATCCGTGGAGGCACATAAGGACATGCGTCGCCGGTCCGGTGAGCCATATATATATCATCCGCTTGCGGTAGCCCAAATCGTTGTCGAGGAGATCGGCTTGGGTACCACAGGCATCGTTGCAGCACTTCTTCATGATGTGGTGGAAGACACCGATATGCGCATTGAGGACATTGAGCGCCTGTTTGGAAAAAAAGTCGCCAAAATTATCGACGGGCTTACCAAAATTTCGGGAAGGTTTGAATATGGCACTTCCCAGCAGGCGGAAAATTTCCGTAAAATGCTGCTTACGCTGTCAGACGACGTTCGCGTAATCCTGGTAAAGCTGGCCGACCGTTTGCATAACATGCGTACGCTCGACAGTATGCCGCGTGACAAGCAGCTGAAAATTGCTTCCGAAACGATCTTTATTTATGCGCCTCTCGCACACAGGCTTGGGTTGTACAGCATAAAATCGGAGCTGGAAGAATTATATTTAAAATATACCGAGCCGCAGGAATACCGTGCGATTGCAAGAAAACTGCGCGAAACCAAAGGGATTCGTGACCGGTTTATTTCCAAGTTCATGGAGCCGATCGCGCAGGATCTCGAGGCGGCCGGACTAAATTTTATTTTAAAAGGAAGGCCAAAATCGATTTATTCCATCTGGAATAAAATGCGTAAGCAAAACAAACCATTTGAAGAAATCT
>Ga0247803_1000428_pt1 | contig 23362 bp, 24 predicted proteins | sample UWRJL014104B1_FD_180928 | JGI IMG/M metagenome (GOLD analysis project Ga0247803, IMG submission 180928) | Plant litter microbial communities from Arlington Agricultural Research Station in Wisconsin, United States - UWRJ-L014-104B-1 | ecosystem: Environmental > Terrestrial > Plant litter >...
CGCCGGTGCCGTGCCAGCGCCGCGCCAGCGTTGTCGCGGTTACCGCACCGGCGCGGATGCTCGTGGTTGCGCATCCGTTGGGGTCGCCGAATTGCCGCTTTGTGCCCCTTCGCGGGCGTTGAAGGGGCCTCTTCCGGCAACTCGGCGGGTGTCTTGTTGCCGAGTTGCCGCTTTGTGCCCCTTCGCGGGCGCTGAAGGGGCCTTTTCCGGCAACTCGGCGGATGTCTTGTTGCCGAGTTGCCGCTTTGTGCCCCTTCGCGGGCGTTGAAGGGGCCTCTTGCGGCAAGTCATGAAGGTGTCCTGTCGGCGACTCGCGGATGGTTGTTCATCGAGTTGCCGCTTTGTGCCCCTTCGCGGGCGTTGAAAGGTCCTCTTTCGGCAACTCAGCGGATGCCTTGGTGCCGAGTTGCCGCGTTGTGCCCATTCCCGGGCGCTGAAGGGGCCTTTTTCGGCAACTCGCGAAGGTGCGCTGTCGGCGACTCGCGGATGGCTGTTCATCGAATTGCCGCTTTGTGCCCCTTCGCGCGCGCTGAAGGGGCACATTCCGGCAAGTCGGCGGATGCGTTGTTGCCGAGTTGCCGCATTGTGCCCATTCCCGGGCGCTGAAGGGGCCTCTTCCGGCAACTCGCGATGGGGCGCTCGCGGAGAGGGCTTTCGTCGAGGGGCCGTGGGGCCGCATCCGTCTTTACGCGGGTGCCGGGCCGGCGCGCTACAGGTGGTCGTGCTCGGCGTGGGCTCGGGGCACGATCGGCACCGCGAGCGCCGGGAACACCGCCGCGGCCGCGAAGGTGAGCGGGTATCCGACCACGCCGATCAGGGCGCCCATCAGGGGGCCGACCAGCGACGCTGCGATGAACTGGCCCGTGTTCTGCACCCCGAGCGCCTTGCCCGACCAGCCGGGCCCGGCCATCTCGGCCACCGAGGTGAACGCCAGCCCGTTCGGCGCCACGGTCACCGTGGTCGCGAGCACGAACACCACGGCGGCGGCGCCCCAGTGTGCGGCATCCACCGCGGCCAGCACCAGCAGCACGCTCGCGACACTCACCGCGACCCAGCGCAGCGGACGCACCCGGCTACCCACCCGGTCGCTGACCACCCCGATCACGATGCGACCGATCGCGCCCACGAACTGCGCGGCGCCCACCAGCACGCCGGCGGCGAGCGCATCCCAGCCCTGATCGCTGACCAGCCAGACCAGCCCGAACGTGGAGATGGTGAACTGCGGCACCACCAGCAAAACGGATGCGGCGTGGATGCGCCAGAGGAACCCGCTGGAGCGATACGGGTTGGTGGCCGAGGCGCCGGCGCGCGGGGCGACCCGGGGCGGGTTGGCCAGGCCGATCGCGCACGCCACGGCCAGCACCGCGGTGAGCGCGAACGGCACAAGCAGAGCGGCGCCCACGCCGGCATCCGCCGCGATCACCGGGATGGTCACGGCGGCGACGGTCACGCCCAGCGGCTGCGACATCTGCCGGATGCCCATGGCCAGGCCGCGCTTGTTCTTGGGGAACCAGCCGACCACGATGCGTCCGCTGGCGGAGTTGGTGCTCGCCGAGGCCATGCCGCCCAGCAGCAGGAACAGGCCGAGCATGAGGTACCCCTCGGCGAGAATGGCGCCGCCGGCCGCGAGCGCGGTGAGCAGCAGACCGCCGGCGATCACCCATTTCTCGCCGATGCGGTCGGCCAGGGCTCCCCAGAGAATCAGGGTGAGCACCATGCCGAAGGTGGGGATCGCGGCGAGCAGCCCCGCCTGCGCGAGGGAGAGGCCGCGTTCGGTGTGCAGCAGCGGGATGAGGAACGCCGGGGCGCTGACGAAGACCGTGCCCGCGGTCTGCGCGGCCACGCCCAGCGCGAGAACGACCCAGGCGCGGGCGCTGATGGTCGGTGTCGTGGCGGTGGCGATGGCCATGGTGTCTCCTCGGGGTACCTGCTAATCTTCTGGTACACCACCTTGGTATACCAAATCGGATGCCGGTGTGGTTCGGGCGAAACCCTCCGCGAACCGTGAGAAAAGCACCAGAATCACGCGATTCCTGGGGCTTAACTCACAGTTCGCGGGATGGTGGGGGCGCCCGTCGGGAGGGACCGATGATGACGAACGTGCTCGCCTCGCAGACCGTGCTGCTCTACGACCGGCTGCGGGCCGCCATCCTCTCGCTCGATCTGGCACCGGGGGAGCGGCTCACCGAGCGCGGCCTCGAGGCCAGCTTCGACGCATCCCGCACCCCGGTGCGCGCGGCCCTCGGCCGGCTCGACGCGGAGGGTCTCGTGCAGCGCGACGGGCGGGGCTGGATCGTCTCCCCGATCGACCTGGCCGAGATCGGTGCATTCGCCGAGCTGCGGGAGGCTGTGGAGGGGGCGGCTGTGCGCCTGGCCGTGCAGCGCGCCACGGATGCCGAGATCGCGGCCGTTGCCGCGCTGCTCGACTCTGCCCGGCCGAGCGTGAGCCTGGGCGCCGCGGAGGGCGCCCGCGCAGCAGATGAGGGGGACGCCGGGGAGAGGGCCCGACCAGGAGGCTCGGTGGGCGCCGCGGAGGCTGCCCGCGCTGGAGATGCAGGGGACGCGGAGCAGGGCGTGCGTGCGGGGGGCGACTTTCACGAGCACCTCGCCCGGCTCTCGGGCAACCCCGCCATGGTCGACACCGTGCGCGGCGCGATGACCCGCCTCGCCCGCACCCGTTGGCTCGAGGTGCGCACCCCGGCCGCCCGCGACCAGGCTTGGCAGGAGCACCGTGCGGTGCTCGATGCGCTCGAGGCCCGCGACGCCGACACCGCCGCCCGACTCTTGACCGGCCACATCCGCGGCACCAACGACCGCCTGCTCACCGCGCTCGCCGCCGACAGCCGCCGCCTGCGCGGCCACGGCCTGGCCATCGTGCCCGACACCCCGCGCCCCGTCGCCCCGCATCCCTAACTGTTCCCCGTGCGGACAAATGGTCCCGGCACACCGGGTGCAATTGTCCGCACGGGGAACAGTTGGCGGACTTCGCACCGCCCGCAGACGACCGCCCGCAGACCACCGCCCAAGGAGCCCGATGACCCAGTCAGCCCCATCCGCCGCATCCGCCGCCGACCCAGCCCAGCCGCGCGTCGCCGTGCTGCTCACCGGCGGCACCATCGGCAGCGGCGGCCATGACGCCCAGGACCGCCTCGACTACGTCGACCTCGCCAAGGTGCTCACCGACGAGGAGGCCCTGCCGCTCTACACATTCCCGAGCGACATCACCGTCTACACCCGCCGGTTCTCCCGCATCCGCAGCAACGACGCATCCGTCGAGTTCTGGCTGCGACTGCGCCAGGCGATCCTCGACACCATCACCGACGACCCCGCCGTCGCCGGCATCGTCGTCGCGCACGGCACCGCCACCCTCGAAGAGACCGCCTACTTTCTGCACCTCACCATGCCCACCGAGGTGCCGATCGTGATCGTCGGCGCCCAGCGCCCGCCGACCGCGATGGGGTCGGATGCCCAGCTCAACCTGGCCAACGCCGTGCGCGTCGCCGCGTCACCCGCGTCGGCCGGGCACGGGGTGCTCGTGGCCATGGATGACGAGATCCTCTCGGCCCGCGACGTCACCAAGTCCGACAACCACCGGCTGAGCACCTTCCAGGCCCGCGACCACGGCCGGCTCGGCGACATCGACCCGTACGGCCAGGTGTGGTTCTACCGCAAGCTGCTGCGCCGGCACACCACCGCCAGCCGCTTTGCCACCGAGCTGCCCGAATACGCGACACCGCTGCCGCGGGTGGACATCGTCACCATGTACTCCGGCTCCGACGCACTCGCGCTCACCGCGGCCCTCGCCAACGGGGCCCGCGGCGTGGTGGTCGCGTCGCTGCCGCCGAGCATGAACCCCACGGCGGTGGATGCGGCGATCGACGACGCCATCGCCGCCGGAGTCACCATCGTGCAATCCAGTCGAGCCAGCCGCGGCCGGGTGGTGCAGCGGCACGGCTTCGACGAGCGCGGCGTGATCGCCAGCGACACCCTCTCGCCCCAGGCGGCCCGGCTGCTGCTGATGCTCTGCCTGGCCGCGGGCCTCACCCGCGCCGAGATCATCCAGGCGTTCGCCACCTACTAGGCCGCCAGCTACTGAGGGCCGCCGCCCGCCCTCTACCGGGGGTGGGACTCGAACCCACACGTCCTCGCCCGGCCGCAACTGTTGCCGAAACGGACTTTTGCACCCGGTACGCCGGGTGCAATTGTCCGCACGGGCAACAGTTGTGCGTTCCGGCGCGGGATAGCCGCGCGGCGCCCGCGCGCACGCCCATCCGCTGTGCGCCGCCACCCACAATGGGGGTGCCGCCGGGCCCGGTCTGCTCGCTAACCTCAAACCACCGAACGTGGTGGGCGCCCCGCCCGCACCGCTCCCTGGATGGTCTGCACGCCCCGAAGCGGCGCACATCCGTGTGGTGGTCCCGGCGCGACAGCCCCCTCCACTCGGTCTCCCTGGCGCAGCCGCGTCCGGGCGCGTCCAAAGGAGCAACGTGACCCTGCACCCACCCGCCATGCGCAACCGCATCGCTGCTCAGCTGGTCATCGAACACCTCCTCTCCCGCCAGACCGCGGTGCCCCCGCGTACCCGGGTCGCCCGACTCTTCGGCCAGTCGCCGCTCTGCCCCGAAAGCGTGAGCTGGTACCTCGGCGCGCAGGGCGAGATCACGGTGGGCAAGATGCTCGCCACCCTGCCGCCGGACTGGACCGCGTTCCACGCCGTGCCGATCGGCAAGAACGACACCGACATCGACCACATCCTGGTGGGCCCCGGTGGCATCTTCACCATCAACACCAAGCACCACTGCGGCAAGCACATCTGGGTGGGCGCCCGCACGGTCACCGTCTCCGGCCACAAGAAGGCCTACCTGCCCGCCGCCGAGCACGAGGCCGAACGCGTCACCACCGTGCTACGCGAACGGATGCCGCTGGTCGCGCCGGTGCAACCGGTGATCGCGCTGGTTGACCCCAAGCAGATCACCTTCCGCGACAAGCCCGTGCAGGTGAAGGTGCTCGACGCCCGCACCCTGCGCCGGTGGCTGCTCAAGCTGCAGCCGGTGCTCAGCGACGACGAGATCGCCGAGGCCGTCGTGATCCTGGACAGCCCGGCCACCTGGCGCCAGCATCCGAGCCCGGCCCCCGCCGACGTGATGAGCCGCTTCGCTGCCCTCGACGGGCAGGTGCGCCGCGCCCGCATCCGCCGGGTGGCATGGGCGACCGCCGGATCGGCCGCGCTGGTCGCGGCCGTGGCCGGCGGGGCGGCGCTCGTGGGCCGGGCGCTGCTCGGCGTCTGACCCCAGCCGCTGCTCGGCGCCTGACCCCAGCCGCGCCGGCTCACGGATGGCGCGCCCTCGCGCCTCGACTGGGCCGAGGGCCGCCAGGCGCGCGTGTTGACGTGCGCACAGCTGCCGACGAGGGCAGAGCCGCCGACGAGGGCACAGCTGCCGACGTGGGCAGAGCCGACAACGAGGGCAGTGCTGCCGGAGCGGCCGGCGTCAGTCCAACTGCCGCCAGCTGCTCACCGCGGCGGCGGTCAGCACCCCGACGATGTACGCCACCAGGTCGAGCGTGCTGAAGGTGGTGCCGAGCAGGTACCGCGCCGGCGGGAACACCTCGGCCAGGGCGCCGGGCAGGCCGGTGAGCTGCAGGAACTCGATGGCCGCGCAGAACAGGACCGCGATGATCGCGATCTGACGGCTGGTGCGGCGCACGAAGATGAAGGAAACGATCAGGTAGGCCAGCACCGCGTAGAGCGCGTCGCCGACAAAATCAGCGACGATACCCGTGGTGGCGAAACGCACGAGCAGGCCGGTGATCACGATCAGGCCGGCGATCGCGGCCAACAGCATCCGGCGGTTGCGGAAGCCGTGCTCCCGGGTGGCCTGGGCGGCCAGGAACTCGCGCAGGGCCTCGGAGTGCTCGTCGTCCAGGCCGGAATCCGGCACCAGGTTGACCCTGTGCGACACCCGGTACTTCCGATCCATACGCTGACCGTACCGTGTGGCGCAGCCCCGGCGAAACCGTCAATGCATACGAATGGTTTTCCGGCAATCGACAGCGGATGTTTGCGAGGCGATAGCCTGACCACATGAACACCGCGAAGAAGTCGACGCTGTCTCCCGTGGTCGCAGCTGTGGCCGTCGCCGCGCTGTTTCTGGTGTTGTCCTTGGGGGTGAACGGCAACTTCCCGGTGCCGATCGCCGCGGCCATCGCGTTGGTACTGGGCGCCGGAACTTTCCTGTCGATGCGGCCGCGCCGGTAGCCCCCGCGGTCCCTCCGGTACCCCCTCGCCAGTGTCGGCCGCCGCTGCTACCGTGCTGGCATGACCACCACTTCTGGGCTGGGCGCGCCCGTTCCGCCCCTGATCGGTTGCGTGTTCGTGGGCACCAGCCTCGACGGTTTCATCGCCCGCGAGAACGGCGAGTTCGACTGGCTCATCGCCGCCGGCGACGCCCTGGGGGAGACCGGGTATGACGAGTTCTTCGCCTCCGTCGACGCCCTGGTCGTGGGCCGCGCCACCTTCGACACCGTGAGCGGCTTCGCCGAGTGGCCCTACACCGGCAAGCGGGTGCTCGTGCTCAGCCGCACCCTCGTGCGCAGCTTCGATGCCGAGTCCGCGCCAGACACCACCGCGCACGCGACACTGGACGACGTGGTCGCCACCCTCGTGGCCGAGGGCCGCCGCCGGGTGTATGTCGACGGTGGCCGCACCATCCAGAGCTTTCTGCGGGCCGGGCTGATCCGGGAGATCACCATCACCCGCGCCCCGGTGCTGCTGGGCACGGGCATCCCGCTGTTCGGACCGCTCGATGCGGATGTGCACCTGCGGCACGTGGGCACGCGCGAGCTGGGCGCGGGCTTCACGCAGTCCAGCTACGAGGTCGTGCGCACCGGCTAGCCTCGCGAACTGTGAGAAAAGCCCCGAAAACTCGCGCGTTCTGGTGCTTATCTCACAGTTCGCGGAGGGGTAGGGCCGTGCGGGCCAGCCACTCGGTCAGCTCGGCCTGCGGCACCGCCCGGCAGTACAGGTGACCCTGCACCGCGTCGGTGCCGATCTGGGCGAGCAGCTCCTGCTGGTCCAACCGTTCCACACCCTCGGCAATCGTGGAGATGCCCAGCTTCGCGCTCATCTGCACGATCGCCTCCACCACGGTGCGGTCCACCGGGTTGCTCAGCGCCCCGGACACAAAACTCGCATCGAGCTTGACCACCGAGATCGGCAGCGACCGCAGCGTCGACAGCGACGAGTACCCGGTGCCGAAGTCGTCGATCGCCACCTGCACCCCGTGCGTGGCGAGGGTCTTCAACCGCTGCACCGCCGCGACCGACTCCAGCACCACCGTCTCGGTGAGCTCGAGCACCAGCCGTTTGGCGGGCAGCCCGCTGTCGGCCAGGCACCAGAGCACCGAGTCCACAAAGTGGTCGCTCTCCAGCTCCCGCGCCGAGATGTTCACGTGCACCGTCATCGGAACTCCCGGCTGGGCGGCCGGCCAGGTCACCGCATCCGTGCAGGAGCGTCGCAGCACAAACGCGCCGATGCCCAGGATGGCGCCGCTGGACTCGGCCAGCGAGATGAATTCCTCCGGCAGCAGCAGGCCACGCTCCGGATGCCGCCACCGCACGAGGGCCTCGGCGCCGGTGCAGTGCAGGTCGGTGAGCGACACGATCGGCTGGTAGTGCACCTCGAGCTGCCCGCCGCCCGCGGCCCGGCCCAGCTGCCGTTCGAACGACACCAGCGTCGATTCGCCCTGCAGCAGGCCCGGCTTGAACAGCTGCACCTGGCCCTTGCCGTTGGCCTTGGCCGCGTACATGGCCACGTCGGCCTGGTGCACGAGCTCGTCGAGGTCGGCGCCGGGCGCGGCCGTGGCCACGCCCACGCTGGCGCCCACCCGGCAGGGGCGGCCGTCCACGATGATCGGCGCGGCCAGCGAGCCCACCATGCGTTGCGCGATCGCCGAGGCGGCCGCATCCGTAGTGCCGGTGAGAACGACCGCGAACTCGTCGCCGCCGAGTCGGGCGACGATGTCGTGCGGACGGGTGCAGTGCCGCAGCCGCTCGGCCACCTCGGCGAGCACGGCGTCGCCGGCGCGGTGGCCCATGTGGTCGTTGACGTCCTTGAAGTCGTCGAGGTCGAGGAACAGCACGTGCAGCGCCTCGGCGGTGTCGGTGCGGGAAAGTTGGGCGCCGAGCTGGGTGGTGAAGGAGAGCCGGTTGTCGAGCCCGGTGAGGGCGTCGTGCTGCGCCTGCGCCGTGAGCTGGTGGTGTGAGTGGCTGTTGCGCAAGGCCAGGTTCACCTGGTTGACCAGGCTGCGCACCGACAAGATGGTGCCCTCGGGGATCCGTTTCGGCGCGCCGACCAGCAGCCAGGCGTCATCCTCCTGCTCGGTGAGCGACACGCACTCCCACACCAGGGGTAGGCCTGCCGCATCGTCGAGCGGGCCCGTGCGCACGATTTGCGCGTCGCCGCTGCTGCCGATGTTTCGGAGCACGTCGCCGGGCAAGGTCGTCGGCGGCGGCACGACGAAGTCGCCGGTGCGGGCGCCGACCTGCAACAGCTGCTCGTGGCGCACCACCTTGAGCACCCGCAACCCCGGGGTGGTGGCACCCAGCTCGCCGGCGGTGGTCCAGGAGAGCAGCCGGATCGCGTTGGCGTCGGTCATGCCGAGCAGTTTGGCGCCGGTCTCGGTGAGCGCCTTGTCGCGTTCGATGGCCCAGTCGTTGGCCTGCAGCACCGTGCGCAGCTGCTCCGCGACCACGATGACCAGCAGCATGATCGAGATCGTGGCGGCCTGACGGGCCCAGTCCGGCGCAGTGGGATGCCCGGGTGTCAGCTGCCAGAGCACCGTGAAGATCAGCACCGCAACCGTGTAGAGCGCACCGCGCGCCGCTGACCGCCACGGCGTGCCGTAGAGGGTGCGCAGCCAGGCCGCCGCGAAGAAGAGCGGGGCCGCTGCCAGAGGAACCGGCCCGGCCAGGGCGAACGCGGTGAGGGCGAGGGCATCGAGCACCTCGAGCGCAAACGGCACCCGCTGCCGCACCAGGCCGTAGAGCCACGAGCCGCAGAGTGCCGCCGCGGCCACGGACGCCAGCAGCAGGTCCAGCCGGCTGGCGGTGACGTTGGGGATGATGCCGGGCAGGCTGAACACCAACGACAGCAGCGCCAGCCAGGTGAAGAGCCACCGGGTGCCCTCAAGCACGCCCGTGGGTCGGTGCAGCAGCGCGGACCCGACCGCCGTCATCCTGCGACCGGCTCTATTCAACGTGGATCGTTCCCCGCCTGCGACCATCTCACTGCTTTCCCTGAAACGTGTCGGAGCATCCGCTGGTGGCCGCAGCGACACATACCTTGAACGTACCAGTGAGCAGCCCTCACTCTTGACGGATGCTCGTGTCGTGGCCGCGTCAAGCACGGTCGGATTGTTCTGGGGCGCAAGCCTCCGCTCAGGGGGCGCAGTGAGGCTAAGCGCGGATGGTGGCGATCGCTTCGTCGAAGAGCTGCACGGGGTCCGCGGTGCCTCCGGATTCGTACCAGGCGGCGAGGGCTGCGTCGAGGCAGGCGAGGCCTGCGGCCACGAACGCGCGGGCCCGCGGATCGGGCGACGCCGTGGCGGGCAGGCCGAGGCGGCGCTGGATGTCGGGCGCCAACAGCTCGGTCCAGCGCAGATGCTTCTCGAGGTGTCTCGCCCGCAGCGACGGCACGTCGTGGTACAGCCGGGCGAGCGCGAGCTGGTCGGTCGTGGGCATGCCGTTGGCCTGCAGCACCTGAAATGCCGCGCGAATCGCCGGCCACGCCGGCTCGTCGGCCGGACGCGCCTCGAGCGCGTCGCGCACAGATTCACCGAGGGTGACGGTGTCACCCATCACCAGATCTTCCTTGCTGCCGAAGTAGTGAAAGAACGAGCGGCGGGAGATGCCGGCCTCCCGCGCGATCTGCTCGACCGTCGTGGCGTCGAAGCCGTTCTCGGCGAAGAGTCGCATGGCGGTCGCGGTGATCTCCGCGTGCACGGCACGACGCGTGCGCTCGCGCAGGGTGAGGGGAACGACCATGGTCCCAGAATAGCGCCCCTGCGTTCCGCGCAAGGTCTTGCACCATGTGCAAGTTGCTGCGTATAGTGCAGACATGACCATCGACTACTCAGACCAGACCACCATCGTCACCGGGGCCAGCTCCGGCATCGGCGCCGCGTTTGCCCGGGAACTCGCCCGACGCGGCTCCGACGTTGTGCTCGTCGCCCGCCGACTCGACCGCCTGCAGGCTCTGGCGATCGAGCTCGAGGCGACCCATGGCATCCGTGCCATCCCGATCGCCCTGGACCTCAGCGCTCCGGGGGCGGGCCGCACCCTCGCCGCGGACATCACGGCCCGCGACCTGGCGGTGACGGGGCTGGTGAACAACGCCGGCTTCGGCACCGACGGCCCGTTCCATCAGGAGGACCCGGCCCGGCTCACCGACGAGATCAATGTGGACGTCGCCAATCTGGTCGACGTGACCCGCGCGTTCATCGAGCCGCTGCGGGCGGAGGGCAGGGGCATCCTCGTGAACGTCGCGAGCCTCGCCGGATATATGCCCAACCCTGGCATGGCGGTCTACGCCGCGTGCAAGGCCTTCGTACTCAGCTTCACCGAGGCGCTCTGGGTGGAGTCCCGCGGCACCGGCCTGAGCGTGCTCTGCCTGTCGCCCGGCCTGACCCGCACCGAATTCTTCGACGCCATCGAGGGTGGCGAATACCAGGGCAGCTACCAAACTCCCGACCAGGTTGTGCAAACCGCGATGCGCGTTCTCGACCGCGGCGGCCGCCGGCCGAGCGTGCAATCGGGGCGTCTGAACGCCATTGCGACGACGCTCCCGCGCTTCTTCAGCCGTCGGCGCACGGTGCTGCTCAGCGCGGCGGCGGGTGCCCGGTCGTGGAGTCGGTCCCTGGCTGAGGTCGGGTAGGGGGGACACCCGGCCCGCGCCCGCCGAGCACCCCAGTTGGAGGCGGAGTGAGACTCCTTGGCCCATTCCGGACATTATCTAGTGAACGAACAAATCCGGCGGGCTCGAGAGTCACTCGGGATGGTCGAGCGAGAGCCCGCCGCCCACGCGGAGCATCCACAGATAAGGGGCAGCATGCGCAAGACGGTCTTCACTGGACTCGGCGCAGTGCTTGTGGCACTCGCAGTGACCGGATGCGCAACATCCGCTGGTGACGTAGAGCCCAGCATCGTGCCGACACCGTTTGTCGCCGGTGACGTCTTCTTGTGCAACGGATTGTCAATTTCGCGGGAAGCCGTGGAGGCGCGCGTTCCGGTCAGCGAGATCAGTGAGCGTGGGCGCGTTGCGCTCGCCGAGGCGGTGTGGGACGACGGAAGTCCGGTGGACCTGCCCGCGGAGGAGGGCTGGTACGTGGCCGCAGTGACGGACGAGCTCGTTGCCGTGATGCGCGACGTGGAAGCGGCGCCGGATCCGGTGTCCCCGGGAGCGGCCCGTGACCGTGAGGTGAAGACAGTCGCGTGGGTGGACGACGCGACGAATCTCACCCCCGGATGGTACGGCGCATCGAGCGGCCCGTGTGCGCTGACTCTGGATCTGGGTGACCTGACGGTGCCCGCGGTCGAGTTGCAGTCGCCGCCGGATCCGCTGTCGCGGGAGTTGCGCCTTCTCGTGACCGAGGGGAACTGCAATTCCGGGATGGATGCGGAGGGACGCATCGAGGTCGTGAGTCTCGATGAGACCGACTCCGGGGTCAGCATCATTCTCGGAGTGCGGCCGCGGGGCGGCGGACAAACCTGTCCGTCCAACCCCTCGACCCCCTTTACCGTGACCCTGAACGAGCCGCTGGGCGAGCGGCAGGTCGTGGACGCCAGCCTCGCCACGCCCCGTCCGCTGACGGTGAGGGGCCCGCTACCCGAGGCCTTAGCCGCCGGCTCCGACTGTGGGCAGATCTCGCTGATGCTTCGCGTCACTCCGTCGCCCGCAACGGCCGGCGACGCCGTGACCGTGACAACCACGCCCGAGCATTGCCCCATAACGGATGCGTGGGCGGGCGAAGCAATCGTGCGGCTTGGCACCGGTGACACCCCGACGGGCGCCCGAATCGAGAAGGGCTCCGCGCAGCCGGTCGTTGTCACCGTTCCGTCCGGGCTCACAGGAGACGGCTACATCATGCTCGTTCCCGATCGGGACTGTGCAGACGTGCTGACCACAGCGGACTGCCACTATCCGTTTGCGGAGATCAGGATCGACGCACCCACCGGCTGAGCCCTCTCGATCAGCGCCAAGCTGGGCAAGAAGCTGGGCGCCGAGGTCGGGGATGACGTCACCGTGCGCTTGACGGAGCATCCGACCCGAACCGATGTTCGACCCACACCATCACGCTGCTAGCGGTCGGCCGTCTGGTGCGGTCGTTTGCATACTTCCGCCCTTCGTGCGCCCGGCGAAGGCGGGATGTTTGCGAACGAGTGCGCGTCAGTGGTCGGTCAGCGCGCCGCGAGGGTCGTCAGGAGCGCGGCCGGCAGGGCGGGGTCGGGCACGGTCACCGCGAACAGGGTGCCGTTGTGGCGCTCGACCACGATGGCGGGGCCGCCGGTGAGCACGACGGCGGAGCGGCCGGGCATGATCCGATAGCCCCAGCCGCCCCACTCGAGCGGGCGGATGGATTCGGCCCGGGCCGCGGCGACCTCGTCGAGGGCGATGTGCTTGATCGGCAGCCGCAGCAGGCTCGAGACGACCCGCAGCCCTCGGCGATCCACGCTGACCCGCAGCCGGGCGAAGGCGAGGCAGAGGCCGGCCACCAGTAGGAGGGTGAGGACCGCGCCCGCGCCCGCGCCGTCTTCGAGGACGCTGAAGACCGCCAGCGCGACCGCGCCAAGGACCATGCCACCCGCCAGCCAAAAGAACATCGGCACGGTCAGGGTGGTGAACCAGGCGCCGGACTCGGTCGCGCTCAGCGGCACGGTCGCCGGGCCCGCCGCATCCGTGAGTTCGCGGTGTTGCGGCCGGCGCGGCGACAGCGCGAAGGGGATCAGCCCGTAGCCCATGGCCAGCACCGCGAGCAGCGGCCAGGCGCCGGCCTCCGGTTCGGCGGAACCGGTGGCGATCACCAGGCCCGCGGTCACCAACCAGACGCCGGCGGCCAGACCGGCGGCGCAGCCTGCCACGAGCACCAGGCCGCGACGGATGTCGGCCGCGGCGTCGGAGAGGGCGATGAGCCCCGCCACCGCGCCGAGCAGCGCGATGGCACCGGTGATGCCGATCATGATCTCGGTCCCGGCGGTCGAGGTGACCTCGGCACCGTTCCATTGCTTGGGCAGCATCGCCGGCAGCCGGTCGTACCAGAGCGTGGCCGTCACCGAGATGGTCAGCACCGGCAGCCACAGCGTCGCGGCGGCGAACCGTTCCCGCCCGGTGGCGTGCGGGGCGAGCGGGGTCTCGGGGGTGATGGTCTGTTCGGGCATGGCTCAGCCTCTCGTTTGGATCAGGGTGAGGACGTCGGGCAGGACGACCCCGAGCTTGCGGGCCTCGGCGAGCAGCGCGTCGGCGAGCTCGACGAGGCGCACCGTGCCGGCGCCCGCATCCGCTCGCACCGACGCGCCGCGGCCCTGACGCATCTCGAGGATCCCGTCGTCCCGCAGCTGCGCGTAGGCGCGCAGCACCGTGTGCATGTTGATGTCGAGGGCGCTGGCCAGCTCCCGGGCCGGTGGCAGCCGGGTGCCCGGCGCGATCGTGCCGTCGGCGACGCCGGCTCGCACCTGCACGGCGAGCTGCTCGGCAATCGACACCGTCGAGGCTGGGTCCACACGAAACAACATGTTTGCAATGTTAGTAGAACAATGTCGCGGTGTCGATACCGCGTGTGCGGTGTTCGTCGAGGCCAGCGGTCGGGGCGGCGGGGAACGACGGCTGCGGTGTGGAAGGGGTTAGGACGGAACGATGTTGCTGACGGCCATGAGCAGATTGACTATCACGAAGGGCGCGATCTGCACTGCCAGGGCTCCCGCGCCGAGCAGGAATCCCAGTAGGGAGAGCGTGGTGCCGCGCAGTGCGGTGTGTCTCTTCAGGTCTCGTCGCGCCGCCCCGGCGAGGAGGATCGCGATCCCGCCCAGGAGCATGCTGAACGGTGCGGGCAGGAACACCGCGAGGAGCCCGGCGGGGAAGGCGAGAACCGCCTTGCCGGAGTAGCGGGGCGCCGGGGCCTTCGATTTCACGACCGGGGTGATCTCGACTGTCATGGTGCTGACGCTAGTGCCCCGAGGCTGTTGGGGCCAGCGTGACCGCGGCGCGGTCGGATGCCGGGACGACCCACCTTGTAGATTCAGGGCATGGACATCTCCAGCTTCAGCATCTATTCCGCGGTCTACGTGCTCTTCGTTGCCGGGGTGATCGCGCTTCTGGTGCTCCTCTTCCTCGTGCTGCTCGCGGCTCTCCGCGCTCTGAAGACCTACGTGCGCGTGCAGGAGCTGAAGATCGACCTGCTGCTGGCCGAGGACGAGTAGCCCGCCTGGCGGGCCGGCGCCGGCCGAGTTGAGCCCGCCGGCGAGGTTGGTGGTGGCCGATGACGAGCCCCACGGATGCCCGATTCGCGTTATGCGGGCAAGGCGCCGCTATGCCCCTGGCGCGCCACCCGCGTAACGGCGCCTACCCCGCATAGCTCGGGCGGATGACTGTGGATGCGTCCGAGAGGGCGGGTCACCGGGTCTTGACAAGCTCGACCAGCGGAAGGGGGCTCGACCAGCGGAACGGGGCTCGACCAGCGGAGGGGCTCGACCAGCGGAGGGGGCTCGACCCCGACGGGAGACCTCAGACGGGGACGCTCACGTTGTGCCGGCCGATCGGGAGCATCATCGGGCGGCCGGAGGTGGGGTCGAGAAGCACCCGGCTCGAGAGCCCGAACACCGCCTGCACGGTCTCCTCGGTGAGCACCTCGTGCGGGGCGCCCACGGCGTGCACCCGGCCGTCAGCCAGGGCGATCAGGTGATCGGCGTACCGGGCGGCGAGGTTGAGGTCGTGCAGCACCATCACGATGGTTGTGCCGCGGCTGTGGTTCAGGTCGGTGAGCAGGTCGAGCACCTCCACCTGGTGGCTCACGTCGAGGAACGTCGTCGGCTCGTCGAGCAGCAGCAGGTCGGTCTGCTGGGCCAGGGCCATCGCGATCCAGACCCGCTGGCGCTGCCCGCCGGAGAGCTCGTCCACCGACCGGTCGGCCAGCGACGCGGTGTCGGTGGCGTCCAGCGCCGCGGCGACGGCCTCGTCGTCCTCAGCGCTCCAGCGGGAGAACATCCGCTGGTGCGGGTTGCGGCCGCGGCCGACCAGGTCGGCCACGGTGATGCCCTCCGGCGCGATCGGGGACTGGGGGAGCAGCCCCAGCGTGCGGGCCAGCTCCTTGGCGGGCATCCGGTGCACCTGCTTGCCGTCGAGCAGCACCTGGCCGGCCCGCGGCACCAGCAGCCGCGACATCGAGCGCAGCAGGGTGGACTTGCCGCAGGCGTTGGCGCCCACGATCGCGGTGATGCGGCCGGCGGGCACAACCAGGTCGAGGCCCTCGATCACGGTGCGGTCGCCGTAGCCGAGGGTGAGGTTCTCCACCGCAAGGGTATGAATGAGTGTCACAGGGAGCCTCCGGCGCGGTTGGTGCGGATGATGAGGTAGATCAGGTACGGCGCGCCGAGCACACCGGTGATGACGCCCACCGGCATGCGCGTGCCGAAGGCGAACTGGCCCAGGAAGTCGCCCACGAGCACCAGCAGCGCCCCCACGAGCGCGGCCGGCACGAGCAGCGAGACGCCCGGGCCCACGATGCGGGCGGCGATGGGACCGGCGAGGAACGCGACGAACGCGATCGGCCCGGCCGCGGCGGTGGCGAAGGCGATGAGTCCGACGGCGGCGATGATCAGGATCAGCCGGGAGCGCTCCACACGCACCCCCAGAGCGGATGCCGTGTCGTCGCCGAGCTGGCTCATCGACAGGTTGCGCGATTGGCCGAGCAGCACCGGCGCGAGCACCACCAGCGCGATCAGCACCGGCACGGTCTGCGCCCAGGAGACGCCGTTGAGGTTGCCGGTGAGCCAGCGGGTGGCCTCCTGCAGGTCCCACATCGCGGCCCGGGAGAGCACATAGGCGGTGAGGCTGTCGAGCATCGCGGCGATGCCGATGCCGATCAGGATGAGCCGGGTGCCGAGCACGCCGCTCTTGAACGACAGGGCGTAGATCAGCAGCGCCACGCCGAGCCCGGCGCCGATGGCGAGCACCGACACCGCGGTGCCGCTGATCGACAGGGTGACGATGGCGAACGCGGCCGCGGCGCTGGCGCCGGAGCTGATGCCGATGATGTCGGGGCTGGCCAGGGGGTTGCGCAGCATGGTCTGGAAGGTCACGCCGCCCATGCCGAAGCAGAGCCCGGCCAGCACGGCCAGGGTGGCCCGCGGCAGCCGCAGCCGGCCCACGGTGAAGCTGGCGCCGGGCACGTCCTGGCCCAGGATGACGCCGATCACCTCGGCCGGGGAGTAGAAGGTCTGGCCCACCAACAGGCTCACGATGTAGCCGAGCACGATGAGGGCCGCGAGCACGGCGATCACCCAGCGGCGGCGGGCGGTGCGGCGTACCCGGCCGCGGGCCACGACCTGCGCGGTCGACAGGAGCGGCGCATCCGCCACAGAGCGTTCGAGGGTCACAGTTCGCGCACCTTTCGGCGGCGCACGATGTAGATGAAGAACGGGGCGCCGATCAGGGCGGTGATGATGCCCACGTCGATCTCGCTGGGCCGCGCCACGATGCGGCCGAGCACGTCGGCGCCGGTGAGCAGCGCCGCGCCGAGCACGGCGGAGAACGGCAGCAGCCAGCGGTGATCCACGCCCACGATCAGGCGGCAGGCGTGCGGAACGACCAGGCCGACGAAACCGATCGGGCCGGCCACGGCGGTGATGGCGCCGCAGAGCACGACGGCGCCGATCGCGGCGGCGGCGCGGGCGATGGCCACACGTTCGCCGAGGCCGGCGGCGAGGTCGTCGCCGAGGGCCAGCGAGTTGAGCGACCGGGCGGAGAGCAGGCTCACGATCAGGCCCACCAGGAGGAACGGCGCCACCACCCGGATGCTCTCCAGGGTGGCGCCGCCCACGCCGCCGATCTGCCAGGAGCGCACGCCCTCGGCGATGTCATTGCGGGGGAGCACCACGGCGGTGACGAACGAGGCCAGCGCGGCGGAGGTAGCCGCACCCGCGAGGGCGAGCTTGAGCGGGGTGGAGCCGCCGCGGCCAAGCGACCCGATCGTGTAGACGAACACGGCGGTGGCCCCGGCGCCCACGATGGCGACCCAGATCATCTCGCTGGCGCTGGTGAGACCGAAGTACGCCATGCCGCACACCACGGCAAGGGATGCGCCCACGTTGACCCCGAGGATGCCCGGGTCGGCCAGCGGGTTACGGGTGACGCCCTGCATCACCGCGCCGGACAAGGCCAGGGCCGCCCCGGCGACCACGGCGAGCAGCGTGCGCGGAATGCGGGTGGCCACGGCGGCCGGGCCGAACCCGTCTATCGAGCCGCCGAGCGCGGCCATGATCTCGGCCCAGCTCACCTCGCGGGAGCCGATCATCACCGAGGCCAGCATCAGGCCGGCCAGCACCGCGAGGGAGACCAGCAACCACAACGACCGAAGCCGCTTCGGGCGTCGCACGATGGCGACGCTCGAAGCGGCTGGGTTCAGCGTGGTGGGAGTGGTCACTTAGCGTTGGCGGCCGCGGCTGCGAGCAGCTTCGTGTAGTCGCCGAGAACGTACGAGATCGACAGCGCGGTGGGGTTCGCCGCGGTGCCCATCGGGCCGGAGCCGGAGAGCGCCACGATGGACTTGTTGGCCACGGCGGGGATCTGGGAGAGCAGCGGGTCGCCCTCGAGGGTGGCGACCAGTTCGTCGCCGCCGTAGGTGACGATCACGTCGACGTCGTTGAAGGCATCCGCCTGCTCGGCGCTCTGGGTGAGGGAGTACTCCTTGGTGGCGTTGGACGCCTCGATGATGCTCGGCGCGCTGACCATGCCCAGGTCGTCGAAGAACATGGTGCGGGTGTCGTGCGTGGTGTAGAAGCTGACCTGGCTGAGGTCGGCTTCGTCCACGTGGGTGAGGAACATCACCGACGTGTCGGCCAGTTCCGGGTACTCGGCGGCGGTGTCGGCGATCTCCTTCTCGAGTTCGGTGATGAGGTCGGCGCCCTCGGCGGCCATGCCCATGCCGAGTGCGTTCTGGGTGATGGTGTCTTGCCACGAGGTGCCCCAGGCGACCTCGGGGTAGGCCACGACCGGAGCGATCTGGCTCAGCGTGTCGTAGTCCTCCTGGGTGAGACCGGAGTAGCCGGCCAGGATCACGTCGGGGTTGGTGTCGGCCACGCCCTCGAAGTCGATGCCCGCGGTCTCGTCGAACAGCACCGGGGTCTCGGCGCCGAGCTCGTCGAGCTTGTCCTTCACCCAGGGCAGCAGGCCGTCGGTGTCGTCGTCACCCCAGGTGACGCCGGCCATGCCCACCGGCACCACGCCAAGGGCCAGCGGCACTTCCTGGTTTTCCCAGGCGACCGTGGCGATGCGCACGGGCTTGGTCTCGATCACGGTCTCGCCGAAGGCGTGCTCGATGGTGATCGGGGTGAAGTCACCGGATGCGGCGGTGTCGGTCTCGGCCGCGGGGGAGGTGGAGCAGGCGGCCAGGCCGAGCGTGAGCACGGCGGCGGCCGAGAAAGCAATGAGAGTGGATGCGCGGGGCATGGTTTTCCTCGTGATCGTGATGCAGGGGTCAGGGACGGACCGGCGGCAGCTGTGATGCCGCACCCCTCAGCCGCGCGCAGGGGTCCAAGCCAGGCGCAGTCATAAGGGTTGCCTAACCTTACCAGTGCGCCACGTCCCGCCCGCAAGTCCGTCCCCTCGCTGGTCGAGCGTGTCGAGACCCCGTGAGCCGTCCTCTCGTCGCCCCCATCCCGTTGGTCGAGCGTGTCGAGACCCCGTGAGCCGTCCTCTCGGGCCCGCCCCGGCACATCCGCCCGAGGTATGCGGGGCAGGCGCCGCTATGCGGGTGGCGCGCCAGGCGCATAACGGCGCGTGACCCGCACGACGCGAGTCGGGCCGGTCGCGTGTCCACCACGATCGCCGCCGGCTGGCCGGGCCCGGCTCCGCGTACGGCAGCCGGACCCGACCAGCGGGAGGCCGGGGCCTACTTGGCGATGAAGGCGAGCATGTCCTGGTCGAACTCGTCCTGATAGTCGCCGTAGACACCGTGCGGGGCGCCCGGGTACACCTTGAGGGTGCCGTCCTTGACCAGCTCGGCAGACTTCAGCGCCGCGGCACCGATCGGTACGATCTGGTCGTCGTCGCCGTGCGCGATGAAGATCGGCACGTCCAGGGCCTTGAGGTCCTCGGTGAAGTCGGTCTCCGAGAACGCCTTCACGCAGTCGTAGGCCGCGGCGAGGTTCACCAGCATGCCCTGACGCCAGAAGTCGTCCTTGGCGCCCTGCGACACCGCCGAACCCTCCCGGTTGGCGCCGAAGAACGCCTCGGAGAGGTCCTGGTAGAACTGCGAGCGGTCCTTGAGTACACCGGCGCGGATGCCGTCGAAGACCTCGATGGGCAGGCCGTCGGGGTTGCTGTCGGAGACGACCATCTGCGGCGGCACGGCACCCGCGGTGATGACCTTGACGACCCGTCCCTTGCCATGCTGAGCGGCGTAACGCACCACCTCGCCGCCACCGGTGGAGTGGCCGACAACAACGAGGTCGGTGAGGTCGAGCGACTCGACCAGCTCGGCCAGGTCCCTGGCATAGGTGTCCATGTCATTGCCGGTGTAGGTCTTGGCGGAGAGGCCATGGCCGCGGCGGTCGTGGGCAATGGCGCGGTAGCCGGCATCCGCCAGCAGCTTGAGTTCAACCTGCCAGGCGTCGGAGGACAGCGGCCAGCCGTGGCTGAGCAGCACGGGCTGGCCGGTGCCCTGTTCGGTGTAGTAGATCTCGGTGCCGTCGGAAGTGGTGAAGTAAGGCATGGTTCTCTTTCCTTGAGGGGGAGGGGCGGGGTGGGGTGGGTTAGGCCAGGTAGGCGAGGGCGCCGACGATGAGGTCGGCGACCGCGTCGGGGTTCGACACCATCACCGAGTGCGAGGCATCCGGGATCTCGACGGTCTTCAGCGAACCGGCGCGCTCGGCCATGAAGCGCAGGCCCTCGACCGGGATGTTCTTGTCGCCGGTGCCGAAGACGAACCAGGACGGCAGGGTCTTCCACGCCGGGGTCTCGGCCGGTTGCGGCTCGCCGAGGGCGAAGTCGCGGATGGCGCGCTGCGTCGCTGCGGCGATCTGCGCCTCCGCGAGGGGGACGTCGCCGGCGAACTGGTTGGGGAACAGCTCGCGGTCCACGATGAGGTCGTTGGTGCCGTCGCCCAGGGCGTACGGGCGCACGGTCTCCCCGAGGGTGCTGCCGGGGAACTGACCGGTGAGTCCCAGAGATGTCTCGCCATGATCCGGGGCGAAGGCGGCTACGTAGACCAGTCCCTTCACGATGTCACTGCCCACGGCCGCCTCGGTGATGACGGCGCCGCCGTAGGAGTGGCCGACCAGCAGCACGGGGCCGCCGACCGACTCGACGGCGCGGCGTACGTTGTCGGCGTCGGTGGTGACGCTGCGCAGGGGGTTCGGCGTGGCGATCGCGGTGACGCCGCGACCGAGCAGGTTGGCGAGCACGCCGGCCCAGCTGGCGGATTCGGCGAAGGCACCGTGCACAAGCACGACGGTGGGGGAGTCAGGCATGAGTTCTCTTTTCTTGTGATGAGTGAGGGAACGGTTGGCTATAGGAACTCGACGATGAGCTCAACTTCGACCGGGGAGTTCAGCGGCAGGACGGCCACACCCACGGCGCTGCGGGCGTGCACGCCGGCGTCGCCGAAGATGTCGCCGAGCAACTCGGAGGCGCCGTTCAGCACGCCGTGCTGGCCGACGAACGCCGGGTCGGAGGCGACGAACCCCACGACCTTCACCACCCGGGTGACCCGGTCGAGCGAGCCGAGCACGGCGGCAACGGCGGCGAGGGCGTTGATGGCGCTGAGCCGGGCGTAGGCCGCGGCATCCTCGGGGGTGATCTCGGCACCGACCTTGCCGGTGGCCGGCAGGGCGCCGTCCACGAACGGCAGTTGACCGGCCGTGTAGACGTGATTACCGCTGATCACCGCGGGCACGTAGACGCCGGCGGGCGCGGCAGCCTGACGCGGCATCGTGATCCCGAGTTCCGTCAGCCGATCGGCGATTGTGCTCATCACGCACCCTTCGTAGCGTCTCCCCGCTGGTCGGGGGATCTACGTTCACGGTACGGTCGGCACCGCCGCGGTGCGTGTCCCTATTAGTACTACCGTCACTCCGGCTGGGCGGCCGGCGCGTGCAGTGAGGCGGCCAGGTGCGCGAACACCGTGGCCGTCAGGCTCTGCGGGGGCGCGGAGAGCACGGTGAGGAGGTAGCCGGGCATACTGCGCACCGCGAAGTTCTGCACCTCGACCTCGATGGTGCCCACGTTTTCCACGACCAAGTGGATGTGGGCATCCTCGGGCCCGGACACGTCGTACCGCGCCCACATCCGCACGAAGTCGGGGTCGGCGGAGAGCTCAGTCACGAGCTCGGCCAGTCGTGGCGAGAACGGGTCGGAGTCGCGCCGCAGACCGGCCACCGACGAGCGGGTCATCGCTTCCCACTCCACGAGGGTGCTTTTCATCCGATCGTTGAAGAGGTCGAGCACCACGTTGGACCCGGCGGCAAGCCCCCCATGGCCGAAGACCGACGCGAGGGGATTCGCCGCGACAATGTCGCGGTTGCTGTCCGAGACGTAGGCCGGCGTGTGGGTCCAATGCCCGAGCACCCGGGCGATCCGCTCGGCCGACTCGGCGGCGGCAGGCGCGGGGTTGGGCAGGTCACCGCTGGCGACCCGGAGCATGAACGCTCGGGAGTCGGCATCGAGTCCGAGCGCCCGGGCGAGAGCATTCAGCACCTGCTCGGACGGACGGTTACCGCGCCCTTGCTCGAGGCGCAGGTAGTACTCGGCGCTGATGCCGGCGAGCCGGGCGACCTCGTCGCGACGCAGTCCGGGCACGCGCCGACCGGGGTCCCGGATGATCCCGGCATCCTCGGGTTGGCACACGTTGCGGCGTGCCCGCAAGAACTCTCCGAGGACGACCAAACCTGCTGACATCCGCTCTCCTACCGTTGGGATAGGTCTACCGTACGTTGTAGAGCGGCCCCTCCACATCCCCGGATGCGAAGACGGTTCAGGCGGCCTGCAACAGACGCTGCGTCGAAGCAGCGGCTTGCCCGCCGATGCGGCGCAGATCCGCCGGTTCGCGGCCCATCCGTGAGAGCTGGATCAGCGCCTGCGACAGCGCCACGGCCTGGGCCGCGGATGCCGCGATCATCGCGGGTTCCGTGGCGCGCGGTGCCGCGCGCACCAGCGCGCCGGCCACGGCCACCTCCATCGCGTCGACGGTCTGCGCACTGATCGTTGCGATGTCTGCATCGGTGCCGAGCTCCGAGATGGTGTTCAGCATGAGGCAGCCGCGCCGGTCGGGATGGGCGAGGCAGTCATCTACGATCGCGTCGAAGTAGGCGTTCAGGGTGTCTTCGATGCCCACGCGCTCCTCGTCGAAGACCCCGGTCACCACCGCCAGGCGGCGCCCGCAGTACCGGCGGTAAGCGACCAGGAAGAGCGCCCACTTGCTGCCGTACGCCTGGTAGAGACTGCCGTTGGTCACACCGGTCTCGGCGGAGAGGTGCGCCAGGGACGCACCTTGGTAGCCGTGCACCCAGAACAGCTCGATGGCGGCGTCAAGTAGAACGTCTTCATCAAAGGAGCGGGGGCGGGGCATGATCACACGCTACTCCAGCGCGGGCCTTCCCAGACCGTGACAGGTGTCACGGTCAAAGATGACACCCGGGCACTTCCGGGCGCCGCCCGGGCTTGATTGGCTGGTCTTACGCCGCCGGAGCGATCCCACCGCCCGGCCCAATCGAGACGAGTCACCATGAAGAAACCCCTGCGCATCGCCCTCACCACCCTCGGCGTGCTCGTGGCGATTCCGGTGCTGCTCGTCGCCACGACCGCCGTGGTCAACGTCGTCGCCACGAGCGCCGAGGCCGCCTCGATCACCGACTACGGGCAGCGCGTTCCCGTGGACGGCAAGGAAATGAACGTGGTGCAGAGCGGCGACGGTGACCAGACCATCGTGCTGCTGCCCGGACTCGGCACCGCGGCGCCGGGGCTCGACTTCCAGCCCCTGATCGACGAGCTCGACGACACCTACCGGGTCGTGGCGGTCGAACCGTTCGGCACCGGCCTGAGCGACCCCACCGACACCCAGCGCACCGCCGCGAACATCACCCGGGAGGTGCTCGAAGC
>Ga0247803_1000429_pt1 | contig 23360 bp, 23 predicted proteins | sample UWRJL014104B1_FD_180928 | JGI IMG/M metagenome (GOLD analysis project Ga0247803, IMG submission 180928) | Plant litter microbial communities from Arlington Agricultural Research Station in Wisconsin, United States - UWRJ-L014-104B-1 | ecosystem: Environmental > Terrestrial > Plant litter >...
GCCTCGGCGGAACCATCGTCGTGCTGATGGGGATCGGCACACTGCCGAGCATCACGCAGGGCCTCGTGCGTTTCGGCGCCGACGCGCAGCTGCCGGTCGCGATCATCGAACGCGGGTTCAGCGCCACCCAGACCACCACCGTCGGCACCCTGGCGTCGATCGTGTTCGACGCGGCCGCCGCGAGGGTCAGCTCCCCCGCCGTGCTCGTGATCGGCGAGGTGGTGCGGCTGGCGTTCGACGGAGACGCCGAGGCATCCGTGCTCCTCGCCCGCGCCGAAGCCCTGGCGGACCTCGCGTGAGCGACACCGACGACGCCCGCGTCGCAGCGAGCACCGACGAACCGCGCGTCGCCGGGTTCCGCCCCGACCAGCTCGAGGGGTTCCGCATCGGAGTCACCTCCGACCGGCGCTCGGAAGACCTCATCGACGCGTTCGAGCGCCGCGGGGCCACGGTGCTGCACGCACCCACCCTGCGCATCACCAACGCGCAGGAGGACGACCCGATCATCGCCGACACCCGCGCGATCATCGCCCGCCGCCCCGACGTGCTGCTCGCCTCGACCGGCTACGGCATCCGCCGCTGGTTCGAGGTCGCCGACGCCGCCGGCATCGGCGACGCGCTGACCGACTCGCTGTCGGCCTCGCGCATCCTCGTGCGCGGCCCGAAGGCGCGCGGCGGCATCCGCGCAGCCGGCCTCAACGACACCGGCATGAGCGAGGTCGAGACCACCGCCTCGCTCGTGACCAAGGCGCTCGACGAGCTCGAGCCCGGCCTCACCGTGGCGGTGCAGGTGCACGGCTACACCGACGAGGAGCAGCTCGACCGGCTGCGCGCGCAGCACACGGTGCTCACCGTCGCCCCGTACCGCTGGGCGATGGTCGGCGCCGACAACGACCGGGTGAAGCGCCTGCTGGAGGCGACCTGCGCCCGGCAGATCGACGCCCTCACCTTCACGAGCGCGCCCTCGGTCGACGCCCTGTTCATCGCGGCGGAGGCGCTGGGCCTGCTCGACGACCTCGTCGACGCGCTGCAGACCGACGTGCTCGCCGCCGCGGTCGGCCCCGTGACGGCCGCCCCGCTGCTCGCCCTCGGGGTGCGGCCGATCCAGCCCGAGCGGTACCGCATGGGAGCGCTCATCCGACTCGTCTGCGAGTACCTCGAGACCGAGCGGGTGCGCCGCGTGCCGACCCGTCACGGCGAGCTCACGCTGCGCGGCCAGCTCGTCGAGGTCCAGGGCGTGCGCACCCTCCTGCCGCCCACGTCGCTCGCGCTGCTGCGCCAGCTGGTCGCCGCCCCAGGCGCGGTGCTGTCGCGCACCGAGCTCGCCCGCGCCCTGCCCGGCATCCAGGACGACCACGCCATGGAGGTCGCCCTGAGCCGCCTGCGCCGGTCGCTCGGCACGCCGGGCATCATCGCCACCGTGGTCAAACGCGGCTACAGGCTCGACGTCTAGATGAGCGCCGCGCCCGCCGCCCGCGGAACGTCGATGCCGAACGACCGCGCCTGCTCCGGTGTGTCCACGTCGGCGCACAGCGCGTCGTCGACCGTGACCTCCACGGTGTGGAGCCCGTCGACGAGCCGTCGCAACGGCAGGCCGGCGAGGTCGCCGCTGGACCGGGCGGATGCCGCGGCGCGCACGAGGGCGTCGGTGCGGTACACCGCCAGCAGGGGTTGGCGTCGACCCGAGTCATCCACGGCCACCACCGCCTCGCACCCCCCGCGGGTGTTCGGCGACGCCGCCCGGAGCAGCGCCCGCACCGCGTCGCCGGCGCGCGGCAGGTCGCAGGCGAGCACGAGCAGCCACGGAGCGGGCGCGCCGTCGAGCCACTCCAGCCCGTCGAGTCTTTCGAGCCCGGCCACCAGCGCGGCGGCCGGTCCGCCCAGCGCCGGGCTCTCCCGCGCGGTCAGCACGCCGGCCGGGGCGAGCTCGTCCGGCCCCACCACGACGACGGTGCGGGCATCGCGCGCGGCCTCCACCGCCAGCTCGACGAGCGGACGGCCCTCGAACAGGAGCGCCGACTTCGCCGAGCCCATACGGCTCGACCGGCCTCCGGCGAGCACGATCGCGTCGAACTCCATGCGCGTCTCCGTCTCCCGTGAACCTGCTTTCCCCGCAGGCTACCCGCGTGAGGTTGCGGCGCTGTTACCCCCGGTTTCGGGCGCGTTGCCGGCCGCTCACCGGCGCCGGGGCGCTGCGATACTCTGGCACGGCAGTGCGGAACGAACGAGGGAGCGTGCTTGTGAGCGACGAGGCCGACCGGATGCTTCGCTGGATCGAATCGGCACGCGCCGAGCTGGACATCCCGCCGGAGGTGACCCTCGACGTGACGGCTCTGCTCGACCTGGCCAGGGTGGCCGCACACGGGGTGACGCGGCCGGCGGCCCCGCTCACCACCTTCCTCGCGGGCTACGCGGCCGGACGGGCGGGCGGATCTGATGCCGACATCGCGAACGCCGTCGACCGGCTCACGGCACTCGCCGAGGCGCTCCCCGGCGACCGCTCCGACGCACGCTGACCTCGCGGCGGCGGCCGCTCCCCCGCTCGTCGACGCCGACTGGTTCGCGGCCCGCACCATCGCGCACGCGGCCGGCGGCCGGGTCGGGTCGGGCGTCGAGGAGGTCGCCCTCGCGGCATCCGCCGGCCGTACCCTCGCCGTCGACGTCGTGGCGCGCGGCAACATGCCCGGATTCTCGTCGTCGGCGATGGACGGCTGGGCGGTCGCCGGCGACGGGCCCTGGCTGCTCGGACCGGCGATCGCGGCCGGCACCGTCGGCATCGCCGCGACCCTCGGCGACCACACCGGACGCCCTATCGCCACGGGCGCGATGATCCCGCCCGGCACCCGCGCCGTCCTGCGCTCGGAGCACGGCGTCGTGACCGCCACCGCCCGCGGGCCGCTGCTCTCGGTCGCCGGGCATGCAGGCGCCGGTCAGCCCGTCGACGGTGCGCACATCCGCGTCGAGGGCGAGGAGGTCGCGGCCGGTTCGCTGCTCGTGCGCGCGGGCACCGTGCTGACGCCCGCCCGCCTCGCACTCGCGGCGGCGGGCGGAACCGACGCCGTCGTCGTAAGGCTGCGCCCCCGCGTGCGGTTCGTCGTGCTCGGAGACGAGATCGTCGGCGAGGGCGTGGCGATCCCCGGGCTCGTGCGCGACGCCTTCGGCCCCCAGCTGCCCGCCCTGCTCGAGTCGCTCGGGCTGAGAGCGACCGGCATGCGCCACGTCGGCGACAGCCTCGACCTCACGATCCGCGCGCTGGGCACCGGCGACAGCGAGCTTGTCGTGGTGACCGGCGGAAGCTCGCGCGGCGCGACCGACCACGCGCGTTCCGCTCTGCTCGCCTGCGGCGGCAGCGTGCTGGTCGACGGCGTCGCGATGCGCCCCGGCCACCCGGTGATCCTCGGGCGGCTCGGCGACGGACGCCTTGTGCTCTGCCTGCCGGGAAACCCGGCCGCCGGCATGCTCGCCTTCCTCAGCCTCGGCCTGCCGCTCGTCGACGGGCTGCTCGGCCGGCCCCTCGCCGCGCTCGGCAGCGAGACGGCGTCCGTTCCCGTCGCCGGGGCCGGCCACGGCGTGCGCCTCGTCGCGGCCACTGTGGCCGACGGCCGCGCGACCCCGTGCGACAAGCAGTCGCCGGCGATGCTCATCGGCCTCGCCGCGGCGGACACCGTGCTGGTCGTGCCGCACGACGGCGTCGCGGCCGGTGACCGGGTGCCCGCACTGCGCCCGCCCTGGGCGTAGGGCGCGGCGGGCCCCGGGCGCATCCGGCTGTCGACTCGCGCCCGCCTATCGCCCCGGCTCGCCGGCGATCTCCCGCAGCGTGGCGAGGTGGGCCTTCCACGCGGCGCGCCCCTGCCGTGTGAGGGTGAGCGAGGTGCGCGGCATCTTTCCCGCGAACGACTTGCCCACCGCGACGTAGCCGGCGGACTCTAGCGACGAGACCTGCTTGCTCAACGCCGAGTCGGTGACCTCGACCGCGTCGCGCACCTCCTTGAAGCCGAGGGTGCCGGCACGGTCGAGGGCCGCGACGATGGAGAAGCGCACCGGGTTCTGCAGCAACTCGTCGAGCCGGTGGCGGGGGTGCTGCTCGGTGGCGGTCATGCGCGCGCCTCGCGTGCCGCGCTGACGAACGCAACCACGAGGATGAGGCCCGACGTGATCGCCGCGGGGACGACCTCGCCGTGCGCCCAGATCACCACGGAGATGGCCGCGGCGTAGGTGACGAACCAGCTCGCGATGTACCCCGTCCAGCGGCGGCTGTGCGAGAACGCCGACCGGCCCTGGATGCTCAGCATAAAGAAGATGATGAGCGAGAACATGACGGCGAGGGTGGCGAAGTACGCGAGGCCGAACCCGTCGCCCGTCGTCAGCGCCATCGCGAACGTGCCCATCGACGTCGCGACCCCGAGCGCGAGGATGAACGTGATGTACGGCCAGCGGGTCGCGTCGTGCGCGGAGCGGCTCAGCCGGTCGGCCCGGTCGAGGAGGAGCCGGGCCTCCGTGGCGGTGATGGTGGGCGTGGTGTCCATGACGTGATCCCTTCGTAGGATTACATCATCGCAAGTACTTTCCTCATTGGCAAGTACTTTCTGCAGGAGCGCGGTTGGCGTCGCCGAGTGCGCACCCGCGGCTAGACGGGGAGCTCCGCCGCCTCGGTCTCCATAAAGCGCTCGATGAGCTCGCCGATGCGGCCCTTGCACCCGCCGCAGCCGGTTCCGGCGCGCGTCGACTTGCCCACGCAGGCGACCGTGGTGTCGCCCGCGTCGACCGACTCGTGGATGTGCGCGACCGTGACGCCGTTGCACCAGCACACGGTGGCGTCGGGGGCGAAGGCGTCGGAGTCCGTTGCCGGCGCGTAGTCCGGCCCGTCGTTGCGCAGCAGCACCGAGCGGTCGGCGGGCAGTTCGCTGCCGCGCTCGAAGAGCAGCGTGAGCTCGGCCGCGGTGCGCGGCAGGCCGACGCACACCATGCCCTCGAGCACGCCGCCGCGAGTGACCATCTTGAGGTAGCGCCCGTGCTCCGGGTCGACCCACTGCGAGACCTGGCGCCCCGGCACGCGGTCGCCGTCGGCGTCGACCGTCGACGGTTCGGCGTCCCAGGGCTCGAGCTCGACGTCGCCGACCGAGACCACGTCGACGGCCTCCGCCTTAAGCATCACGAGAGCGGGACGAGGGGCGGCGAGCGGGGGCGGTGGGGCGGATGCCGCGAACTCTGCGCTCAGCGACGCCGCGAGCCACTCGGCCTGACGCCAGCCCGGTCCGATCAGGCCGCTGGGCCCGCCGGAGACGCGGGCACCGACGAGGTAGTCGGCGGGACGCTCGGCGACGTGCGCGCAGTCGCCGATCGCGAAGACGTGCGGGTCGTCCCACGACCGCAGCCCGTCGTCGACGAGCACGCCCGCCGACGTCGGGAGCCCCGCGAGGGTGGCGAGCTCGGCCCGGGCGCTGACGCCGCAGGAGAGCACGAGCAGGTCGCCGGCGATGATCTTGCCGTCAGCGCAGACGAGCGCGTCGAAGTGCCGCTCCCCCTCGTCGTCGGTGCGGTAGGTGACGGCCTCGGCGCGGGAGTGCGCGACCAGGGCCACCCCGGCGCGCACCACCGAGCGGGCCAGCATGGTGCCGCCGCCGCGGTCGAGGTTGCGCGCCATCGGGTAGCCGCCGTGGTGCACGACGCACACCTCGGCGCCCTCCTCAGCTGCGGCGAGCGCGATCTCGAGGCCGAGCACACCGGCGCCGAGCACGACGATGCGTCTGCGGCCCTCCACCGCGGCGCGCACGGTGCGGGCGTCGGCGAGGTCGCGCAGCACCGTGACGCCGTCGGGCAGCCGCTGGTCGCGACCCTGCTCGGAGTGGTCGAAGCGCCGCAGTGCGCGCAGGTCGCGGGTGACGGCGTCGACGCCGTCGAGTGTCGGCACGTTCGCCCGTGCGCCGGTGGCGAGCACGAGCCGGTCGTAGCCGAGCACGCTCTCGTCGTCGAGGGTCACCTCGCGGGTGTCGCGGTCGATGCCGGTGACGTGGGCGCCGCGCACGAACCGCACACCCGCGTCGACGGCGGCCGCCGTGTCGGTGACCTCCATGGCCGAGCGGTCGGTGCGGCCGACGGCGAACTCGGCGACGAGCACGCGGTTGTAGGCCTCCTCGTCCTCGGCGCCGACGACGGTGAGCGCGACGGCCCCCAGCCGCACGGCGGGCAGCAGGTCTTCGACGAAGCGGGCGCCGACGGGCCCGTAGCCGACCAGCACGATGCGCGGTGTGGCGCTCACGCGATCACCTCCTCGCGCACGGCGCGCACGGTGACCGCCGTCGTCTTGAACTCCGGCATGCCCGAGATCGGATCGGTCGCGTCTTGCGTGAGCAGGTTGGCGCACTCGCTGCCTGCGAAGTGGAACGGCAGGAACACCGTGTCGGGCCGGATCGTCGCTGTCACGAGGGCCGTGGCGCGCACCCTTCCGCGGCTGTTGCCGAGCTCGACGAGGTCTCCGTCGGCGACGCCGAGCGACGCGGCGGTCGTCGGGTGCAGCTCGGCGCGGGCGTGCGGCTTCGCGTCGTTCAGCTCGGGCACGCGTCTGGTCTGCGCTCCCGACTGGTAGTGCTCGAGCAGACGGCCGGTGATGAGGGTCAGAGAGCCGGGGGTGTTGAGCGGCTCGGGTGCGGGGCGCGGGCTGACGGGAACGATGCGGGCGAGCCCGTCGGGGTGGGCGAACGCCGTCTGGAACAGCCGCGGGGTGCCGTTCGACCCGGCCGGGTACGGCCAGTAGACGGGCGCGCCGCTGTCGAGCAGTGCGTAGTCGATGCCGGAGTAGTCGGCGAGCCCGCCCTCCGACGCCCGCGCGAGCTCGTCGAACACCTCGGCGGGCTTCTCGCTGAAGACGCCCGGCGATTCGAGGCGGCGGGCGAGCTCGCGCATGATCCACAGTTCGTTGCGGACTCCGGATGGCGCGTCGAGCGCCTTGCGGCGGCGGATGACGCGCCCCTCCAGCGACGTCATGGTGCCTTCCTCCTCGGCCCACTGGGTCACCGGCAGAACGTAGTCGGCGAGGCTCGCGGTCTCCGAGAAGAAGAAGTCGCACACCACGAGCAGGTCGAGGGCGGCGAGCCCTGCGCGCACGCGGTTCACGTTGGGTGCTGAGACGACGACGTTGGAACCGTGCACGAGCAGGCTGCGCACCCCGCCGGGCTGGCCGAGGCTGTTCAGCAGCTCGACGGCGGGCAGTCCCGCGCCGGGCAGGTCGTCGGGGTCGACCCCCCACACGGCCGCGACGTGCGCGCGGGCCGCGGGGTCGAGGATTTTGCGGTAGCCGGGCAGCTGGTCGGCCTTCTGGCCGTGCTCCCGCCCGCCCTGCCCGTTGCCCTGGCCGGTGAGCGTGCCGTAGCCGGAGTGCGGGGTGCCCGGCAGGCCGAGCACCAGCGCGAGGTTGATGGCGGCGGTCGCCGTGTCGGTGCCGTCGACGTGCTGCTCGACGCCGCGGCCGGTGAGGATGTAGCTGCCGCGCCCCGAGGCGAGCCGTCGGGCGACCTCCCGCAGCTGGTGCACCGGCACCCCGGTGACCGACTGCACGCGCTGCGGCCACCACGCGCCCACGCTGCGGGCGAGCGCGTCGAAGCCGACGGTGCGCTCGCTCAGGAACTGCTCGTCGACGAGCTTCTCGGCGATGACGATGTGGGTGAGACCGAGCAGCAGCACGAGGTCGCTGCCCGGTGTGGGCTGCAGGTGGGTTCCGCCGCCGTTCTCGGTGAGGCGCACGGTGGCGGTGCGGCGGGGGTCGACGATGACGAGACCGCCGTTCGCGCGGGCGCTCTCGAGGTGAGCGATGAACGGCGGCATCGTCTCGGCCACGTTGGAGCCGAGCACGAGAATCGTCTCGGCGCTCCCGAGGTCGGCGAGGGGGAAGGGCAGCCCGCGGTCGACGCCGAACGCCCGGTTGCCGGCCGCGGCGGCCGACGACATGCAGAACCGGCCGTTGTAGTCGATGCGCGAGGTGCCGAGGGCGATGCGCGCGAACTTGCCGAGCTGGTAGGCCTTCTCGTTGGTGAGGCCGCCGCCGCCGAACACCCCGACCGAGTCTGCGCCGTGTTCGGCGCGGCCCCGGCGGAGTCGCTCGGCGATGTCGTCGAGCGCGTCCGCCCACGAGACCGGAGAGAACGTGCCATCCGCCCCTCGTCTCATCGGCTCGGCGATGCGGTCGGGCGAGTCGAGCAGCACCGTCGAGGTCCAGCCCTTCTTGCACAGGCCGCCGCGGTTCGTCGGGAAGTCCCGCCCGCTCACGGTGACGCGCGGCTCGCCCGAGGAGACGAGGGACGGCGCGGCGAGGGACGGCGCGGCGACGGACGGCGCGGCGAGCGGCGTGACGGGCACTGCCGCGGACGGGGTGAGCGTCATCGCGCACTGCAGCGCGCAGTACGGGCAGTGCGTGGCTGCGGCCGGGGCCGCGGCGAGCCTCATACGCGCTGCCCGCCGGCGCCCACGCCCCTGCGCAGGTAGACGACGGCGGTGAGGGTGAGCATCACGATGTAGCTCGCCACGAAGCACACGAACCCGAGCGTGTAGTCGCCGGTGGCGCCCTTCGAGATGCCGAGCGCCTGCGGGATCAGGAACCCGCCGTACGCGCCGACCGCGGAGATGAGCCCGAGCGCGGCGGCCGTCTTGCGCTGCACCGTGACCGAGCTGCCCGTCTTCTGAGCGTCGGCTGTTCCGGCTCGGGCAGCGAAGACGGTGGGGATCATGCGGTAGGTGGAGCCGTTGCCGATCCCGGACGCCACGAACAGGAACATGAACGCGAGCAGGAAGAGCCAGAAGCTGCCCAGCGGCAGGGTGGCGATGACGAAGACGGTGCCGACGGCCATGGCCGCGAAGGAACAGACCGTGACGGCGGCTCCCCCGAAGCGGTCGGCGAGGCGGCCGCCGAACGGCCGGGACAGCGATCCGACCAGTGCGCCGAGGAAGGCGAGCGAGATCGAGGCGGTTCCCACCTGGAAGGTGGAGAAGTCGGGGAACTGGTCGGCGATGAGCTTGGGGAACACCCCGGCGAAGCCGATGAACGAGCCGAAGGTACCGATGTAGAGCAGGGCGAGCAGCCACATGTGCGGCTCGCGCACCGCCGCGATCGAGCCTGCGAAGTCGGCCTTGGCTGCCGAGAGGTTGTCCATGTTGCGGTAGGCGCCGAAGATGGCGACGAGGATGAGCGGGATCCAGATCCAGCCGGCGGCCGGGAGGTTGAGGGTGGCGCCGGCGGTCATCACCACGACGATCGGCACGACGAACTGCGCGACGGAGACGCCGAGGTTGCCGCCGGCGGCGTTGAGCCCGAGGGCCCAGCCCTTCTCACGCTGCGGGTAGAAGTAGGTGATGTTCGACATCGAGCTGGCGAAGTTGCCGCCGCCGAACCCCGCGAGGGCGGCGACGAACAGCAGCACTCCGAACGGGGTCTCGGGGTTGCCGACGCAGACGGCGAGGGCGATCGTCGGGATGAGCAGCAGGGCGGCGGAGATCATCGTCCAGTTGCGCCCGCCGAACTTCGGCACCATGAACGTGTACGGGATGCGCAGGGTGGCGCCGGCGAGGCTCGGCATGGAGATGAGCCAGAAGATCTGGCCGGTGTCGAGCTGGAAGCCTGCGGCGGGCAGGAACACCACGACGATGCTCCACAGCTGCCACACGATGAAGCCGAGGAACTCGGCGAAGATCGACCACTTCAGGTTGCGGGAGGCGATCTTCTTACCCTGTGACTCCCAGAACGTCGTGTTCTCGGCGTCCCAGCCGTCGATCCATCGCCCCGGCCGGCGGGTGAGGACGATGTCCGCTTCGACGGCCGCCCCGGCGGGCGCTGCGGCGGTCGTGGGCTCCGGCGTGGTGCGCAGATCTGTCATGGTTCCCTCACTCGCGTCCTCACACCCGAACAGGGTGATAGGACGAAGCTATTGAGGGCGTGTTTCGGGCGAGGGAGCGGGGCCGTTAAGGTTCCGTAACCGTCTTCTCACACCGGGGGCGGCGCGTTGTGATGCGCCGGTGATGCGACCGTTACGTCGCGGGCTTCTCGTCGTCGTCCGACGGCTCGATGTACTCGACGAGCTTCTCGGCGCCGGGCTGCTCGTCGTCGGGCAGTTCCTCGAACAGGCCGACGGGCGGCGTGACGGTGAGCGTTCCGGCCTTCACGTCGACGGCGCTCACGATGGCCTTGACGAACGGCACGAGCACGTCGCCGGTCTCGGTCTTCACGGTGAGGAGGTCTTGTGCCGGGAAGTGGTCGATGGCGGTGACGGAGCCGACCTTGACGCCGTCGCGCATCACGGAGAGTCCGAGCAGCTGGTGGTCGAACCAGGCGTCTTCCTCTTCGGGGACCTCGGCGAGGTCGTGGTCGACCCAGAGGATCGCCTTGATCAGCGTCTCGGCGACCGAACGGTCGGGGACGTCCTTGAAGAAGGCGACGGCGTGGCTGTTGTACCACTTGAGCTCGACGAGCTCGATGGTCTTGTTGTGCCAGGCCGACGAGTCGGGAACCTGGAGTGTGAACACGGCACCGGGGGTGAAACGACCGTCCGGGTCATCCGTGAACATCTCTACTTTGATGCCGCCCTTGAGACCGTGCGCCTTCGTGAGGCGCCCGATCCGCAGTTGCGATTTGCCTGCCTGTGCTGCTGCCACCGGATTAGAAGTCGGTGTCGACCACGTCGACGCGCACCTTGCGACCGTCGGCGAGCGCCGTGATCAGGGTGCGGAGCGCCTTGGCGGTGCGGCCTGCGCGGCCGATCACGCGACCGAGGTCCTCGGGGTGCACGCGCACCTCGAGGACCTCGCCGCGTGGCGAACTCTTTGCTGCTACCTGCACATCTTCGGGGTGATCGACGATCCCCTTAACGAGGTGTTCAAGAGCGGGAGCGAGCATAGTTGTTAGGCCTTGTCTTCGGTTGCTTCGTCGGCTGCGGCCTCGGAAGTCTCCTCGGCGGGAGCCTCCTCGGTCTTGGCGACGGGCTTCTCTGCCTTGGGCTTGAGAACCGGCTTCTTCTTCTCGTCGGACACGAAGGCTTCCTTCGCCTCCTTCACCTTGACGGTCGAGACGGCGTTCTTGTCGCCCTTGAAGATGCCCCAGTCGCCGGTCAGCTTGAGGAGAGCCTCGACCTGCGGGCTGGCCTGGGCGCCGACGGAGAGCCAGTACTGCGCGCGAGCGGAGTCGACCTCGATGAACGAGGGGTTCTCGGTCGGGTGGTACTTGCCGATCTCCTCGATCGAGCGGCCGTCGCGCTTGGTGCGCGAGTCGGCGACGACGATGCGGTAGTACGGTGCACGGATCTTGCCCATGCGCTTCAAACGAATCTTTACAGCCACAATTCTCCTGAGATAAATGTTTTGGTGGCGAACTGCTAGCCGTGAGCGTGGGGGCACACTCGGCACAAAAGCTCTAAGGGATTCCGCACACACCTGATTAGAGGGTCGGGCCTTGTGCGGACTCAACTCGCTATTCTGCCAGATAAATGGCGGATGCGGGAACAGCCGGGCGGCTCACGCCCGGCCCGGGGAGAGAACGACCGGTCGCCGACGGCTCACTGCGACCCCGACGAGGCAGATCGCGCCGCCGATGATGGCGGTCAGGGCCGGGATCTCGCCGAAGACGACGAGGCCGAGTACGACCGCGAGCGGGGGGACGATGTAGGTGGTGACGCCGAGCTGGCCGGCCGGCATGCGGGAGAGGGCGTACGCCCAGGTGCTGAACGCGAGCGCCGTGGGCACGGCGCCGAGGTAGACGGCGCCGGCGATCGCCGCGGGCGGCGCGGACTGCAGCGCCTCGACCAGCTGGCCCGCGAACGGCAGGCATGCCACGAGTCCGATGACGCAGCCGAGCCAGGTGACCTGGGCGGCGGGGAGGCGCTTGAGGGCCGGCTTCTGCATGAGCACGCCGGCCGCGTAGGTGACTGCGGCCACCAGCGCCCACACGACGCCGGCACCGTCGACGCCGCCTCCCCCGCTGGTGCCGATGCCGATCAGCACCACGCCGACGAAGGCGATGCCCGCGCCGATCGCGAGCCACTTGGGGATGCCCTCGCGGAGGAAGACGCCGGCGCCGAGCGCGATCAGGATGGGGCCGATGTTCACGATCATCGCCGTCGTGCCGGCGTCGAGCGTCTTCTCGGCGATGTTGAGCGCGATGTTGTAGCCGCCGAACCAGACCACGCCGAAGCCGACGATGAGCAGCCATTCGGTGCGGGTGGGGGCGACCCACTTGCGGCCGATGAGCAGCAGGCTCAGCAGCGCCGCACCGACGACGAGCCGTGCGAGTGCGAGCGCTCCCCCGCTGAAGTACGGCGCCGTGCCGCGGATCACGATGAACGCGCTCGCCCACGCGAGCACCGTCACGACGATAGCCACGGTCACCGCCGGGGTGAGGCCGGGCGCGCGGTCGACGGCGGGCCGCGGTGATGTCGAGGTCATGGGGAAACGCTAGCCGTGGCATCCGACATTCTTCTCGTCGTCCCCGCTTATGGCAGTTCGTGACGCATTGTTGGCGGGGTTGCACGCTGCCGACCCGAATTCTTGCCAGAATCGCATGATGGGAATCGAATTCGCCGCCTCGAAGCGCTCGACCGTGGGCATCGAGTGGGAACTCGCGTGCATCGACCACGCCAGCGGCGAGCTCACCCCCGCCGGCCCCGAGGTGCTCGCCCGCCTCGGCGACGACCAGGACAGGCAGCCGCAGGTGACCGGCGAACTACTCACCAACACCGTCGAGCTCGTGAGCGCTCCGCACGCCCGGGTGGGCAGCGCCGTCGACGACCTGAGGCGCATGGTCGAGCGCGTGCGGGAGGTCACCGACCCGCTCGGCGTCGACCTCATGTGCGCGGGCACACACCCGTTCAGCCAGTGGTTCCAGCAGGAGGTCACCCCCGGCAAGGAGCGCTACGCGACCCTGATCGACCGCACGCAGTGGTGGGGCAGGCAGATGATGATCTGGGGCGTGCACATGCACTTAGGCATCGAGGACCGCCGCAAGGCCCTCCCCATCATCAACGGCCTGCTGCCGTACTACCCGCACTTCCAGGCCATCTCCGCATCGAGTCCGTTCTGGGCCGGAGAGGCGACCGGCTACGCCTCGAGCCGCACGATGCTGTTCCAGCAGCTGCCCACGGCCGGCCTGCCGCCCCAGCTCGGCGCGTGGAGCGAGTACGAGGGGCTCGTCGCCGACCTCACGCACGTCGGGGTGATCGACGACCACTCCGAGCTGCGCTGGGACCTGCGCCCGTCGCCCAAGTGGGGAACCGTCGAGATCCGGTTCTGCGACGGGCTGTCGACGACGGCCGAGGTCGCGTCGGTGGCGGCGCTCGCCCAGTGCCTCGTCGAGGAGCTCTCGCAGAAGCTCGACCGCGGAGAGGAGCTGCCCACGCTGCAGCCCTGGTACGTGCGGGAGAACAAGTGGCGCGCCGCCCGCTACGGCATGGACGCGATCATCATCCTCGACGCCGAGGGCAACGAGACGCTGGTCACCGACGACCTGCGGATGATCCTCGAGCGCCTCACTCCGATCGCCGACGCGCTCGGCTGCCTCGAGGAGCTGTGGGGCGTAGAGCGCATCCTCGACGGCGGCGCCAGCTACCAGCGCCAGCTCGCCGTGGCCGGCGAGACCGGCGGCAGCCTGAAAGCGGTCGTCGCGTCGCTCGTGACCGAGCTGCGCGAGGGCGTGGCCTAGGCGTCGCCGCCCGGGCTGTAGCGCTACGCGTTCTTCGCGTCGCGCCAGGCCAGCCAGTCGTGCACCCGTGCCAGGTCGAAGTGCGGCCCGGTGATACCCACGGTGAACATCGTGGCGCCCAGGTCGAACTGCTCCTCGACCTCGGCCACCGACCGCTTGGCGATCTCGGTCGAGATCTCGATCTCGCTCGTGTCGCGGCCCACAGCCGCACCGTGCTCGGCGAGGATGCCGAGCTTGCGCTCGAGCGTCGCCGCGTCGCTGAAGCTGTGCCAGATGTCGGCGTGCCGCGCGACGATGCGCAGCGTCTTCTTCTCGCCGCCGCCGCCGATGAGCACGGGGATCTTGCGGGTGGGGGCGGGGTTCAGCTCGCCCCAGCGCTTCTCGATAACGGGCAGGTTCTCGGCGAGCGAGTCGAGCCGCTGCCCGACCGTGCCGAACTCGTAGCCGTACTCGTCGTAGTCACGCTCGAACCAGCCCGAGCCGGTGCCGAAGATGAACCGTCCGACGCCGGTGTCCTTCGCGCTGATGTGGTCGATCGTGCGGGCCATGTCGGCCTGCAGGTTGGCGTTGCGGTAGCTGTTGCAGTTAACGAGAGCGCCGATCTCGACGCGCTCGGTCTGCTCCGCGAGGGCGGCGAGCATCGTCCACGACTCGAAGTGCAGGCCGTCGGGATCGCCGCTGAGCGGGAAGAAGTGGTCCCAGTTGAAGAGGATGTCGACGCCGAGCCCCTCGAGCTCCGCGGCCACCCCGCGGATGGTCGAGTAGCTCGCGTGCTGGGGCGCGATCTGTACGCCGATTCGGACGGGTCGTCTGGCAGCTGAAGTCATTGGGCAAGCCTAGGCGGGCACGACCCCGACATGCCGTAAGCGGCTCGCGAGCGTGCCAGCGACGCCTAGCGCCCGAGGAACTTCTGCAGCGACGCGAGCTCTTCCTCGCTCGGGCCTCCCGCGCCGGGCTTCGAGCCGCCGAGGCCGAATCCGGACCCCTTCGCCGCAGCGGGAGCCGGCCCGGCCGCGAGGGCCGCGTTCTCCGCCGCACGCTTGGCCGGGTTGCCCGACTTCGAGCCCTTCTTCTTCGGGCTCTGCTTGTTGCCGCCGAACTTCTGTCCGGGGATCGGGCCCATGCCGGGGATGTTCGGCACGCCGCCCTTGGCGACGGTCTTCATCATCTTCGCGGCCTGGTCGAAGCGGTTCACGAGGGCGTTGACCTCGGTGACCGTCGTTCCCGAACCGCGGGCGATGCGCACGCGGCGCGAGCCGTTGAGCAGCTTGGGCACGCGACGCTCCTGCAGAGTCATCGACTGGATGATCGCCTCGGTGCGGGTGATCTCCGACTCGTCGAAGTTGTCGAGCTGCTCGCGCATGCCCTTGGCCCCGGGCAGCATGCCCAGCATGGCCTTCATCGAGCCCATCTTCTTGAGCTGCTGCATCTGGGCGAGGAAGTCCTCGAGCGTGAAGCTGTCGGTCGCGAATTTCTCCGCGATCTTCATCGACTCTTCTTCGTCGAAGTTCTTCTGCGCCTGCTCGATCAGGGTGAGGATGTCACCGAGGTCGAGGATGCGGCTCGCCATGCGGTCGGGGTAGAACGGCTCGAAGTCGTCGAGCGACTCGCCCGTAGAGGCGAAGATGATGGGACGGCCGGTGACGGATGCCACGGACAGGGCCGCACCACCGCGCGCGTCGCCGTCCAGCTTGGTCAGCACGACGGCTGTGAAGTCGACGCCGGCCTGGAACGCCTTCGCCGTGGCGACGGCGTCCTGGCCGATCATGGCGTCGATGACGAAGAACACCTCGTCGGGGTCGATGGCCTTGCGGATGTCTGCGGCCTGCTTCATCAGCTCGGCGTCGACGCCGAGGCGACCGGCGGTGTCGACGATGACTACGTCGTACTGCTTGTCCTTGGCGAACTTGAGCGCGTCCTTGGCGACCTTGACCGGGTCGCCGCCCTTGCTGCCGCCGAACAGACCGCGGCTCGGGGTGGGGTCCTCGCCGCTCGTGTTGCCGGCCTCGGGCGCGAAGATCGCGACACCCGCCTGCTCGGCGACGACCTTGAGCTGGGTGACGGCGTTGGGGCGCTGGAGGTCGGCGGCCACGAGCAGCGGCGTGTGGTTCTGCCCGGCGAGCCACTTCGCGAGCTTGCCCGCGAGTGTGGTCTTTCCGGCACCCTGGAGGCCGGCCAGCATGATGATGGTCGGGCCGGTCTTCGCGAACTGGATGCGACGGGCCTCGCCGCCGAGGATCGCCACGAGCTCGTCGTTGACGATCTGCACGACCTGCTGCGACGGGTTGAGGGCCTTCGAGACTTCGTCGCCGAGTGCGCGCTCGCGCACCTTCCCGGTGAATTCCTTGACGACATCGAGGGCGACGTCGGCGTCGAGCAGCGCGCGACGGATCTCGCGAACGGTACCGTCGACGTCCGCGGGGCTCAGCTTGCCCTTGCCGCGAAGGTTCTTGAACGTTTCCGCTAGGCGGTCGGAGAGGTTTCCAAAGGTGGCCATGATGCCCCTAGTTTAACCGCGTGAGCGGGGCTGCGCGCACTCCCCGCAAAATCCCCCCTTTCGGGCGACGTGACTTATCCTAGTGAAATGGCGCTCATCATCCCCTTCGGCAACAACGCGCCGAAGATCGACCCCACCGCGTGGGTCGCCCCCAACGCGACACTCGTCGGAGACGTCACTGTCGACGTTCACGCGAGTGTCTTCTACGGCGCGGTCCTCCGCGCCGACGTCGACACGATCGTGATCGGCCCTGGCAGCAACGTCCAGGACAACGTGACGATGCACACCGACAAGGGGCTCGTGCTCAGCGTCGGCTCACGGGTGAGCGTCGGTCACGGCGCGATCCTGCACGGCTGCACGATCGAGAACGACTGCCTCATCGGCATGGGCGCTACGGTGCTCAACGGCGCGGTGATCGGCGCGGGCTCGCTCGTCGCCGCCGGCGCCGTCGTGCTCGAGTACACGTCGATCCCGGCCGGCTCGCTCGTCGCCGGGGTTCCGGCACGGGTCATCCGCCAGCTGTCCGAAGAGGAACGCGCGGGCCTCGTCGACAACGCGCGGCACTACGCCGAGCTGAGCCAGGCGCACCGCGCCGCGACCGGCGGCTAGGCAGCGCTGACCGGCTCAGCCGACGAGGTGCTGCACGAAGACGTGCGGGGTGAAACCGGTGAGGTCGTTGATGCCCTCGCCCTGACCGATCAGCTTGATCGGGATGCCGGTGCGCTCCTGCACGGCGAGCACGAAACCGCCCTTGGCCGAGCCGTCGAGCTTGGTGATGACCAGGCCGGTGACCCCGGCGCTCTCGATGAACGCCTCGGCCTGCGCGACGCCGTTCTGACCTGTGGTCGCGTCGAGCACGAGCAGCACCTCGGCGATGTCGGTCTGCTTCTCGATCACGCGGCGGATCTTGCCGAGCTCGTCCATAAGGCCGCTCTTCGTCTGCAGGCGGCCGGCGGTGTCGATGATCGCGATCTCGAAGCCCTCTCGCTGTGCCCGTTCGACGGTCTGGAAGGCGACGGATGCCGGATCCTGGCGTTCCTGCTGGGGGCGGACGATCGCGGCTCCACCGCGCTCGGCCCAGGTGGCGAGCTGTTCGACGGCGGCCGCGCGGAAGGTGTCCGCTGCGCCGACGACGACGCTGCGGCCGAGCACGGTGAGGAACTTGGCGAACTTGCCGATCGTCGTGGTCTTGCCGACGCCGTTGACGCCGACGACCAGCACGACCGCGGGCCGCGCGGTGAGCTTCAGGGTCGAGTCGTGCTTGGCGAGGCGCTCCTCGAGGGTCTCGCGCAGCATACGTCGGAGATCCGCGGGGTCGGTCGTCTTGAACCGGGTGACGCTCGCGCGCAGCTCGTCGATGATCGACTCGGTGATGTCGGGCCCGAAGTCGGCCGTGAGAAGGGCGTCTTCGAGGTCTTCCCAGGTCGACTCGTCGATCGTGGGTCGGGAGAACATGCCGCGCAGGGCGTTGCCGAGCGACCAGGGATTCGAGCGTTCAGCCATGTGCCGATCCTACCCAAGGCCGAGGCGGGGCTATTGTTGCCCGACGTGACTATCGCTCGGAGAACACATTGACCGCACACACTTTCCGGCCGAAGACGCCCCGGTACTCGCAGTTCGCCGTTGCGGCGGGCGTGATCGCGCTGGCAGTCGTGGTCGTCGGGTTTCTCAGGTATCCCGGGCAGCTGCCCGTGATCCTCGCGGTGACCGTCGTGCTCCTCGTCGTGGCCGCGGTCTGCGTCGCTCTCTTCCTCCGCAACACCAGGATCACCATCGAGCCGGGTCTGGTCTCGCACACCAACATGCTCGGGTTCACCACGCGGGTCGCCGTCGGCTCCGTCTCGTCGGCGGTGCTCGTCAACCAGTTCGCCGTGCTCGTCAATCTGAAGACGCGAAGCAGGAGAAGCGACTCCCAGGTCTTCCTGCTCGACTCGTCGGGCGCCACCCTCCTGCGCGTGCGAGACGGACTGTGGGGTGCAGACGCGATCCCGGCCGTGCGCGCGGCGATGGCGGGCGTGTCCGAGGTCGAGCACGAGACGATGGACGCGGGGACCATGAGCGCCGCCCACCCCCGGTCGGTGGGCTTCTTCGAGACGAACCCCTTGGTGGTGGGCGTGCTCGCGGGCATCGTGATCGTCGCAGTGGTGGCGGCCGTGGTCGTCGCCGTGATGGTGTCCGGCTCGTAGCATCCGCCGCACCGTACCGGCTCCCGCCGTGGCGCACCAGAGCGGACACGCCTTTGTCTCGGTGCCCGGCTCTCGCTAGCGTGGAGAGCCGACGGGAAGGCTCCACGTGACCATTGGTTTTCACGCCTCGCACGAACAAGTCCATCCGAGCGCGCTGCTCGCCGCAGCGCAACGGGCCGAACAGGCGGGGTTCGGTGCCGCGATGTGCTCCGACCACTTCGCGCCGTGGAGCGAGAGGCAGGGTCACTCGGCGTTCGCGTGGGCGTGGCTGGGTGCCGCCCTGCAGTCGACCGGGCTGTCGTTCGGCGTCGTGAACGCGCCCGGCCAGCGCTACCACCCGGCGATCATCGCCCAGGCGATCGGCACGCTCGCCGCCATGTACCCCGGCCGCTTCTGGACCGCCCTCGGCTCGGGCGAGGCCGCCAACGAGCACATCACGGGCGACGGCTGGCCCCGCAAGTCGCTGCGCAACCAGCGGCTGCGCGAGTGCGTCGAGATCATCCGCGCCCTGCTCGACGGCGAGGAGGTCAGTCACGACGGCCTCGTGACCGTCGACCGCGCGAAGCTCTGGACCCTGCCCGAGGTCAAGCCGGCCCTGATCGGCGCCGCGGTGAGCGTGGAGACCGCCGGCTGGGTCGCGGAATGGGCCGACGGGCTCGCCACGATCGCCCAGCCCCACGCGAAGCTGACCCAGATGATCGACGCCTACCGCAGCGCGGGCGGTGCGGGAAAGCTCGTACTGCAGGTTCACCTGAGCTACGCCAGAACCGACGAGGAGGCGCTCGCGGTCGCCCACGACCAGTGGCGCACCAACGTGTTCGCGCCTCCCGTGTGCTGGGACCTCGACACCCCGGAGGCCTTCGACGAGGCCGCGAAGCACGTGCCGCCCGCGGCCATGCACGACTCGGTGCTCATCTCCTCCGACACCGGGCGGCAGGCGGCATGGCTCGCAGAGCTCGCGGAACTCGGGTTCGACGACATCTACCTGCACAACGTCGGGGTCGACCAGGACCTCTTCATCGACGACTTCGGCGAGCACGTGCTCCCCCAGCTGACAGGAGCGACCTCATGAGAATCACCGACACCAGCGACCTGTGGTGGAAGACCGCCGTCGTCTACTGCCTCGACGTCGAGACGTTCATGGACTGGAACGACGACGGGGTCGGCGACTTCGAGGGCCTCGCCCACCGCATGGACTATCTCGCCGAGCTCGGGGTGACCTGCCTCTGGCTGATGCCGTTCTACCCCTCTCCCGACCAGGACGACGGCTACGACATCACCGACTTCTACGGTGTCGACAAGCGGCTCGGCAACCACGGCGATTTCGTCGAGGTGATCCGCACCGCCCGCGACCGCGGCATGCGCGTCATCATCGACCTCGTCGTCAACCACACCTCCGACAAGCACCCGTGGTTCCAGGCGGCCCGCTCGAGCAAGAACTCCCCGTACCGCGACTACTACGTGTGGCGGGACGAGCCGCCGAAGGATGCCGCGGAGACGGTCTTCCCCGGCGAGGAGTCGGGCGTCTGGAACTTCGACGAGCGAACCGAGCAGTACTACCTGCACAGCTTCTACAGCCACCAGCCCGACCTCAACGTCGCGAACCCGAAGGTGCGCGAGGAGGTCGAGAAGATCATCGGGTTCTGGCTGCAGCTCGGCGTATCCGGTTTCCGCGTCGACGCCGTGCCGTTCCTCCTCGACCCCAGCGGCGTGATGCCCGGCAAGGGGGACCTGCCCGACCCGATGGGCTACCTGCGGTCGTTGCGCGAGTTCCTCGGGCGACGCTCCGGCGAGGCGATCCTGCTCGGCGAGGCGAACCTGCCGCACAAGGACCAGCTGGTCTACTTCGGCGGGGACGACGCCGACGCCCTCACGATGCAGTTCGACTTCGTGGTGATGGCGAACATGTACCTCTCGCTCGCCCGCGGCGACGCCGGGCCGCTGACCGCGGCCCTCGCGGACCGCCCGCCGATCGCGACCGCCTCGCAGTGGGCGAACTTCGTGCGCAACCACGACGAGCTCACGCTCGACAAGCTGAGCGAGACCGAGCGCGAGGAGGTCTTCGCTGCGTTCGCCCCCGACGAGGAGACCCGGATCTACGACCGCGGCATCATCCGCCGCCTGCCGCCGATGCTCGGGGGTGACCCCAGGCGCATCCGTATGGTCTACAGCCTGCTCTTCTCGATGCCCGGCACACCCGTGCTGTTCTACGGCGAGGAGCTCGGGATGGGCGAGAACCTCGAGGCCGGCGGACGCAAGTCGGTGCGCACCCCGATGCAGTGGACGGCCGAGAAGAACGGCGGGTTCTCGAACGCGGCGCCCTCACGGTTGGCGTCGCCCGTCGCGGTCGGCGGGTACTCGCCCGAGCACGTGAACGCCTCGGTGCAGCGCCACGACCCCGACTCGATGCTGCGGTTCATGCGGATCCTCATCGAGCGCTACCGCGCCTCGGCCGAGATCGGGTGGGGCGAGCTCGAGATCCTCGAACAGGCGAACCCGGCAGTCCTCGCCCACCGTGTCACGGGCGGCGAGGGCAGCATGATCGCCGTGCACAACCTCTCGGCGGAGTCCACGACGGTGACGCTGCGTTTCGCCGACCTGGGCGAGGACGACCGGCTCGTCGACCTGCTGCTCGACGGCAGCATCACGACGCCGTCGGCCAAGGGAGCCGTCGACCTCACCCTCGACGCCTACGGCTACCGGTGGCTGCGCGTGCTCGCGCCCGGGGAGAAGAGGCTGAGCTGAGGGCTCGCGCTCACGTAGTCTGATCGCCATGCAGACAGCCACGCCCTCGACCGCGAACTACCGCAAGTCGGTTCTCGTCGGATGCGGTCTCGCGGCCCTGTTCGTCGTCATCGCGCTCGGGCGCATGGAGGGCGGCGCGCTCACGGCGGGCATCGTCGTGATCGCGCTGGTCTTCGGCGGCGTGCTGCTCGGCATCTGGCTGTACTTCCGCAACACCCGGGTCGACTACGAGCCCGGCCGGGTCGTGCGGTTCGACCTGCTCGGCCGACCCCGAGAGCTGACGACCGCGGCGGTCGAGGCGGTAGTGCTCGTGGAGCGGTTGCGCGACGGCACGCAGACCGTCGCACCCGCGTTGTTCATGCTCGACTCCGCCGGGCGCACCCAGCTGCGGCTGCGTGGCGGGCTGTGGTCGATCGACGATCTCGGCGCGATCGGAGCGTCGATTCCGCGGGAGCCCGTGTCGATCGCCGGTGACATCTCCGCGAGCCAGCTGCGGCTGCGCTACCCCGCGGCCGTGTCGTTCTGGGAGGCGCACGCCGTGGCGGCCAGCCTCGTCGCCGCGCTCGTCATCGTCGTCGCCGCCGCGCTGCTCTCGCTCGTGCTGGCGTAGCGCCCGGCTGAGACTCCGCCGCAGGTGCGGCAGAATTGACGTATGACCCTCGCATTCATCCGTCACGGACAGACCGACTGGAACTTCGAGAAGCGACTGCAGGGGTCGACCGACATCCCGCTCAACGACACCGGCCGCGCCCAGGCGCGCGACGCCGTCTCGACGCTCGAAGGCGTCGACTGGGAGGTCATCGTGAGCTCGCCCTTGAGCCGGGCGCGCGAGACTGCCGCGATCATCGCCGCCGGGCTCGACATCGAGCTCGGACCGGCGTACGACGAGCTCATCGAGCGCAGCTACGGCGAGGGCGAGGGCGCCACGGCCGAGGACATCGCGCTGAAGTGGCCCGACCACCAGTACCCGGGGCTCGAGTCGCTCGACTCCGTCGTGGCTCGCGGGCGCGCCGCTCTCGAGCGCATCGACGCCGAGTACGGCGACCGCAACACGCTCATCGTGTGCCACGGCACCATCATCCGCTACACGCTCGCCGATCTGGCGGGGCGCCCGTTCGACCAGATCCGCAACGGCTCCGTCGCCACCTTCGAGCGCGCCGGCGAGGCGTGGCGCGTGCTCAGCGTCAACGACGAGCCGCTGACCGAGTTCGTCAACTAGCTCCGGGCTGCCTGCTGCGGGCTGCCTACTCCGAGCGGTCAGCGGCGCGAGTTGTCACAAAGGGGGCACCACGCCCCCGACATAGCCCCGTTCGTGACAACTCGCAGCGGGTGTTCGGCTCCTCGGCGGAGCCCCGGCCGCATCCGCCCCCGCACCGACCCCGCACTCGCGATCAGGCCGAAAACGAAGGAGATCGCGCGCCGACCGGGCCCGAAACGCGGTTATGAGCGGAGAACGGGCGGGATTTCCTTCGTTTTCGTGAAAAGGCTCGCGGATGCGCCCCGGGCGGGCGCGCGGGCGTCAGCTCGCGAGCTCGACGTCCGCGTCGGACGGGTCGGTCGCGTCGGACGCGTCGGTCGCGTCGGCAGAGTCGGTCGCGCCGGCGTCGTCGGGCTCGTCGCGCACGACGCGCTGGCCGATGACCGCGCTGATGCCGTCTGCACGCATCGAGACGCCGTACAGCGCGTCGGCGATCTCCATGGTGCGCTTCTGGTGGGTGATCACGATCAGCTGCGAGGTCTCGCGCAGGTCCTGGAAGATCGTGAGCAGGCGTCCGAGGTTGGCGTCGTCGAGCGCCGCCTCGACCTCGTCCATGATGTAGAACGGGCTGGGGCGCGCCTTGAAGATGGCGATGAGCAGGGCGACGGCGGCGAGAGACCGCTCTCCGCCGCTCAGCAGCGAGAGCCGTTCGATCTTCTTGCCCGCCGGCCGCACCGACACCTCGATGCCCGTGGTGAGCAGGTTCTCGGGGTCGGTGAGGTGGATGCTGCCGGTTCCGCCCGGGAACAGCACGGGGAACACCGTGTCGAACGCGGCGCGGGTGTCTTCGAAGGCGGCGGCGAAGATGTCCTGCATCTTCTCGTCGATCTCCTCGATGATCGTGATGAGGTCGGCGCGCGTGTTGGTGAGGTCGGTGAGCTGCTCAGTGAGGAACTTGTGCCGCTGCTCGAGCGCCGCGAACTCCTCGAGCGCGAGCGGGTTGACCCGGCCGAGCTGCGCGAACTTGCGTTCGGCGCGGGCGAGGCGGCCCTGCTGCTCCTC
>Ga0247803_1000430_pt1 | contig 23332 bp, 23 predicted proteins | sample UWRJL014104B1_FD_180928 | JGI IMG/M metagenome (GOLD analysis project Ga0247803, IMG submission 180928) | Plant litter microbial communities from Arlington Agricultural Research Station in Wisconsin, United States - UWRJ-L014-104B-1 | ecosystem: Environmental > Terrestrial > Plant litter >...
GGCGTCAGTTTGAAGATGCGCTCGATGTCGGGGATGAAGCCCATGTCCAGCATGCGGTCGGCTTCATCGACAACCATCAGCTCGACGCCGTTCAGCATCATCTTGCCGCGCTCGAACAGGTCCAGCAGACGGCCGGGCGTGGCGATCAGGACGTCGACGCCCTTGTTCAGAGCCGCAACCTGGTCGCCCATGGAGACGCCGCCGATCAGCAGCACCCAGCTCAGCTTGGTGCCCTTGGCGTACTTCTCGAAGCTCATGGCGACCTGATCGGCCAGCTCACGCGTGGGGGCCAGGACCAGGGCGCGCGGCATACGGGCCCGGGCGCGGCCCTTGGACAGGCGGTCGATGAGGGGCAGGGTGAAGGCGGCGGTCTTGCCGGTGCCTGTCTGGGCGATGCCCAGGACGTCACGTCCGGCCAGGGCGACCGGGATGGCCTGCGCCTGAATGGGAGTGGCGGTCGTATAGCCGGTATCGGCGACCGCTTGCAGGGTCGTGGGCGAAAGGCCCAGTTGTGCGAATTCTGTCATGTATCCTTGAGGACGAAAGGTATCCCCATCGCGGGGATGCGTGCGATGCGCGGAACCGCCCCTCGGTGGGCGAGCGGGCGGCGCGAATTCGCCAGACCTGTCCCGAACGTAGGCCGCATATAGAAGCCCCCTCGAAATAGTCAAGTATTGCGAGCCGAGGCTGCCTCGCTCAGACGTCCAGATCAGCCACAGCGAACTGGGCGTTGTCCTGGATGAAGCGGAAGCGGGCCTCGGCCTTCTTGCCCATCAGCCGTTCGACGAGATCCTCGATCTCGTCCTCGCTCTCGGGCAGGGTGACGCGGGCCAGGGTGCGCTTCTTGGGATCCATCGTGGTCTCCTTGAGCTGGGAGGCCATCATCTCGCCCAGGCCCTTGAACCGACCCAGCTCGACCTTCTTGCCCTTGAAGGTGGTGCGCATCAGTTCCTCGCGGTGCGCCTCGTCGCGGGCGTAGTCCGACAGGGCTCCGCTGGACAGGCGATAGAGCGGGGGCAGGGCCATGAACAGCCGACCCTGGCGGATCACCTCGGGCATGGAGCGATAGAAGAAGGTGATCAGCAGCGCCGCAATGTGCGCTCCGTCCACGTCGGCGTCGGTCATGATGACGATGCGCTCGTAACGCAGCTGGTCGATATCGAAACGCGGTCCCGGCGTGACGCCCAGCGCCAGGGTCAGGTCCGACAGTTCGATATTGGCCCGCAGCTTGTCCGCCGTGGCGCTGGCGACGTTCAGGATCTTGCCCCGCAGGGGCAGGATGGCCTGGGTCGTGCGATCGCGCGCCTGTTTGGCCGAGCCGCCGGCCGAATCGCCTTCGACGATGAACAGTTCGGTGCCGTTGGCCGAGTTGCGCGAACAGTCCGACAGCTTGCCGGGCAGGCGCAGCTTGCGGGTCGCCTGGGCGCGCTGGACCTCCTTGTCCTTGCGGCGGCGCAGGCGGTCTTCGGCCCGGTCGATGACGAAGCCCAGCAGGGTGTTTGCCTGTTTGGGACTTTCGGTCAGCCAGTGGTCCAGCGGGTCGCGCAGCAGGGCCTCGACCAAACGCTGGCCTTCGGGCGAGGACAGCCGGTCCTTGGTCTGGCCCTGGAACTCGGGGTTGCGGATGAAGACGCTGATCATCGCCCCGGCGTTGGCGATGACGTCTTCAGCCGTGATCTGCGTCGCCCGCTTCTCGTTGCTCAACTCGCCATAGGCCTTGAGCCCCTTGACCAGGGCGGCGCGGAAGCCCGCCTCGTGCGTGCCGCCATCGGGCGTCGAGACGGTGTTGCAATAAGACTGGACGAAGCCGTCAGCCTCGCCAAAGCCAATGGGTGACCATGTCACGGCCCATTCGACCGCGCCCGCCTCGCCCTTGCGCTCCACCCGACCGGAGAAGGCGGGCGTAACGGTTTCCAACTCTCCCACCCGTTCGTTCAGGGCGTCGGCCAGACCGTTGGGGAAGTGGAAGGTGGCGGATGCCGGCGTGGTGTCGGTGATCCGCTCGGCCGCGCAGGTCCATTTGATCTCGACGCCGCGGAACAGATAGGCCTTGGACCGGGTCATGCGGAACAGACGAGCCGGCTTGAACGCCGCGCCGACGCCGAAGATCTCCGCGTCCGGGTGGAAGCGGATCAGGGTGCCCTTCTTCTTGGACGGCTGGACCCGGACGATGGAGCCCTGGGGGATGCCGCGGCTGAAGGACTGTTTCCACTCGAAGCCGTCGCGCCAGACAGTGACGTCCAACTGATCGCTCAGGGCGTTGACGACCGAAACCCCCACGCCGTGCAGGCCGCCCGAGGTCTCATAGGCCTTGCCCGAGAACTTGCCGCCCGAGTGCAGCACGGTCATGACGACTTCCAGCGCCGACTTGCCGGGATGCTTGGGGTGGGGGTCGACCGGGATGCCGCGTCCGTCATCCTTGACCGACAGGAAGCCGTCGGCGTCGAGGTCCACGGTGATCAGCTTGGCGTGGCGGGCCACGGCCTCGTCCATCGCGTTGTCGAGGACTTCGGCGAACAGGTGGTGCAGGGCCCGCTCGTCGGTGCCGCCAATGTACATGCCGGGGCGTTTGCGGACGGGCTCCAATCCTTCCAGCACCTCGATCGACGATGCGGAGTAGTTGCCCGCCACGGGCGCTGCAGACGGCGTCGATCCCGGCCTTGCAGCCTCGATGGGCGGAGCCGCCGGGACGGGCGTCGGGGCCGCTATCGGAGCGGCTGAGCCGGATGCCGTGGCGGCAGGCGCAGTGACAGGAGCAGCCGCCGGTTGGGGCGTCTGCGGTTGGTCGTCATCGAAGGAGAACAGATCGGCGGGAGCCATGGGCGTACTGTGAGGCGATTCGGGGTCGCGTCAGGTAAGCCCGGCTGCGTTCCGGAGCAAGCTTGGCCTTCGGTTCGGGATCGGGCATCAGCCCGCGCGCCAGAATCGCCAGCAAAAGGGTCCAAGGCAGGTTGGCGTTGGTCAGCAGCACGCTCTCGGACAGGCTGAGCAGCAGGAAGACGGCGAAATAGGCCATGCCGAAATACCCTTCGCGCGCCCCGGCGACGGGAATGCGGAACAGTGTGGTCATGAGGGCTGCAAACACCGTCAGCCCCACTGAGATGGCTCCGGGCCAGCCCAACTGCACCAAAAGATCGATCCAGCCGTTGTGCGCCGACGGCACCGGCCATTGCGTCTCGCGCCGGACGAACTCGGCGGGAATGGAATCCCGACCCCAGAAGGCCTGATAGCCGAACCCGGTCCAGGGGTGTTCGGCGACGCGACGCATCAGGGCGGCCCAGATGTCGGTGCGTCCCGTCAGCGACGGGTCCTTGCCCAGGGCTTTCAGCACGATGGCGGGTTCGGTAATGAAGACATAGAGGATGAGGGCGCTCAGGACGACGCCGAACCAGATGCAGACCACGGCCATGGCCGGCCCGCCCTTCCGCATGGCCCACAGGGCCGCCACGATGCCGACGCCGAGGACGAGGCAGAGCAGGGAGGTCTTCGACTGGGTCGCCAGCACCAGGAGGGTCGATACCGCCAGGGTCGCGGCGGGCAAGAGTCGCCGGGGATCCTGTGACGCCAGGCAGGCCGCAGCGGCGACGGCGCCCGCGGTCATGACCAGTCCCATCTGGTTCTTCTCGTACCAGAGGCCGCGCCACAGGCCGGCGTTGTCGTACTGGTGAACGCCGATCCGGGGAAAGCCGAACACCATCACCAGACTGCCCAGCCCCATGATCAGGCCCGACAGCATCAGCACCCGCGCCAGATATGGCCCCCGGAACACCGCGCCGAGGTAGATGGCGAAGATGCTGGACATGGCCAGGGCGATCGTCCGCCGCGTCGTCACGCCCGGATCGATGGACCAGTATTTCGAGGCGTAGGCGTGCAGCACCAGCAGGCCCAGAATGATCAGGGCGGGCCATGCCCGGATGACCTGGTCGGCGCGGATCGCCAGCAGCCCCAGCGTCGCCGCATAGACCGGCAGCCAGATTAGCCTCAGGATCGGCGTCTCTTCCTGCAACGGCGCAAAGACCGGGCCGATCAGGGCGCCCGTCAGCATGACGATGATGGCGATCACCACCGCCTGCTCCCACCTGGGGGGCTCAGGTTCGCTGAAATCAGGGGCGGGGCGGGTCAGAATCACCGACGCAGGGTCGGCGAACACGCTTAACGAAGCGTTCAGCCGTCCAGCGCCGCCAGGGCCGCGGCCTGCGCCCGGATCAGGCCCCGCGTCGAACGGTCGGTGTCGAACACCCCGTACCAGCCCTGCGGCTCATGCGGGGGATCACCCAGCCAGGCCGCGTCGCCAGCCTGGGCCCGGAAATTCGGATGTCGCGCCCGACCTTCACCGTTCCACGCCCAGAAATTGGATCCGACCAGCGGCCCTCCGGCCCTGGCGTCGGCCAGCACCGCCGCATGGACGTCGGCGTAGAAGCCATCCCTCAAGGTCGTGGGGGTCGAGGGATCATAGAGGTCGCCGTCGCGGGGATAGCCGAACTCCTCGATCACCAGCGGCTTATCCAGCCGCCGCGCAAAATCGATGTGCTGGGCGACATAGTCCCGCGCCAGGCGCCGGGCGTGCGCGTCCGTTCCGACCATGTCCGTGCGGTCCAGCCAGCTCCAGTTGCCCGGCCAGATATGGGCGGTGGTGTAGTCGATGTCGGCGAAGGCCTGGCTGGCCATGACGATCTCGGCCTGCTCGATCGAACCCTTCAACCCTTCACCGCCGGTCGAGACCAGATGGTTGGGGTCGATCGACTTGATCAGCCGCGCCGTACCTTCGATCCAGCCGTAGAAAGCGGGCAGAACCGCCGTCGCCACGGCTTGGCTGCCCGCCGGGCGCGGCTCGTTGGCCAACTGCCAGGCCATGATCGTCGGGTCCTCGATATAGGGGCGGCCGGTCATGCTGTTCGTCCGGCCCACGATCGCGCGGACATAGTCGTGATAGAGGCTGACGGCCTCGCTGCTGCGATAGAAGTTGGCGTTGAAATCAGGAAACGCGGGCCAGGGATGGGCCGGGTCGTTCATATTCAGATAGCGACCGCCGTTGACCCAGGACAGATAGGTCATCATCCCGCCTGACCACTCCCAGAAATTGGTCAGATACAGCACCGCCTTCATCCCGCGCCGGTCCATATCGGCCAGGGTCTGGTCCAGCCCGACCATCAGGGTCTCGTTGAGAGCGCTCCGGTCCTGGAAGGCGGGCTGCACCGAGTTCCGCAACGGCGACAGTTCGGCCGATGCGCTGATCCTGACATTGGTGACCCCATCCGAGCCCAGGGCGTCCAGTTCACGCCCCAGCCGCAGCCGATCGCCGAACACTGCGTCGGCGCCCAGCCATGGCAGATACCAGGCGTTCGCCCCGACGAAACGGTACGGCTTGCCGTCCAGGATCAGGGCCATGCCGTCGCGGGTCACGAAGCCGGGGCGAGGCGAGGGCGGCGAGCCGGGCGCAAAGGCCTGTCCGCGCGCCATCGTCGGCCCCGCGGCCATCAGGGCTGCGCTGGCGGCCAGCAGGTGTCGGCGTGTCGTCATCCTGATCATCCCCTGCCGGCGCGACGACGCCGGGCCCAGGAGCTTCGCGTGACCGGCCCGCTGGAGCAACCCGGAACGAGGACGGTCCGTCCGGGACGGGTTCGACAGGCCTGAACCGGGGTCAGTCCGCCTTCTCGACGAAGGTGTCGATCACCCGCTTTTCACCGGCCTTCTCGAAGTCGATCAGCAGCTTGTTGCCCTCGATCAGCCGCACGTTTCCATAGCCGAACTTCTGGTGAAACACGCGTTGGCCCTTAGCCCAGCCGGCGCCCGCCTTGGGGTCGGCGGTGGCGATCAGCCGGCCCTCGCCCTCGATCACGGCTGTGCGGGCGTAGCGATCAGCAGGGGGCTTGGTCGCCGTGAAGCTCTGCGCCCGTTTCCAGCCTGGCGACGAATAGCCCGCCCCGAACGACGGCGCGTCGTCCCAGCGGGACTTGGCCTCCTTCATGCCGGACGAGACGCCGTAATAGCCGGTGTCGCTTTCGGCCTCGACGTGATCGATGGGCAGTTCGTCGACGAAGCGGCTGGGCAGTTGGGTGGTCCAGCGGCCATAGACCATGCGGTTGGCGGCGAACGAGATGCGCGCCTGGGCCTTGGCGCGGGTCACGCCGACGTATGCCAGACGGCGTTCCTCCTCGAGGCCCTTCTCGCCCTTCTCGTCTATGCTGCGCTGGGAAGGGAAGACGCCTTCTTCCCAGCCCGGCAGGAAGACCAGAGGGAACTCCAGCCCCTTGGCGCCGTGCAGGGTCATGATCTGCACCGCGTCATCACCGGCGCCGCGATCCAGGTCCATGACCAGGGAGACATGCTCCAGATAGGCCTGCAGCGTCTCGTACTGCTGCATCGACTGGACTAGTTCCTTGAGGTTATCCAGCCGCGTCTGGCCGCTGGTGCGGTCGGCCTTCTGCATGTCGGTGTAACCGCTCTCCTCCAGCACCGTCTCCATCACGGACCAGTGGCGGGTGTCCTCGGCCAACGCCCGCCAGCGGTCGATGTCGCGCACGAAGTTGGACAGGGCCGTCCGTGTCCGCGCCTGCAGTTCATCGGACGTGATCAGGTCGCGCACGGCGGACAGGGCAGGAACGCCGGCCTGTCGGGCGAAGGCCAGGATCTTCTGAACACTGGTGTCGCCGATGCCGCGCTTGGGCACATTGACGATCCGCTCGAAGGCCAGATCGTCCTCTTCCGACTGGATCAGCCGCATATAGGCGTGGGCGTCGCGGATCTCGGCCCGTTCAAAGAAGCGCGGCCCGCCGATCACCACATAGGGGATGGCCAGCATAACGAAGCGTTCCTCGAACGCCCGCATCTGGAAGGAGGCGCGGACCAGCACGGCCATGTCGGCGTATTTCAGACCGGGCTCGCCTGCATGAGGCCGCCGCGCCGTCTCGATCTCGTCGCCGATCAGCCTGGCCTCGGCCTCGCCGTCCCAGACGCCCCGCACCTTGACCTTGTCCCCAGACTTGTCCTCAGTCCACAGGGTCTTGCCCAACCGATCGCGGTTGGTCGCGATCAAACCCGATGCCGCGCCCAGAATATGGTGCGTTGATCGATAGTTGCGTTCAAGTCTTACGACCTTGGCTCCGGGGAAATCCCGCTCGAAGCGAAGGATGTTATCCACCTCTGCGCCCCGCCAGCCATAGATGGACTGGTCGTCGTCGCCGACGCAGCAGACATTGCCGGTGGTGGACGTCAGAAGCCGCAGCCACAGGTATTGGGCGACGTTGGTGTCCTGGTATTCGTCGACCAGGATATACCTGAACCGATTCCTATATTCCTGAGCAATATCGGCGTGTTTCGACAGGATGGTCAGGTTATGAAGCAGCAGATCGCCAAAGTCGCAGGCGTTCAGATTCGCCAGCCGGTTCTGATAGGCGGCATACAGGGCGTGACCTTTTCCATTGGCGAAATCCTCACCCGGCGGCAGGGTTTCGGGCGTCCAGCCGCGGTTCTTCCAGTGATCGACCAGATGCGACAGCGACTTGGGCGTCCACCGCTTGGTGTCGACATTGGCCGCTTCCAGCAGTTGTTTCAGGATCCGTTCCTGATCGTCGGTGTCCAGGATGGTGAAGCTGGACTTCAGCCCGACCAGTTCGGCGTGTCGCCTCAGGATCTGGGCCGCAACCGAGTGGAAGGTGCCGAGCCAGCGCAGGCCCTCGGCCGACGGACCGATCAGGTGGGTGATCCGCTCGCGCATCTCGCGCGCGGCCTTGTTGGTGAAGGTGACGACCAGCAGTTCCCAAGGCTTGGCCCGGCCGGTGGCCAAAATATGCGCCAGCCGCGTGGTCAGCACCCGCGTCTTGCCTGTGCCGGCGCCCGCAAGCACCAGAACAGGGCCCTCGGTCGTCTCCACCGCCGTGCGTTGCTCGACATTCAACCCCGACAGATAGTCGGATGGCCCACGCCCTTGATCGCCCGCAGGTCCACGCGAGCGGGCGAGGTCGGAGATGCGAGGCGCAGGCAGGTCGGTCACGGCGGCGGAAATCTCGTCATGGAGCGAATCTGCGGAACATAGGGAGTACGATGGCCAAAGTCAGGCCCGAACCGCCCCGAATCGCGATGTCGTCTCCATGTCCCGCCGTCCGGTCCGACGTCCGGCTCGGAACCGTCAAGCCTGGTCGCCGTTCCTCACGCCACAGGGAACTGGAAGGGACCACCATCATGTCGGACAACACCAACAATGGCGGCGGCAACAGCGGCGGCGGCAATGCGGGCCTGGCCTTCATCGTCGGCGGCATACTCGTTGTCGTGGCGATCCTGGCCTATTTCATGTTCTTCCGGGGCGGCATGGAGCCGGCGACCAAGGACATCGACGTCGATGTGAACCTGCCCCGCGTCGAAGCGCCCGCCGTGCCCACGCCGGGCCCCACCACCAACTGATCGACCGATTTCGCGCGGCGGTCGGCTATCTCAGGCGATAGCTGACCGTCGTGACGACCCGCACTCGCTTGTCCAGCGAGGTGGCCTCGGAGTCCACGTCCTCGCGCGCCAGGATCTCGAACGAGCCCTGCGTTGCCCGTGAGATAGGCCCCAGAGGCGCGCCGGAATCCTTGGCGAACTGCTCGGCTCCGGTGCGGGCTGACGCCGTGGCCTCGGCGATCATCGAGGGCCGCACCTCGTTCAACTTCGAGAACACATAGGTCGGGGCGGTAAAATCCAGCACCACGCCTTCGCGCACCAGGTCGTTGAGCGCGCGCTCGGTGGTCGCCACCCGTTTCACATCATTGGTCCGCACCACCACGGACTGGGCCAGGATGTAATGGGGCGTGCCCTCGGGCGAGACGTATTCCCGGGCCTTGGTGTCGGTGACTTCCAGTCGGCCGATGGTCACAGCGTTGGCCGGATAGCCCTGGCGGTTCAGAAAGCCGCGCACCAGGCCCAGGTCACGATCGATCTTGGCCTGCACCTCGGGCAGGGATTCACCCGCGCCCGTGAACCGCAGCGACAGCACCGCCAGATCCGCCTGGACGTTGCGTTCGGCCACGCCGCGCACCGTCACTTGGCGGTCCCCCACGCGGGCATTGACCACGCCCTGTCCAATGAAGGCCCCGGCGCCGATCAGGCCCACGGCGATCAGGCCGCCGAAAGCGACGGCGGGCATCAGGCTCTTGTCGATGGGCATCTGCTGGTTCCCGGATTTGACGTGAGAATGCGCTCGCGTCCCACCTTGTCAAACGGTGTTTTTCCCAGCCGCGAACTCCAGCGCCAGCACCCGACAGGCCGAGGCCAGGGGGCGTCGGCCCCGAGTCTGGTCGAGCCAGGCCAAGAGGCCCGCATGGCTCAACCCGCGGGCCTCCGCGACCGCATCCAGCACGGCCCAGAACTCAGGCTCCAGCGCCACCGAGGTCGCATGACCCGACAGGGTGACCGACCGTTTCTTCAGTCCGCTCATGCCTTCAGCGGACGCCCTGCATCGTGATCTGGGCGCTGGCGCGTGCGCCCTGGGTGAGGACGACGTGTCGTTCGACCGTCGTGAACACCAGCCGGCCGTTTTCGTCCGCGATCGAGGCGCGCGCCGCATAGGTGTGACGCGGGTCGATCTGCGAGGTGGGAAAGCCCAGGGTGACCGTATAGGGCGGGGCGCGACCGTTCAGCGGCTCGCTGCTCTCCGCCATGACCCGCGCCGGAGCGTCGGCCAGGCTGACATCCTCGATCTTGACGGTGAGCACATGACCGGGCGGCAGCATGATCCGCTCGCGATAGCCGGCCTCGACGGTGACGATGGTCATGCCCGTTCCCATGGTCGGGCCGCCGCCGCCCGCACCGTAACCGGGGTCGACCGCACAGCCGGCTGCGGCCATGCCGACGCCGAGAGCGCCCGCCAGCGCCAGCGTGCGGCCCCAGGACTGGTCCAGCGTATGGCGCGAGATGATCGAACGGGTCATGCAGGTCTTCCGTGCTGAAAGGGCTTGGCCGGATGGTGCGACCAGACTCCGCCAGTGTCCAGCGGGCGTCCAGCCGGCGTCCAACGGGCAGGTTTGCGCCTCAGTTGGTATCGGCTCGGACGCAGGCTATATTCTCGGCATGACCAGCGCCGCCTATTCCGACGATTTCGGCCGTGTCCGGCCACAGAAACTCCGGCCCCTGACGGCGCTACGCGCCTTTCAGCGGCTGATCCGTGACAAGGAAGACACCGCCCAGGTGTTCGAGATCATGCGCGCCCTCAGCGGTCGCTCGATCGCGCGGGGCTATGACCGGATGCTGACGACGGTCGAGGGCGGGCGACAGGCCTTTCTCGGCTATGAGCTGGCGCAGAAACTTGACGATCCGGCCTGGCTCGACCAGTTCCAGCCCGGCACGGTCGGCGCCGTATATCGCCAGTTTCGAGAGGCGCGAGGCTTCACCGCCGACGGCCTGGCCGAGGCCGAGCGCGAGGTCATTCCCTTCGTCGACGCACCCCATCCCGTCGTCTGGTATTCACGCCGCCTGCGCGACGTGCACGACATCTGGCACGTCCTGACGGGCTATGGCACCGACGCCCTGGGCGAGGCCTGCGTGGTCTCCTTCTCCTATGGCCAGACCCGCAATCTCGGGTTCGCCTTTATCGGCTGGGGCGCATCGCGCGAGATCCAGCGCGAGGCCAGGAGCATTCCCGCCCGAAAGGCCGCCTTCCAGGCCTGGCGCAACGGTCGGGCGGCGCGGTGGCTTCCCGGACTGGATTACGAAGCCCTGTTCGCCGAGCCCCTGGCCGATGCCCGCGCTCGGCTGGGGATTCGTCCGGCGACGGTCTATACCGCAGTGGCGCCCGAGACCTTGCAGGCGCTGCGGTTGCGCGCCGCCCACTGACCGCATCGTCGCAGCCTGGCGCCCCACAAGTCGGCCTTATGGATCGCCCGATACATCCAGCCTTGCGGGGCGGCGCGGGCAGGTCCATTCGAGCTGTCCCCTGGCGACAGGCTTCCCTTTGCTGACAGGCTTCCTGTGACTGCACCCGCCACTTCCAGCCGGCCCTTCCTCGGGCTTCCCGCCGGCGGGCTCGCCCTGATCGGGGTGGGGGTCTGTGCGATGATCTGGGGGACGACCTGGTACGTCATCACCTTCCAACTGGGCACGGTCGATCCGACAGCGTCCATCGCCTGGCGGTTCGGTATCGCGTCGCTGATCCTGTTCGGCGTCTGTCTGGTGATGCGTCGGCCGATCCGCCTGACTCGCACCCAGCATTTGGCCGCAGCAGGGCAGGGGATTTTCGCCTTCGCCCTCAGCTACAACTTCGTCTACCGCGCCGAAGGTCTCATCACCTCCGGCATCGTCGCCGTGGCCTTCGCCAGCATGGCGCTGATGAACCTCATCATGTTCCGGCTGCTGGAGAAACAGACGGCGGCGCCCGCCGTCTGGGCTGGCGCGGGCCTGGGCGCCGTCGGGGTGGCGGTGCTGTCCGGGGGCGAGCTTCTGGGCGCCCGTCTGGGGCCGGACGCGGTGCTTGGCGTGGGTCTCGCCCTGGCCGGAGCCCTGGTGTCGACAATCGCCAACTATTTCGCCTGGAGGGGTCAGAGGGCCGGCTCCCAGGTCCTGCCCGCGACCGCCTGGGCCATGGGCTACGGTGCGGCGCTGGTCGTTCTGTACGGCGTCGTCACCGGCGTGACGTGGAGCATAGAGGCCACGCCCGCCTATCTGGGCTCGCTGCTCTATCTGGCTGTGGTGGGGTCGGTCGTGGCCTTCGTGATCTATTTCACCGTGGCCCGCACGCGCGGCTACACCCTGGCCAGCTATATCGGCGCGTTGACGCCACCCATCGCCCTGCTGATCTCGGCGGTGTTCGAGGGCGCGGATTTTGGCTGGATCGCCCTGGTCGGCGTGGCCCTGGTGGTCGGCGGACAGGTGCTGATCGCCCGTGCGCCCAAGCCTGAAGTCGAGACTGCGCCTGAGGCCTAGTCCTCGTCGGGGTGGCGTTTGGCTCCGTCCATAAGCTGCGAGGCCCGGTCCCGTTCGGCAGCTGTCGCCTCGCGCTCGATCCGCGTGCGGCCATGCAGGACGCGGTTGCTCGCCGCCTGGGTCCTGGCCGCAGACCGGGTCCGCGCCTTGCGGGCCTTGTTCAGGTTGACGATCTCGCCCATCGCGTCCTCATCGTGAAACCTGGAATGCTCCAAGGCGTTGAAACGTCACGCCATCAGGAACAGGAGACAGACCATGGTAGACGCCACACTCATCAAGGAACACCTCGAAGTCGTCGGTTCGGACGGCGGCCACGTCGGTCGCGTCGATCACGTCGTCGGCGACCAGATCGAGCTGGCCAAGCTCGACCTTGCGGGCGGATTCAAACATCACATGATCCCCGTCAGCTGGGTCGATCACGTCGATGAGCACGTCCATCTGAACGTGACCAAGGACGACGCCAAGGCGCGGTGGACCGAAAAGCCCCACTGACCCCATCAGGCCCGCATCCGGGCCGGTGACTTGCGAGCCCCGCCCTAACCGGCGGGGCTTTGTGCGTCTGGGGTCGATGGCGGGTGCGGCTGCAGCACGTCAGGAATCTGCTCGGGGCGAGCCTGCTGTGACGGGAGCGGTCCAGGGCGACCCGAGGGGCCGACGCTGGACCAGGCCTCACCGCCCCGCGACCGCGTCCGTCCCAGGTCGAACAGGGCGCGCATCGACGCGCTGTCGAACTTCAGGCTGGAGGCTTCGACATTGTCCGGGATCGCCGACATCGACATTTCGATCCGGTTGCGAGCCGCAAAGGCGGCGGTGGCCGAGAGCGCCATCCGCAGCGATGCCTTGCTCATACTGTCATATGTCCGGGCTAGGATGCCGCTGATCCGGCCCGGCGTGACGCCGCTGTTTCGGCCGATCTGTCCGTTGATGATGACGTATAGAGCGGCATGGGCCCCCTGTGGCGCAGGGTTGGTCCATAGCAGCATGTCCTCGGGAATGGCCAGGAATGGCGTGTTGACGCCGCCGTCCACATGCATGTCCTCGATCACCTGGCCGTTGGGATTGAGTCCGGCGATCAACATAGGCGGAAACACGCCCGGAATGCTGGCCGAGGCGACCAGGACATCCTTGAACAGGGTCAGCGCCGCGTCGTCCCCCTGGCTGGCCAGTATGCCCATGTCCCAGATCACGGTCTCTTCGCTGTCCAGATTGGTCGTGGCTACCAGCAGCTTGCGGCCCTTGGCGCTTTCGATGGCGATCTGGCGCAGCAGTTCGGGCGTGACATTGTCATCGACCAGGTCGCGCAGGATGCGCGAACTGAACAGGCTGGGATTGCGAAACGCCGCCAGGGTCCGCGCGCTCAACAGGCCGTCGGCCCCGCCGCCGGTATAGGCATGCTCAAGTTCATCGTCCCAGTCCGAGCCCAGAAAGGCGAAGGGCGCGGCCAGGGCGCCGGTGCTGACCCCCGTGACGACGTCGAACACGGGCCGGTCGCCGCGCGCGGTCCAGCCGACCAGAACTCCGGCCCCATAGGCGCCGTTGGCGCCACCGCCCGACAGCGCCAGGATGTGTTGTCCGCGCCCGTCCGCCAACCGAGCGGTCATGTCGGCGGCCAGGGCGTCCAGCTTCTGGCTGTCGTTGGCGCTGATACGTGGATCGGCGACGCGGATGACCTGGTCCGGCGCCAGCCGCAAGGGACCGTCAGGCCGTTCCAGCGTGCCGCAGGCCCCCAGCATCAGCGTGGCCGCCAGACTGATGGCCGAAAATAGTCCGCGACTGCTCATCCAGGTCTCCATCGGCCAACCGCCATGGGCGAGATCGGCAGCCTTACCGCGAATTCATCGCGCAATCATGTCACGCCTATTGCACGGCTGGCTGCATGGCCCCAGCTTTTCGGTCATGATCCGCTTTATCCTCAACATCCTGTGGTTTGTCCTTGGCGGCTGGATTGCCGGCCTTCTGTGGCTGTTAGGCGGCGCGATCCTGGCCCTGACCATCGTCGGCCTGCCCTGGGCGTTTTCCGCCTGGCGGATCGCCAGCTATTCCTTCTGGCCCTTTGGCCGAGAGGTCGTGTGGCGCGAGGCCGATCCCGTCAGCGGCGGGCTGGGCGTGATCCTGAACATCGTGTGGTTCATCTTCGCCGGCTGGTACATCGCCCTGTCGCATCTGATGATCGCCGTCGCCGAGTTCGTCACGATCATCGGCATTCCCTTCGCGCTCAAACACCTGGAGCTGGCCAAGCTGGCGCTGGCGCCTGTGGGACGCACCATCCGCGACAAGCCCTGAATTGAGAACGGCGGCGGTCGCCCTGCCGCCGTTCTCGTTCTGGAATCCACCCGCGATCAGCCCGGCGAGATCATCTTCTCGGGCCGGACGGCTTCGTCGAACTCGGCGTCGGTCAGATAGCCGCCGCCCACCGCTTCTTCGCGCAGGGTCGTGCCGTTCTTGTGAGCGGTCTTGGCGATCTTGGCGCAGGCGTCGTAGCCCAGCTTGCCGTTCAGCGCCGTCACCAGCATCAGCGAGTTGTTCAGGCTCCGCGCGATATTGTCCTCGCGCGCCTCGATGCCGACGACGCAGTTGTCGGTGAAGCTGATCGCCGCATCCGCCACCAGCCGAACCGACTGCAGGAAGTTGTAGGCCATCACGGGGTTGTAGACGTTCAGCTCGAAATGGCCCTGCGAGCCGGCGAAGGTGATGGCGGCGTTGTTGCCGAACACCTGCACGCAGACCTGGGTCAGGGCCTCGCACTGGGTTGGGTTGACCTTGCCCGGCATGATCGAGGAACCCGGCTCGTTCTCCGGCAGGGCCAGTTCGCCCAGGCCCGAACGCGGGCCGGAGCCCAGGAAGCGGATGTCGTTGGCGATCTTGAACAGCGAGGCGGCGACCGTGTTGATGGCCCCGTGCGAGAAGACCATGGCGTCGTGGGCGGCCAGGGCCTCGAACTTGTTCGGGGCGGTGGTGAAGGCCAGGCCGGTGATGCCGGCGATCTGTTCCGCCACCTTCTCGGCGAAACCGATGGGGGCGTTCAAGCCGGTGCCCACGGCGGTGCCGCCCTGGGCCAGTTCCATCAGGGCGGGCAGGGTCAGTTCGATGCGCGCAATGCCGTTCTCGACCTGCTGGGCGTAGCCGCCGAACTCTTGGCCCAGCGTTAGGGGCGTGGCGTCCTGGGTATGGGTGCGGCCGATCTTGATGATGTGGGCCCAGCCGTCGGCCTTGGCCTTCAGCGCCGCGTGGAGGTGCTTCAGCGCGGGCAGCAGGTCGTTGACCACCTGTTCGGCGCAGGCGACGTGCATGGCCGTGGGATAGGTGTCGTTCGACGACTGGCTCATGTTGACGTGGTCGTTGGGGTGGACCGGCTTCTTGGTCCCCATCTCGCCGCCCAGCATCTGGATGGCGCGGTTCGAGATCACCTCGTTAGCGTTCATGTTCGACTGGGTGCCCGAACCCGTCTGCCAGACGACCAGGGGGAAGTGGTCATTCAGCTTGCCGTCGATCACCTCGTTCGCGGCGCTGACGATCGCCTTGCCGATCTCGGGATCCAGTTTGCCCAGGGCCATGTTGGTCTCGGCGGCGGCGCGCTTGACGATGCCCAGGGCGCGGACAACGGGCAGGGGCTGCTTTTCCCAGCCGATCTTGAAGTTGCCCAGGCTGCGCTGCGCCTGGGCGCCCCAGTATTTCGAGTTGTCGACCTCGATGGGGCCAAAGGTGTCGGTTTCGGTGCGGAACTGGGTCATGCGCGTCGCTCGTCTCAGGCGTGGCGGGAAGATGCGGAGGCGTGTAGCACGCAGGGACGTGTGAACAAGGAGACACCATGCCCCGTTTGATCATCGCCGCTGTCGCTCCTGGCCTGGCCCTGACCTTGATGATGGGCGTGAGCGGGTGGGCGGCGGCAGGCGACAGGCAGTCCCAGCCGCGCGTTGCGATTGAGACAGAGGCCGGCCGGATGGTGCTGGAACTAGACCTGGCCCAGGCGCCGATCTCGACCTGCAACTTCCTCGGCTATGTCAGTCGCGGCGACTATGACACGGGGACATTCTTCCGCACGGTCGTCAGCGCCACCAATACGGCAAATCCCAACCCGATCGACGTCATCCAGGCCGCGACCGAGCATGGCTCCGATGACGCCTCGCAGCCGCCCATTGTGCTGGAGCGCACCCGCGACACCGGCCTGCGTCACACGGCCGGGACCGTCTCGATGGCGCGCGACGGTCCGGACAGCGCCACGTCGAGCTTCTTCATCGTGACCCAGGATACGCCCAGCCTGGACTTTGGCGGCGCGCGCAACCCGGACGGTCAGGGGTTCGCCGCCTTTGGTCATCTGATCGAAGGGCTGGAGGTCGCGCGCGCGATCCAGGTGTCGCCCGCCGACGACGAGGAAGCCCTGACCCCGCCGGTGAAGATCACTTCGGCTCGCGTTCTGGGCGAGATCCCCGAGGCCTGCCGTATATGAGGCGCGCGTGACGGCGGGCTGGATCGGCACAGGAAAGGTCCGCGCCCGCGAGACGGGCGATGTGGTCGAAATCACCATCGAGGGACTGACCACTCAGGCCAAGTATTACAAGCCCCTGGTCTATGAGTTCATGCGCAAGGAATGGGCCTCGCGCCCGTCCTATGGCGACTACGTCGTCGAGATCGTCATGGAGCACGTCGGCGATCCGCCGTGGATGGACCTCGACAACCTGGCCAAGGCCCTGCTGGACGCCATCAAGGGCTATCTGTTCCACGACGACAGTCAGGTCGCCCGGCTTCTGGTCGAGCGGCATGAGGGCGAACGAGAACGCATCACCATCCGTTGCTTCCCGCGCTCGCGTGGCGAGAGCGGGTGTCCATGACGTGCGCAACGCTTGTAAATGAGATGGCGAGGCATAGGGTAGGGGCTTGTCAAACTGGAGAGTGCCATGCGCACGATGATGCTGAGTTCAGCTGCCTTGCTACTCGCTCCTATGTCGGCCTTCGCTCAGGCGTCGGCGCCGGGTGCAATGCCTAACAATATGCCGCGGCCTGGAATGGCGGCTTATAGCCAGCGATTCGAGCGCGACATGCAAGATAGGAGGCGTCTCGAACAGAGTCGTCGAGCTGCGCCTCAGCCATCCGCAGAGCCGCCAGAGCGCCTTGAGCGGGCGCAACGCCTTTCGGCAATGGCGTCAGACGGTCATTGCACCGATGCTATCATCATCGCTCGCAACGAGAATGATCTCGACATGGCTCAACGCCTGACGGAGGCGTGCGGTCGGGCTGTTGAGCCGAACTCAATACCGAATTAGAACAATGTCAGCAGGTTTTTCTTAGATGACCTGCCGACCTACTTCTTGCGGAACTGGTCGAGGGAAACGACCTTGGGACCGTCGACATCGCCGCCTACGGGGGCAGGCGGGCGCGTCTGGGCGGGGATTTCCGCGACCTCTGCGGGCTCTAGTTCGGGATCGTCGAACTCCAGCAGGAACTGGACGCTGGGGTCGTAGAAACGCGTCACCGCCGAATAGGGCACGGTCAGCACCTTGGGCATGCCGCCGAATTTCAGCATCACCGAGAACAGATCATGCTCCACGGCTAGGTCCCAGTACTGGTGTTGCAGCACCACGGTCATGTCGTCGGGATATTTGGCCAGCACGTCCGGCGGGACTGTGACGCCGCGTCCACGGGTCTTGAAGGTGATATAGAAATGGTGCTCGCCGGGAATGCCATTGGGCTCGGCGGCGCGAAGCAGCGCCAGGCGCACGGTTCCCCGAAGCGCCTCCATGGTCAGGGCTTCGTAGTCCATTTCGTCGATCGGGGGGGTGTCTTCCGCCATCGGATCCTCAAGCGCCCGCTCTGATACGATGGCGGCGGCCAGACTGATAACCGCCCAGCGCCGCAGGTGGAAGTCGAGATGTGTGGATAAGCGCCGGGGATTCTGTCACAGGCTCCCCGCCCATCCTTTGCACGACGAAGAAGGCGCCTCGAAATCGGGAAAGTGGAGGGCTTCTGTTGGCAGGCGCCCCCAAGCCCCGCAGACAAGAGGAGGGCGCCTCGAAATCGGGAAAGTGGAGGGCTTCTGTTGGCAGGCGCCCTCCGGGCCCCGCCCCAGGAACTGATCCCTGAGGACTTAAGAGTTCGAAATCAACCGAACCGCATTACGCGGCGAGGCGGACTTCTCCAGCGAAGTTATCGTTCGCAGTTAGAAAATGGCCCGATACGGTGGGCCAGGACGAGCGAAAGCAGTCTTCTTTACACGTCCGTCGATGCTAGTCGGCCCCGCAGCTCCCGCCGATAACGCGGTGAGAGAGTTGGTGGAGCCGCCGGGAATCGCACCCGGGTCCGGTCCGCTTATTACAAGCGCGTTTATCGCCATATCCGGAGCAAGCCCCGGCAAGACCTATATAGGCGCTGCGAGCCCAGGTTCCAAGTTAGGAAGTGGTTGGGCCGTGTCGTGGCCAGTCCGCCGTTTGATTGCGGAACCAGGTCAGCTGCCGCTTGGCGTAGTTGCGGGTGGCCTGACGCGCCGCGTCGATGGCGTCTTCCAGGGTCGTCTCGCCCGCCAGATGGGATGCGAACTCGCGCACGCCCACTGCCTTCAAGGCCGGCAGGGCAGGGTTCAGGTTGCGGACGGACAGGGCGCGAACCTCATCCAGCGCGCCCTGTTCGACCATCTCGGTGACCCGACGGTCGCAGTTGACGTAGAGGGCGGCGCGATCCGGCTCGATCACCAGCCGCTGATAGGTCCCGGGCTCCAGCATCGGCGTGGTGGACGCCTGCCAGTCCGACAGCGACCGGTCCGTCGCCCGCGCCACGGCGTATGCGCGGGTCAACCGTTGCCGGTCGCCGGGCGCGATGGCCGCAGCGGCGGGCGGATCGAAGGTGGTCAGCCTGAGCCGAAAGGCGGTTTCGCCCTCGGTGTCATAAAGAGCCGTGGCCTCCTCGCGCGCCGCCGCCGGGACGGGCGGGATGTCCGCGAGACCGCGCGTCAGGGCGCTGAAATACAGTCCGGTCCCGCCCACGATCAGGGCTGGGCGGCTCTCTGCGCGCAAGCTTTCCAGCAGGTCGGCGACGGCGCGGCTCCAGTGTCCGACGGACCAGGCGTCGGCGGCGTCGGCGATGCCGTACAGCCTGTGATCGGCCCTGGCCTCGTCCTCGACGGAGGGGCGGGCGCTCAGCACGCGCAGGTCGGCGTAGAGTTGCTGGCTGTCGGCGTTGATGATGACCGCGCCGGTCCGCTCGGCCATCTCCAGCGCCAGGCGGGATTTGCCCGAGGCGGTCGGTCCGGCGATCAGGGTTATCAGGGGTGATGACAAAGGAAGGCTCGCGGCGGGGGTCATGGGGCGATAGAAGCAGCGGTCTTCGCCTGCAAGCTTGAGAGCAAAGCCCGTTGTCGCATCCGCCGATCACCCGCGCCGCCGTCACCGCCGTTCTGGACGCCATCTCCGACCCGAAAACGGGGCAGGGGCTGGTCGCCTCCGGTCTGGCCAGGGGCCTGACCGTCGCAGAGGATCGCGCCGGTTTCGTCATCGAGGTCGCCGCCTCCGACACCGGCCTCTACGCACCTGTCCGTGACGCGGCCGATGCGGCGCTGAAAGCCATGCCGGGCATGACCCGGGTCTCGGTCATTCTGACCTCAGAGACGGCGCCCGCCGCGCCGCCCAAACGCACCGCCGGCCTGTCGCCTGCCGCCGTCGAACAGACCCGCGCCAAGGCCCCTGTGCCGACCGACCGACCCGCCCATGTCCGGCGCGTCCTGGCCGTGGCCAGCGGCAAGGGCGGGGTCGGAAAGTCCACCATCGCCGTGAACCTGGCCGCCGCCCTGCATGCGCGCGGCCTGTCGGTCGGCATCCTGGACGCCGACGTCTATGGCCCGTCGCTGCCGACCATGCTGGGTCTGTCGGGCCAGCCCGCCTATGAGGACGGCGCCATCGTCCCGCCCGAGGTGTTCGGGCTGAAGGCCATGTCGGTTGGTCTGCTGACCAAGGCCAGCGACGCCATGATCTGGCGCGGACCCATGGCGTCGCAGGCCCTGACCCAGATGCTGACTCAGACCCGCTGGGGAACCGAGGCCGCGCCCCTGGATGTGCTGGTGGTGGACCTGCCGCCCGGCACCGGCGACGTGCAACTGACCCTGATCCAGAAGACGCCTCTGGACGGCGCCGTGATCGTCTCGACGCCCCAGGAAGTCGCCCTGGCCGACGCCCGGCGGGCCCACACCCTGTTCCAGCGCGTCAACGTCCCGACCCTCGGCCTGATCGAGAACATGAGCGGAGACGTCTTCGGTCGCGGCGGCGCCGAGGCCGAGGCTAGGCGGCTGGGCGCGCCCTATCTGGGCGATCTGCCGCTGGATGCGTCGGTCAGGCAGGGCGGAGATGCGGGCCGCCCGGTCGTCGTGGCGGATGCCGACGGTGATGTGGCGAAACGTTTCGCCGAGTTTGCGGAAACGGTGGCGAAGGCGCTCGAACTCTAACTTCCTTTCGTCATTCCGGGCGAAGCGCAGCAAAGACCCGAACCTGGCGGCCTGCGCGAGCAGGAACCTGTCGAGGACTCTGGCGTCCGACACTCTGCGTGAACAGATCGCCTGGGCGCCGCTGGGCTGCCCGATCGAGTCGGGCAATGACGAAAGAAAAACCACCCTAGGGTTTTCAAACGCAACGTTAATCGCCACCTTGTCTGTTCCAGACCAGAACCGAGAACCTCTTCATGTCCGTCGACGCCCTGTTTCGCCCGTTCCAGATCAAATCCCTGACCCTGCCAAACCGGATTGTCATGGCGCCGATGACGCGGTCCTTCTCGCCGAACGGCGTCCCGACCGAGGATGTCGCCGCCTATTATCGACGTCGCGCCGAGGGCGGTGTCGGCCTGATCGTCACCGAGGGTACGGTCGTGGAACGCCCGGCCGCCCGCAACGACCTGCAGGTGCCCTTCTTCCACGGCGAGGCCCTGCCGGAATGGAAGAAGGTGGTGGATCAGGTCCACGACGCCGGCGGGCTGATCGCTCCGCAGATCTGGCACGTCGGGTCTTCGCGCGGTCAGGGCGCCGACTGGACGCCTGAGGGCCAGGTCGACAGTCCCTCGGGCATGACGGCGCCGGGCAAGGTCAAATATGAGCCGATGACCGACGAGGACATCGCCGACACCATCGCCGCCTTTGGCCGTTCGGCCCGTGCGGCCAAGGACCTGGGCTTCGACGCGGTCGAGATCCACGGCGCCCACGGCTATCTGATCGACCAGTTCTTCTGGAGCGGCCTGAATGTTCGCGAAGACCGCTGGGGCGGCGCGACGATCCGCGACCGCGCCCGCTTCGGGGCCGAGGTGGTCAAGGCTGTGCGCGAAGGCGTGGGCGAGGACATGGCTCTGATCCTGCGCGTCTCACAGTGGAAGTCGCAGAACTATGACGCCAAGAACGCCGAGACGCCCGACGAACTGGTCGAGTGGTTGGCTCCCCTGGCGGACGCCGGCGTCGATGTCTTCCACTGTTCGCAGCGCCGGTTCTGGGAGCCCGAGTTCGAGGGCTCGGACCTCAACTTCGCCGGCTGGACCAAGAAGCTGCTGGGCAAGCCGACCATCACCGTCGGCTCGGTCGGGCTGGACGGCGAGTTCATCGCCGCCTTTGGTGGCGCGGGCTCGAAGCCGGCCTCGCTGGACGGTCTGATCGAACGGCTGGAGCGTGACGAGTTCGACCTCGTCGCCGTCGGTCGCGCCCTGCTGGCCGATCCGCACTGGGTCGAAAAGATCCGCGACGGTCGTCTGGGCGACCTGAAGGATTTCGAACGAAGCGCGCTGATGTCCCTGAGCTAAGCCGGCTCGACGACCACGGCGGTGCCATAGGCCAGCACCTCGGTGATGCCGTCGGCGATGTCGTTGGCGTCGTAACGCATGGCGATGATAGCGTTCGCGCCCTCGGCCTGGGCATGTGCGATCAGTTCGTCCATCGCCTCCTTGCGGGCCGCCTCGGCCAGCTTGATGTAGACGCCGACCTTGCCGCCGAACATGGCCTGGACCTGTCCGCCGAAGTCGCTGATGGCGTTGCGCGACCGCACGGTGATGCCGCGCACCACGCCCAGGTGGCGCACGACGCGATAGCCGGGCAGGTCGTTGGTGGTGGCGATCAGCATGGCGGTCTCCTGTCGATCAGACGCGTTCCAGGACGCGGAAGGTGAAATCGTGGTCGTCCTTCTCGCCCGCCGTCCGGGGCTCGCTGGACAGTTCGCGGAAGTCGTTTTCATCGAAGGCGGGGAAGGTCGCGTCGCCCTCGGGGGCAGCGTCCACCTCGGTCAGATAGATACGCTTGGCCCGCGCCAGGGTCGCCTCGAACAGGGCGGTGCCGCCGATCACGCAGACCTCATGCATATCGTCGTCCATGGCCGTCTCGCGCGCGATATCCAGCGCCTCGTCCAGGCTGGCGCAGACCACGGCGCCCTTGGCCTTGCCCTGTTCCTCATAGGACTGGTCCTTGGTCAGGACCAGATTCAGCCGGCCGGGCAGGGGCCGCAGGGGCAGGCTCTCCCACGTATTGCGGCCCATGATGCACGGTTTGCCCAAGGTGATTTCCTTGAACCTTTGCAGGTCGGATCGCAGCCGCCAGGGCAGGTCGCCGTCGTGGCCGATGACCCCGTTGCGTCCCCGGGCGACGACGAGCGCGATGGAGGGCTGGATCATGGTGGGCTCCGGGTCATGGGCGCAACGATGCCGCCGCGCCCCTTCAGACCTAGCGCTTCAGGCGCCGGGGTCCAGCCTTTTCAGGCCTCGCAGAAAAATGTCGCAAAGGGCGCCCAGGCCGCCGAGAGCAACTGAGCCGAAGGTCAGACCGCGATCGGCGCCTTGATATGCGGCCAGGGCTCGTAACCGCTCAGCACGAAGTCAGCAGGCTCAAAGCCGAAAAGGTCCGTCTTGGGTGCTATCGTCATGGTCGGCAGGGCCAGGGGCTCGCGGCTCAGCTGCAGCTCGGCCTGTTCGACGTGGTTCAGGTACAGGTGCGCGTCGCCGAAGGTGTGGACGAAATCGCCCGGCTTCAGGCCGACGACCTGCGCCACCATCATGGTTAGCAGGGCATAGGAGGCGATGTTGAACGGCACGCCCAGGAAGACGTCGGCCGAGCGCTGGTACAGCTGGCAGCTCAGTTTTCCATCGGCGACGAAGAACTGGAACAGACAGTGGCAGGGGGGCAGGGCCATGTCCTCGATGTCGGCCGGGTTCCAGGCCGAGACGATATGGCGACGGCTGTTGGGATTGGTCTTCAGGCTTTCGATCAGCCGCTCGATCTGGTCGATCATCCGGCCATCCGGCGCCGCCCACGACCGCCATTGCTTGCCGTAGACCGGGCCCAACTCGCCCTCGACGTCGGCCCACTCGTCCCAGATGCTGACGCCATTGTCCTTGAGCCAGCGGATATTGGTCTCGCCGCGCAGGAACCACAGCAGCTCGACGATGATGGAGCGCAGGTGCAGCTTCTTGGTGGTCAGGACCGGGAAGCCCTTGGACA
>Ga0247803_1000433_pt1 | contig 23206 bp, 16 predicted proteins | sample UWRJL014104B1_FD_180928 | JGI IMG/M metagenome (GOLD analysis project Ga0247803, IMG submission 180928) | Plant litter microbial communities from Arlington Agricultural Research Station in Wisconsin, United States - UWRJ-L014-104B-1 | ecosystem: Environmental > Terrestrial > Plant litter >...
CGATGTGCAACCACCGACACCCTCTCGGCGGACGTAACTTCGAAAGCTTTTCCGAAGATCCGCTCCTCACGGGCAAGCTCGCCGCTCAGGTAGTGAACGGTCTGCAGTCTCAAGGAGTTGCTGCAACTGTCAAGCATTTCGCCGTAAACGAGCAAGAGACGGAACGGTTAAAGGTCGACGAAATTGTTTCTGAGCGTGCCTTGAGAGAAATTTATCTGAAGCCTTTCGAAATTGCCGTTAAGGAGGCCAATCCTTGGGCTGTCATGACCGCCTACAACAAGGTGAATGGATGCCATGCCGATGCACACGAGTTCCTTTTGAAGAAGGTCCTTCGCAGCGAGTGGGGCTGGAAGGGTCTAATTATGAGTGATTGGGGAGGCACGAACTCTACTGCGGACTCACTGAATGCTGGACTGGACTTGGAGATGCCAGGACCGACGCGCTTCCGAAGCTACAAGGCCGTCAACGATGCCATCAAAAACGGAGCACTTTCGGAGAAAACAATCGACGACCGTGTGCGAAATGTTCTAGAGCTTATTCACAAAGTCGGTGGTTTTGAGAACCCTGATATCCCTGATGAGCGATCTGTGGATGATCCGAAGCACCGTGAACTCATTCGAGAAGTCGCTGGCCAAGGTCTCGTTCTCTTGAAGAACGATGGCAATGTCTTGCCCTTGAGGAAGGAGGAGGTCAAAGGGAAGAAGATTGCACTGTTGGGACTGGCAAAAGAGGCTTTGATCCACGGCGGCGGAAGTGCATCTCTGCACTCGCATTACAGGATATCACCATGGGACGGCCTGCAAAGCGCATACGGCAAAGATGTCGAATTCAAGTTTTCAAAGGGTGAGCTCGATTCCTAAAATAGCATGCCCATATGTGCTAACTATCTCAGGTGCTCATACATATCGGTTATTACCACCCTTGGCAGCCAACTGTACAGATGCGGAAGGCAAATCTGGTTGGACAGTGCAGCTTTTCGAGCGTGGCAAGCACGGAAAGCCCATCCAAACAATCAACGGCCACAAGGAAGCAGCTTACAGCCCCATAGGAGGGTTTGATGCCAAGTTCAAAGATGTTCGGCTCTCAACTACCTTCACCCCTACCGAAAGTGGTTCCCATTACCTTGGCTGCTCTGGCATAGGACCCACGAAGGTCACTATCAACGACCAAGTGGTGTACGATCAGAAGAGTAATTGCGAGGATGCCATGGCATTCTTGCTTGGTGGTATCCCTGAGGAAGAGTTCAACTACTCTTTTACCAAGGGAGTGTCTTATCAGATCCTTATTCAGACTACCCCGGCAACTGGGGGGGAGACACACGGTGGTATTCTTGAGGGCCTACCCGGCTTCCGACTCGGCTTCATGAGCACGGAGGAACACGATAAAGATCTTCTTTCTGAGGCTGTCGATGTTGCACGGGAATGCGACTATGCGATAGTCTTCACTGGACACACTCCAGTTTGGGAGACTGAGGGACAGGACCAACTCTCCTTCAATCTGCCCAAGGACGGATCACAAGACAAACTCGTAAACGCGGTAGCGTCCGCAAACTCGAACACTATTGTAGTCAACTCCACCGGCGTAGCCATTGCCATGCCGTGGCTCTCCAAGGTCTCAGCCGTGCTGCAAGCATGGTTCCCCGGCCAAGAGGCTGGAAACGCCATTGCAGATGTCATCTCAGGAGCAGTCAACCCCTCCGGTCGACTCCCCATATCATGGCCCAAGCGTATCGAGGACGCCCCAGCTTATGGAAACTTCCCAGGTGTCAAGAAAGACGGACAACTCACAGTAAGATATGAGGAAGGCGTCTTCGTCGGTTACCGCCACTACGACCGTCTTTTGCAAGATAAGGTCCAATTCCCATTCGGCTTTGGTCTCTCGTACACAAACTTTAGCTTGAAAGACGCCACCGTGTCGCAAAGCCCTGGAGGCAAATTTACGACCAGTATAACCGCTGTCAACACTGGGAAAGAAGCTGGTGCTACTGTTGTACAGCTGTACATTGGCAGGACGAAGCAGTCTCCGGAGCATCCTATCAAGACCTTGGCTGCGTTTGAGAAAGTGTTCTTAGAGGCTGGGCAGGAGCAGCAGGTTGTGCTTGATGTGGGTCTTAAAGACTTTGCGTACTTTGACGAGTCGAGCGGTGCGTGGAATGTTGAGAAGGGACGGTATGAATTCTGGTTTGGGCAGTCGACGCAACATGTTGAAGACGTGGTGGGTGTTGATGTAGAGGGTGCGAGGGCGCTGAAGCTATAGGGTGTATTAAGTCAAAGGGTCTGGAAATCAATTCTCCGCTTTTCCATCAATCGGTCGAACTCCCGTTGTTTCATCACACGGCCAAGTTTCCGATTGATCCATCACACGGTCGATCATCCGGTTTCGTATCACCCCGACAAGAGGAGACCCAAGCAGCTTACCTAGCCCCCGTTACATCCATCTCTATGCGGTTGGCAGGAATATCCGTACCGATAACCACCGAGATCACGCACGTGCGTTGGCTAGTATCATTACAACAGAAAGAAGGTGGCATTCAACCAATAAATCTTTTCAGATATACAAAAGTAGACGTCTTCATACATTTAACAGCTTGTTGTTGCGCTACGTCGATAATGTTGTGGCAGTGCGACATTTAGTGTGGCGTTTTGTTGGTTTCCTCTCACGAGAACTTCCGCGGAACCACAAGGACAAGGATTCATTCCTTCTGCTGCTAGCGAGGAGGCAAACTTTGCTAGGCTGCTTTTGTTCCCTCGAAACCCGACGCTGCGGACACGATCCAAGCCTCACTCATCAGCATATACAGCGCTTAAGACGGATCCTAGCTACCTCGACGAATGTCCTCTATATACGTATGCGCCGCATCACTCGTGCATTCTCGACGGTACTCGCGCGTGTCGGAACGCCCCACGTCCGGAAGTAACTTCGAAGATGCCAAATGTCGGTAGGCCCTCCAAGGGCTGGGTAAGTTGGGAGGTACATGCATCATTCAAAGTCGTATGCTAACCATCTCGCAGTAAGTTACTCTGTGTTTTTGCACTTTTAGTCACATTTTCCGAGCTGCTCGAAATATGTGATCTGGGCATCATCGTCTTACCTGATATTCGTACCACTAACTTCAGCAGCAAGAACTGTAGGGACAGAAAAATTAAGGTACGAAGCTCTTCCCTTTGGGAATATGTGCGCTCCTTAACCTTGTGCAGTGTGATATGAAGCGGCCATCATGTTCGCAGTGTATCAGGGTTCAGAGGACTTGCCATGGCTACCGAGACGAGCTCGCGTTGATGTTCAAGAACGAGAGCGACGTTGTTATGACCAAGGCACTCAAGCGATATGAGATGCTGTCGCACAAAACGCAGAAGTCGAGGAGTACGAAGCAGACCAATACTTGGGTAGCCGCTCCGGATTCGGGTTCGGAGTCGTCCGTCGCCTCACCCCAGGAAACCATTACACTGCCCCTGACATCGCCTATCGAAGACCAGGCGCTTTGCTTCTTCTTTGCCAACTACAAGATGGAGCCTTCAAGTGTGCTGAGGGGTCAGTTCGAGTTTCTGGGACCATTGCTCAACCGAGGCGACACGGAACCCATTCTGCAAAGGAGTGTACATGCTGCGAGCCTAGCCAGCCTCGCAAATAACACCAAATCCGCCTTTGCCATGAAAAGAGCTCGGCAAGAATACGGAGCGGCATTGGCGATGACGAACAGAGCCCTAGAGTCTCGCGAAACAGCCGTCAAGGACAGTACACTCATATGTATCATGATGCTTGGGCTGTACGAAACTTTAATGTATGAGGGCAAGGACTCACTTCTGACGTGCCCGAAACATGTTGCCGGTGCTTGCACACTGCTTTCATTGCGAGGACAGGACAATTTCAAGACCGATACTGGCAGGCGCGTCTTCCAGCAATTCCACCGCGTCGTGCTCCTAGCTGCTTTTCAAACTGACTTGGTCATGCCGACTGCCATGGAGCGGATGTGGGAAGAGGCCGAATCAAGGGGCGTCTACCAAATTCGAGCTCGAACTTGGAGTACGAGAATGATTCGATGGCTGCACGACATGGCCCGCCTCAAACAGAATAAAACAACTGATTCTGCGACAATGGTGGCGAGAGCAACAAAGCTTGCCCATGAGTTCAATGAAATCAGAGCACTCATACCAGAGATCTTCCAATATGATACTGTGTACCTTGAGCGGCCAGCTGAATACGTCTTTGGTGAGCAATCTTGGGTTACGAATACCACTTCTGAGACACTCGCTAATCGTACTCTCGCACCTAGGCAAATCGTACCATATCTATGTCGATCCCTTTATCGTACAGTTCTGGAACATTTTCCGAAGCATGCAATTGGGTCTCCATTCTATCCTCCGCGCCCATTTACTCAAAGGCCTCGCACCGAACAGTCTGGCCTTGCCGAAGGAACAAATGCGACACCAGCTCCAGGCTGCAGAGGAAGTCATACAGAACATCTCTGCCGAGATCTGTGCCAGCGTACCCCAAATTACAGGCCAAATTGCCTTCCCTCGTCTAGGAGCATCCACGCCTTCTCCGACCTCAACGTGGCCGCGAACATCAGCCCCAACGCATCTCCTAGACCGAAGTCTCCCAGGGTTTGAGTTACATCCTCCTGGCACGTTCCTCAGTGCTGCACGTCCAACGGGCATGCAGCACCTTGTTTTCCCTTTGTGGGCAGTAGGTCGGCACGAACCTCACCCACCTGGGCTAACACAGTGGGCTATCGACCGGCTGCAATTCATTGCGCACACGATCGGCTCGAAACAGCCTCTAGTCTATGCCCAAGATCTGAAGCAGAAGCTAGAGCAGAGGTTGAAGTAGGCACCAGAGCCGAGGAACTTGAATAGTAGAAGGGGTGCTACTTAACGCTTGTTATGACGACAGTGTGTCTATTAGCAATGCTACCTTACTTTAGTTATGAGCCTGACGCAACTCTGTTTCGTCCGGACCTAGTCGGCTTCGTACATACTTTACACATACTGCCTTGAATCTCTTCAATTTTCCCACTGTCTGCGTTGTTCTATTAAATGGGTGCCGGCTCTGAACATTTAAACTCATTGTTCCGTATGACAACATTATCGCGAACATTCCACAAGAGACTTAGTGGTGTCTGTTTCTGCAGTAGACATCAGGTTAAGAGCGCGTCGTCAGTGAAACCTACGATCAAGATTCTCGCTCTCAAACAAGATGACCAAATACTAGACGACGTGACGAGTTCGTGAGGATTAAGCACCTTTTCAGCTATAGGTTTTCATTTCTTTTCTATGCGTTCCGCCCTAAATCTATAGATTTGTAAAGTCGAAAGAAGGTGATCCTGGCTCCGCAGCACTAGCAACCTTCGGCAATACCTCCACCCTTTCCTCCCCCTTGTCTTTGATCCTAGCCCCCACTGTGCCTCCATCCTGTACGACTACGATTTCCACCTCTTTCAACTTTGGCATTGTAGCCGTTAACCCCAGAGCTAACTCTCTTAGAACCTTGACCTCATCAAACGCAAGGTTCCTCTCGAAGACATCGACTTTCGATTCGCCAGACCCCAATCTCTGGTTCAGAAGTTGAATGAATGGCATTGCCCTTTTCATCTCCACTTTATCCACTTTCTTGCTCACCGCCTTCACGTCCAGTGTAACACCGTCAAACATCTCCCGAACGAGGTCAATGTACTTTGCCTGCCAGGCTGGCCATGACGTTGCAACGAAGATGGTCAACCGCTTGGGTTGTGTGGGATCGTAACGAACCTCCTTACCTTTTGCAAGGCGTTTCTGCTGAGTGCTATCCGCCGCGCTGATAGAAGCCAAGGTTGAGCGGATGTAATTCGACGTCGCGGTCAGGGAAGGATTGGGTTCTTCGACTTGGGGGAAAGTGGCAGTTTGGATGGTCGAGCCCTTCAGAAGTGACTTGTTAGTTTAAAGGGTTATGGAGGATCGGTGAACTGAATAGCGGCATGTGCAAGGACTTGAGCCGAATTCACATACCTTCTTCAAAACCTCCCTCCAAACATAATCTGCCCAGTGTGGGGCGACGACACAGATCATTAGGGCTTGAAGTTCAACGTAGCGGCGTACACAGTCGTGATGCATGCCAATGGTGGCCGAAGAAGTGTTTACGCGGTAGCTGTCGCGTGCTGCCATGAAGTCGTAGAATCCCGACTTGAGGGCTGCTTTGTAATTTGTGCTGATGGAACATTAGTCACCGCATATCAAAGGAGGTAGTACAGACTGACGCTTCGAACTGGTGCACTGTTTCTCGCACAAGGATATCCAGTTCGTTCTCGAAGAGCTCATCCCAAAAGAGTTTCTCCCCTGTCCGTTGGAAAATGTCGCTATTTCTTACTCGCTCTGTCTTCCAAACCGACGCGAAGGTTTCACCTTCCTTGAGAATGCGCACTCCTGTGATTACGTCCTCTGTCCACTTTCGGAGCTCGAAAAGTTTGAGGACGATTGCGTTCGCGACGGTTTCCTCGAAATTCGCATCTTCAATACCGTCGCCTCCATTTGCAATTGCAATTCTAGTTGCATCTGCCCCGAACTTCTGAATCGCGCTATCCAAGGTAAGGAAATTTCCAGAGCTTTTGCTCATCTTCTGTCCATTCAAGGTGACGTGTCCGTTGACTCTGATGCCCTTGGGTAAATACTGAGGTGCAGACTTGCCCCATATAGCTTGATGGATGTAGAGGAAAAACACCAAATGATTGGTGATGAGGTCCTTCCCGCTGACACGGACGTCTAGCGGATACCAGTAAGTGAATTCTCTTCTCATGGCCTCCAGAACATCTCTGCCTATATCGGTGGTGATGACGTCGTCTTGAAGGGCAAAAACGTAATCCCATACTTCATCAGTCATTTGCGACGCTTCAATGTTGCCAATACCGGGTTCTGTGCCGAATATGTTGGAGTGCAGATAGTGGGCGATTGTGTAGTATGCCATGTAGATCGTGGAGTCCGACAAACCCTCCACCAATTCAGAGGTGTCCCAAGGTAGCTTTGTACCGAGCCCATATTGTCGAGTGACACACCATTGAGTTAACCAGCCCAATGTCTGCTCGAGAGCATGCTTCGTCGCAGGAGAGAAGCTGTTGAAGTTTTGCCCATCCTCACCCCGAACATGTCCTAGGACATCATCCCTCCATGCTTCATCTCCAGGTCCATAGGTCAAGAACCATTGGTCTAAGTATGCCGCAACGCATTCGTCACCAGATCGCGATATCGCTAAACCGTCAGGCTCGCAGTATATCATCGCGTCGTTGGCGTCAAGTAGATTTTGCCGAACGAGGGGTTTGGCGTCCTGAACTGACCTTCCGGCAAACTCGCCGACAATCATCTTTCCCTGATAAAAGCCTATTTTATAGGCTTGTTCTTTTGCCTCCGCAAGTTGTTGAACGGATTTCGGGGAGTTGATTTTCATGTTCTTAACCAATGTAGGAGCTATCAAGCTACCAAAGCCAGGTGCTTCGATGATCGGCAAAATGTCAAGAGGAACCCATTCCGAGAGGATTCCGTAAAATTCCGGCTTCTTAGACAGCTCCACGGTCATGGCATAATCATCTGGGCTGTCTGATGGCACAGAAGTTACTACGCCAGTCCCCTTTGCTTCTTGAATTGTGTCCATGGGAACCACATAGACATCCTGTAGTTGGCTCAACGGGGCATTGACTAGAGAACCAACCACATCAGATCCATTGAGCTCCGCCACCTTTGAGAAAGTTCCCCATTCAGGTAAGATGCCCTGGAAGGCCATGTTGCGAGCAGCTCTGGTAGTGATGAAGAAGAAGTCCTTATCTGAGACGCGGAAGATGCCGTAGGCAATCTTGGGGGAGACGAAAAGGTTCGTTTGGCCGTACATTGTTTCGGGACGGAGAGTCGCTGGCACCATGAACACGTTCGCATCGCTGGGAAGCTTGTCTGATAGGATCTGCTGTGCTTTTTCGGACCACTGCTTCACCTTGCACTTGAGAGCGATGTATTCTTGAACTCGAACACTCTCTCCTTCAGCTCGGTCATGGTCCAGACAGGGCTGCCGGTCCTTCGGTGAATATATGGAGTATCGCTTTCCGAATTGAATCTTCCCGCCCTCTTTAAGTCTTCTCATCTGCCATTGGACGAATGAATCATAGTAAGGATTGGCATCAGTGGTGATGAAGCTACGCCTCCAATCAATGCCACAGCCCAACCCACGGAGGTGTTCCTGCCATAATTGTGGGAAAACATGTAGCCAGTGTTGAGCATCGGCGAATCTGTGTATCTCGGTTCGGGGAATGCCTAAAGACAGCATGACCTGGAATTGGTACTTCGCCTTGATGGTCTTCAGTGCAGCCTTTCCTGTTTCAGGAGTTCAGCCTTGTTCAGCCTTGTTCTCAGGTCAAGATTTATGGCACATTCTTACCTTTGCGAACATTGGTAAACTTCGTAATATCTTCTTTCACCTGAGTTTGTTCCTGAATGGGAAGCGGGGCTGTATCGACGCCGTCTTCTTTGTAGGCCTCGAAACTTCTACCAAAGAGTTCGATTTCGCGAACGAGTTTATCCGCACACGCTTTGATAGGCATACCAGTGGCGTGATAACCTTGAGGGTATAAAGTTCGCTTCCCTTGTGCCCGCGCAACACGACTCGCAAACTCTATCTTCGACACGGTGAAGGCATGGCCTAGGTGGGGGGAGCCGTTAACGTATCTAGACGGGTTAGCGTGTAACCAATTGTGTGAGTAGACCGATTTACGGATACGCCATGGTACCTTGCGAAATTAGCTTGAATTCTGCCAAACTAACACGGACGCTTACCGAAGAACTTGGGGACTTTGGCTCTTAGCTCTCCGTCGGTGACAGACCCCATGGGATATTGCGCGCATGGCGGCGCGTCAGCCTCGAAAACCTTCTCCTCATGCCATATCTTTTGATACTTTCTTTCGACGGCTCGCAGGGCGTCCCTTTTCTCAGTCTGCAGTTCTTTGGTCAGCGGTTACCGAGACAAGGGAAAGAAACACGAACATTTTCGATCTTCATCGTGCTGTGAGAGCCATGGTTCGGGTCCATGGCCTCGATTTCTGGTTCGGTCATGTCGGGGTCAAGCGGGTGGCTGGTTGCTTATACGGCTTATAGGCACATACATATGTGGCATGAAGAAATCGTCTGAGTCATGGTCGGTAGAACTTCGGAGGCGTCGGAGAATCGGAGGTCGAATACCGAGCTTGGTGCAGACGATCACATATGATAGGATGGATTATCACAAATGGATACAATATCAGGTTCACCGGTTGAACACCCGGGGCTCGGCCCGCCCATATCCCGCTAAGACTGTTTCCTTCGACTCAACCACCTGCTCATCTGCTACCACCTACTATCCCCACTTAACCACTCCACACACTGAGACTCGCATTCAAAGAGACGAATCTGCCTTAGCTAACTCTTGGAATATCTGGTTTTGTTTTGCTGAAGCGAACTCTTTGAAGCTCTGGTGGTGTTTTGCCAAACAATGCATACCTTCTCTGTGCTAGAACGGTGCGGAAAGTACCATACCTTGAAGCGTTTGAGTGGTAACAGCCTAGATCGGGCGGGTACCAAGGATGGCATCTCACCAAAGCTGGCCCCTTAGCCCTTACGTTGATGCATAAGTCGTGATCAGGGCCCAGCTGAAAAGATCATGCGCTGATATAGTGAAGGGATCTTCGCACAGGAGCGAAACCTTGAGCGTAAACAACCCAAAAGTGGAGCTCTCACGAGCTGCATCATACATCGCGATTTGTTGCGTACCGTCGACTTCAATAACTCCCACTACAGATCCATTCAACTCAAGATATTCATAAGCATGAGTGCTGGAACAAGTATGTAGCACAACTATTGTACTACATGTCCGCGAGCATAGATAGCTGCAAGGCGAGCTACGTTGGCTCCTTCCTCTTCCATCTACTCCTCATTGACCAGCATGAATCCCTGAACAATGATGCAGCCACGCCTAGACACACACGCCATCGAGGCAACCTCGGGCATCACGAGCCATACCTGAGGACGATTGACTGCTCTTAGGACATGAGCTAGGTGCCAAAAAGAGCTTGGGAGGATATACAGATTATCCAACGGCGGCAGTGCCGTGGCTATCAACAGTGCATGATAGGCAAGAAACTGCATATGGCTACGTATATGCATGGTGGTCGTGCAGTTGGCAAGGAAGAACCTGGTCTAGCAACGCTTGATTGAAGAGCTTGGGGCACAGCTTCGTGCCGTAACAGGTGCAACCTCCCGTGAGGCGCATGTTGTTGCACTATGCGAAGGGGAAATGATGACCCGGAGTCGGCGAAGTCCGCAGAGGAAAGATGTATTCGGTGGCAGAAGTGGGCAGTGATGGGGGTAGCGAAAACTCTGATTATCGGCGCATAGAGCTGAATGCAGGTTCTTAACGCTGCAGAAGATTATCATTCTATACCCTTTATTGGGTGATGATTGGGTGGGGTTGATTGTCATATGTGCTATTGCGGCACAGTCACGGGCTATGTCTTGGTAGCCGTTCTTGGATGCTCCTGTGTAGCACACTACTTAAACCCGAAGCTGTTCAGGAGATTTCTCTCAAACCATCTCATCTCTTCCTTCAATCCAAATCTCAGTCTGGATTACGAATTCTACAAAGTTTCCGCAAATACCTGCACGCACGAACAGCTCCTCATCAAGATGCACGCCTCTATCGACACTCCCATCGTTCATGTCCACTGTGGTGGATGTGGTGAAGACGACATACCCAACCCTTGCCCTAAGTGTAACTGCTGCAGCAGCAGCTGCTGTGGATGCGTAAGTGTTCCACGTTCGCAACGGCTTCAAGCTATAACTAATGTCCAATCTCAGAGGTAAATCTTGGCTAGATTCAGTTGCCAAGCTCAACGTGTCGACAACAAAAGACGGATTCTGGGGTTTTCCGGTTTCGGGATGTACAGAAAGACGTGAGGAGGTGTTGTAGTGGGTGGGGGACATCGCATCACTCGTTTGTATTTGAACTTTTTGGCGCCTAGATCTTGTGCAAATACATGCCCACGTGTGTATCATGTTATCTAGGAAATACATTCATTACCCTTAGTTTGCCGTGCCATATTGTTCGCCATACGCGAAGTGAATCATTAGTAGATAAAGGGCTTGACGCCCATCAAAGATGCTGAATAACAGTCGGCTGACCTTTGGAATGACAACGGGCAAACACTATAGTACTTGCTCGGTTTCCAAGTGTCGAGTGTGTGATATGAAGAAGAGTATGACCAACGGTTAAGAACATGTGCGAAGCTAGTACTGTCCTAAAGTGCTGGCGTGAACTTAACAAGGGTCGTTCGTAAAGGCGGCGCCCACTTCGCGGGTCAACAGGTCGGCATCAACGCGTAGGTGATACACAACAACAAACACATCTTCGGCCCAGATACACATATCTTCCGTCTGGAGCGCTGGCTCACGAAAAACCCAAAGCAGCGGGCGATACTCGACCGCAACTTCCTTACCTATGGTGCTGGGCCGCGTACTTGTATTGGCAATTAACCTGTTGGAGATGTGCAAGTTTCTACCACAGATCGTGACGAAATACGATTTCGAGATGCTGACGGACGAATCGAATGGAACGATGTATAATCGGAAGACTTATTTGGAGAGGAAGGTTTAAGGGCTTTTCTTTACTAAGCGTAGAGTATCCGAAGAAGTTGCCCTTAGTAAGAATAAGGAATGCTCTGCAAATTGTAATTACTGCAATTGTCTATAAACTTAGTCGCCGTTGGTGCTGATTATGTAGCATACGGTTCACTTCAAGTCGTCGTGCGTCGGTCAAGTACTCTAACACGCATGACTAACTGTACACCTCCTACCTTTTTCACATGTCAGGTATATGAATACACTATTATTGCACGCAACTCTACCACTATTTACTGTGTATTCATCACAGTAAATAGCTAAGTACTACCTCAAGCATCAAGACCCAGACATCATGACTCTGATACTCATGTCTGCCTTGAGCTTTAGACTGGAACCTACCGCCGTTTTTGCAACACCCCTTTGCGTCCAAGGGTGCTTGGACCGAAAGTTGTTTTGTGATGACCCTTTCTGTGACACTGTGATCCGCAAGGAACGCGATGGCTAATACCTCCCAGCTGTGTACCGGTGTAGTGCTTTCCGCAACATTTGTTCGTTCATTCGGTTCTTTACCAGATAGATTAACTACGTATGGAATACGCAATGTACGGTTACGCAAATCGAAGAAAACTGTGACTATGATACACTGGAATGAGCGCTCACTACACAATTGTCAATTTTAATTCAACGTCCTAATTAGCTCTAATAACTCCAAATAACTGTTTTAGACATATTAAGGCCTAATGTCCACGCATGCCATGTACTCGACCGAGACTTTGCGACCTGCATCTAGCATCTTAGTCGTTCCACCGTAGTTTTCATGCAGCCCAACATGAATGACCGTCCCCTTCCGCATTGTGACGACCGCGATTGAACCGGCCACACTTCTCATACGACCATAGGATCCTGAATGGGGCGTACATCCAAATTCCAACGTCTGCCCCATGACAGTTTCCTCACCTCAACAGTACATCAGAAGAGACACCGAGCTCACTCGCTGTAATCTCCTCAGCGAGGCGCACATGAACCATCAAACCATAGATGGACCCAACCATGTAGGATGCTTGCCTTGCCGCAGTCCGGGTATACATGTCAATGTATGCCGTACGGGTGCGCTTGACCGGATGGCGCTCCTCCAGGATTCGCAGGTTGCGGCTAGTATTGCGAATCAGTATGCTGCAACGAGCAGCCATGCGGGAGCGAACACTTACATGTCATATCGAAACTCGCAGAAAAGATCGGCTAAGGCCTTTTCATCTGCATCTGCGGCGAGGTTCGTTGCGATCAGTCGGCAAGGAAGACCTGCTTTCTCCTCTACCGCCTGGTACGTCGCTTCTTTTGCTAGGGTTTGCTTGATGATGATGTTGAGGTCCAGGAGGGATTTCTCGATGTAAACATGTTTTGCCGCTACATCAGCGTAGCCGTTTCGACCTTCGCTAAAGAGATACTCGGTCCAACGCTGCACCTCATCCCAGCTGGTCCCCGCCCTCTCTAGTTGGAGCGCAACTGCGTATGGCACGGCTTCTTGGTCCAGCTGGTGGTTCTTCTCTGCTCGCTGAGACTGGAATGTAAGGTCGAAATGGGGTGGCGGCGCGATATTGGTATGAAAATTTTGGACTGTTCCCTCGGGCGGAGGTGAGAACATGGTTGCCATGTCTTTGCGTAGAACCTCTAGATCATCGTCATTGTCGACTTCGCGTTGAGCTGTCGCCTTAGTCCGCATGTCGATATTATGCTCAAGCTCTGCCAACATCCGTCGGGGATGGTCATTGTCGTCTGCACGCTGGACGGCTGCCTTGGTCCGCGTATCAACATCCTCCTCAAGCTCTTCCAGCATCCGTCTTGGATCATCGAGCTCGAAAGCTTCCCCACCACGGAGAGACACTCGAGGCGGCGGTAGTAAAACTGGATACCATCAGCAGGGCTCAGAATGACTTAGGTAAACGTAGAATTCGCACCACTCTCCTTGTTCCTCATCGGAGACGTACCGGTATTCACAACCTCATCGTGACCACTGCCAGGCTCACCAGTTCCAAAGTATACCGCGGGAATCGTACTATACTCGCCCTTTGCGCTGCCAGTCGGCGACGAAGGGAGCGGATATGCGACGAGCGGCTTGACGGCGACCGGAGTCGAGGACGCCGGAGTCGCTCCACGGCTAGCTTGCTCACTGGCTTTCGTCTGGATCACCGCGTCGCGCCTCTTAGATGCGTTCGTGAGTGTGTTGGTGATGCTGGCGAGCTGTTTACCAAGCAGCGTGCTTTCACGACCTAGTCCTCTACGAGAGCCATCGAGGAGGGAGTCGGTGCTAGGGCGCTGTCTGTCAAACATTGTGCGTCCTTCCCGAGGCTGCATTGTAAGATCTGGGTAAGGGTATGCTAAAACGAGAGTTACTGCGTGGCCGCGATCGCGTATCATCTGGGTGAGTACTTACTGAGTGCAAGCTGACAAGCCGTATGGGAATGCCCGAAAGTAACGTTTGTGTTAGTAGGACGGCTGACCAAGAGAAAGTGTGAGCTTGAGTTTGACGAAAGGGTTCGATTTGGGCGATAGCACAGGTGGGTGAAAGGGATCGTTGTGTTGTTGCTGTGGCACTTCGGAGGGCAGTCGCAATGCGGGACTGAGACAGCAAACGGCTCACGTCTGACGTTCGGGCTCACCGCTGAAAACACTCGAGCCTGTCATTCAATTTCATTGCCGCTTGGTTGCAGTGCTGTCGAGGCCAAATGCAAACGTAGAGCTGGAAGTTGAGTAGTATTACACCAGAAACAAAATCCGATGTTTAGATCCCGTCTCGCTCGCCTATGCGAGGCTATAGCTCTTGCTGAACATGCATACGCGAGGGAAAAAATGGCTTCAGCGCCGCATATGTGCCAGTTCTCCACCGGCCACAGCATCCCCGCCAGAACCCGTTGCTATACAAACCGACCGCCCGAAGCCGAAGCGTAGACTCATCGTACAAGAACGTCCCAAATCCACATTACCAAACCCTACATCACCCCAAATCGCCAGATCCCACCTACTCAGATCACCATCTACTGCTTCTTCTTGCCACCCTTCTTCTTCTCCGCCTCCTTGGTCTCAATCTCCTTGACCTCCGCCTCCTCCTTCCTGAGCGCATACCACTGCCCGGCCTGCAACACCAACACACCAATCAATACCAATGCCAAAATAGTATTACTCGCCGCATACACCCTCAACGTGTCCTCCCTGCCAATGTAATCCCCCGAACCCTCTTCATCCATCTCGGGAGTAACGTTGCCGTAGACACCCGCCGTGACGACCCGCAGCCCCTTGACGATGTTGGTGATGTAAACGGTGATGCCGGCCATGTAGAGCACGAGCGAGGCGCCGTCGAAGAGCATGTTGGACTCGGATGCTTTGTAGAGCTTCATGAGGAAGCCGAGGAGACCGGTCGTGATCACGATGTGCAGGATGCGCGACACAATGGGCGGCGAGGCGTGCAGGAATTTCAGGTGCTCTTCGAGGATATGGAAGGAGTAGGTTGGGTCGACGGGCGTGGACCAGAGGACGTTGTAGTCATAGGGAAAGTGGGCAAAGAGCATGCCTAGGAAGAAGCACGTCGCTGCAAAAGTTAGCACCTCTGTTCTCATCGCAGTTCCATCGCAATGCTTGCGACAAGCGGTTGCCTCAGGCATGGTGGGGGACTGGACGTACGCCCGATGATGATAAACGTCGCGAAAGTGCCGGCAGCCGCCATTTTTGCGGTGTTGTCGCGGTCGGAATTGAGGAATGGTTAGGTGACGCGCTTTCGGGACACGGCGGGCGAGAGGTTTTGGAGTTGTGTCGTGTGAAGGCTATTTGGTTGCTGGGGACGAGCGCAGGCTTATCGACCAATTGACGGGTCTGAGTTCCGTGGTGTTGGACGTAAGCTGAATGCGGAAGGTGCGTCCGTGTGGCGCTAGAAAGTGGCTCGCTCCTCCGGGCCGTCCTGTCGTGTGTGTCCCAAACAACAGTCAGGTTTTGACTTGTTGATTGCGATCGTAATGTTTGGTGCACCACAACATAGGCTTGGCAACTGCGTCGAGGAACTAGACATTCGCAAGGGAATCCATCACGATGATTTGAACAGCAAAGAAACATCTTCAATGAACAGTACATTCTCCCAGGCCCAACCTTCGCCCGATGCAGTAAACTAAACACATCCATCCAACACGGACGAAACTTAACGCCCGAACGCACAGTGCTCCCAAATCGCAGAACTCCCAACATCTGTCATCACAGCCCGTAACTCAGAAATCGTCGTCATCCATACCCTGATCCTCGTCGCCAGCTTCGATAAAGACAAGCCTCGTGCCTTCGCCCGTTGTTTGCCAGACCTAAAGAGCATAATTAGCATACTTGTCAAAACCATGAGGAAGTTGCGGCCACTTACATCCAGCATAGAGTATTCCTCAATCGCATCCTCAAATTGATCCGCCGTGAATCCCTTGGCGAGCACCCTCTCCCTGACTCTGCGGAGGTCCAATTCGCCCCGTGTCCCGTCACCAACAGCAGCGGCACCGCTAGCCTCCATCGACTTGATGAGGTGGTAAATTTTGCTACTCGGGGTGTGGTCGTCTCTACGGTTCTCGTCCGCGTACAGACTGGCCTTGCTAACTTCAACGAGCCTCAGTGCCTCGTCAATATCTTCCGTAATAACCTCGGCAGCGAAGCGCAGACGTGCCAAAGCTTGCGAAAGACGGAGGACACCGAGCAAGGTACGTGGCGATGTGTGCGTGAAAGCCTTTTTGGAGTTCTCATCGCGCTTCTGCTGCTGTCGCATCCGCACGTATGCTCCCACCATGTAGTCGGAGACTTCTTTGGGAACTGTCGGTCGGTATGATCGTGCGCGAGCGACCCACTGCCGAACTTCTGCTGGGCTGAAAACCACGCCGCCAGCGGCTTCGGGGTGTTTGTTGTGCATGTGGACGTATGTAACGTGTCGGGCGAGCTCTTCGTCCGAATCGCGAGAGGGGGTATCAAGGATCAAGAAAAGGACGTCGAAACGAGAAAGCAGCGCCGCGGGAAGGTTGATGTTTTCTACCGGAGAGATGTGAGGATTGTAACGACCGTACAGCGGGTTGGCTGCGGCGAGGATCGAGGTGCGGGCATTCAAGGTGGTAGTGATACCGGCCTTGCTGATGGAAATCGTCTGCTGCTCCATGACTTCGTGAATTGCCGTTCGGTCGCCATCGTCCATCTTGTCGAACTCATCGATGCAGCACGTGCCGTTGTCTGCCAGAACAAGTGCGCCTCCTTCGAGCACCATCTCATCTGTGACTGGGTCACGCATGACAGCGGCCGTGAGACCAACACCACTGCTACCACGACCCGTAGTATACACACCGCGAGGAGCGACCTTCGTGATGTACTTGAGCAGCTGAGATTTGGCAACACCAGGATCGCCCATTAAGCAGACGTTGATATCACCACGGATACGCATGCCATCACCAACCTCCTTAGTAACACCACCAATAAGCTGCAACAGCAGCGCTTTCTTGACATCGACATGGCCGAAAATCTCCGGCGCAATCGACCTTGAGAGATACTCGTACAGCTGTCCGGTCCTTTCGAGCTCGTTCATCCTTTTGAGAGTGGGCTGGGCAAGAACAATGTCGTCGTAGGCTTTCTTGTGCTGCATGACATATTGCGCTTCTAGGTATGTGTCCGTGAGCAGGCCAGCGCGGATGGCTTTGAAACCGGTATAAGGGGTAGGAAGGAAGATGCCGGCACAGTCGATTACGTCTCCGGGGTTGATCTGGCGGACCAGATCGCCGTGGCAGTGAATCGTCAATTGCCTAGGAATGTGACCGACGGGCACTTGATCAGCCATCTCCTGAATCTTGACCTCCTGGAATGGTAGAAACTTGGATGCGCGCGTGGACAGGAACAGCTGGCCTCTGGTGTTGTTCGTCTTGCACTCGGACGAGGGACACTCCACCAAAGGAGTGAACTGTTTCGTTGTGACTGGCTGGAAGATCTCGCATCCGCAGCGATCGCAGGAGTAGGCGTTGACTTGCACTGCAGGCTTGACGTCCGACACCCTTGTGGAGATACCACGGACCGTGATGAGATGACCCAGGTGCTCTCCCCGCACATTGCGCACAGCTAAGGCCTTCATGTTGCGCTCGCTGCTAGCACCAGACAAGATTCTGGGCTTGAAGTTGAGGGAGTACCGGCGCGTCAATGCCGGCGGGAAGATCAACTCTGGTGGAGCTTGCGCACCCTCATCGCCTCCTTGCATCTCTTGCATTCTCTCGTTTCGCTTCGAACGCTGTGTCATGATGATGTCGAGGACGTCGTCTTTGAAACTGCAAAGGTCAGTCTCGCGCTAGGGAAGCGGGCATCTGCTGTTCGTACTTTGGCTCATTCGAGGACTGGGGCAGGACCTTGTCCACTGCCCGGGAGAAGATCTCAATGTAGTGGTGCGCGTTCTTCTCGATCGACTCGACCAGCCGGTGCTGTTCGTCGCCCGCATTGGCTTTCTCCCACTTTTGCGCATTAGCCGCCAGCCAGACCGCTTGCTCGTAGCCTTTCTGCTTACCGTCTCTAGGTCGTTCAAATCGATGAGGACGTTCGTTTTTGTCCGATCCGCGATATCCTGCAGCATCTGCACATATTTGGCCTTGTTCTGGCGATTGCGCCGCTGCGGTGCGCCCGGTGCTGGGTCGTCCTCGTCGTCGACCATGTCATATTCATCACTGTCGCCATCGCCGTTGAGGTTGAGGCTCTCGAGCTGCTCGGCGGCTTCGGTGGAGGTCGACTTGTAGTTTTGGAGGAAATCTACGAAGGCAGCTAGTGGCAGGTGTCAGTTGCGGTGCAGACGTGTTTTGCGCCAGAGAGACAAACCTTCCTGGTCGTCGTAGTTGGCGAGCTGTTTTTCCGTGAGAAGCGCCATTGCGTCGCAAGATCAATGCGAAGCGTAAGTGTCGGGAAGCGGCGGCGAGGTGCACGAGAGTCGAGTAATTAGATTCTGAAGAGGGGAGGTCGCAATGCGAAGATGGGGCTGGCGATCCTCTGGCGCGTTCAAGGTTCGCGTTACGCGTTTTGGCAGGGGCAACGGGCCAGGAGTTAATTGGCTGGCCACGCTCTACCTTCTGCCGCCTGTGACCGCCTGGCAGCTCGAGGCGCGCCGACAACCTCGGCAGCGGAGCTTGAATGCATCTCACAGAGCACAGCGGAGCCCGCAAGCTTACACTTCACTCCTTGCTACAATGCCGCCGAAGAAGCCTACAGGCCAAGTCGTCCAGGCTGAGGTCGCCCTCCATCAGTCCCTCAAGAATTGTCTCGTCAACCTCCCCGCGTCTTTGGTTTCCGTCCTTGTGAATGCGAATGCAGTATGTGATGCCTTTCACAGCTCTGATCTCTGCTGACATATCCCGTCTAGATTGCGCAGAATGTTGTCGTCGAACTCTCGTACCGTCAGCCTCCCCCGCCCGGCGCCTCCGAATCGAAGAATGCCTCGCCGCCGAAATCGGTATTTTTGGGATGGACTGGCATGCAGAGCAAGCGCAGGCTTGCGCCCGTGGTGGGACGGGAAGGACTGAGTGGTTCAAGAGGAGGGCCTACTCGAGAGCAGGATGTGCAGACGGTGGAAGTGGATGCGACCTTTGCGCGGCTGATCGGTCTCAACGAGGGGCAGAAGGTTGGAGTGTCACTGCATGTGGACCCTCCGCAGGCACACACCATCAACATCGAGCCCTTGACGCCAGTAGACTGGGAGATGATCGAGCTCCATGCCCAATTTCTGGAGCTCAACTTTCTCTCCCAGATTCGCGCCCTTCCGAACCCGCAAGCCCAGTCCTCGCATCCATTGACACTGCATCTGTCTCCGACGACCACGGCAAACATTATTGTAACCTCGCTCGCTCCTGCCCCGGCAGCGGACTCACTTTTCGTCAAGATATCCCCGGACGCAGAGGTCATTGTCGCGCCCAAAACGCGTCAAAAGTCGGAGCGCAGCTCAGGTCGCGAAAGCCGCAGCGTGGGTGGAGCGTCAAGGAAGAGCGGAAAGAGCACCGCTAGTACAGTGAGACGTCGCAGTGGTCGAGACGAACCTGCCAGCCGGGGTGCAGTGTTTTTGCGTGGCATGGATCGCAGCGTTGCTCAAGAGTGGTTTGACGAAGAGGACGAAGCAGATGCTGAAGGGCTCAAAGTCTGGGTGGATAAGGATGTTCTTCTCACCAAAGCTTTAAGAGGAGTCACTTGGGTCTCCGTAGCAGTCATCAAGCCTGCTGGTCTTCAGGAGCCAGTGGACATGTCAAAAGAGCAAGAGCTGGAGAAGCCCGCTGGGCGGGTGGTCGCGAAAATTGGGACATGGGAAGACGCTCCCGATAGTCGCCACGTTGCACTCTCTGCAGATCTTTGCAGTGTCTTGGGCTACGACGGCTTCGTAGGCGGACTTGTGCGCATCGAGGCTGCCCCAAGCCAAACGGCAAAACCATCGTCCATAAAGCCCAGCTCGAAAGAATCCAAGGAGTCAGTGGTCAAGACTATCAAAATTATTCCATTTTCGTCTGCCGCGAGCCAGGCGAACAACTCGCTCAAATTTGGCGGTGAGTCGAAGCAAGATCAGGAAGACGCGCTCCAGAAAATCAAAACAGCATACGGCAAGAAGCATGGTCTCTTGGACGGCCCTCTGACGGACGGGATGATCCTGCCTCCCATCACAGAATCAGAGCTGAAATGGCAAGGTGGTCTGGTACGTTTCGACCCACCACAGCCGTCTGGAGGTGTCTCTTGGGTGTTGTTCTCGGAAAGAAAACCGCCTGTCGAACTAGGATCAGAGATCGTCACACCATCAAGCTGGGCGAGGGGTTGGCAACAAGGGGACCCTCTGCCGACAGAGCCTCCAAAACTCGTTGGTATCGACTCTCTCGTCGAGCAGCTAAGGTCGCACTTGACTCACAATTCTTCGGTTCTGCTCAGCGGCGGCCTCGGTGCCGGAAAGACACATTGCGCCCATCTGCTCGCCCATCAACTTCGCACGGAGTTCCTCTTCAACACCATCTACTTCCCCTGCCGCAAACTCGTTACCGACGAAACTAGAGTGTCAACGATCAAAGAGACACTGAACAGGCTGTTTGCATCAGCTGCTTGGGGCGCGAGATCTGGCGGCAATGCAGTGGTCATTCTTGACGACCTCGACAAGCTATGTACGGTAGAGACGGAGCTCCAAGTCGGTAACGAGAATGGGCGGAGCCGGCACGTCAGCGAGAGTATCATCTCGATGGTGCGGCAATATTGCTCGCTAGATACCGGAGTAGTATTGCTGGTAACAGCACAAGGCAAGGAATCGCTCAACAACGTCATTGTCGGTGGCCATATTGTCCGCGAGATTGTCAGTCTCAAGGCGCCAAACAAAGACGGTAGGAGAAAAGTGCTCGAAATGCTCGCGCACAAGGATGCGAAACCTCAGACAGAGGAGCAGGCGAACGGTGTGGCGCACTCCGGACATGCTTTTCCACAGTCTCCAACCAGCAGTCGGCCTAGCACTTCACATCGGAGCCAACCCAGTGTCTCGAGCATTCAACAGGAAGTCATGGACGAAGATGGATTCCTCCTCGACCCCTCCATCGACTTTCTTGACCTCGCTGGTCAGACCGACGGTTACATGCCGGGTGATTTAGTGCTTTTGACTTCCCGAGCGCGGAACGAGGCGCTCATCCGTTCCGTCAGCGACTCTTCGAACTCGACGTCCGTGTCTTTGACAAGAGACGACTACACTCAAGCACTTGCAGGATTTACACCTGCTTCGCTCCGGAACGTAACACTGCAGACCTCGACGACAAAATGGGATTCAATAGGCGGGCTCCACTCCACGCGCCAGATTCTGTTGGAAACTCTCCAATACCCTACCACGTATGCACCCATCTTTGCGCAATGCCCCTTGCGGCTCCGCTCCGGTCTCTTGCTCTACGGCTACCCGGGTTGTGGCAAGACCCTTCTCGCGTCGGCGGTTGCGGGCGAGTGCGGGCTCAACTTCATCTCGGTGAAGGGCCCCGAAATACTCAACAAGTACATTGGTGCATCAGAAAAGTCGGTCAGAGATCTCTTTGAGCGCGCCGAGGCAGCTAGGCCCTGCGTCCTCTTCTTCGACGAGTTCGACTCGATTGCGCCAAAGCGTGGCCATGATTCAACCGGTGTGACTGATAGGGTGGTTAACCAGTTGCTCACGCAGATGGATGGCGCAGAAGGTCTAAGCGGCGTATATGTGCTCGCGGCCACATCACGGCCAGATTTGATCGATCCTGCTCTCCTCCGCCCTGGACGTTTGGACAAGAGCCTTCTATGCGACATGCCAGAATTAGAAGAGCGCATCGATATTCTGAAAGCTGTTACTGGGAAGCTGAACCTCGCGCCTTCACTTCTGGGAACGGGGCCAGAAGGCGAGAATTTCCGTGAGATCGCTCAGCGAACCGAAGGGTACTCAGGCGCAGATCTCCAGGCCGTGGCTTACAACGCCCAACTCGAAGCTATCCACGATGTCCTGGGCGATACTGAGCTCGGCGAGCCTACGAAGAATGGCGAAGCGAAGAAGTCTTCGACTGGCAAATCTGGCAAAGAAAACCGCATTCCCGAGTTTACGCACTTCCGCTTCGGCGACTCCAACCCCACCCCATCCGACGCTTCCAAACCCATCCCATCAAGCCAACTCACAGAACGTGCTCTCGTTGCGGCCAAGATCTCAGCATTGCAAGCCATGCGCAGAAAGCAGAAACAGTTGCAGCACCAACAGCGACCGGGCAGCAAAGACGAAGACGACGGGCAAAAAGACGAGGACGACGAGCGGAAGGAACCCCAAATCCAGTGGAAGCACATGGAGAGCTCGCTAGAGACGACACGCGGGAGCATCAGCGCACAAGAGCGAAGAAGACTGGAGGGCATCTACAGAGAATTTGTGGTAGGCAGGAACGGCGATATGCCGAACGGCCAAGGTGGGACAGAAATTGGTGGGCGAAGCAGTCTCATGTAGCTGTGTATCGATATAGATGGACGGTTAGCAGTAGAGTGTACATACATTTATCGGCCTTGGTCTTAGTTGTGGGTCTTCAAGAGGCACGTGAGAGGCTATGGGCTTGGACGCAATGTGACAAGATATGCAGCACAAATAGCAGCCTCGGCGCCCATCGATCGTCGCAAAGCAAGACACTGGCAAAAACCGTGGAATCCGGGGTCCCATCCGGGGTTGAAACGCGATATCCACGAGCACCGAAACGCATCACTGCAGCGCGACAGCGATGACCAAACGCGCGAGGCAGCCGAGGAAACGTTCGTGAGACGGATGCGGCTCGAGATGGGTGATTGGCCGTGGTGGCACGGGCGCGGCCATCTGATGCCAATATGCGCGCCCCAGGCTTGGCCCGCCGATGGGCGAAGCTTGATGGATGATCCCGGGCGCCGATGCACTTTTATCCCACGCAGCGGCGGCCGAGGCGGCGTGGGTCCGGCGCGATTATTACGCTGTGTCTTGATGGGGTGAGGCATTTCCGGTCAGCACTGTGCGCTCAGTGGCGGCGGGAGGTTTGTCGAATGTAAGCGAGCTAGACAGGGGGGAGTGGTGGAGCCGTTGGTGTGAGCTCCACTCCACGAGTCTGCGAACCGTG
>Ga0247803_1000434_pt1 | contig 23159 bp, 23 predicted proteins | sample UWRJL014104B1_FD_180928 | JGI IMG/M metagenome (GOLD analysis project Ga0247803, IMG submission 180928) | Plant litter microbial communities from Arlington Agricultural Research Station in Wisconsin, United States - UWRJ-L014-104B-1 | ecosystem: Environmental > Terrestrial > Plant litter >...
CCGCTTGACGACCCAGTTCCTGAAGGACCCGACCCGTATCGAGGCTTCGCGCCCCGCCATGACGGCCGAGACCATCACCCAGTATCTGGTGCGCATCCCGACCAGCGATCCCAAGGCCAAGCGCGCGGCCCTGCGCGCCCTGGTGGGCCGCGACGACGTCAAGAACGGCATCGTCTTCTGCAACCGCAAATCAGAAGTGGATGTGGTCGCCAAGTCTCTGAAACAACACGGCTTTGATGCCGCCCCCATCCATGGCGACCTCGACCAGTCGCTGCGCACCAAGACCCTGGCCGATTTCCGTTCGGGCGCGCTGAAAATCCTGGTGGCGTCCGACGTCGCCGCGCGCGGCCTCGACATTCCCGACGTCAGCCACGTCTTCAACTACGACGTCTCGCACCACGCCGACGACTATGTTCACCGCATCGGCCGGACCGGCCGCGCCGGCAAGCTGGGTCAGGCCTTCATGCTGGTGACCCCGGCCGACGACAAGGGCCTGGATAAGGTCCTGAAGCTGATCAAGATGGATCCGCAGGAACTGGTTCTGGACATCGACTGGTCCAACTTGGGTGGTTCGGCGCCCCGCCGCGAGACCTCCGAGGCCAAGGGCCGTGGCGCGTCCAGCCGAGGCGGCCGCTCCGCTCGTTCCGACGCCGCTCCGCGTGCCGCCGCTGAGGTCGAAACCATCGCCGAAAGCGCACCTGCCGAAGCCATCGCCAAGCCTCAGGCCGCCGAACCCGCCGACGGCGAGACCGCGCCGCGCCGGACCCGCAGCCGCCGATCTCCGCGCTCCAAGGCCGAAACCGCGCCGATCAGCGCGCCCGTCGATACGACAGAGACGCCCTCTCCGATCGTCCAGCCCAAGCCTGAGGCCGCGCCTGTCGCAGCAACCTCGTCGCCGAGGCCCGCCGCCGAACCTCAACTGCGTCAGGCCGACCGTCGTTCCGGCGCAAAAGCCGAGCGCGAACTTGAACCCGCCCGCGAGGGCAAGGGTTTCGGCGACGATATCCCTGCGTTCCTGCGTCGTCCCATAACCCGCAGAAGCTGAACCCCGGCGCTCTGCTCACGTTTTCGACCGGCGTTTAACCCGCCGTTACGGATCGTGGCATAGCTTGACCTCGTTGCGGCGTCAGAACAGACGCCGGTCGGGGACTACGGATGACGACCCAGGTAGAAACCACGCTCAGAAGTCCTGAAGCCTTTGCTCTGGCCCGCCGCGCTCTGGAGGAAATGGAGGCTTCGGGTGTCTGGCCGACGCCGTTGAATTTCGAACTCTGGCTCCACTACCTCGGCGATCCCGATGGCGCCCTGGCGCGCGAGATGACCAGGCTGCTGGACGCCAGCGAATCCTTCACTGAAGGCACAGCCGAAATGCTGGCCGCAGAATACCTTCCGCGCGGTCGACTTTCCGAAGAGATCCGCGACGCCGGCGCCGTGCTGAACCGCGAACTGACCAGCGTCTACGACGCCATCGCCGCCGCCCAGAAATCCCAGGCCGCCTATGGCGTCACTCTGGCCGACGCCTCGGCCAGCATGAACAAGGCCGAGGCTCCTGCCGATCTTCAGCAGATGGTCACCGGCCTGACCGTCGCCACGTCCAAGGTGCAGCGGGAGAACGCCACCCTGGAACGCCGGCTGGAAAGCTCGACCAAGGAGGTCGCCCGCCTGCGCGAACACCTGGAACAGGTGCGCCGCGACGCGATGACGGATGCCCTGACCAATCTGGCCAACCGCAAGGCGTTCGACGAAGAACTGCTGCGGGCCTGCGACAAGGCTGCAAAGGACGCCGGCGACTTGACGCTCGCCGTGCTCGATATCGATCATTTCAAACGGTTCAACGACACCTGGGGTCACCAGACCGGCGATCAGGTTCTGCGCTACGTCGCCAGCGTCATCGGCCGGATTTCCAAAGCGCCTCGCGTCGCCGCCCGCTACGGCGGCGAAGAGTTCGCAATCATCTTCCCGGGCGAAAGCGCCGGCACGGTTGAGGAAACGCTGAACGCCATCCGCGTCGAGATCGGCTCGCGCGCCCTGCGCCGTCGCTCGACCAACGACGAGCTGGGCGCCGTGACCCTTTCGGCGGGCATCGCCCAGTTCCGCATGGGCGAAAGCGGCTCGGGCCTGCTGGACCGCGCGGACGAGGCGCTTTACGCCGCCAAGCGCGCCGGTCGCAATCAGGTCGTCAACGCCGAACGCCTCGACGCGGCGGCCTAAAGAAATCAACGACCTCGAGCCGCGCCGTGGCATAGTCCGGCTATGCGCAGCTTCACCTTCGCCGTCGCCTACTGGCTCTTGTCCATCGTCTACGCGTCCGGAGCGGCCTTCGCGGCGCTGACGCCGGGCCGCGGAGCTACCTCGTGGATCATCCGCCGCTATGTGAAGCGGATGGTGCAGGCCATGCGGATCTTCGCCGGGATCACGATCGAGGTGCGCGGGCGCGAGCGGTTGCCCAAGGGCGCCTTCATCATCGCCTCGAAACACCAGTCGTGGGGCGACGGGTTCGCGACCTATGACCAGTTCGACGACCTGGCCTTCGTCACCGGCGACCACCTGGAGAAATTCCCGCTGCTGGGGACCGTGTTGCGCAAGCTGGGGGCCATCGTCGTCAACAACTGCGGCGGTCGCGAAGCCCGCGAGGCCCTGCAACAACGCGCGGCCGACGCCCACGCCCAGGGCCGCAAGATCCTGATCTATCCCGAAGGCCACCTGGCCAAGGTCGGCGAGAAGTTCCGCTATCGCTCCGGCGTCTGGCACATGTATCGCGATTTCGACATGCCGGTCGTGCCTCTGGCGTCGAACCTGGGCCTGTTCTGGCCGCGCGAGGACTATCGCAAACACCCCGGCACGGCGACGCTGGAGTTCCTCGAACCGATCCCGACCGGCCTGGGCAAGGACGAGTTCCTGGCGCGGCTTGAAGCCGTCGTCGAAGACCGTACCGCCGAGTTGATCGCCGAGGCGACAGGCAAACCGGTGACGCCTGCGGTGCAGGTTCCGTGGCCGGGCGAGGCGGCGAACGCCTCAAGCTAATTCGAGCGCGACCTATCTTTTCCTGGGCCGTTTCGCCGCCGCCTTGCGCAACGCCACGTCCAGCGCGCCGCGCGCCCATTCGACAGCTTCGTCCGGATTGTCGGTCGCGCTGTCCGGCAGGCTCCAATAGCCCAGGACCATGATGGCCCCATCCTTGCCGGAATAGGTGAACTGGCGTGAGCCCGCAGCCTCTAGCGCAGGGACATTGGTCTCGTCACCCTTCAGCCAGACCATGCCGTCGTCCAGCAGGGCGAAGATGGTCCCGTGGCGATAGACGCCCGCCCCGCCGAACATCCGCTTGATCTCCAGCGTCCCGAGCGCGGCGAAATGCTCGTGCACCCAGGCCTCGAAATCGGGATCACGCGCGGCCATGTCGGCTCAGGCTTCGAGCGCCGCCACCGGGATGATCGTCACGCTCTCGCCGCATCCGCAGGCGTCGGTCTGGTTCGGATTGCGGAACACGAATTTGGACGACAACTTGGTCGTCTCATAGTCGATCTCGGACCCGATTAGGAACAGGATGGCCTTGGGATTGATCAGGATCGTGACGCCCTTGTCCTCGACCACCTCGTCCAGCGGCTCGATCGTCTCGGCATAGGCAAAAGTGTATTCCTGACCCGCACAGCCGCCGTTCTTCACCCCGACGCGCAGGGCGATGTAGTCCTGTTCGGCATTGGCCATGATCTCGCGCACGCGCTCTGCGGCGGCGTCCGTAAGGGTCACCGCCTTGGGACGGGGGCGGCGAACCCGGGGTGTGGTCTGGAGGTCGGTCATCGTCTCTCTCAGAACATATTGAGGGCCAGCTTGGCCTCGTCGCTCATCTTGGAAGCGTCCCACGGCGGGTCGAACACCAGGTTGGCCTTGGCCGATTTGACGCCTTCGACCTTCTTGACCGCATCCTCGACCCAGCCCGGCATCTCGCCGGCCACGGGACAGCCCGGCGCCGTCAGGGTCATCTCGACCACCACGTCGCGGTCGTCGTTGACGTCCACCTTGTAGATCAGGCCCAGCTCGTAGATGTCGACCGGGATCTCCGGATCATAGACGGTCTTCAGCGCCTCGATCAGGTCGTCGGTCAGCTGATCCAGCTCGCCCTGGCTGAGGGCGGCGGCCTTGGGTTCGTCCCAGGCGGCGGCGAAAGCGTCGCTCTGCGAAATCTGGGTCTCGGACTGATCTGTCATTACACAAAGAACTCGCGCGCCTTGATCAGCGCATCCACGAAGGCGTCGGCATCCTCCACGGTGTTATATAGGGCGAAGGAGGCGCGGGTGCTCGACGTCACCCCCATTCTTTTCGCCAGCGGCTCGGCGCAGTGCATCCCGGCCCGGACGGCGACGCCGTAACGGTCCATGATCTGTGCGATGTCGTGGGCGTGGGCGTCGGCGACGGTGAAGGTGAGCAGCGCCCCCTTCCCTTCGGCCTCACCTATGACCCGCAGCCAGTCCAGGCCATCCAGACGCTGGCGCGCGTGGGCATAGAGGGCGTGTTCGTGCGCCGCCACCGCAGCGCGGTCGAAGCCCGACAGCCAGTCCAGCGCGACGCCCAGGCCGATGGCCTCAAGGATCGGCGGCGTGCCGGCCTCGAACCGATGCGGCGGCGCGGCGTAGGTGATCCGCTCCTTCTCGACCACGGCGATCATCTCGCCGCCGCCCTGATAGGGAGGCAGGGAAGCCAGAGCCTCAGCCGTGCCGTAGAGCGCGCCGATGCCAGTGGGGCCGAACAGCTTGTGGCCGGTGATCACGTACCAGTCGCAGCCGACCGCCTGAACGTCCGGCGCCGCATGAACCGCCCCCTGGCACCCGTCGATCAGCACGCGCGCGCCGGCCGCATGGGCTTTGGCGGTGATCTCGGCGATGGGGTTGATCGTGCCCAGCACGTTCGACATGTGAGTGACGGCGACGACCTTGGTCCTGGGCCCCAACAGCTCGGCATAGGCGGCCATGTCCAGCGAGCCGTCGTCCAGCACCGGAATCCATTTCAGCACGGCGCCGCGCCGTTCACGCAGCAGGTGCCAGGGCACGATGTTGGAGTGGTGCTCCATCTCCGAGACGATGATCTCGTCGCCGGGTTCGATCGACAGACCGACGCCGTTGGCGACCAGGTTGATCGCCTCGGTGCCCCCCTTGGTCCAGACGATGTTGTCGGGCGTTTCGGCATTCAGGAACCGAGCGACGACATGGCGCGCCGCCTCGAAGGCTTCGGTCGCTTCGTTCGACAGGGTGTGCAGGCCGCGATGGACGTTGGCGTAGGAGCCCTCCATCTGGGCGACCAGGGATTGGATCACCGCGCGCGGCTTTTGCGCAGAGGCGGCGTTGTCCAGATAGACCAGCGGCTTGCCGTTCACCGTCCGCGACAGGATCGGGAACTGGGCGCGCACCGCATAGGGGTCGAAGGTCTTGCCCACTACAGGCGATCCGTCAGCCATGACCGAACCACCTCCCGTACCTGTTCGTTCTCGATCCGGTCCACGACCTCGATCAGGAAGGCCTGAGTCAGAAGCGCCCTCGCCTCGTCCACAGGAATCCCGCGCTGCTGCATGTAGAACAGGGCGCTTTCGTCCAGATTGCCGACCGTATTGCCGTGGGCGCACTGAACGTCGTCGGCGTAGATTTCAAGCTCGGGCTTGGCGTCGACCTCGGCGCGCTCACCCAGGATGAGGGCATGGTGGCCCATGCGGGCGTCGACACCGTCGGCGCCCCGCTGGATGCGGATCTTGCCCTGGAAGACGCCGCGCGCGGTGTCGCGCACGACACCTTTCGTAAGTTGCGAGGTCACACCGTCGCGGCCGACATGATCGACCACGCTGGTCAGGTCGGTGTGGCGCGCGTCCGACAGGGTGTAGAGGCCGTCGATGCGGACATCCGCCCCCTCGCCGCCATGGCTCAGGGTGGTGGTCTGACGCTGCAGCCTGGCGCCCGTCGTCACGGTGGTCTGGCGATAGACACCGCCCGGCGCGACGCGAACGTCGATGTCGGTGATCGAGATGGCGTCCTCGGGCTCCTCGATCAGGACGATCCGGGTAACCTCGGCGCCGGCGGCGACATCGATGTCGAGCCGGTTGTGGGCGACATAGGCCGAGCCCGCACCCTCATGGGTTTCCAGCAGCAGCAGTTTCGCCCCGGGCCGGGCCACGACGCGCGCCGAGGCCGTGTGGCCTGTCTCCACCGCATCGGTGATGAAGCGCAGCCGCAGGGTCTGGTCGCCTGAGGCGATGAAGTCGGTGACGCCGACGGGCCGACCGTTAGCGAAGACGATGGCGTCTCCGCCCAGGTCATAAAAGGGTCCGGGCGGGCCCACGATGGCGGTCGGCGACGGCTTGGGCGCCTCACGAAGATAACGCCGCAGATCGCTGTATTTCCACGACTCGACCCGCCGAGACGGGAAGGATGAGGCGTCGTTCAGGTCGATCCGGGGTTGGCTCTGCAGGCGGGCGGTCAAGCGGCGACCGGCAGATATTTGTCATACCCTTCCGCCTCCAGTTGATGGGCTAACTCAGGCCCGCCCGAGGCGACGATGCGGCCGGCGGCTAGGACGTGAACCTTGTCAGGTTTGATGTAGTCGAGCAGCCGCTGATAGTGGGTGATGACCAGCATGGCGCGGTCGGGCGAACGCAGGGCGTTCACCCCCTCCGACACGATGCGCAGGGCGTCGATGTCGAGGCCGGAATCGGTCTCGTCGAGGATCAGCAGCGACGGCTCCAACAGGGCCATCTGCAGGATCTCCATCCGCTTCTTCTCACCACCCGAGAAGCCGACATTGAGCGGCCGCTTCAGCATGTCGAAGTCCATCTTCAGCGCGCTGGACGCCGCCTTGACCATCTTCAGGAAGACGGGGGCCGAGACCTCGTCCTCGCCACGCGCGCGCTTCTGGGCGTTCAGCGCCGTGCGCACGAATGTCAGGGCCGGAACGCCGGGGATCTCGATCGGATACTGGAAGGACAGGAAGACGCCTTTGGCGGCACGCGCCGCCGGATCGAGGTCGAGCAGGTTCTCGCCCGCCCATTCGACAGAGCCTTCGGCGGCTTCATAGCCAGGACGGCCCGACAGGGCGTAGCCCAGCGTCGACTTGCCGGCCCCGTTCGGCCCCATGATGGCGTGCACCTCGCCGGCCGGAACGTCGAGCGTCAGGCCCTGGAGGATCGGCTTTTCGCCGACGGAAACGTGGAGATTGTTGATCTTAAGCATTGTTTCTTCTTGTTATCCGACCGAGCCTTCGAGGCTGATCGCTACCAATTTTTGAGCTTCGACGGCGAACTCCATGGGCAGCTTCTGCATGACGTCGCGGACAAAACCGTTGACCAGCAGGGCCACGGCCTCCTCCTGCGACAGCCCGCGCTGCTGGGCGTAGAAGAGCTGATCGTCGCTCAACCGCGTCGTCGTCGCCTCGTGCTCCAGCTGGGCCGAGCCGTTGCGGGCCTCGATATAGGGCACGGTGTGGGAGCCGCAGTCGCCGCCGATCAGCAGGCTGTCGCATTGGGTGAAGTTGCGCACCCCCGTCGCCTTGGGATGCACCGAGACCAGGCCACGATAGGTCGAGTCCGACTTGCCCGCCGAGACCGCCTTGGCGATGATCCGGCTCTTCGAGTTCTTGCCCAGGTGGATCATCTTGGTGCCGGTGTCGGCCTGCTGATGCCCGTTGGTGATGGCGATGGAATAGAACTCGCCCGAACTCTCCTCGCCCTTGAGGATGCAGGACGGATATTTCCAGGTGACAGCCGAACCGGTCTCGACCTGGGTCCACGACACCTTCGAGCGGTCGCCGCGGCAGTCGGCGCGCTTGGTGACGAAGTTGTAGATGCCGCCCTTGCCCTCGGCGTCGCCGGGATACCAGTTCTGGACAGTGGAATATTTCACCTCGGCGTCGTCCAGCGCCACGATCTCGACGACCGCCGCGTGCAGCTGGTTCTCGTCGCGCATCGGGGCGGTGCAGCCTTCGAGGTAGGAGCAATAGGCACCCTTGTCGGCGATGATCAGGGTCCGCTCGAACTGGCCGGTCTGCGAGGCATTGATGCGGAAATAGGTCGACAACTCCATCGGGCATTTCACGCCCGGCGGGATATAAACGAAGGAACCATCTGAAAATACAGCGCTGTTCAGAGCCGCAAAATAGTTGTCCGAGACCGGCACGACCGATCCCAGATACTGGCGCACCAGTTCGGGGTGTTCGCGGATAGCTTCGGAGATCGGCATGAAAATAACGCCGACCTTGGCCAGTTCCTCCTTGAAGGTGGTGACCACGCTGACGCTGTCAAACACGGCGTCCACGGCGTATCGGGGGGCGCCCTCGACCCCGGCCAGAACCGCCTGTTCGCCCAGCGGGATGCCCAGCTTGGCGTAGATGGCCAGCAGTTCGGGGTCGACCTCGTCCAGCGACTTGGGCCCGTCCTTCTTCTTGGGCGCGGCGTAATAGAACAGCGACTGGTAATCGACCGGCGTGTATTTCACCGACGCCCAGGTCGGCTCCTCCATCGCCAGCCAGCGCTCATAGGCGGCCAGACGCCATTCCAGCATCCACTCCGGCTCGCCCTTCTTGTCGGAGATGAAGCGGATGATGTCGGCGTTCAACCCGCGTGGCGCGTACTCCGTCTCGATCTCGGACGTGAAGCCATGCTCGTACTTCTCCAGCGCGGCGACGGCGTCGATGGTTTCCTGAACAGCAGCCATCAGGCGACCTTCCTGTTACGGTCTGCGGCCCGCTCACGCTGGCGGTCATAGGCGGTGGACCAGGCCAGAGCGAAAGCGGTCCAGTCGGCTTCGGTCGTGGCCCAGCCGCCCGAGGCGCGCACGCCCCCGGTGGCCAGATCGGCCCGGCCGGTGGCCAGAATGGCGCGCGACGGTTTTGTCTTGCCCGAGGAGCACGCCGATCCGGCCGAGACCATGATCCCCGCCAGATCCAGGGTGATGACCTGTTGCGGGCTGTCCCAATCGGCGACGGCCATGAACAGGGTATTGGGCAGGCGATCCGCGCCCAAGCCGATCACGGTCGCGCCGTGGGCCGTGACGATCATCTGGGCTGCGTCGCGCCAGCCTCGATGAGCCTCGACCTGAGCCAGCGCCTGAAAGGACAGCTCGGCGGCGACGCCAAAGCCGGTGATGCCCGCGACATTCTCAGTGCCGCCCCGCAGCCCGCGCTCCTGACCTGCGCCGTGGATGACGGCGACCGCGGCACGGCCCTCGCCCATCACCAGGGCGCCGACGCCCTGTGGGCCGCCCAGCTTGTGCGCCGAGAGCGTCAGACTGTCGGCGCCGAGAGCGCGCATGTCGACGGCGATCTTGCCCGCCGATTGCACCGCATCGACGTGCAGCCAGCCGCCCACCTCGCGGACCAGACGGGCGGCCGCGGCGATGGGCTGAATGACGCCGCTCTCGTTATTTGCATGGTGGATGGCCACGGCCGCCTTGCCCGGAGCGCGAAGCAGTTCGGACAGCTTGCCCGGCAGGATCACGCCATTGGCGTCGACCGGCAGCATCTTTACCGGCAGGCCCGAGGCCACCGCCGCTTCGAGGATACAGGGATGTTCGGTGGCGCCGACGATCAACCGCTCGCAACCGGCGGCGATGGCGCTGGCCAGCCCCTGGCCATTCGATTCCGTACCGCCGGAAGAGAAGATCACCGCCTGGGAGTCCGCACCCACGAGGGCGGCGACCTGGGCGCGCGCGGTCTCGATCCGCGCCCGCGCCTTGCGGCCCAGGGCATGGATGGCCGAGGCGTTGCCGCCATCGGTCAGAACAGCGGTGACGGCCGCCAGGACTTCGGGGCGAACGAGGGCTGTGGCGTTGTAGTCGAGATAAACAGGAGTGGCGCTCATGCCGCCGCCCCCATGCCCGGCTCGGAGCCCATGTTCTGCTCCCCGCGGCGCCGGGCGCCCGTACGGTTCATAACCACGTCTTCCAGCGACACGCCGGCCAGATAGCGATGGATTTCGTCACCCAGGTCTTCCCACAGATTGTGGGTGATGCAGCGCTCGCCGGCCATCATGCAGCCCTTGGGCGATGCCTGGGAGGCGCAGCGCGTGGCGCGGATCGGCTCGTCCACGGCCAGAACAATTTCGGCGACCACCGTCTCGTGAGCCGTGCGGGCCAGCCGATAGCCGCCGCCGGGTCCACGTACGCTGAGCACCAGGCCGCCCTTCCTCAGGCGCGCAAACAACTGCTCAAGATAACTCAATGAAATCTCCTGGCGCGCAGCGATCTCAGCCAGGGAAACCGCGCGTCCAGACCCGTCGGCGCCACGGCCGTTCTTGGCCAGATCGGCCATCGCCATCACGGCGTATCGTCCCTTGGTCGACAGACGCATTGCGCACCTTCAAAAATCTCGCGCTTTTTCGAGCCTCTGTGCTAAGACCCGCGCCTTCTGACAGGCGACGATGCGCAGGGCGGACTTATAAAGTCCTACCCCCGCAGTCAAGTATTGCCGCCGCCAAATGATCGATTGAACGGATTCCAGAGCCCTATGCCTGAAGTCATCCTGCCCGGCGCCTCCGGTCGTATCGAAGGCCGCTATTCCCCGGGCAAGCGCGCAAACGCTCCCATCGCCCTGATCCTGCACCCGCACCCCAAGGCGGGCGGCCATATGAACAACCCGGTCACGGTCACCCTGCACCAGTTGTTCCAGCAGCGCGGCTTTGCGACCCTGCGCTACAACTCGCGCGGCGTGGGCAAGTCCCAGGGCGAGTTCGACAGCGGAATCGGCGAACTGGCCGACGCGGCGACGGCCCTGGACTGGCTGCAGTCCAACAACCCTGCCGCCACCCAGACCTGGGTCGCCGGCTATCAGTTCGGCGCCTATATCGGCATGCAGCTTCTGATGCGCCGGCCCGAGACGGACGGCTTCATCTCCGTGTCGCCGCCATCGAACATGTACGACTTCAGCTTCCTGGCCCCCTGCCCCGCGTCCGGCCTGTTCCTGCACGGTACGGCCGACACCATCGTGCCGCCGGTCGAGGTCGAGCGCGTGGTCAACAAGCTGCGGACCCAGAAGGGCATCGTCATCGACTATGAGTTGGAGGACGGCGCGAGCCACTTCTGGCAGAACCATATGGACGCCGTCGATCGCCGCGTGGGCCTGTATCTGGACAAGCGTCTGGAAGAAAAGCCGGCCTGATCCGTCAGGTCAGCCGCCAGCGTCCCAGGATGTCGTGCCGGGTCTCGCCTCGGGGGCTGGACACCAGTTCGAAGGTTTCGGGCGACCATTTTATCGGATGCAATAGAGCCGCTTCGGGAACGAGGCGGCTCTTTTCATAGCCGAAGGTCAAATGGGGCTTGAAGCCGGACGGCGGCTTGAAGCCCTCGCGACGCAGGGCCCGCACAAGCCCGCGGTTCAGCGCCGCCAGCTCTGCAGGAATTTCATCGGCCGCCAACACGAGGGCGCCCGCACCAGGAAAATGCATCCGTCTGGTCACCGAAAGGCTGAAACCCCTGCCGGCGACGCCGTCTCCGATGCGCTTGGCGGTTTCGATGACCGATGCTGACCGCCCATATTGGCCGATCTCACACAGAGTGAGATGCAGGACCGATGCCGGACGCGGCAGTGGCAGAGCCTCGCGAAGGCTCATATCGGTCGCGACAGCCATGATCTCCGCGCAAACCTCAGCAGGAGGCCTCAAGGCGTAGAAGAGCGGTGGAGCCTTATCATCTTCGGGCGGAAGCGGATCGGGCCCGCCGAGGTCGAAAGAGAGCTGGCTCAAGGCGGATCAATAGATCAGATGCGGCCGGCGCGTTTCTTCCCAAGCCGCTTCGTCGGGAAGCGTTAGGGCGTCCAGGTCGGCGGGTGTGGCGGCCGGGTTATCCACCCATTCGCGCAGCAGCGTACTGCCATTGATGACGTCGATGGCCAGTTTCCCAAACGCATACTCATAGGGAAAATCGCGCCACAGGTCGTAGTCGGGATAGAGCCGCCGCACGGCTTTGAAGGCCAGGGCCTGGACCCGCCACGGCTTGAACGCGGCATGGTCATAGTGCGGGCCTTCGCAATGAATCTGCACCCCGCTGCACAGCTGGCCGACGTGCTTGTGGAAGGTGGGCTGGAACCAGCAATCTCGCAGCACGCAGCCCTTCAGCCACTCGGGCGCCAGCGCCTTCATCTCGGCGATGACGGCGCGGGCGTCGATGTCGGGGGCGCCGAACAGTTCCAGCGGACGGGTCGTGCCTCTTCCTTCGGACAAGGTCGCGCCCTCCAGCATGACGGTGCCGGCATAGGCGCGGGCCATGGAGACATTGGGCGCGTTGGGACTGGGGTTGATCCAGGCGCGGTCGTTCAGCGGCCAGCCGTAACCGGGGGCGGCGTCCGGCGCCCAGCCCTGCATCTCGACGACGCGGTATTCGGGAACCTTCAGCTTGAAATGTTCGATGAACCAGTGGCCCAGCTCGCCCAGGGTCATGCCATGGCGCATCGGCATGGGACCGGCGCCGACGAAGCTCTCCCAGCCGGGACGCAGAATCGTGCCCTCGACCGGTCGTCCGGCGGGATTGGGCCGGTCCAGCACCCAGACGGCCTTGCCGTGCTGTTCTGCGGCTTCCAGCACATAGAGCAGGGTCGTGATGAAGGTATAGATGCGGCAGCCCAGGTCCTGAAGGTCGATCAGGATGACGTCGAATGTGGCCATCGACGCGTCGGAGGGCCGACGGACCTCGCCGTACAGGCTGAAGACCGGGATGTTGTGGATCGGATCGGTCTCGTCCGGGCTCTCCATCATATTGTCTTGCAGATCGCCCTTCATCCCGTGCTGGGGACCGAAGGCGGCGGTCAGCTGGATGCCGGGCAGAGCCGCAATCGCATCGACCGCATGGGTCAGGTCCTCGGTCACCGACGCCGGATGGGCCAGAAGCGCGACCCGCCGGCCCTTCAGCGCGGCCTGAAGCTCGGGTTCGGACAGCAGGCGATCAAGGCCGGTCTTCATGGTCGGTCCAAAACTGGCGGCGTCAGGATGAAGGAGGCAGGGTGATGGAAATCCGGCTTGTCCGAGGCGTGGGCCAGAGCCCAATAGGTTTTCTCGCCGTCCGGCGTCTCGATCACGGCCGAAACGGCGATGGAGGCGACTTCGGGCCAATCCCGCCAAGGGATGAAGGCCTCCAATACGAAACCGTCGTCTGTGGCGCGCGAGCGGATGCGGGGCCGGGGCGCGTCCAGAACGCTCATCTCCTGGCGATAGCCGGTGAAGCCATAGGCTGCCCAGTCGGCGGAGGGCGCCAGGTTGAACTCGGCGTAGCTGCCGTCCTCGCGCATGGCGAAGACCTCGCAACAGGTGTGCTCCCACAGACCGTTGCGATGGCTCGGCTGTCCGCGCTCTGGCAGGGTCACGCCGCCGACGAAGCCCGAGGCGCGGAAGGTTACGGCCAGACAGCCCTCGCCCTCGCGGTCCAGCGTGATGTCGATAAGGCCGGAGCCGTCAGGACGAGATCCGGGAAAGGGTATCAGGACGCGTTCGATGGTCATGGCTTTTCGATAGAGGGTGTCAGCCCGCCGTCAACCGCGCCCGGCGAAGTAGAGGGCCAGGATCAGCACGGTCGCGATCAGCATCAGGACCTGCGGGAACAGCATGATGATCCAGGCGAGGCGCACGTGGCCGCGCTTCACCGTCGCCATGGCCGCTCCGCCCTGGAACATCAGGGCGACGACGGCGAAGACGAAGATCTGGGTGGCGCCGGGATTATGGGGCGCGAAGCCAATCGCCATCAGACCGCCCAGGGTCAGGATGCCGATGACGACCCAGCCGATCAGCAGCCGGACGGCCGCCGGGTTTCTAACTTCAACAGCCATCTCAAATCCTGTCGGCAAAGCATCCCTGACCTTCTAATCAACCAGGTCGGGGCCTCGCTTCAAGGCCCTGCGTCGGCAATCGCCTTCATGTCGCAGCGGACCTCAGGCTTGACCAAGATGCCTTGCCCGCCTTACCTGATCTCATGTTCGCCACCCGCGCCTTTTCCAGCCTCTATTACCGCTCGCTGAGCTAGCGAGCGGCTGCGAACCCACGCGCCGCCCCCGCTGGCGGCGCGACCCTTCCGGTAAACGGATGACGCCCGCTGGCCTCCCTGCTAACGGAACCGCCATGACCGAGACCTCAGAAAACCCGACCGCCTTCCAGTCAGACTTCCTCAAGACGCTGCAGGCGCGGGGGTATATCCACCAGATTACCCATCCGGCCGAGTTGGATGCGGCGGCCAAGGGCGGCGTGGTCTCGGGCTACATCGGCTTTGACGCCACCGCGCCCAGCCTGCACGTCGGCAGCCTGATCCAGATCATGATGCTGCGCCGACTTCAGCAGGCGGGCGGCAAGCCCATCGTCCTGATGGGCGGCGGCACGACCAAGGTCGGTGACCCGACCGGCAAGGACGCCTCGCGCCCCCAGCTGACCGACGCGACCATCCAGGCGAACATCGACTCCATCAAGACGGTTTTTGCCAAATTCCTGAGCTTCGGCGACGGCCCGACCGATGCGGTCATGGTCAACAATGACGACTGGCTGTCGGGCTATGGCTATGTCCAGTTCCTGCGCGACTTCGGCACCCATTTCACCATCAACCGGATGCTGAGCTTCGACTCGGTCAAGCTGCGCCTCGAGCGCGAGCAGCCGATGACCTTCCTCGAGTTCAACTACATGCTGATGCAGTCGGTGGACTTCCTGGAGCTGAACCGCAGCCTGAACGTGACGCTGCAGATGGGCGGGTCGGACCAGTGGGGCAACATCACCTCGGGCGTCGATCTGGTGCGTCGCGTGGACCAGAAGGCCTCGTTCGGCCTGACCACGCCGCTTTTGACCACGGCGTCGGGCGGCAAGATGGGCAAGACGGCGCAAGGCGCGGTCTGGCTGAACGCCGAACAGCTGAGCCCCTATGACTACTGGCAGTTCTGGCGCAACGCCGAGGACGCCGATGTGGGCCGGTTCATGAAGCTGTTCACCGACCTGTCGTTGGATGAGGTGGCGCAGTTCGAGGCGCTGGAAGGCGCAGCGATCAACGACGCCAAGAAGGCCCTGGCCGATGCGGCGACGACCCTGCTGCACGGGGCCGAGGCGGCGGCGACGGCGCGAGCGGCGGCTGAGGGCGCGTTCGAACGCGGCGCCCTGTCGGCCGACCTGCCGACGGTGGAGCTGCCGCGTGACGAAGTCATCGGCGCCATGATCGCAGCCCTGACGACCAAGGCCGGTCTGTCCGCCTCCAATGGCGAGGCGCGACGCCTGGCCCAGGGCGGCGGTCTTCGCCTGAACGACGAGGCTGTCGCCGACGGCGCACGGCTGATCGAGGCTTCCGATGTCAACGCCGACGGCGTCATCAAGCTGGCGGCGGGCAAGAAGAAGATCGTCCTCGTGCGGCCGGTCTGAGAAGGATCAGAGCATGACCATCGAAGCCGGAATGAAGGCCCCTGCGTTCGACATGGCCACCGACACCGGTGGGCGAGTGTCGCTTGACGACCTGAAGGGCAAGACGGTCGTGCTCTATTTCTATCCCAAGGCCGACACGCCGGGCTGCACGACCGAGGGCCAGGACTTCACCGCCCTTGGCGAGCAGTTCGCCGCCGCAGGCGCGGTGGTCATCGGCGTCTCTCGCGACCCGGTGAAGAAGCTGGATCGGTTCAAGGCCAAGCGCGAGCTGGGCGTGGTCCTGGCCTCAGACGAGGACGGCGCGGTGACCGAGGCCTACGGCGTCTGGGGCGAAAAGAAGCTGTACGGTCGGGCCTATATGGGCGTCGAACGCGCCACTTTCCTGATCGACGGCGAAGGCCAGGTCATTCGCACCTGGAGAAAGGTATCCGTCAAAGGTCACGCACAGGCGGTCCTGGACGAACTCTCTGGGTCCTGAGCAATCTACTCTCGCCAGACAAGCAATGGCGCGCGCGTATATTACGCCTGAGGCGCGAACATTAACCGTTTTCAGATTCGTTTTGGCTCGCACAACCATCAATGATGGTTAACAAAGCGTGAATGGGATTGCGTAATTCCCCCAGGTTCGGAATAGTGCCGGCTGGACGTGGGGGCGTGTTCAAATGTCGGATGAAATCAGAAGCGAGCGTCGCTCGTTTTTCGACCGCTGGTTTCCAGAACGTCAGATATACCTGCGATCGCACGGCGAGGTGCGCGGCTATGTGCTGACCCCGGGACGCCAGGTCATGATGGCCGCCGTCGCCGTCCTGGCCGCCGGATGGTGCCTGATCGCCTCGGGCGGCTTCGTCTTCGACATGGTCATTCGCCACCGCGCGGACGCTGATGTGGTGCGCGCCCGCGCCGCTTCAGAACGCATCAACGCCGACCTTCAGGCCCGTCTGGAAACGGCCGTGGTGCGCATGTCGGCGACCAACGGATCGCTGGACGAGATGGCCCAGATGGTCGAGCGCCGCCATGCCGCCCTTACCCATGTGATGTCCACCTTCCATGGCGTCGAGGGGGCGACGGAGGCCTTGAGGCCCTCCGCCGGGCTCAATCCCCAAAGCGCCAGCCCGATCCAGCGGATCATGGCCATCCGCCTGGATCAGGAACGGCTGATCGCCCGCGCCGACGCCTTCGCCCAGACACGCGCCGAACGGCTGCGTCTGGCCTTCCGCCTGGCTGGGCTGAATCCCGCCGCCTACTCCGTGCGAGGCATGAGCCTGGGAGGACCTCTGGTCGAGGCGCGCGATCCCAAGGCCCTGGCCGCCATCCTGGATGTCGATGAAGCGTTCGCCGTTCGCATCCGCAATGCGGCAGATCATCTGAACGAGATGCGCAACCTGGCCGATGTCGCCCAGAACGTGCCCTTCGACCGTCCGACCCAGTCGCGCACGACCTCGGGCTTTGGCGTCCGCTTCGATCCCTTCAACGGCCGTCCTGCCCTGCACCAGGGCCAGGACTTCGCAGCGCCTCTGAACACGCCCGTCTATGCGACGGCGCCGGGGACCATATCCTTCACGGGCGTCCGTTCAGGGTATGGCAATACCATTGAGGTAGACCACGGTCACGGTTTCAAGACCCGTTTCGCCCACCTGAACTCCATGGCCGTCCAGCCCGGCCAGAAGATTGCGCTTGGCCAGCGCATCGGCGCCATGGGGAATACAGGACGCTCCACGGGCGTTCACCTGCACTACGAGGTGTGGGTAGACGGTCGCCCCCAAAATCCCGCCCGCTTCCTCAGAGCCGGAGACCAAATTGTTCAACAAAACTAGCCGCCCCGCTTCGCCCGGTTCAGCCGCGCGTCCTTCCGCCACCCCGATCCCGCCCCTGCCCGATCTGCCGTCGCCCGGTCGCCCGGTCGCGACGAACCAGCCCGCAACGCCGCAACCCAGCGCCGCCTCGGCGCGCGGCCTGTCGACCCTGTCGGCCGATCTGCAGTTCGAGGGCGCCATCTCCGGCGCAGGCGATCTTCAGATCGACGGCTCGATCAAGGGCGACGTCCGAGTCGGTCGTCTGATCGTCGGTGAGACGGGCGCCATCGAGGGCGGCGTCAGCGCCGACTATCTCGAGGTGCGCGGACGCATCGTCGGCGCCGTGACCGGCAAACAGGTCAAGCTGATCTCGACCGCCTATGTCGATGGCGATATCACCGCCGAACAGTTGTCGATCGACATCGGCGCCTATTTCCAGGGCCGCGTGCTGCAAAGCCGCCGCGAGGCGCCCGCCGCCTTTACGCCGCCGCAGGCCGCGCCCCAACCGGCCCCTGCGCCCGAGCCCGAGGCCCAGGTCATCGATATGAAATCGCTCTAGGTTTTGTGAGCAGGAAAGACAAAAGGTCCCGGAGCGATCCGGGGCCTTTTTCTATTCCATCGTCGAACCGCGGGTTTCGCCCACGCGGGCCGCCAGCGCCGCCCCCATGAAGGAGTCCAGGTCGCCGTCCAGAACCCCCTGGGTGTCCGAGGTCTCGACCTCCGTGCGCAGGTCCTTGACCATCTGATAGGGCTGCAAGACGTAGCTGCGGATCTGGTGGCCCCAACCGATGTCGGTCTTGGCGTCAGCCATGGCCTGGGCCGCCGCCTCGCGCTTCTGCAGTTCCAGCTCGTACAGACGTCCGCGCAGCATCTTCCAGGCCATCTCACGGTTCTGGTGTTGCGAGCGGCCCGCCTGACAGGCCACGACCGTATTGGTCGGCATGTGCGTCAGACGAACGGCCGAGTCGGTCTTGTTGATGTGCTGACCGCCCGACCCCGAGGCGCGGTAGGTGTCTGTGCGTACGTCCGACGGGTTGATGTCGATCTCGATGGTGTCGTCCACCACAGGCGAGACCCCGACCGAGGCGAACGAGGTGTGCCGCTTGGCCGCCGCGTCATAGGGGCTGATCCGGACCAGCCGGTGGACGCCCGATTCCGACTTCAGCCAGCCATAGGCGTTGGGGCCGGTGACCAGGATGGTCGCCGACTTGATGCCCGCCTGGTCCCCGTCTTCGGAGGCCTCGATCGTGACCTCGTAGCCGTGGGCCTTGGCCCAGCGCGAATACATCCGCAGCAGCATCCCGGCCCAGTCGCAGCTCTCGGTGCCGCCGGCTCCGGAGTTCACTTCCAGATAGGCGTCGTTGCCGTCGGCCTCGCCGGACAACAGGGCCTCCAGTTCGGCGCGGGCGGCGCGATCCTTGATGGCCTTCAGCGATGCGCGCGCCTCTTCCAGCGTCGCCTCGTCGCCTTCCTCGTCCGCCATCTCGGCCAGCATGACGCCGTCCTCCAGCTCAGAGACCATCGCCTTGACGGTGTTGATCTGGGCTTCCAGCCGCGAGCGGTCCCGGCTTACGGCCTGGGCTTCTTCGGGCTTGTCCCACAGCGTCGGGTCCTCGACCCGCGCATTCAGCTCATCGAGCTTCCTGATTGCGACATCCCAGTCAAAGACGCCTCCTGAGCAGAGCGACGCTCTGCTCGATGTCGGCCTTCATGGCCTCGACATCCGGTCTCATCGCGAACTCCTGCGATACAAACGTCCCCGGGGCGGCAAGACCTGAGGTCGAGCATCTGGGGACAGGAAAATAGAAAACGGCGCGCCACGAGGACGCGCCGTTCGATGGTCTTACCTAGAGCGTCAATACAGCCCGCTCAAGTCCTCGGCCGGCGGACGCGACGGGGGCGGCGCCTGAGGTTGAGCCGGGGCGGTGTTCAGACCGGGTTTGGCGGCCTCCATCTCCTGTCGGATGACGTCATTATAGTTCTGTGGGCCGACGTTGAGGGTCGGCGCAGGGGCCAGCTCTTCCTCGCGCTGGCGTTCGGTTCCGGGCCGGAAAGCCTCCTCGATGCCGCGAACGGTGCGGAAGACCGCATTGCGAGGCCGCACGAACGGACGCGCCGGGCGCTCCTTCAGAGCCGTCTGCATGAACTGGGTGAAGACGGGCACGGCCGCCGACGCGCCAGCCTCGCCGCCGCCCAGGGAGCGGTTGTCGTCAAAACCGATGAAGACGCCGACGACGATGTCGGTGGTGAAGCCCACGAACCAGGCCGAGCGGTACTCGTTGGTCGTGCCGGTCTTGCCGCCGACCCAGCGCCCCAGGCCCCGGGCGCTGGCGGCCGTGCCGCGCTGGACCACGCCTTCCAGCATGGATGACATCTGATAGGCGGTGATGGGGTCGATGACCTGGGTCCCGCGCGGTTGAAGGCGAGGTGATTCCTGGCCGCTGAAGGCGCGGCCGCACTCGCGGCAGGCGCGCGGGTCGGCGCGATAGATGGTCTCGCCGTTACGGTCCTGAACCATCTCGATCAGATATGGATCGACCCGCCGACCGCCGTTGACGAAGGCGGAATAGGCGGCGGTCAGGCGATAGGGGGTCGTCTCGCCCGCGCCCAGAGACACCGACAGATTGGGCTGGAGCGTGTCGGACACGCCCATCTTCTTGGCCAGATCGATGATGGCGGGCATGCCGACGGTGGAGGCCAGGCGCACGGTCATGACGTTGCGCGACAACTCCAGACCGCGCCGCAGGGTCTGGGGTCCGTAATACTGCCGGCTGTAGTTCTCAGGCGTCCAGCGCCCGCCGTTGGCGCCGCCGGCGAAGCTGATCGGAGCATCCAGAACGATCGAGGCCGGGGTGAAATCACCTTCCAGCGCCGCCGCATAGACGAAAGGCTTGAACGCCGAGCCCGGCTGGCGCTGGGCCTGGGTCGCCCGATTGAAGCTGGACAGGGCGTAGGAATAGCCGCCGACCATGGCCAGGACGCGGCCCGACTGGGGTTCGATGGCCACCAGGGCGCCGTTGACGGCGGGCACCTGTTTCAGGGCGAAGGCCCCCGCTTTGGGCTCGACGAAGATCAGGTCGCCGCGTTTCAGCGGTTTGCGGGCGTTGGCCCAAGCGGCGTCGGACGTGACCAGGCTGCCCGTGCGATCGTCGCGGGCGGTGACGATCTGGACGCTGTTGCCACTGACGGCGGTGACGGCGGCGGCCTGCCAGGCGCGGCGCTCGGGCGGCGCGGTCTTCTTCAGCGCATCGGCCTGCCAGCCGTCGGCGAAGTCGGTCGTGCCCCAGGCCCCGCGCCAGCCGTGGCGGCGGTCGTAGTTCTCCAGACCCGTCATCAGGGCGTCTCGCGCCGCCGTCTGAAGCGTCGGATCCAGGGTGGTGCGCATATAGAAGCCGCCGGCATTCAGCTGATCGCCGATGGCGGGGTTGGCGCGGGCCTGACGACGGGCTTCCTCGACGAAGAAGTCGGCGTCGGCGTACTGGGCGCGCTTGGGCGCGTCCTGGGTCATCAGGGGTCGCTCGCGAGCGACCTGAAGATCAGCCTGCGACAGCCAGCCGCTCTGCGCCATCTCGCCCAGCACCCAGTCGCGACGACCCTTGGCCGCCCCGGGGTGTCGTTTGGGGTGATAGTTGTTGGGTCCCTTGGGCAGGGCCGCCAGGAAGGCCGCCTCGTCCGGCGTCAACTGACCCAGGGACTTGCCGAAATAGTTGTAGGCGGCCGAGGCCACGCCATAGGAGCGATAGCCGAGGAAAATCTCGTTCAGATACAGCTCGAGAAGCTGCTCCTTGGACAGGGTCGCTTCCAGGCGGCTGGAGAGGATCGCCTCCTTCAGCTTGCGGCTGATGCTCGATTCGTTGGTCAGCAGCACGTTCTTGGCGACCTGCTGGGTGATGGTCGAGCCCCCCTCCAGCCGACGCCCGGTCAGGACGTTGAAGACGTTCTTGAACATGGCCCGGCCCAGGCCAGAAACATCGATGCCGCCATGCTGGAAGAAATTCTTGTCCTCCGCCGCCATGAAGGCGTGGATCACAGGTTCCGGGATCTGCTCGTAGGGCACATAGATTCGGCGCTCGTCCGAGAACTCGCCGATCAGGGTGCCGTCGCCGGCATAGACCCGCGTCGCGGTCGGCGGGCGATAATCCGCCAGCTCGGAAGCGTCCGGCAGGTCGTGGAACAGCCACGCCGCATAGACGGCCACCACCAGCCCGGCCAGCGCAATAGCGCCCAGCAGGCCAATGCCCGCCATCACGAACCAGCGTTCGGCAACCTTCACCACACACTCCGACGGGGGAACCCTGCTACGGGGTTTAGAGGGTGTCGCGGAGATGGGCTAGTCGAGACAGGAGGCTAGTCGACTTTTCGCCGATCCAGCTCGCTGCGGGCGGCGGTGACCGCATCGACATCCATATCGGTCTGGGTCGCCATCCAGCGCAGATAGTCGTCCGGCACCTCGGACCACGGCTTGCGGCGGTGTTTTCCGAACGGGACCAGGGCCAGGTCGCGGGGGGCGTTGGTCCATTCCAGCAACCGCTCGACGGGATGGTCCTTCAGCAGGTCCATCAGGATATGCGCCGTAACCCAGGCGTCCGGCCCGGCCCGGTGCGCCGGGTCCGCCATGGCGGGGTCCAGTCGAAAACCACGCCAGTATCTCAGGACCTGGTTCGAATGACCCGGAGCCTCGGGCCAGGCCTGTTTCGAGGCCCGCACGGTGCATATCCACGGCAGGCCGCCGGTGGCTGTGTCGGCGATGAAGCCCCGCTCGAACCGGGCGCTGTGGGCCACCATGATGTCGGCAGGCCCCTCGCCCGGCCTGGGGGCGAACATCTCGCGCAGGGCGTACTCGTCACAGTGCGGGTCGTCGTCGCAGAAATGATCCGGCGTCAGATGGTGCACGGCCATGGCGTGAAAGGATATCGGACCGCGCGGACGGAACAGCTTGGACACCGGCGGCAGGGCGCGCCAGCCCTCGCCTTCCCTGATCACGTCGACAATGCCCACCTCGATGATCTCAGATGACGAGTCGCCCCCGCTCGTTTCGAGATCGACGACCCGCAGTCTGTTGAATCCGGTGCTCATCGCGGGGTCGAATAGCGTCATGCAGCGCCAGATAGGGACGCAGCATGGATTTGCGAAGCCCGAAGTCTGTGAACCCTATGGCCGGCCCCCGGCTCCGCCGCCCGTGGACGCAATCTGCAGCGGCGCGGACGGTTGACGGAAATAGCGGTCGATGCCTTCGGCCACGGCGCGCATCATGCGTCGGCGGGTGCGTTCGTCGGTCAAGGCGCGCTCGTCCTCGGGATTGGTCATGAAACCCATTTCCAGCAGCACCGCCGGTACGTCGGGCGCCAGGAGCACTTCGAAACCCGCATCGCGGTGGCTGCGACGCAGCAGCGGCCGGTCGGTCGTCTCCAGTTGGGCCAGCAGTGTGCGGGCGAACTGCGCCGATCGGTTCTGGGTGGCGCGCTGGGTCATGTCCAGCAGGATGCGATCCACGGACGGATCGCGTCCGGGAAGATGCAGGTCCTGGTGCCAGTCGCCCTGGCGCATCACCTGGCGGACGGCGCGCGTCGCGCCCTGTTCCGACAAGGTGTAGACACTGGCGCCACGCGTCGCCGGATCGGAACTGGCGTCGGCATGCAGCGAGATGAACAGGTTGGCGCCGGCCTCACGGGCGATCTGAACCCGGCGCGGGCGTGTCACATAGACGTCGGTACGGCGGGTCAGCACCACGCGATATCGGCCGGTCGCCTCCAGCGCGTCCCGCAACTCCAGCGCCGCCGCCAGGGTGACGGTCCGCTCGACATGCTGCAGGCCGCGCGTGCCCGGATCGTGGCCGCCGTGGCCGGCGTCGATGACGATGAGAGGGCGCTCGGTGCGGCGTGTTTCGGCTCTGGGAGGCGTTGCGGCTTGCTGGGTCTGGCCCCCGGCGCGCGTTGGGGCTCTAGCCGGGCCGACGCCGCGCAGATCAATGACATAGCGATAGTTGGCGACGCCGTCGCCCGGCGGCAGCAGGAAGCGACGTT
>Ga0247803_1000435_pt1 | contig 23154 bp, 26 predicted proteins | sample UWRJL014104B1_FD_180928 | JGI IMG/M metagenome (GOLD analysis project Ga0247803, IMG submission 180928) | Plant litter microbial communities from Arlington Agricultural Research Station in Wisconsin, United States - UWRJ-L014-104B-1 | ecosystem: Environmental > Terrestrial > Plant litter >...
ATCACCGAGATGCGCCGCAGTTCCTCGATGCCCACCGCACGCCGGGCGGCCGACACGGCCAGCTGCCGGTCCGCGACCTCGGCGTCGTCGAGGAACCTGCCCAACAGCAGCTGCCGCTGCACGTGCGGAGACTGGGTGCGCGGATCGGGCATCGACTCCGACTCCGGCGGCGGCTCGAACGACGAACCGGACGACGGATCGAACGACGACGGATCGAAGGACGAAGCGCCGAAGAACGACGGGTCGAACGACGGCGGCACGAACGACGACGGGTCGAAGGACCAGTCGTCGGGCGGGGGTTCGAAGGGCGGCTCGAACGCCGGATCGTCCTGCAGCACCGGCGCCGGCACCGGCCCCGGGTCATCCGCAATATCGGTGATTGTCATACCCACATTTTCCCACATTCGAACACATGTTCGACGAAAAGGAGCGGAAACTGGGGAAAAGCAACCCCGCCTGTGGACAACCGCGGGAGAGGTGTTTGTGGAAACGCCGTCGCGGTGTCCGGTCACGCCGGATGCGTATCGGGCGTTCTTAGAGCCCGACCCATTCGGTCACGCCGTCGGTGAGGTGCTGCCGCTTCCAGATGGGTACGGTCTGCTTGATGATCTCGACCACGCGTTCGCAAGCGGCGAAGGCCTCGGCGCGGTGCGGCGCGGCGGACGCGGCGACGAGCGCCGTGTCGCCGATGGCGAGAGCGCCGACCCGGTGCGCGGCCGCGATCCGGAGTCCGGTCTCGGCGGCGACCGTCGCGCACGCCTCCTCGAGGAAACGGGCGGCTTCCGGATGCGCCTGGTAGTCGAGTGCAGACACGCTTTCGCCGTGGTCGTGGTCGCGAACGATTCCGCGGAAGGTCACCAGCGCGCCGTTCTGAGGAGTGAGGACGAAGTCCTCGAGCGGGCCAGCCTCGATAGTCGACTCGGCGATGTAGGAGTAGGTGGCGGGCACGGTGCTCGTGGCGGGCGCTTCGACAGGCTCAGCGACCGAGACGGGCTCAGCGACCGAGACAGGCTCAGCGACCGAGGCGGCGTCGACCTCAGGCATGCGGCCCTCCGCCGGAGACCTGTGCGACGAGGTGCGGCAGCAGGTCGTCGAGCACTGCGAGCCCGTCGTTCACGCCGCCGGGCGAGCCGGGAAGGTTGATGATGACCGTGTCGCGCGCGGTGCCGGCCACGGCGCGGCTGAGCGCGGCCATGGGGGTCGCAGCGAGTCCGTGCGACCGGATCGCCTCGGCGACGCCGGGCAGTTCGCGGTCGAGCACCGCGAGCGTCGCCTCGGGAGTGCGGTCGGTGGGGCTCACGCCGGTGCCTCCCGTGGTGAGGATCACGGCGGGCGCCGTCTTGAGCACCCGCGCCATCTCGCGAGCGATCTCGGCGTCGGAGACCACGGTGAGTTCTGCGGTGTATCCGGCGGCGGTCAGCCACTCGGCGATCACGGGCCCCGTGGTGTCTTCGCGGGTCCCGGCGGCGCCGGCGGTCGAGGCGACGATTACCGCAGCCGTGTTCGCACGCGGCTTCGAGCGACGAGGGCGCTTCGTCGGCGTCGGACGCCCTTCGACGGGTTCGGCGCCCGACGGCCGCGTCCAGTGACCGTGTTTGCCGCCCGTCTTGTCACGCAACTGGATGTCGGTCATCGTGGCCGCAGCATCCACCGCCTTGATCATGTCGTGCAGGGTGAGTGCGGCGATCGTGACGGCCGTGAGGGCCTCCATCTCGACGCCGGTCTGGCCGGTGGTCTTCGCCGTGGCGGAGATGAGGATGGAGTCGGAGGTGAAATCGAAGTCGACCTTGACCGACGACAGCGGGATCTGGTGGCAGAGCGGGATGAGCTCGCTCGTCTTCTTCGCTCCCGAGATTCCGGCGATCCGCGCGGTCGCGAGAACGTCGGCCTTCGGCAGGTCGTCGGCGCGAACGAGCGCGATCACGTCGGGGCGGGTGACGAGCCGACCGGTCGCGGTTGCCGTGCGCTTGGTGACGATCTTGTCGCCGACGTCGACCATGCGGGCACGCCCGTCGGAATCGAGATGGGTGAGACTGCGCTCGCTCATAGCTGCAGGGTTTCCACGGCGTCGCCCGCTTTCAGATCGGTGGTGGATTCTGGGATGTCGATGAGGACATCGGATGCGGCCAGCCCGGCTACGAGATGCGAGCCCGGCCCGGCTACGACCTCCACTCTGCCACCCTCGACTGTGCGGCCGCGGAGAAACTGACGTTTGCCCGGGATGGATGCCACGTCGGCGACGAGCGTGCGCGACGTGCGGATCGCGGCCGGCAGCCCGGCCACGCGGCGCAGCAGCGGTGCGACGAACACCTCGAACGAGATCTGGGTGCTCACCGGATTGCCGGGGAAGCTGATCACGGGAACGCCCTCGAACGACCCGGTCGCCTGCGGTCCTCCGGGCTGCATCGCGATGTGACCGATGCGCCCGCCGAGCGGGGTGAGCAGGTCGCGCACGACCTCGTGCTGGCCCATCGAGATTCCGCCCGAGGTGAGGATGATGTCTGCGCCGGCCGCGACCGCGACCAGTGAGTCGTGCAGCTGGTCGGCGTCGTCGGTGTCGTTGCGGATCGCGGCGACCACCTCGGCCCCGCAGGCACGCACGGCGGCGTCGAGGGCGACGCCGTTCGCGTCGTAGACCTGTCCGGAATCGGCGGACTGGCCCGGCTCGATCAGCTCGGCGCCCGTCGTGACGATCACGACGCGCACGCGCGAGCGCACCTCCACGTCGGAGATCCCCGCGGCGGCGAGCACGGCGAGGTGACGGGACGCGAGGTGCAGCGACGCGGGAAGCAGTTCGGTTCCGGCTGTGACGTCGCTGCCACGTTCGCGCACGTATTCGCCCGCGGAGCGTGGCCGGTGGATGGTGACCACGTCGTCGACGACGGTGGCGTCTTCGACCGGCACGACGGCATCCGCCCCCTCCGGCACCACGGCCCCGGTCATGATGCGCACCGTCGTGTGAGGGGCGAGCATGGCGGGCGTGCCGCGCTGCGCGGGGATCTCGCCCACGACGGGCAGCGTCGTCTCGCCCGGTTCGAGGTCTGCGGCGCGCACGGCGAAGCCGTCCATCTGCGAATTGCGGAACAGCGGCAGGTCGACGGGGGAGAGCACGGCGGACGCCGTCACGCGACCGAGCGCATCGCCGAGCGTCACGCGCTCGGTGCCGGTGGCCATCGCGCGCGCGAGGATCGACCGCACCCGCGCCGCGTGCGCGTCGACGGAGGTGTGGGCCATCAGTAGCGCGCCACGGCGGGGTCGACCTCGCGCGACCAGGCCTCGATGCCGCCGGTCAGGTGCTTAGCGTGCTCGAAGCCGTGCTGCTGCAGGATGCGCAGCCCCGACTCGGAGCGCACGCCGTGGTGGCAGTAGACGACGAAATCCTCGGCGGGGTCGAGCTTGTCGATCACGCTCTCGAGCGAGCCGAGCGGCACGAGAAGAGCGCCGGGGAGGCTCGCGATCTCGGCCTCCCAGGGCTCGCGCACGTCGAGCAGAACCACGTCGTCGCCGGCGGCGAGCGAGGCGGCCAGCTCGGTGGCCGTGACGGAGGTGGGGGTGGGGGTGCCTGAGTCCGGAGTAACTGCGTCGGTCATGGTTGTCTCGCTTCCGACCACGCCGCAGAAGGCGTCGTAGTCAATCAGTTCGGTGATGGGGGCTGCAGACGGGTCGCGGTCGTAGCCGAGCTCCCGGAATCCGCCGGTGAGGGCGTCGAAGGTGGTGACCCGGCCGAGAAGGGGCTGGCCGACCCCGGTGAGCACCTTGAGCGCCTCGCCGGCCATGATCGAGCCGATGACGGCGACGACCGTCGGGAAGACGCCGCCCTGCTCGCACGACAGCACCGAGCCCGGCGGCGGCGGGCTGGGAAAGAGGTCGCGGTACTGGGGTCCGCGGGCGGCCCAGGCGAGGCCGACCTGCCCCGCGTACTGGGAGACGGCGCCCCAGACGAGGGGGATGCCGGTGATCGCCGCGGCGTCGTTGGCGAGGTAGCGGGTGGGGAAGTTGTCGCTGCCGTCGAGCACGAGGTCGTAGCCGGCGAACAGCTCGAGCGCGGTCGCCGAGGTCAGCCGCTCCGCGATTGCGGTGACGGTGGTCGCGGGGTTGATGGTGGCGACGGATGCCGCGGCGGAATCCACCTTGGCCGTGCCCACGTCGGCCTGTCCGTGCACGTACTGGCGGTGCAGGTTGCTGAGCTCGACGGAGTCGTCGTCGACGATCCCGATGGTTCCGACACCGGCCGCGGCGAGGGCGGGGATGACCGAGCTGCCGAGCCCGCCGGCACCGATCACGAGCACGCGGGCCCCGGCGAGCGACCTCTGCGCCGGGAGGCCGAAGCCGGGCAGCGACAGCTGGCGGGAGTATCTGCCCGTGTCTGTCGTGGCGGTGCCTGTCGAACCGGAGCCTGTCGTGCCGGAGCCTGCCGGGGTGAGCTGCATGCTCTCGATTGTGTCAGGTGCTCGGCGTTCGCGCCGACCCGCGCTCGCCCGTCGATCACGCACCCGCCAACGTGCGCAGATACGGGTATTCTGGGAACAATTACACGAATTCACGGAGATCGGCGGGAAATTGGCGACGAGCAGCTTCCGTGTGAGCGAGACGGCGGCCCTGCTGGGGGTCAGCGACGACACGGTTCGTCGATGGGCGGATGCCGGCCGGCTCACGCTCCGGCGCGCAGACAGCGGGCCGGCGGTCATCGACGGGGTCGAGATCGCCGCCCTCGCGCAGGAGCTCGCGGCGGAGTCCGCACTCGCGACCGCCTTCCCGACGAGCAAGGCCTCTGCGCGCAACCGCCTCACCGGCATCGTGACGAAGGTGACGCGAGACGGAGTGATGGCGCAGGTCGAGCTGCAGGCCGGACCGTTCCGCATCGTGTCGCTCATGAGCCGTGAGGCGGCGGACGAACTCGGCCTCGAGCCGGGCACCCTCGCGGTAGCGAGCGCCAAGGCGACCACCGTCGTCGTCGAGCTTCCGGGGGAGTAGTGCGGGTGTCGAAGGCTCTCGCGGTGCTCGCGGCCGCCACCGCGCTGGCCCTCTGCGGCTGTTCGGCCGGACCCGCGTCCGGGCCGGACTCGGCCGCGCCATCCGCCCCCGGTCCCGGCTCGGGCGCCGCCTCGGGCCCCGTCTCCGGCACCGTCGCCGTCTTCGCGGCCGCCTCTCTCGGCGACGTCTTCGCGGCGATCGAGGACGAGTTCACGGCGGCGAACCCCGACGTGACGGTCGTCGTCAACTACGGGGGCAGCTCGGGCCTCGCCGAGCAGATCGTGCAGGGGGCGCCCGCCGACGTCTTCGCCGCGGCGAGCGCGGCGACCATGACCACGGTGGCCGACGCCGGGCTCGCCGCCGAGCCGGCCGTGTTCGCCAGCAACACGCTCGAGCTCGTGGTGCCCGCCGGCAACCCGGGCGGGGTCGACGGGCTCGCCGACCTGGAACGGCCCGAGCTCGCCGTGGCGCTGTGCGCGGTGGAGGTCCCGTGCGGCGCGGCCTCGGCGGAGGCGCTCGCCGCCGCGGGACTCGGCGCGAGCGTCGACACCTACGAGCAAGACGTCAAGGCGGTGCTGACCAAGGTCGAGCTGGGCGAGGTCGACGCCGGTCTGGTCTACCGCACCGACGTGCTCGCGGCGGGCGACGCCGTCGAGGGCATCCGCCTCGCCGGGGCGGAGGCAGCGGCGACCGACTATCCAATCGCGGCGATCACGGTCTCGCCGAACCCGCGCGCGGCGGCAGCCTTCGTGGCGTTCGTGGTGTCCGCCAGGGGCCAGGCGCTGCTGGACGAGGCCGGTTTTGGCGCCGCGTAGGCCGCGCCGGGCGGGCTTTCTCGCCCCGGCGCTCTGGATCCCGGCCGGCATCGCCCTCGCGCTGCTCGCCCTGCCTCTCGTCGCGCTCGTCGTGCGGGCGCCGTGGGCGGACCTGCCGCAGCTCCTCGCCCGCGGCGAGGTGCTGCAGGCGCTCGCCCTGTCGCTCGGCACGGCCGCGATCGCCACCGCCGTCTCGCTCGCGCTCGGCGTGCCGCTGGCCCTCGTGCTCGCCCGCTCCGCGGAGTGGAGCGCCGTGCCTCGGCGGCTGCTGCGCGCCCTCGTGACGGTGCCGCTCGTGCTGCCGCCCGTCGTGGGCGGCGTCGCGCTGCTGCTGCTGCTCGGACGCCGGGGTCTCGTCGGCGAGCGGCTCGACGCCTGGTTCGGGATCACGATCCCGTTCACCACCACAGCCGTGGTCATCGCGCAGGTCTTCGTCGCGATGCCCTTCCTGGTGCTCGCGGTAGAGGGCGCGGTGCGGGCATCCGACCGCCGTTTCGAGATCGCGGCGGCCACCCTCGGCGCGTCACGCTGGACGGTCTTCCGCCGCATCACCCTCCCGCTCGTCGCGCCGGGCGTGAGCGCGGGGGCGCTGCTCTGCTTCACCCGCGCCCTCGGCGAGTTCGGCGCCACGATCACCTTCGCGGGCAGCTTCCCCGGCGTCACGCAGACCCTGCCGATCGCCACCTACCTCGAGCTGCAACGGGACCCGGATGCCGCGATCGCGCTGTCGCTCGTTCTGATGATCGTCTCCGTGGCCGTGCTGGTGAGCCTGCGCGACCGGTGGGTTCCGGGGCTGACGTCGTGACGGGGCCGGGCGACGCGACGGGCCTGAGCGCCGCGACGGGGCCGGGCGGCTCGACAGGGCTTACCGCCGCCTTCACCGCGCGCCGGGGCGCGTTCACGCTCGACCTCGCGCTCGACGTGCGGCCGGGCCGCACGCTGGCACTGCTCGGACCGAACGGGTCGGGCAAGTCGACGACCATCGGATGCCTCGCCGGCACCATAGCCATCGACGCGGGAGCCATCTCGGTGGCCGGTCGTGTGCTCGACGACGACGCGACCCACGTCGAGGTCGCCGACCGGCGCATCGGCGTGGTGTTCCAGGACTACCTGCTGTTTCCACACCTGACGGTGCGCGACAACGTGGCTTTCGGGCCGCGGGCCATGGGTCTCGGGCGGGCCGGCTCGCGCGACGTCGCCGACGACCTGCTGCGACGGTTCGGTGTGCACGACCTGGCCGACCGGCGGCCAGCGCAACTCTCCGGCGGGCAGGCGCAGCGTGTGGCCCTCGCGCGGGCGCTCGCCGTGTCGCCCGACGTGCTGCTGCTCGACGAGCCGCTCTCGGCGCTCGACGTCGAGGTGCGCGACGATGTGCGCGAGGAGCTCGCGTCGCACCTCGAGGCGTTCGACGGAATCACGATCGTGGTGACGCACAGCCTCGAAGACGTCGTCGCCCTGGCTCGCGACGTCGTGGTGCTCGAACGCGGGGCGGTGACGCAGAGCGCTCCCGTGCGCGAGCTCGTGCGAAGCCCGGCGACGCCGTATGTGGAGCGCCTGGTCGCGAGCTGGTCGGACGACTGAGCGGGTCCCGCGACGGGAGGGCGGGTCTCGACAGGCTCGACCACCGGGTGCGACTACGGGGTGTGCGGACGACCGATGTGGCCGAGCACCGCCACGACGAGCGTGATCACGGCGGCGACCGCCATGCCGAGCCCGATGTGCACGTTGAGCAGCAGGGCGCCGACGAGCGCGCCGAGACCGATGAGCACCACGGCGCCGAGACGCCGCTTCCACTGCTGTCCGGACGCGCCGCCGAACTTCGAGTCGAAGGCGAGCCCGACGATCGTCGACGTGACGACGACGGTGGTGACGTCTTTCACGCCGATGTGACGTGCGGCTCCCGCCTGCAGGCCCATCGCGAGGCCGAGCGCGCCGGTCACGGCGAGCTTGATCGGCTCGGCGGGGTCGTCGAGCACCAGCATCGGAACCGCGGCGAGCAGTATCACGACCCCGACCAGTGCGAAGAGCACGGTGCTGCGGCCCGACCAGCCGGCCGCGACGGGGCGCAGCGTGCGGCCCGCGACGAGTGCACCGAGCATAAACAGCAGGAGCGCGATGACCGGTCCGACGATGGGCAGGTCGTCGGCACCCGCGAGGGCCATGCCGAGGATGACGACGTTGCCGGTCATGTTGCCGGTGAAGACGCGGTCGAGGCCGAGGTAGCCGACCGCGTCGATCACTCCGGTCGAGAACGTGAGGGCGAGCATCAGCCCGAGGTGCAGTCCGGCCGGGTTCGCCTGCAGTCGCTTCTTCATACATCTCCCTGAATCGTGCGCACTCAGAGAGTCGCTAGGGTTTTGAGAATACTGGAGCCAGATATCCAACAGATGACAGATATCCGACAGACGACAGGGGCCACATGCCACGCACCGCTGCACTGCAACCGGGCGAGGGGGCCATCCGCGCGGGCACCTACCTCCCGGCCGATCCCGCCTCCGTCTTCTGGGGCCGTCTGCCCTGCTCGACCGACACCCCGGTGCTGACGATCGCTCCGGGCACCGAGGTCACCATCGACACGCTGAGCCACGAAGGCCTGCTCGAAGACCAAGGGAGCGATCCCGTCGCGTTCTTCGGCGGCTTCGGCGTGGCATCCGACGCCGTTCTCGACGACGCGATCCTCCTGACCGCCACGCGTTCCCGCAACCCCGCCACCGACGGCCCGCACGTCGTCACCGGGCCGATCTTCGTCGAGGGCGCCCAGCCGGGCGACCTGCTCAAGGTCACTGTGCTCGAAGCGGTGCCTCGTGTGCCGTACGGCGTGATCTCGAACCGGCACGGCCGCGGCGCGCTGCCCGGCGAGTATCCCGAGGGCCTGCACAGCGTCAGCGTCTTCGCCGCCGTCGACGGCGAGCACGGATCGCCGCAGCACGGCACCATGCCCCGGGTGCTCGGCGGCGAGCACACGGTGCGATTCCCGCTCGCGCCGTTCCTCGGCATCATGGGCGTCGCCGTGGCGGGCGACGAACGCCCGCACTCCGTGCCGCCGGGTGCGCACGGCGGCAACATCGACATCAACCTGCTCACCGTCGGCTCGACGCTCTACCTGCCGGTGCAGGTCGCCGGCGCGCTCGCCTACGTGGGCGATCCGCACTTCGCGCAGGGCGACGGCGAGGTGGCCCTCACCGCCATGGAGGCGTCGCTGCGGGTGACCCTCCGCTTCGAGGTCGTCGCCGAGGCCGACGCCGTGGAGGCGTTCGGCGCCATCGTCGGACCACTCGCCGAGACGCACGAGTACTTGGTCCCCACCGGAATGAGCCCCGACCTCGACGAGGCGGTGCAGAACTGCGTGCGGGCGGCGATCGGACTGCTGCAGGCGCGGTTCGACATGGATGCGGCCCACGCCTACGCGTACCTGAGCGCCGCGACCGACTTCGACATCTCGCAGGTCGTCGACCTCGTGAAGGGCGTGCACGCCCGCATCCGAGTGGCGGACTTCGAATGAGCGACGACCTGCTCGACGCCTTCTGGCGCTACGAGAGCGCGCTGATGGCCAACGACCTCGAGACCCTCGACCTGTTGTTCGCCCCGGGCCCCGACACGCTGCGTGGCGACGCCGCGGGCATCCTGCGTGGGCACGACGCGATCAGCGCGTTCCGCAAGGGGCGCGGGGGAGCCCCGAAGCGGGAGATCGTGTCGGTCGACGTGCGGGAGATCGACGCGGATGCCGCCATGGTGGTCGCGGTCACAGCACCCATCACCGGCGGACGCGGTCAGCAGACCCAACTATGGCGTCGCATCGACGGCGAATGGGTCGTGTCGGTCGCCCACGTGAGCCTGCCCGCTCCGGCGGTCAACCCCACGGTGTGGCGTATCGTCGGCACCCCGCTCGTCGCCGGCGCGGACACCCCGGAGCTCGCGAGCCAGACCGTCGCCGTGAAAGACCTCTTCGACGTCGCCGGGTTCGCGGTCGGCGGCGGCGTGCCCGCCTACCTCGCCGAGTCGACGCCCGCGGTGCGGAACGCCGTGGCCGTGCAGAACCTGCTCGACACCGGCGCCAGCGTCGCCGGCATCGCCCGCACCGACGAGTTCGCCTACAGCGTCGCGGGCAAGAACCCCCACTACGGCACCCCGCCGAACGGCGCCGTGCCCGGTGCAATCCCGGGCGGCTCGTCGAGCGGTCCGGCCTCGGCGGTCGCCCTCGGGCAGGCGTCGATCGGACTCGGCACCGACACCGGCGGCTCGCTGCGGGTGCCCGCCTCGTACCAGGGGCTGTGGGGGCTCCGCACGACCCATGGCGCGGTCAGCTCCGAGGGGCTGCTGCCCCTCTCGCCGAGCTTCGACACGGTCGGCTGGCTCACCCGCGAGGCGTGGACGATGCGCGCCGCGGCCACCGCATCGCTCGACCTGGCGAAGCAGGTCCTGCCGCCGACGCGACGGTACGCGGTCGCGCCGGGATTGAACGCGCAGGCCTCACCGGGGGTGCGCGCCGCGTTCGAGGCGGCGATCGGCACGCTCGAGGGCGCAGAGCTGCTGCCCGACCTCGCCGAGGTCGAGCTCGGCGACGCGGACGAGCTGTTCGAGATCTTCCGCTCTGTTCAGGCCGCCGAGGCCTGGGCGACACACGGCGACTGGATCGAGGCGCACCCGGGCGCCCTCGGCGACGACATCGCGGCCCGCTTCGCCGTGGCATCGAAGATCACCGAGCACGAGGAGGCCGAGGCGCGCGTGGCGCTCGCCGCGGCGCGCATCGCGATCGAGCGTGCACTCGACGGGCGCATCCTGCTGCTGCCGTCTGCGTCGTCGATCGCTCCGTCGACGACGGCGGATGCCGCGACCATCGAGCAGACGCGGGGGAGCACCCTGCGGCTCACCTGCGTCGCCGGCATCACCGGACGCCCCGCGCTCTCGGTGCCCGCGCTCACTGTCGACGGCGCACCCGTGGGGTTGTGCGTCGTCGGCCCGCGGTTCGGCGACATCGGGGTGATCACGACGGGCGCGAAGTTGCACGGGGCGCTCGCTGGTTGAGAATTTACTCCCGTGAAACACCTGTTCCAGTAGCCTGAGACTCTGGAACGACTGATTCACCGGGAGCGCGTATGACCTTCGAACCGATCAACCCGCCGCAGCGACTTCTCATGGGCCCCGGTCCGATCAACGCCGACCCCCGCGTGCTGCGGGCCATGAGCGCACAGCTCGTCGGGCAGTACGACCCGGCGATGACCGCCTACATGAACGAGACGATGGAGCTGTATCGCGAGGTGTTCCGCACCCGCAACCGCGCCACGCTGCTCGTCGACGGCACCAGCCGCGCCGGCATCGAGTCCGCCCTCGTCTCTCTCATCGAGCCCGGCGACCGCGTGCTGGTGCCGGTCTTCGGCCGGTTCGGGCACCTCCTGCGCGAGATCGCCGAGCGCTGCGGCGCCGAGGTGCACGTGATCGAGACCGAGTGGGGCACCGTCTTCACCCCCGAGCAGATCGCCGCCGCGATCACTGAGGTGCGGCCCAAGATCCTCGCCATCGTGCACGGCGACACGTCGACGACCCTCGCGCAGCCGCTCGAGGAGATCGGCGCTCTGTGCGCCGCGAACGACGTGATCTTCTACACGGACGCCACGGCCTCCCTCGGCGGCAACCGGTTCGAGGCCGACGCGTGGGGCGTCGACGTGGCGACCGCCGGTCTGCAGAAGTGCCTGGGCGGCCCCTCCGGCAGCGCCCCGATCACCCTGTCGGCCAAGGCCGTCGAACTGGTCGAGAAGCGCAAGAGCATCGAGGCCGGCATCCGGGTCGAGGGAGACGCGGTGTCGGCGAGCCCGATCCGCAGCAACTACTTCGACCTCAGCCAGATCCTCGACTACTGGGGACCGAAGCGGCTCAACCACCACACCGAGGCGACCACCGCGCTCTACGGGGCGCGCGAGTGCGCACGGCTGCTCGTGAACGAGGGGATCCCCGAGGCGATCGAGCGGCACCGCCTGCACGGTTCTGCGATGGCCACCGGGCTCTCCGCCATGGGGCTGACCCTGTTCGGCGACCAGAAGCACAAGATGAACAACGTCGTCGGTGTGGAGATCCCCGACGGCATTGACGGCGACGGCGCGCGCGCGGCCATGCTGGGCGACTACGGCATCGAGATCGGCACCTCGTTCGGGCCGCTGCACGGCAGGGTGTGGCGCATCGGCACGATGGGCTACAACGCGCGCCGCGACACGGTGCTACTCACCCTCGCCGCGCTCGAACAGGTGCTGCGCCGCGGCGGCGTCTCGGTCACCGCGGGCAGCGGTGCCGGGGCAGCCCTCGACATGTACGCGTCGGAGTAGAGGAGGCACCATGAGCGAGACCGCCGCGCAACTGCTGCTCGACCGCTGCGACGAGCTCGCCGCGATCTCGAGCAACCCCGAGTTCCTCGAGCGCGTGCACCTCTCGCCCGAGCACCGGGCCGCGAACGACCTCGTCGCCGGCTGGATGCGCGAGGCCGGCCTCTCCACCTGGCAGGACGCGGCCGGCAACCAGTGCGGCCGCCTCGAGGGGCGGGAGCCGGGACTCCCCGCGCTGCTGCTCGGCAGCCACATCGACACGGTGCCCGATGCCGGGCGCTATGACGGCATGCTCGGGGTGTTGCTCGCGATCGCGGTCGTCGGCCGCATCCGCGATTCCCGTCTCGACCTGCCCTTCGCGATCGAGGTCGTCGCGTTCAGCGACGAGGAGGGCACCCGCTTCGGCGCCGCCCTGCTCGGCAGCCGTGCGCTCGCCGGAACCTGGGACGACGAGTGGTGGAACCTCACCGACACGAACGGCATCACCCTCTTCGAGGCCTTTCAGGACTTCGGCCTCGACCCCGCGCGGCTGCCGAGCGCGTTCCGCCGCCCGGAGAACCTCGTCGGCTACCTCGAAGCGCACATCGAGCAGGGACCCTTTCTCGAGGATGCCGACCGCCGTCTCGCCGTGGTGACATCCATCGCCGGTGCGCGGCGCTTCGCGCTCAGCATGGTCGGCAAGGCCGGGCACGCGGGTGGCACTCCGTTTGACCGGCGACGTGATGCGCTCGTCGGTGCGAGCGAGCTCGTGATCGAGGTCGAGCGCATCTCGAAGGATCGCGGCGTCATCGGCACCGTCGGCCGGCTGCAGGCCTTCCCGGGCGGGGTGAACGTGATCCCGGGGCGCGTCGAGTTCAGCCTCGACCTGCGCGCCGAGTTCGACGACGACCGCGACGACTGCCTCCGCCTGCTCTTCGACGCCGCACACGAGATCGCGGAACGCCGCGGTCTGGCCTTCCACTCGACCGAGATCTACCGCGCCGACGCCGTGCGTTGCGACCTCGGCTTGCGCGACGCGGTGACCGCCGGCATCCGGGCCACGGGCGATGAGAATCCGATGGCGTTCTGGAGCCGTGCCGGGCACGACGGGGTCGCGGTCGTGGCGGTCACGCCCATCGCCATGCTCTTCCTGCGCTGTCGGGGCGGGGTCAGCCATCACCCCGACGAGGCCGTGAAGAAGGCGGATGTCGCGGCCGCCCTCGATGCGTACGAGGCGACGGTGCGCGACCTGGTCGCGTCGCGGTCGCTGAGTCCGTCGAAGTGACCGGCCCTTCGACAGGCTCAGGGACCGGCCCGTCGACAGGCTCAGGGGCCACGGCCGCTGAGCCTGTCGAAGCGATCGCCGCCCGCATCGAGAACGCCTACCGCGAGCTCTCGCCGCAGGAGCAGCGCGCCGCCGACTTCATGCGCGACCACCTCGCCGACCTCGCCGTCTACAACGCGACCGAGGTCGCCCGCCTCAGTGGGGTCTCGAAGGCGACCGTCAGCCGGCTCTACCGCAGGCTCGGTTTCGAGAACGCCGACGCCCTGCGCGACCACGTGCGCGCCCTGCGCGCGAGCGGCACCCCGGTCGCGAGCGTGACCCCCGCGAACTTCGCCGAGCATCTCGACCGTGAGCTCGCGAACCTGCGCGCGGCCCTCTCGGGCCTCGACCTCGCGCCCGCCGCACAGCTCATCGCGGGCGCGCGACGGGTGACCGTGGTCGGCTTCCGCAACAGCTACCCGATCGCGCTGCACCTGCGCCAGCAGCTAGCGCAGGCGCGCGACGGTGTCGTGCTCGCTCCGCTTCCCGGCCAGTCCATCGGCGAGGAGCTGGCCGTGCTCACCCCCGACGACGTGGTGGTGCTGGTGGGCTTCCGGCGTCGCCCCGAGGGCTTCGCACGGGTGCTGGCGCTGGTCGAGGCATCCGCCGCTCGCAGCATCCTTCTCACGGATTCGACGCGGCTTCGCGGCGACATCGTCATCGCCTGCCCGGTCGACAGCGTGACCGCCTTCGACAGTTACGCGGCCGCGGCGAGCGTGATCAGCCTGCTGGCCGGTGCCGTGCTCGGCGTGGATCTCGCCGCGGGCAGGTCGCGCATCGCGGCCATCGGCGACGCGTACCGCGGGCTTCACGAACTGGAGTAGCCCGCGAGCGGCGGGGCGATTTGCGAGTTCCGCACCTTCCGCGCCCGTGGAAGGACGCGGAACTCGCAAGTCACCACGGGGCGGCCGTCCGTGTTGTCGCGATGTCGGCGATCTGCGAGGGTGAAGCCATGACCGATGACGCCCAGAAGACCGTGCTGCTGCGCTACCTGCAGGAGGGCCGCGACGCCCTGCTCTGGAAACTCGACGGGCTGTCGGAGTACGACGTGCGCCGCCCGCTCGTGCCGACGGGCACCAACCTGCTCGGCCTGGTGAAGCACGTGGCCAGCACGGAGGCCGGGTACCTCGGCGACGTGTTCGGGCGGCCCTTTCCCGAGCCGTTGCCCTGGCTCGACGACGACGCCGAGCCCAACGCCGACATGTGGGCGACCGCCGACGAGTCGCGGCAGGACATCGTCGAGCTGTACCGGCGTGTGTGGGCGAGCTCGGACGCGACGGTCGCGGCCCTCGGCCTCGACGCCCCGGGAGTCGTGCCGTGGTGGCGCGCGGAGACGCGCGACGTGACCCTGCAGCAGATCCTCGTGCACATGATCGCCGAGACGCACCGTCACGCCGGGCACGCCGACATCGTGCGCGAGCTCGTCGACGGCGCCGCGGGCCTGCGGGCCGACAACAGCAACCTGCCCGAGGCCGAGCAGGAGTGGTGGGACGGCTACCGCGACCGGCTCGAGACCGTCGCGCGCGAGGCGCGTTAGGTGTCGAGCATGCGTCGAGCATTCGTGACGACGGTGGTGGTGCGGTTTGCCCTTCTCGTTCCGCCGGTGGCGATCATCGTGGTGCTGTTCGTGTTCCGTCCGGCGGACGAGCGGCTGCTCTACGGCGGCGGTCTCCTGTCGTTGCTCGTCTTCGCGGTCGCGGTACTCGCCGCCCTCCGGCTCTGGCATGCCCGCACCCTGGAGTCGGTCAGGCGCAGCACGCGTCAGGGAGCCGTCGTCTTCCTGACGCAGAGCCTTCCCACGAGCCTCGACACCTCGACCCGTACATCGAGGCGGGGGCTCCGCTCCCTCGCGGCCGCATTTTCACGGTTGTCGCGGATGAAGCGGGGATCAGCCATTGGACCGGCGGAAGAAGGCCCGCCCGGTTCGTTCTGATCCCGTGGTCCGCGGTCGTCCGAGTCACCGAGCGGCGCGGCGACCTGCTCGTCACGCTCACCGACGACAGCCCGCTCTACCTGGTGCCCGGCGGACTGTTCCCCTTCACCGCGCGGCGTGTGCGCGAGCTCGTCGACGCGATGGACGGGCAGGCGTCGAGGCACGCGCTCTGACGGCGGCGGCGTGCAGTGGTCTGCACGCCGCGTACGCCTAGCCGAGGATCTCGGACATCTGCTTGTAGAAGACCGCCGGGTCGCTGGCCAGCGATGCCTTCACCATGGCGCTCCAGTCGTCGACGACGACCTCGATCGCACCCGAGGCCAAGCCGTCGAGAGTTGCGCGCGCCACGTCCCGGGGGTCGATCTTCGGCCCGTCGTACTTCGCCATGATGTCGGTGTCGGCGGCTCCGAGGTGGACCCCTTGCACGAGCGTGCCTTGGGGCGCGAGCTCGAGGCGCACGCCGTTGGTCATGTTCCACTCGGCGGCCTTCGCCGCGGCGTACGCCCCTGCGCCGGGGGCGGCGAACCAGGACAGCGCGGACAGCACGTTGACGATCGCGCCGCCGCCGTTCGCCTTGAGCACCGGTGCGAACGCGCGGATGGTGCCGAGCGTGCCCCAGAAATGGGTGTCCATCTCGCGGCGTGCGTCGGCGAGGTCGCCCGTGACGAGGAGGGCGCCGGTGGAGATTCCGGCATTGTTGACGAGCAACGTCACGTCGCTCGCGGTCGCGGCGGCGGCCAGGACGGACTCGTCGTCCAGCAGGTCGAGATGCAGCGGTACCACGCGGCTGTCATCGAAGGTCAGCAGCTCGGGGCGGCGAGCGGTGGCGTACACCTTGGCGGCTCCGCGGTCGAGCAGTTCGAGAACGTACTTCTCGCCGATGCCGCGGTTGGCTCCGGTGACGAGGGCGATCTGGTTGGCGATGTTCATGGGGCGGTACTTTCTCTCGGCGTGAATCGGGCCGGTGGCGACCCGACGTCGGCTACGCTAATCCCTGACATTGACGTCAAGGGCAAGGAATCGCGCGAAAATAGTCGGGAGGCGGCGCACAATGAGAATCGGCGACATCGCACAGCGAGCGGGAGTGAGCACCAGGTCTCTCCGTTACTACGAGGAGCAGGGTCTGCTCTCCTCCGAACGCACCTCCACCGGTCAGCGCACCTACGCCGAGTCGGCTGTCGAACGCGTGCGGCTCATCCAGCAGTTCTTCACCGCGGGACTTCCCAGTCGCACGATCCACAGAGTGCTCCCGTGCGTCGACTCGGGAGAGGCGTCCGCCGAGGCGCTCGCATTGCTGGAGGCCGAGCGTGCCCGCATCACCGCCGCCATGGACGACCTGGCCGCGGCGCGCGATGCCCTCGACCGCATCATCCACATCGCCCACAACCCGACCGCGGAGCACTGCCCGGCACTGCGCGAGCCGGCCTGGGCGCCGTTCGAGGGCGCGGAATCCTCGGCCGGCGCGCAGACCGGTGCGCAGACCGGTGCGCAGACCGGAGTGTTGACCGGCGCGCAGACCTGATACTCGGGACCCGCGACTACCGGTCGATGTCGTGACCGTCGTAGAGGTCGCCGCACTCCACGTCGAGTACACCGTGGGCGTCGAGGTACGAGCGTGCACCGTGGTCGCCCGACACCGAGGCGGCGATCGGCGCCCAGTGCTCCGCGGCGATCAGCACGGGATGCCCCGGCCGCCCGTCGAACACCGCGCGGGCGAGCGGCGCTCCCGTAGCGATCACGCGCCGCGCGACGGCGACCGGCAGCTCGGGCATGTCCACCACGGTGACCAGCGCCGCGTCGTCCGGCGCCGCGTCCAGTCCGGCCGCCTCGAGCCCCACGCGCAGTGACGAGGCCATGCCGCTCGCCCAGTCGGCGTTCACGACCGACGTTATCGAGGCATCCGTCGGCATGATGACCGACGAGGCGGATGCGCCCAGCACGACCACGACGCGGTCGCACCCCGCGTCGAGCAGCAGCTCGCTCGCGACGGTGACCCACGATGCGCCGTCCGGCGTGGAGAGCAGCGCCTTCGGTCTGCCCATGCGGGTGCCGGCACCCGCCGCCAATACGACCCCCGTGATGCTCATGAGTAATGTTAGGCAGACAATGATGAACGTCAGCAAAGACGCCCTCCGCGAGGGCCTCGCCGCCAGCCTGTCCGTGAACCGCTGGATCGACGAGGTGGCCGCGCGCTATCCGTACGAGTCGGTGGCGCAGCTGCTCGCCGTGGCCGAGGACGCCGCGACGCCGCTCAGCCCCTACGAGATCGACGAGGCTATCGCGCATCATCCGCGCATCGGCGAGAAGCCGGTCGGCGACGGCACGTCGCAGACCCTCAGCCGCAGCGAGCAGGCGGGACTCGGCGACGCCGACGCAGACATCGCGGCGCAGATCGCGGCAGGCAACGAGGCCTACGAGGAACGGTTCGGACGCGTGTTCATCATCCGCGCCGCCGGGCGCACGCGTGCCGAGATCCTCGACGAGCTGACCCGTCGCCTCGAGCTGCCGAACGCCACCGAGCTCGCGATCGTCGGCGAGCAGCTGCGCGAGATCGCCCTGCTGCGGCTCGAGAAGCTGTTCGGAGAAGAACTGTGAGCCACGTCACCACTCACGTGCTCGACGCCGCGCTCGGCCGCCCCGCAGTCGCCGTCGCCGTCGCCCTGTACGACACCGACGGCGCGCTCGTCGCCGACGGCGCGACCGACGACGACGGGCGCGTGTCCGACTTCGGACCCGACGCCCTGCCGGCCGGCGAGTACCGCATCGTGTTCGAGACGGGCGTGTACTTCGCCGCGTCGGGCGTCGACGGCTTCTACCCGCGGGTCACCATCGATTTCGAGCTGACGGATGCCACGGCGCACTACCACGTGCCCCTGCTTCTCAGCCCGTTCGCCTACTCCACCTACCGCGGAAGCTGAGCCTCAGTGACACAGACCACCACCGGCCGCACGCGGTCGCAACGCCTCGACGCGCTCCCGTGGACGCGCAAGCACTCCCGCCTGCTCGGCGGCAGCGGAATCGGCTGGGCGCTCGACGCGATGGACGTCGGGCTCATCTCCTTCGTCATCGCCCAGCTCGTCGTCGTCTGGAAGGTCGAACCCTCCGAGCTGTCCTGGGTCGCCTCGGCCGGATTCCTCGGCATGGCGATCGGCGCGAGCCTCGGCGGGCTGCTCGCCGACCGCCTCGGCCGCCGCCAGGTGTTCGCGCTCACACTCCTCGTCTACGGCGTCTTCACCGGGTTGTCGGCCCTGTCGTGGTCGATCGGCGCGCTCATCGCGCTGCGCTTCCTCGTGGGGCTCGGTCTCGGCGCGGAGCTTCCCGTCGCGTCGACGCTCGTGAGCGAGTTCGCGCCGGCGCGCATCCGCGGGCGCATCATCGTGATCCTCGAGTCGTTCTGGGCCGTCGGCTGGACCGCGGCCGCCCTCATCGGCTATTTCATCGTTCCGACGAGCGACGACGGCTGGCGGTGGGCGCTCGCGCTCGGCGCCGTGCCCGCCGTGTGGGCGATCTTCGTGCGCTTGAGGCTGCCGGAGTCGGTGCGCTTCCTCGAGGCGAAAGGCCGACACGGCGAGGCCGAGACGATAGTGGCCGAGTTCGAGGATGCCGCGGGCGTGAGCTCCCCGCCCGTGGCTGTCGAGCCGCCCCCGCCGGCCGTCACCGCAGAACGCCCCGTCGCCACGCTGTTCGGCGCCCGTCTGCGTCGTCGCACCATCTCGCTGTGGATCGTGTGGTTCTGCGTCAACTTCGCGTACTACGGCGCGTTCATCTGGCTGCCGACGGTGCTCGTCGCACAGGGCTTCTCGCTCTTGCGGTCGTTCGAATACACGCTGCTCATCACCCTCGCTCAGCTGCCCGGCTACGCGGTGTCGGCGTGGCTCGTCGAGAAGTGGGGCCGCCGGCTCACTCTCGCGGTGTTCCTCGCCGGATCGGCCGTCTCCGCCGGGCTGTTCGGCACGGCGGGCGACGTGACCGCGATCCTCGTCTTCGGCTCGATGATGTCGTTCTTCAACCTCGGAGCGTGGGGCGCGCTCTACGCCGTGACGCCCGAGCTGTACCCGACCCGGGTGCGCGGAACCGGCGCGGGCTGGGCTGCCGGATTCGGGCGCCTCGCCTCGATCATCGCGCCGCTGTGCGTGCCGCTGCTGCTCCTCGCCGGCGGCGTCGCGCTGCCGTTCGGGGTGTTCGCGGCGGTGTTCGCCATCGCCGCGATCACCGCGCTGACCCTGCCCGACCTGCGCGGGAAGGCGCTCGAGGACTGAGCCTGCATAGCACTAGTGCCGAGCGAGTTCCGCGTGGGTTACCGTTGACAAATGGACTCCTCTCGCGCGCCCGGCCTCGCCGCTGGCACCGTCATCGGCGGTCGCTACACGGTCGAGTCGCTGCTCGGCCGCGGCGGGATGGCCTCCGTCTACCGGGCGATCGACGTTCCGCTCGGTCGTAGCGTCGCCGTCAAGGTGTTCACGATCGACACGGAGGGCGCCGCGGGACTCGGGCGCGAGTCATCCGAGATCCAGCTGCTCGCCTCTCTGAACCACCACGCCCTCGTCACGCTCTTCGACGCGAACGTCGACACCGGCGACGGCGTCGACCACTCGTTCCTGGTGATGGAACTCGTCGAGGGGCCCACGCTGAAGGAGCGCATCGAAAGCGGCCCGATCGCCGAGCTCGACGTCGCCCAGATGGTCGTCGACCTCGCCGAGGCACTGCACGTGGTGCACGGCAACGGAGTCGTGCATCGCGACGTGAAGCCGGCGAATATCCTGCTCAACCCCTCGGTGCAGAGCTCGATCGAGTTTCGCGCCAAGCTGAGCGACTTCGGGATCGCCTACCTCATCGACAGCACCCGGCTCACGATGCCGGGCACGATCATCGGCACCGCCGCGTACCTCAGCCCCGAGCAGGCGCGCGGCGTCGCTCCCGGCTCGCCGTCGGACATCTACTCGCTCGGCCTCGTCGCGCTCGAGGCGCTCACCGGCGTGCGCGCCTTCGAGGGCTCGATGATCGAGTCGCTCTCGGCCCGCCTGGTGGGCGACCCGGTGATCCCGGGAACCCTCGGCGCGGAGTGGCGGGCGCTGCTCGGCCGGATGACAGACCGCGACGCCGCAGCCCGACCGACCGCGATCGAGGTCGCCGAGATCGCACGCCGCATCGAGCGCGAGATATACGCGGCGACCGACGGACTCGGCACGCAGGAGACGCAGCCCTTCGGCGCGGCCGACCTGCTCGAGGCCACCCGGCCGCTCGGCGCGACGGAGCAGCTCGGTGCGACCGAGGCCCTCGGTGCGACGGCGGCGCTCGGGGCGACCGAAGCGCTCGGGTCGACCGAAGCGCTCGGGTCGACCGCGGCGCTCGGTTCTACGGCGGCCCTCGGCGCGACTGCGGCGCTCGGCGCGACCGAAGCGCTTGGGTCGACCGCGGCGCTCAAGCCGACCGGACCTCGCGAACCCACGCGCACCCTCGACCAGCCCACGCGTGTGCTGCCGGCGCCATCCGAGGGCGAGACGGTCGTGTTGAACGCGCCCACGTCTGGGACCCCCGCCGCGGCCCCGGAACCCTCGAAGCGCCGCATCGCCCACCCGCGCCGGGTGATCCTCGCGGTGGCCGCCGTCCTCGTCGCGCTGACGGTCGGCGGTTTCGCGTGGAACGCCATGGCAACCGGCGGATCCAGCGAGGTCGCACCCCCGGCGCTTCCGGACAACGGGGGAGCCCTCGGCGTGCACCTCGACGAACTGATGGAGAGCGTGACACCGTGAGCCGACGACTGACAACCGCAATGCTGATCGTGCTGGTCTCCGGTGCAGCGCTCACCGCCTGCGCGCCCCAGCCCGCAGTGAGCGACGAGGCCGCGGAGGGCCTGCAAGCCTCCGTGCTGGTGGTCGCGGAGAGCGCGGCCGCGAACGATCTGGCACGGGCCGTTTCGGAGCTCGACGCACTCCAGGCCCGCCTCGACGGCGCCAAGGAGAGCGGCGACGTCAGCGACGAGCGCTCGGTGAAGATCCAGGCGGCGATCGACCTCGTGCGCGCCGACCTGGCCGAGCGGGTAGCGGCGGCGGAGGCCGCGGCGGCGAAGCTCGCCGAGGAACAGCGGTTGGCCGACGAGCAGGCCGCTGCGGACAAGCTGGCCGAGGAGAAGGCCGCTGCCGAGCAGGCGGAAAAGGACAAGGGCAAGGGCGGGCCCGGCAAGGGCAACGACAAGGACGACGAGGACGAGTAGCCGGTTCGAGCGGCCTGCTCGACCAGCGTGGCTCAGTAGTCGGTGCGGGCGTCCTGCTCCAGCCAGGCGTCGAACGGTTCCGGCGCGTTCTCCGTGCGCACGCTGTCGACCGCCATGCCCCACGTTGCGCGGTCGCGGGCGAAGAGCTCGTAGAACTCCCGGTCGTCGAAGCCTCCGCGCGCCGCGTCGTCGCGGTCTGCGGCGAACACCACGCGGTCGAGCCGCGCCCAGAGCGACGCCGCGAGACACAGCGGGCAGGGTTCGCACGACGTGTACAACGTCATTCCGGCGAGCGAGAACTGCCCGACCGCCTGGCAGGCGGCGCGGATCGCGGTGACCTCGGCGTGTGCCGTCGGGTCGAGGTTCGCGGTGACGCGGTTCTGCCCCTCGGCGATGAGCTCGCCGTCACGCACGACGACGGCGCCGAAGGGACCCCCGCCGTTCGCGACGTTCAGGGTCGCGAGCTCGATGGCCCTGGCGAGCCACTTCGCATCGGTCTCGGCCTGAGCCGCGGCATCCGCCGATTCGATCGTGTCGCTCATGCGAGTCCCGCCGAGATCCGCCAGGCATCGCCGGCGTCGGGGGCGTCGTCACGCAGCACCGTCGCCTCGATGAGCCCGTACGGGCGGTCGGCGGCGATGAACACCTCGCCGGGGTTCTCGAGCGCGAACGGCGACAGGTCGACGGCGAAGTGGTGCTTGTTCGGCGCCTTCAGCCGCACTTCGGCGACGAACGGGTAGGCCTCGAGCACCGAGCGTCCCATGTGCCAGAGGGTCTGCTGCAGGGCGAGCGACTGCAGTGTGGCGAACTCCCTCACCATGATCTGCCTGATGCCGGCGTAGGTCTTCTCCCAGTCGACGTCGACCGAGGTGAACCGCCACTGCGCCACGAGCGAGGTGGCCATGACGCGATCGTGGGTCTCCTGCAGGGTCGTGTACTCGTCGCTCAGGAAGCCGGCGAATTCGCTGCCGGTCGACTTGAGCAGCACCAGGTTCTTGAACCCGCCGATCACGTGCTCACCGGTGGCGTCCACCGTGACGGCGGCCGTGCGGATCTCCTGACCCTTGCGCAGCCAGGTGTGGTCGTGCTCCACGCCGTCGACGACGGCGCGCTCCCAGGCATACTCCTCGACCTCGATGCGGGCGCCCTCGACCGGCGCGACGTCGTGCACGAAGTGGCGTGCGAGGTCGAGCCCGAAGTCTTCGATCGACTCGACGCCCTTCGACTTAGCGAACGCGAAGGCCGTGTTCTTCTGGGTGTCGGTGGGAAGCACGTTCGTCTGATCGCCGGAGAGATAGGCGGGGTCGAACGGTCCGCGCAGGGCGGTGCTCACGTTGAGGTCGCGGATCTCGTGCCGCTTCGCGTCGCGGTAGATGCGCACCACGCGGTTCTCGGCTTTGCCGTATTGGTGGTCGCCCAGGATGATTGCCATCCCGCGATTCTGCCACTGCCATGTGACCGGGGTGTTACAGGCGGCGGGCGGATGCCTCGGCCGGCGTCAGCGGTCGAGCAGCAGGCCGCGCGGCTCGGCGTCGGGGCCGACATCCACGGGCCGGCCGGCGAGCAGGGTCTGGCGCACGACGCCGCGCAGCTCGCGCCCG
>Ga0247803_1000436_pt1 | contig 23057 bp, 22 predicted proteins | sample UWRJL014104B1_FD_180928 | JGI IMG/M metagenome (GOLD analysis project Ga0247803, IMG submission 180928) | Plant litter microbial communities from Arlington Agricultural Research Station in Wisconsin, United States - UWRJ-L014-104B-1 | ecosystem: Environmental > Terrestrial > Plant litter >...
TGTCGCAGGAGAGCGCGATGGCATCCCACAGGGCTGTGTCGCCTGATGCGCGGATACTGTTGAGCTGATGGCGGAAATTCTCGGTGGCGTGGGTGATCTCCTGAGTCAGGGACGCTGTGGACCTGAATGTGACAAGTCCTAGATGCGTCTGATAGCCGTACGCCAGCAAACGATTGACATAAGCATCAAACATTTGCTTAAGAACCCCAATTCGAGTTAGAGTCTTGTGCTTTTGCTTAGGATGCGCCGGTGGACGAGTCAGATAGACCTTAAGCACTAGTGGCTGCAAGCCATGATGGAACCCCGAACGCTGTTCCTGATCATTTTCTTCAGCGAAGACTGGCTCGTTGACCAGTTGACCGACTGCGTGTTCGCGAGTGAAGTAGACGAACAGCTGCTCCCAATGATTCCGCGTCTGGCCGCGGTAATGGCTGTCACCCCTGTGGGTCATGCCTGTCCATACGGTGCATGACTCTCTAGTATCCTAAAGTGAGGACACAAATTAGTAAAGCTCATTGAGACGGGTATCAGTATAGCAAGACTAAGATGGCGACTGCGGTGCCTCGTAACTAAATGCAGTCTGTGCGCTTAGATCTACGTACCTGCCAGGGATTCTGACGGAAGATGTGACGATAGTACCGGAATATGATCGAAGCCAGAGTCTTTGTTGTGGTCTTGGACTCCCAGTAAGAGAATACTGCATTATTGTAGCCACGGTAGACTTTGACGAGACACAAGTCTTCGTTTTCACCATGTGCGGTCGAGCTCGCTCCTGATTCCACGGGCGCAACAACAACTGCGTCTCCGGTGTTGACGTAAGGCATTGCCAGTTCTGTAGATGGAATCAAGAGTGTGTTGCGTTGATTGAGGACAAAAGCCTGATACCGACCTTTACTCATTCGAAACGCCATCTCGTAAAGATCGTCCAATGTAATACTAGAAGGCAGCGTTGCAGTAAGCGTAAACAGGGGTGATTTGAAGCAGATGGTGATCTCGCCACTGCCGGAAGGGTATTTCGAAACTATTTCCGCTCCTTTGATCCAGCCGACGATCGATCCCTTTAAAGCGTAGTTGGGTCGCAAGTCGAAGCTTTCCAAGACCAAATTCGTGCAGGGAGATGTCTCGTGAGTTTGGAACCAACGCTCGATATTTCGTCGTTCGTAAGTGAAACCGTCGACCGTAATTACAGGATCTAACAAATGCGAAGTCAATAAGTGTCATTCAGAGAGGTCTCGGTGTCTAGTGTCTCGAGAAGGGTCCACGAAGCCTCGCGATCTACGACGCAGCTTGCGGCCTTGAGCCACTTTTACGTACCTTCCATCAGCTCCGCAGATATCGGGCAGAGAAACTCGGCTGGGATCTCAAACTTGGGGCTACTGTGGGTCGGCAGACTGGACCTCTTCGGGATCTGAGGAACGTCTTGACCGACCGTCCAAGTGAGTGGTTCGTCCAGAACATGATTCTCCGCGCGATAGAGCAAGAACGCAACCAAAGCATCTTTGTACTGCTGCAGCCGTAAATTACGATTCTTCAAAGTCGCAAGCTCTTGCTCTAATATGGCGGATTTCTGGCGGTAGTGGTAAGTTGTGCCTCGACGTCGTGCCTTCTCTAAAGCCTTGGTCCGATCCTCAATCTGCTGTATCGAGAGATTACGAAGTATTGTGAGAACTCTTTCCGCATTCCTGTGCCGATGATAGTCATCGGTCCCGGTCTGTACGATGGCGAGGAAGTCATCAAATGACTCGTGAGAAGACATATACTCTTTGAGCTCGTCTAAGGCGGGTCTAAGATTGGGGGGAAAGTCAGCAAACCTCATCTAGAAGGGGGAACCGGTATTCCAGACTAGGGGTCACACTATCCTAGAGCCACGACGCGACATTTGCGTCAGATTTACCTACCGATCAAATGCAGGGTCCTCAGCCTCCGAGTCACCAAATTCGTCGCTCGTTGCATTACCAATGTCTTCGTCGTCATCATCGTCGACTTCACCCTCGTTCTCTTCGACATCAATAAAACCGCAACGATCGTCCATACTAGCGCTAGCATCGACGCACAGCACGACGATCTCGTCAGGATCTTTCACCTGTCGAGTGTGATCACCAAAAGCTTCGAAAACCGCAGTGCCGTCGGCATTACGTCGCTCAAGAATAGGGATCAGCAATTGAGTGATGATGGAAACATCAACGGCTTCTTCGACCACGCTACTAGTTGGCCGGAACATATTGATGTCCTGGCCAGCTTTACCACAAGCCTGTCGACCAACATACACCGCCAGGAATCCGACACGGTCCTAAACTTCAGGTCAGCTAAGTGCATTCAGAAGGGTCACAGCACCTTATGCTGCAGGATCGGGCTCGCGCTACCGTGGATTTACGGTGCGTACGTACCAGAGTCAATACGGGTGGATCCGCGGACGGAAGCGTGGACGGATGGAGGACACCGAGCTTATTGCGACTGCAAAGGTTTGCCAAATATTGCAAATCTGAGTACTCGGCTGCTGCAATCACCTTTGTGATATCTCCCTGGTCGGCGTATCGGCTGATAGTGTTGACTGCATCGATATCGAAAGCGACGACGCTCGATTTGACACCACCTGACAAGATACAGGCGCGATGAAGCTTCCTATTGAATGAGGTGGCTTTACTAGTGGTGTTACCGTTGGTCCACTGAAGTAGTCCTTTGTCTTTGAAAGCATCGAAGAAGCCGCGATCCACCAACCCTGACAAAGTTTGAACTGGATCGGCAACGGCCTCCATGGTGGTAAGATTGCGAAGCTCATGCACTTTGAAAGTGCCCATGTAAGGCAGTTGGCCGCCTTGATCGTGCATAGAGACCTTGAGATGTTTTGCTTTCTCGAGGACGAGGCCGAAGAGCAGACGAGAACCTTCTAACAGTCGTTGGGGCTTGAAATCGACGACCCGAAGCTGAACAATCGATTTAAGTACCTCGTACATGCACTGCAAGATAACAGCCCGCTCCGACGCGTGTGGTGTCTCTCCCCGCATGAGTATGTGTACAGCCCGAACAGCGGGTGGAAAGTTCGTGAGCAGCATGAGGAGATGAAGAATGGCGTCCTGTTCTGGTTCTTCCATGCTTCCAGCATGAGTGAGACTGGCAAACATCCGGAGAGAGCACAAGAAGTTGGCTAAGCCTCGCTCAGATTGGCCCAAAGGATGTGTCCATGCAAGATCCAGTCGGTATATAGCGTCTTTGCCTCGGGGTACGGACTCAAGATGCTGCATGCTCTCCGACGTCGTGCGTTTGACCGCGTAGATGTTCAACACGCCGTTCACCATGCAGTCCTCGAGACCGATGGCCGCAAGAGTTTTGTCTAGGTTGTGAGCGGTAACGTGTATTGGCATCTCCGAGGTGTGCATGTCCAGAACAGTCCATTGGCGAAGCGAAGAGTCAGACGCTTGTTTTCCTCGATCCCGTGAGTGACGTTGTGGTGCGCATAAAGCAACGACTGGCAGTTTAAGATAGTGTACATTTCCCGGGGCTCCTGTCTGTGGAACCTGGATACCGCCAATAAAGGAAGACTTGTTGGCCGCAGCTTCAGTCGGCAGATGCAGCTCCAGTGCGTGCTCTAGACTGGCTCGCGTAGGGTCGGTGACTGGAATGCATACCACTTTGCTGTTTCCGCAGACCACGATGAGGGTGTTGAAAGCGTTACCACCGCCTAGTCCATGCTCCGTAAGGGCTGCGTGTGAGTCGATCTGGCGCGCAAAATTGCAGTTACACTTGAAGTTGTAAAGCTCAGCAGCGTGCATATATCCATCGTCAACGACAAGACCCAGGTGCCGCTTTACGTGAATGTGAAGCTCCTTGAGTGTGCTCTTCAAGGTAACTGCGTTCTCTGGGAGCAGCGGTATTGCGTTGACGTTTGGCTGCGATCGGGCTAGCTCTGGCGTAATGACACGAACACGAACGGCCTTGCCGGCGTCCGCCTGGCCAGCTCCATGATTGAATGCAGGCGGTGCAATTTGGGTACTAGAGCCTGCTGAAGCAATGGGTCCTGAAATCACAGCATACACCACATCTTTGTCGTTGGTCAGAACGTCGGAAAGTAGGTCTTCGGTATCTAGAATGGGGCCGTCGGCGGCGTCCAGGTGGAGGGTGACGTCCGCATCTGGTGCAGTGAGCCCCAGGCGGAGGCCCGGGAGACGGCTCCTGATTTTGTCTCGCAAGGCTGCGCACAGCTGAGAGGGCGAGAGGGCGACAAGCAGGCTGAGCGTGCCGCCGTCAGGAGCGACGACCTGCACTACGTACCTCGCCATAACGTGCAGCAGGCGTTGTGGTATCCCGGTGTTAGAGTTGCGGTTGCTGGGTTGGGAAAAGCGAGAGTGTGGTGGAGGTGTTGAGGTGAGGTGAGTGAGGTGGTAATGGTGGAGGCGGGGCTTTTGAAACAAGGCTGGCAGGCGCCCGTGGTTCTGCTGGAAAGAGGAACCGCCCTACCACCCGCCCGCGTCTTGAGAGCAGCAGTGAACATGAACAGCCACGATGAATTAGTGATGGCGGCATGATGTGGCATCAAGTTAGAAGGCCCACGTTACACAAGGGCGTACTGTTAGGTGATACTCGTACCGCATATGCCGTCACGTCCCTTCTGTCGAACAAACTGGTAAAAGGGGGCGGTTGCCTACACATGGGCTTATATTCCAAAGTCACTGTGTTCTTATCAGCTCTTTAAAAAACTTAAGTGAGATTCTTCCGAAGCACGGATTCTGTGTGACCTCTACCTACTGTACTATCACCGTACCACAGCAGCAGCTTGAATGTCAATAGGTCGGCTTCTGTTTGAAGGCAAGTACTACACACTGGTCTGCCTTGTGATTATCAGATAGCGCTGCACTACAAACAGGGTTCTCACCATTTCCACCGTTGGAGAACGAGGGAGTAGTAGCAACGAAGTTGCAACTCACATTTACACACGTATACTCTAGTACCTTGGCCGATCCTTAGCAGATGCAAGACCTTACACCCCAACATCCCGCCGCAGCCATGATTTGCTTCTCAGAACTCTGTCGACAGGTCCGGACTGGACTCTTCCGCATCATCCCCCTCTCTTCTCAGCAAAGAATCCAACCTCCCTACACTATAATTTCTCTTCATGTCGACAACGACCCCACCCTCATCGTGCCGCGTTCCTCGTAGATTGCCAATCTCGCCATCTACAACGCTACCTTCCAACCGCCTAACTATGCTCTGCACCCGACTCTTCGTCATACCCATCGGCAATGGTGGCTCTGCATATGGCGTGATAAGTCCCTGAATGGCATGTCGACTGATAGATTGCGCGTGGAGCTCGGCGGGGGAGTTATGTAGGCCGTGAACTGCCGGTAGTGGAGTCACCGGTTGCGCGGTTCTGTCTGGAGCTTCGGTTCTGGCATTTGGATCCGATCGCGATGCGAGTTTTGGCTCAGCTGACGGGGTTTGTGTTGGGTTGGTGGTGAGTATACTGGGAGCTGTGTACGATGCGTCGCTCATGAACATAGCCTTGCGCACTGGGGCTCTCAGAGGTGGAGTAACAGGCGGCGCCGGTATAGTTCGCAACGATATCTTCTTTGTTTGTCCACCCACTGGCGTCGGTGTTCCCGGCGTCTGTACACCAATCCCGGCCGCCGGACTCGGTGGTCGAAACACAGGATGGGATGTATCGAGTGATGTCAGCCGTTCTCTTGTACTAAGATCCAATGAGGGTAACGGCGGAAGAGGCTTCTCGTTGAAAGCCGCGAAGACATCATATCGCGTTGAAAGAGGCTGTCCAGGGACAGGTGGCTTGTTGGAATCTGGCCTTGAATATTGATGCTTTTGCTTCAGCCTCGCTAAAACATCGAGAGTCGCAACATCTAAAGGATGTGAAGAAAGTGGCGTCCGGTTCGTGATAGTCGACGTACCAAGATTCAGGCTTTGCTCCAACGCCGCCGAATATTCTTGCGCAGCGCCTTCCGACAACGATCGTGGCCTTACACGAGGTCTCGGCACTTGTAAAAGTAGCGATTGAGATCGATCGGGGGAATCCGGAGTAGGAGCAAGTGTTGTATTCCAATTCGGCCGATCAAGCGATGCCGGATTCCGACCCAGAACGGCCATCTTCCTCACGAGCTTCTTATTCGCATCAACGAGCGCTTCAATATCCCTCCTCAATTGATCATTTTCGCCGCGCAAGTAAGTGTTTTCGGACCGCATCTTGGCTATGCTGAACGTTCGCTCTGGCTGGCACTCTGTCATAACGACGCTTTCTCGTACGACGGGCACAACCCGAATGTGGCCATGCGATGGGCTGGACGTCATGGGAGCTTTAGGGGAGTCCGAGAAGAGTCCATATCTGACAAGGGGCACTTGCCTCTCTTGCTGCATGGCCTCATACAGGTAGTTGAGACGAAGACCTTCTTGGATATCCTTAGAAACCTGCTCACATGTTGAGTGTCCTACGAGAGGCATGCCCATTTTTTGATGCTCGATGCGCTTCGCAACGACATCGGTCAGGTAACCGCGCAGTCGCTTCTCGATTTCGGCTCGCCAGACCTCGTGAATAGAAGCAGGCGTAGGTTTAATGCGCTGGGCCACCAGGAGTAGACTGTGTAGCTTCGCCTGCACGTACTCTAACCTCTGTACCTCGGTCTTGTATATTGCCTTGCTTTCCATCACAGCTGTGGCTAGCTGAGTCTGAACCATCTTCTGAGGGTCGCTAAGCTGTATGAGGCAACTGTGCACTGTCCGTCGTTGAAGTCTGAGGCGATCGCAAATAGAGTCGAGAACAACGATATCCATTCCGTAGTCGAGAGTCCCTGCAAGGTAAAGTCCCAAGGCAATCCAGCCTCGCATCTCCATTGTATCAATGTGCGCATACCAAGCAGCCGGTGACTCCGGGAGCTCCACGACATCATATTGTAAAAACCACGCGAAGAAATTACTTACTTGAGAAGAGTTGAGGGTGTTTACAAATGTCAAGGCCAATATCGATATCTCTGGGGAGACAGGAGTGAGATCGATCATGGAACGAGACTCCACCGCTGATGCTGTAGCTTCCAATGCATGCTCGCGGCGCCTGTGGAAAAGAGACCGCAAGCTGCTAGAGGTATCGCAACGTCGTGGCGTCGACGCTGCGAGGACGGATGGTTGGTTCCGAGATGGAGGATCGGTGGTGAGGGTAGCGTTGTGCTTGATTTTAATTCTAGAAAGCTTCGCTAGCGAAGGCATAGCGTTTTGGGTGGGTTCGGAATGAGAGAAACCTGCTGGTGTAGCCTGGTTGAAGCTGTAGCAGGGCGGTAAAGACCCCGAGGGACATCAATAGAAGTAGAAGCGAGCAGGGATGCCATGCCATGCAGTTTGGTTCAAGGTGGCGAGGCAACAGCGACTGAATTGCGTCAACAATAGCTATGGCACTTCACTCGAGACATCGTGCACTGACCTTTGAAGGTGAATTGATGAATAGATCTCGCCATCGCAGACGGTGAATGCTAGCTCAATCCTCCTCATGCGCCAGTTCCTCTCCTTCAAACATCTTCGGCAAATAAATCTTCGTATTCTCGTACACAACAAAGGTGACCACCGTCGTAGGTAGAACGCGTAGCGTATTCGGAACGACTCTGTAGCAGCATTAGTATTCATCACAGCAAAGTTCCATAGCTTTCATCAGCACATACCCTTTGTAGAAAGCCAAAAACCCCTCATTCTTCCAAGTCTTCCTCAACACATCCATCAACCCACTATACTGGCTCGCCGCATTATACTGCTGCATGCGCGCCCGAATTGGCTGATACGGATACGTGATCGCGCCCGCGATCAACTTACTCCCACCACTCATATAGATATAATCCCAATTATTTAGTTTGTCCCGGCCGCCGAGTTGTAGGGCTCGCCGTTGCTTCAACTTCTCGTAAATAGCGAATTGTACGGCGCCGTGCGCAACGCCGAGCGTGGAGGGGATGAAGCCGGCCCAGAGACCTTTGAGGCCGCGCGTGGCGTAGACGTGTGTGAGGCCTTCGGACATGGATTTATAGGCTGAAGGGTGGTTTGCGCCGCGTTCGAGCATGCGCGTTTTTACGACCCAGATGGGGTTTGTGCAGGCGCCTGTTAGAAGACCTGGCCAGCAATGCGTCAGTAATGCCCTCACCAGTTCCGGGGCTCTGAAAACGAGAAAACCTACCAGCGAAGATACTCGCCCCGAAAAACTCCGCACCCCCCAAATGCTCGCCTTTCCCCCTCCTCTTCTGGAACACCTCCTTCGCCCTTCCATAGAACAAAAAGTACAATCCCCACCCCAAACTATTCCCCAGCATGTTTGGCCACAATCCTCGATACAACGCCCTCACACCTCCCTCATCTCGCACCACATGCCGCAGGATCCGGAACGAATCGCCGGGCCGCGATCTGGAGGTTGTGTTGAGCTGCAGCCGGTTCTTGAGCAGATCGAGCGGGTGCACGGTAAGACAGGATATCACGCCTGCGCTAAACCCGGCTATAGATTCGACGAGGGGAGCGGGGAGCCTGCTGATGAAGACGCTGGGAGGTTTCGTGGGCCCTTCGAGAGGCGGGAGGGCGCGGGGCATTGTAGCGGTGGTGGGAGGGACGGGTTTACCGTACCGGCGAGATGGAGTGATGGCACATTCGTCTTTGGATATCCATGGATTGTGCAGTTCAATTGGTACGAGAGAAAACGCGACCGTACAAAGTTCACGTTATGGTGGTGCGAAGCAAATGTTATGACGGTGTGACAAGTTGACGTTCGGATGGGAGCTTTGGCCTCGAGCCGCGGAATTCTCGCGTGGCTGCGGGGACGTCATCCGGGCACATGGGTCGGCGGACCTTTAGCGTCAACTGTAGGTGGTTCATTATTTGATATACACAACGACGCTACGAAGGGCATTTATAGAGTTGTAGCTCTAATAACTGAGCTGTTCTTGCTGGACATTCGGGCTCAGGTATAGAGTCAAGAATTAGCCAATTGGAGTGACGGTGCTAGTCCACATGTGGTAAGCCGGTGAATCGAAAAGGTATTGCTACATGAATCTCACAAGCATCAGTCTCCTCCTCCCTGCTACGGCTATATTCATGCCCAATTGTGTGCGTACACGCAAAAGTTAGTCTTCCTCTTCACATTTACTTCGCACAACAATCGTCCTTCTTCTCCCCAAAGGCCAACTGCGAAATCTTATCCACCAACGTGCTCCCCTGTTTCACACCACTGGGCACACTACAATAGCTCGGCGGTACATCAAGACAAGGATTCCGTGTGAAGAAATTCCTCGGCCTTAGCAGCAACGTCATCGGTTCAGCAGGCATGATTGGGAAATCTTCGGGTGATGGGAAGTGCGTGATGCCGAAAGTATGCCAGAGGACAACGTCGGTGTTCACGGTGCTGGCGTTAGGGTTCTGAGCAATCCAGGCGGGCAGGCCTTGCGATGGCTCACCGGAAGTTTGCGGGACGTGACGACCGGCGGGATGGATCTGACCATCGTCGTCTGATTCCAGGTTAGCGAAAGACAACTTGGTAGAGATGAATGTCAGTAACTTACAATTCGTAACATGCACAGCATGGCGAGCAAAACCAGCACGCTTCCACACCAAGGATCCTTCCTTGGGCAAAAGATCCGGAACTTCCCTGCTCACCAGCTTATACGAGACTGGCTTCTTGCTATAGGGGTTGAGTTTGTTCTCGTTGCTCATCTCCCACGTGCGACTAGTACCGCCGTTGTAGTTGGTCTTAGACTGTTCAGGTGTTTCGAGCTTCGTCTTCTTTGCGTAGAACGCATTGCCGTACTTGTTCTCTTCGCTACCGACTTCGCCAGCACCTCGCACCGCGTCCACCATAAACACTGTATTGTCTGGTCCGTCAATGTTGGGGTCAACACGTAGACAGAACAGATGTTGATGATTGTGCGCGTTCACGCCGGGATAGACTTCAGTGCCCCAACCTTTGAGGTCCTCGCCCGGATTCATCGCATATGTGTTTAAGATACCGGTGAGCTTGATCTCGAGCTGGACCGTTCCGTCCTGGTGGAAGATCCAATATACGCAGTACTCGTAGTTGGCGGCGGTGAAAACTTGAGAGATGATGAGTTTGCGCGCACGGGTGACGGTACAGCTTTCGTCTCTGAAATCGGTGTGCTTAAAGAGAATACCTGCATCTTCCTCGTGCACACAGATAGCGTTCTTGATGGTTGTGGGCGCTCCGGCCCGATTGACAAATGCGGCGTCAAGATAGTGAATAGCACCTTTGCAGTCACAGCCCAAGCTGAGCGAGTTGGTCATGTAGCCACCGCCGTATTCGCCCAAATCGAAAGCGTGCTTCCGCTGATGTGGGTGCTCCGGATTGCCGTACGGCACGACCATCTCAGCGAGAGATAGCCTCCAGAATGTATCTCGCTCGACGCCCTTGTCGTTGAAAGTGATGTTCGAAAGTACCAAGCCTTCACGGTAGTTGAAGCCTATGTGTAGCTTCCAATTCTGCCATGAGATGTACCGTCCATCCATAGTGAAAGAGACGCCCTCTGGCTGTGTGATGTGAATTGGCTTGATATCTGTCCGATATCCGCCCTCTTTTTCGATGGCAGCTGCGTGATAGTTGTTCGGTGGCGCTTTATTAACCGGGCGGCGAACTGGCGGCACGTCGATGTGGACAATCTCTTGTGTATCGGCATTGTAGATTGGGCAGAAGTCGAGGGGGTAGGTGTATTGGCTGTCGTCGATGTGCGGGCGATAGTACATCAAAGCCTGTTGCAGGCGCACGCCAGTTCCGAAGCGCTCGTCATAGCCAATGGTCCAGGCTAGCTCATTGTTAGCAACAATCTAACATTGAGTAAACGCTCTACTCACGGTCACAGTAGACCTTGTGCATGTCTTCCGCCGGAATCCCAACGATACCACACTGCTCAATAACCTTGGGATCTTTCCGCACGACACTCTCTACTATCTGCAGATCTTCCATGGTAATCTAGTTCAGATGTTAGCAGGAAATTCCCAGCGCCAACACTTTAGGAGCGTCTTACCAAAGGCTGAACGCCCTCCGTAGTCTCCCATTTGACAATCTTGCCATCTTTCAGATCCACGATCGCATCAAACACCTTGCTTCCCCTGCCAATGCACACAACATCGGCAACTCGGTGCGGTCGGACAGTGTGTTCTGGATCTTTGATCCACTTCATCATCTCCGCCTTGCGAGGCTCCCACAGCGTAATAGCGTTGAAGAAGACATTGCTGTACTCTTTCCGAACAATCGCGACAGCCTGCTCTATTTCGGTTTCTGAGAGGGGATCGAAAGGATGCGGTGGCTGGCCCAAACCCGTAACGTGGGCTGCTGCCTGCTTCAGTCGTTCGAGGGACATTGTTGTAGAAACAGGATATGAAGTTGAAGGAGATGCTGGAGAAGCTTGACGTGGGAGAGGAGGGGTTCTGGAGGGGTATTATAGCTACCACGACAATCAATTGGACACGCCACACGCGACGCGACTGACATGAACAATTCGCTAAATTCTTAGGACTAGCCTGCCGCGGCTTGGAAGATTGGCAGTCGAATAGCGTGCAGTCTTCGCGCCGCTCGACAGATTGTTGACAGCTGCTAATTGTGATTATCAATTGAGCAGCTGTTGATTCTTGTGGGCCCGGAAGAGATCGCAAAGTGTCTAGGATAAAGCTGTACCGTGAGTAGGCGTGTCCGAAGCAACAGCCAACTCATGAGATGTTCTTCGTAATACCTATTCTGGTCACTTGTAGTCGTAAAACTCCCTGAGAGCTGTTCCGTCAAGGCGGCCATCCGCCGTAGCTACCGACGATAAGAGCGTTATCGGCGGACTTCTTCTCCCGTTGCGGCTAGTGTTGCATAGCTCCCGCAAATCCCCACACTTACACATCGATGGAGTGGACATTCCGCCTGCACGGCTCGCGAGTTCCTGCCCCTCCTAAGCCCGACTATCTGGCCATACAGATCCCGAACTTCCGTGTTCGCCGTCTTCGGCTATTTGATACTATTCGCTGGGCGATGTCAAACAATTGCCCAGGTCGCCCGCCTACGCCCAATCCGCCAGGTCCACGCGATAAGGCAAGCCGGCCGAAGATCGGACAAGAACTTTGGACAACCTTAGGCCGACGTATTGCGGATCCGCCTGAGTCGTAATATAGCTGAGCGCTATGCAGCTCGTGTAGCGCACTGCCTCCAAACGGACTAGAAGAAGCTTGCTGTCGGTTGACCCTGATAACCAAATGCTACTAATATCATTGAGGTTCACCCATAAGGACAGGGACCTGGTCAACCTTAGACCAGCGTATTGCAGATTCGCCTGAGTCGAAATATAGCCGAGCGCTAATGCAGCTCATGTAGCATACTGACCTTAAAGGGACAGGAAGATGGTATCGCAACGCGGGCTAGCGCGATTGAATGCCACCGCCTACATTCGAATGGAAAGAACACTCGAGACGAGACCAATCGGGAGAGACAACTAAGTTGAAGAGAGTTGGAAGACAAAACTAGTTGGCGCCGTGGGAAAGTCAGAGGTTTGATCTTTGCTGATTGATACTAAGCCCAAAAGGGATAGTCTCACGAAGTCATTAGGAAGCGACCGACAACTGACATCTGCGTTTCCCTCCTCCATGCCAGAGTAAGAGCAGTACAATGTCTAAGGGGACTCACTTGCTGGATTGCACCATGAGGAGTTCCATGATTGCAAGGGAATACATGACATCGCACGGCACCATTCCACATTCTAGCCACACCCACTTACCTTACTGCGGGTGGAAGTTTCCAGCGGAACAGCTAAATCATCAGTCGCTACATGCGCTTTTTCTAATCCTCTTCAAACAGCACTTCGTGTTGGCTATTCCTACAGATACACCTGCTGGCGGTAGACTCACGTAGACGAATACGCTGTGCTCCATCGGAGAAAGAGGAGCCGGAATCAACATAGTCATAAAGACTCTGCATTCCCGACTGACAAAGAACGCACAAACATGACTTCATCTAATATATCGGCTTCAGCTCTCTTCAACGTGAATGGCCTCGTCGCAGTAGTCACAGGAGGTGGAACCGGTACGATCCACCAGTCCACCCCCGTTCGGTCCAAGAGCTGACGACATCCAGGAATTGGATTGATGATTACCAAAGCCCTCGCAGCAAATGGTGCACGCCGTGTCTACATCATCGGCCGCAGAGCAGACGTCCTCCAAGAAGCAGCGCTCAGCGTCGACCAAGAGATCGTGGTTCCGCTACCGGGGGATGTCACGTCCCGCGACTCGCTTCTCGAAATGTCAGCACGCGTCGAATCCGAGATTGGCTATGTGAATCTCGTCGTCACAAATGCCGGCATTATGGGTCCGCGACCGCTCAAATCGGGACCAAACGAGACTCGACCATCTCTCGCAGAATACCGCGCGCACGCACTAGAAACGCCCATGGAAGACTTCACGAACACTTATGCGGTGAACACAACAGCCGTATACTACACCACCCTCGCCTTCCTCAACCTCCTCGACGCCGGCAACAAGAAGGCCAACATGGGCCTGGACTGGCGCAGCCAAGTCATAGCCACCAGCAGCATCGGCGGCTTCAGCAGGTTGAAAAACGCCTCGTTTGCGTACAACAGTAGCAAAGCAGCAGTAACTCATATGATGAAGATGCTGGCAACCGCGTTCGTACCGTACAAGATCCGGTGCAATGTTCTCGCGCCTGGCATCTTTCCGTCTGACCTCGCTGGGGGAACGATTGCCAATTTGGGACCGGGCCACGGCGCCGCTTTCGAGCCTTCGTTTGTACCAGCTGAGAGACCGGGTAACGAGGAGGATATTGCTGGTGCGATCTTGTATCTTGCGTCGAAAGCTGGGGCATATCTGAATGGGAGTGTGGTTGTGGTTGATGGAGGGCGGCTGGGGACGCTTGTGTCGACGTACTAAAGATGGAAGAGAACATGGAGCTTTCATCCGTATAAACTTTTGTCCCTCGACGGTGCAGGTCTACTAGAGCGACCAGATTTACCCAATTAAGTGTACTTAGTAACTGCGACCACACTCTTACATCACATCCCCAGATTCAACAGCACAGCCACATCGCACCATACCGTGTACACCAAGAACAAAGAAGAAAACATGTAGGAGCCAATCACACCACCCACTCCACACAGCGAAAGCAGCGTAGAAGCAGAGGAAAACTCAATCAGACATCCCCACCACCCTCAACAACAATTTAACCACACACCCTGGAACATAGCCCTTCTGGGCCACTAAAAAGAACTACAACTCCCTTGTTCTGACTACCCGGCTCGCGTCAGATACTACAGGAGATATGGGTGTGTGGGTCTGAGGCTGCTGACCGAAGTCGGCGGCCTCTGAGGACAGTGGTTGCTTTGCTCTTGGCGGCTCTGCGGGTGGCAGATGAGGAGGGAAAGGGGAGCGATGGAAGCGCTCACTTTGCGTCTCCGGCCGTCGTGGTGCGAAGACAGTGGATGGGAGGCGGGTTTTATGGTAGAGGGAGTGTGGGAGAATTACATAAGCACCCTTTCCTGGGTGACTCATCACTGCCATGTACGCCCTTTCGAACCTCCCTCCCTCTCCCCTTCGTCTTACGAGGACCGACTGCGACACTATTGGAATCTATCCCACTATCTAGCCATCCCCGATTTCACGCTCGAAGAATGAACAATCCCACCACCGCGCAGCCGAGTTGGACCCAATACAACGCGAGGGGACCATCGGGAGGATCCGTCATCCCAAGGGGAGAAAGTCGTAACAGGGTATTCTCGCGGTTCAGCAGGACGGCGGGGTATACATCATCGAGATCATCGGGCTCGTTGAAAGGCGGTGGTGGGGACGCTGGATGAATTCCTCTGCTTCGGCGCTGCTGCGTTGTGGAGTGGGTGGTGTCTGGCTCCGACATCCTTAATTTAGTACTTGTAATGAAAAGGGTGAAGTGACCTATTGATAGTATACCAATATGGCTTGGATTATAGTGTGACTTGCTAGATATGGCTGATTACATCCCGCTCTCAGGGCGGCCCTACACGCCGACACTTCTTCACCTTGACCTTCTTCCTGCCATGTTCCTCTCTCGCCTCATCCCGTCGTTGCCTCTTCTTCCCCACGCAGCTCTTCGTCCCACAACAGCACACCTTCAGCGTTTTCAACCCATAATACTCATTGCCATAGCTGACTGTCAGCTCATCTCCGGCAGGCACGTCTCGTATTGCCTCTACGGTCATAAGTCTCACGCCTCCGACACGCCGCATGCGAAATAGCGCATACGGGTTGCACGAATGGTTGATGAATCGCGTCCAGTTTCCCTTCTTCTGGCTGTCGATATATATCGTGGCACAAGGTGCCTCGTCAGCGTCAGCGTCGGCGTCGGAGTCGGAGTCCCAGCCGGATGAGAACGTGCCAATCTCCATCTCCATGAGATAGTCGCCGTCGCCGCAATTGTCCAACGTCTTCAGCTCACCCGCATACCAGCCCAGCACGTCACCTTTACGGAACGCGTGCTTCGTGAAGACGCCAATGCCCCGAGCGTCCGTCATTCGAAGCTCGAAATGCTCTTCCCAATCCGCCGTTGCTTTTCTCCAATTTTCGAAAGTGTGGTAGCAGAAAGGATCGTCGCACATTTTGTTCGTGTAGCATCTACCACCAACACAGCCCTTATCCCACTCGCCCTTTGCGCAGACAACGTCTTCGACTCTTTGAGGCCACACATTGCCCGGAGGCAGACTGGAAGGAAAAGGCTCATGTTCGAAAGGCGAGGCGTCGAAACCGTACGTGTTGGTCTGCTCGGGTATGATGCCCGTATCTGAATTGGTAGCGAGCCGTATAATGCCGTCGGGTGCCGTGTACCAAAAGTGCTTGTTGGTGCTGCGGAGTTTGAACTTTGGTTTTGCGGGGCTCGTGGCGTGCAGCTTGATAACGCTGCTGGAATCTCGGCGGTTCCTGCCGTAGGCGGTCTGGGTGGTGATGGGCAGTCCCATGTCGGGTCGTCAGGACGCAGGTGAAGCTTTAGCTGTTTTGGCAAGACAAGACGAAAATGAAGGGCGAGCAAATGAAGCGTCGAAGAAATTTGTGGTCAGGTGAATGTGATCGCAAGATGTGGGAATTATGCTCGCGTACGCATCAGAGGAAGGAACCTTGGTAAACAAGAGAAGGCACGTCAAAACTTCTAACACCTCCAGGCGTACCTACGAACAGACGGCAGAGAGACAATTGAATTGCCAGATGCCAAAATAAAGAAACGGTCTCAAAGGACATTGGCAGATAGGGCAAAAGTTTCAAGAGGGACAAAGACCACGGTCGGACATGGACAATAGCGTGTCTTTGTTGCGGCAAGCAAATCTGTCGCCAGAAGCGCAGAGTGTTACATTTGTTACATGTTTGTACAGATTGGAAGCAGACTCAGCCTAGTCATTAAGCTTTCCGTAAAATGGCAGTCCGATTGCTTGCAGCAGCAAGCGTGCATCCTTGTTGTTCGTCGCGTCTGTCTCAATGGTGATGTGGCAACCAGGGATCATCTTAGGTGGGTACCTGTAACGTGTTAGCCTAGTACGCAGTATGCGCGCCGACATGGACTTACGCATCGTAATTCGCCTCAATCTCAGGGAAAAGCGCCAATTGGTCTGGTGTCAGACCGAACGTCATGTTTCCGCTACCATCACCAGACGACCCCGGAACGCCAGGCCACTCCTTGATGCGTGGAAGGACAACATCAATCAGCTTGGCCAGGAAATCGTGAGCATTCTCGCGGTCCATCTCGGCGGTGACTGAGACATATTTGCCCTCGCGCAGACCCCAGCCCACGACGTTATGTCTCGCCTTGTGCGTGATTGCGCGGACATTGCTTATCGCCTGCACAATCATACCCGCAACGTGAAGATTTGCGCTGTTCTCCTGGGCCTCGGGGACCATGGAATGGATTGTGACTTTGGTGATTTGTGGGACGTTGCGGAAGGTTCGCGCAGCTGTCAACAGCCGGAGCTCGTCACCGCGTCCGCGCGGAGGTCGCAGCGGCCGGTTCTTGAAGTATGGCGATTCGCCCGTCCATGACCGCAGTCTCTGCTCGACCTTGGGCGCCCTGTAGCCCGGCGGATAGTGCTGGTAGGTGAGGGTGAGGATGTCGGAGGCGATGGTGCTCTGGTATGTCTGCTCGAGCCGGGGCAGACTAAAGGGGCCGGGGGTGAAGAGACGCGACGCGGGATCGGACACGGGCGGAGGCTGGTGGGGATGGAGAGGCCCGCGGTAGTACTTGGGCGGGCGGTACTGATATCTAGATGTGTCAACTGGTCGTCTCCGGTAGGCCCTCGAGTGTGTTGTACCTGCTCGACGGAAGCTCTCTCTTTCCCCGCCGCCTCAATCTACTGCGCGCAACCGGATCGAAGCCTTTGGCGAGCTCGTCTGATGGCGGCGGAACCGAAAAGGAGGACGAGTCCTCGACATGAGCGAGGGCGGAGGAGGAGGCATGGCGGCGCGAGGATGGCTGGAGGGTATGCACGGCGGGGCGGACGTCTCTGCACAGGGCAGACACGGTGCGCAATGGCAGCTCCCGTAAAGCCATGATGGAGGAGATGGCGGACGACGCGGCTCTGGGCTGGCGTCGATGAGGTCCAGATGTCGGCTCCAAATCTTTCGCAGGCCCGGTCGCGCTAAAAGCTGCAGGCTAGCAGGGATCGCTAGACGCGACCCTGGGCAGCAGCAGCCCTATACCGACCGGCCACCCCACTCGCTCCCACGGCGACGACAAACACCAGACGGTGCTGTCCAAAGGCCAGCTTGGCCGCGCCGCATCTTCCACGTGTGGCTACCTACGCGCCCCGTGCCTGCCAACTGCTCCTCCCCCCTCCTGGGTGTGCCATGCACCTGCCGCGCCCGCGCCCGCATCCAGCAACAGCCCCACACTGTCTCGTACCGCCCACCAGATCGTCATCGCACCGCCGCCGCCTGGCCGAACAGTGACCTCGATCCCCCCCATCCCCCCCTGCTCCTGCATGGACATCACCACACGCAGCAAACATGAACGGCATGTCGCGGTTCCTGAGCCGGCGGGAGAAGCACCATGAGAAGCGCGCCTCCAAGCACTCGCACAACAAAGTATGCCCACCCTCTCTTTCTTCCTCGCATTCTTCAGAACATCTTCTATGCTCCGTGGACGGCAGCAATTCGCAGAATTGCCCCTGTCACCACCGGCGCCGACCAGCCTGCTTCCAGTACCTGTACCAAGCACTACCCTCGGCATTGGGCGAGCTCGTCCACAACGGCGTGCTATCTTTATGCAAGAAGCCTCCCATCGCCGAGCTATCACAAGCCTACGTCCATGTGTCGACCATCAGCTCCTCTGACCATTTGACCCTGCAGTCGCACCAACCCCCCGCCAAAGTTCCCTCCGAGCTATACCAAGTATTCACGAACGAAGATCAGAAGCCTGCCGATAAGGATGGAGAGAAGAAGGTGTGTATGGTTGGAATGTCCAGCGCGGATGGAGGCAGACTAAGATTAGGCAGATCAAAATGCTGGTTGCGCGGCTACAGAGCGCTGGCATCACCGCCTTGACCGAGAAACATGCCCAGCACGCTCTTACATGGTACCCGGAAGACCTCGATAAGGCCTACGACCTCCTCGTTCTCGCGAACGAATCTTTCGAAGGCGAATTGAAGGACTACAACCCGAACGTGACCATGGTTGGCGCCATCAATCGGAACATGGTCACATGCTACCTAGACGCTCTGCTCTTTGCCATGTTCGCTCGACTCGACAGCTTCGAAGCCATGGTGTACGACGAATTTACCGATGAGCCGAGAAAGAAGCTTGCTGCAGTACTACGGTTTTGGGTAAACCTGCTAAGGACAGGGCAGCTCATCAAAGTCGAGCTTGTAAGTCGACTCGACCGTCTTGAGGGTTAAGCTGACTTGGCACGCCAGACAAAGCATCTGCAGGACGCCCTGGCCAAGTGTGGATGGGAAGAAGCCGCACAGATCTGTCAACAAGATGCTTCGGAAGCCTTCACCTTCATCACCGGCGCGCTCGAGCTGCCACTCCTTACGCTAAAGATGGATATATATCACACTGGGCACGAGGATAAAGAGGACGATCACAAGTTCATCAATGAGCGACTGCTCGAGGTTGCCATCCCCGAAAGCGAAGAGGCAGGCGACACAGGCGTCGCCCTAGAGGACTGCTTGGAAACGTACTTCAACAACCGTATTGAAGTCAAGCGCTATCTTCAGCGCCAAAACACCATGTCATCCATCGTGACCACTGGCAAAGACGCCGAAAAGAGCCAAACCATGCACATCGAAACAATCGAACTTTCGGGGCCGGACACACCACTTATGGAGACACCAATCTCTTTTGCTCCGCCATCCCCTTCGGTTGCACAGTCACCGGCTCATCCTTCACCCATCCGACCTTTCCAAGGACGCCGACGCGGAGACAGTATTTTTACTGAGAAATACACCATTCGGGAAACATCACACGAAGAGGACCGATTCGACGAGAAGAAACTGCTGGACGAGATATTGAACAATGGCCCTGGAGGACGACCTCGGTCAGCCTCGTTACTGCGGAAAGAGATTATGATGCCCGCGTGGCAGTTCTTTAGTCTCATCCCGTGGTATACCGACAACGTGCCTAGTACCGACGCGCAGGTAGCTGCACACTTCTCCTCGAAAAGACCCGTGCTTGGTATCTGTCTCAAACGATACATGATGCTCCCAGATGGTACTCCAAAACGACTGGATACTTTTGTTGATATACCTTTGGAGATTGGATTTCCGAGCTTCATCTCGGATGAGCGCATGCAGGACGAAGGCCCCCTGTTTGGCAACTTCAAGCTGGTACTTCAATCCGTCGTTTGCCACCGCGGTGTCTCTATCAACTCCGGCCATTATGTGTCTCTGGTCCGCGCGAACAAGCCACTTGCCCAGGACCATCCTGGTCCCTCGCGATCCGATGACAACGACGTCACGGATTCCTGGCTTCGTTTTGACGATCTTGCGAATCCCCGTGTCTCTGAGATTGACATTCAGACTGCTTTACGAGAAGAATCGCCATACTTGTTATTCTTTCAGGTTCAACCGATCAGCGAGGAGTCAGTATCACATGGTGATCCTCCTAGCTATGCAGAGGCGCAAATTGTCGATCCAACTGCAGAAACCTCACAGGAAACACTCGCTTCGGAGGTCATCGTTGAGACGGAGACAGAGGTTAGCGGCGAATGGGAGAAGGTTTCCACGACTGAGGCCGACACTCCGACGAAACCTTCTGAACCCATTGGTCGCACTAGCACCTCAAGCATACGTCGAGACAGCATAGCGACGGATGACCTTACCAGTAGTGTGTCCAGCCTATTACGGGGACGAACAGAACCATCAACGCCCGACGACCCGAAACCCGCATTTCTATCCGCGTCACGCCGCAACTCAAGGCCATGGTTAGCGGGTACTGGAAACAAAAGCCGGCCCGGCAGTCAGAGTGGCGAGAATCGTCTGTCTCTTACTCTTTCGAGGCTGACAGGCAGAGGTAGTAAAGAAAAGCTTCATATCCCCGACAACGGTTCCTTCGACGATCCCCTCATCATCATTGATGAAGTTCAGTCTGTTCAGAGTTGCGAGAACGGGCAGCAAAAGGCCATTGTAAAGGACAGTAAGGACGGCGGACTTGGAAGGAGCAAGAGCAAGAAGGAGAAGAAGAAGGATGAGAGCAAGAGGATGAGGAGTAAGAGTCGGGAACCGCGCGATGCACTGGCCGGGAAGGGCCACCATAAAGCTAAGGGGAGACCCGAACGCGAGTGCATTGTTATGTGAATGCCCCAGTACAAGTTCGCACATGGAGTTTGTACGCATATTTTTACCACTGCATTGTTTGGGGTTGTTGTCCGCTACTAGACGGGCTAGGCATATACATCTCGGGGTTGACGATGGACTTTTGGCATTTCGAAGCGTGGCGTTCTGCATCACGTACATATGGGAATCGGGAGTTGGCTTTTTGCTATTTCTTGGGTTGGGGTTGGCCATGAGTCATGAGCATAAGCATATGCGATAGAGGAGATACCCCAAGCATGAATGTCATTGAGTGGAATGAATGAACGAATGGCGCGGGTGTGCACCACCGAAGGAGGGGAATGAGGTAGTAACGCTCATCCAAACAGGCCTCAGGGCGTGTTCTCCTGCCCAAAAGCGAAGCTGGGTTGTGCTGATGGTGCGGTGGATTGTGTAAAGGTGGGTGTGGATGCCCATTTCCTCTGCCCAAAAAGCTTTGTCGTGGCGAACACGTGGTCTGCAGCCACAGATACATTAGGAAAGAGTAGGATGGAGCGACTTGGCAAGTTTCGCGATCTATGATTCGCTTCGCCCAGATAGATAGCTATACTATATTATGGCTCATAATGAGGAACACAGTCAGCACAGGCTACACTCAAAAGGTACATATACTTAGCGTTACATTCAATTCCACCTTTTGAATATTAACTACCTGCTCCACACAAAACTTCCGCGTCAGGATCGGATGGCAGCACCTCGCCGATCGAAAAGTACTCCAAATCTCGCAGCAGCCAGCAGTTGGAACAACCGGGCCGAGGATGGCTGCCCCTACCAACTTGGCAACACGATGTTCCTTCACATTCCTGATGGCCGAGGACACAGTTCCGTAAGGGCAACGATTGTCGACCTTTTCACGCCGTTTACCATGGCTTGCGTTATGGTGATTCGAGTCGTCGCTCCGGCTTTGGATCTCGAGGGTGAATTTGTACTGAAAGCATACGACATGCGGTTTGCGGGCAGTCAGTGGAAGAGGCATTGTGCGTGGGATGGAGGGCGCGATGTAGACTATCATCGACATCTGTGGGCGGCGGATGGGAAAGTCAAGGCGTATTTTGAGGATACGCTCGCGAATGAGTATCTGTATTATGACCCTGATGGAGACCCCGATCCGGGCACAACCATGGCAAGATCGGAAGCTTTCATCCACGCATTTTGTATCAAAATGCATAGGAACGAAGCGGAAGTGTATCGTCGCGCCAAGGAGAAAGGAATCGATGGATCAGCCATCCCGCGCTTTGTGTCGCAGGTTCGCATATCCGACTACAATCTGGATGGCGAAACAACGCCATCGCACCACCATTTCATCCCAGGGCTTTTGCTCCAATACCTCCCCGGCTTCTCCCTGACAGCTCTCTACGAATCGCCATGCCCACCACCACCGCAATCAACCTGGCAGTCCATCATCGACTCCGCCACTCGTGCCGTCCAAGCCGTCGCCAGCCTCGACGTAATCAACATGGACGTGTACCCCCGCAACGCGATTGTGCATTGGGATCCGATTGACGAATGTTGGACGTGTAAGCTTATCGACTTTGGTAATTGCTGGTTTCGGGATGGTGTAAGTGGGGATGCGAAGGAGGAAGAGGATGTGGAATGGTACAAGGCGCAGGCTATGGAGGATGAGGAGAGTATGATTGGGGTGGAGATGGAGATTGAGTTTGAGAGGGCGGGGTATGGGCGGAGGGGTGAAGATGGGGATTTGAAGGTTTACAGATATGTGAGGAGTGAGTGGTCGGAGGGGCTGAGGGTTTACATGAGGGAGGATTGAGAGATGAAGGTAGTCCAAAGTTGTTCACAATATCCTCAGAAAGTGGATATGTACGGAGTGGCTACGGACAAGCGAGACTAGCACGGAATGGATCGGGCTGAGCGTAGTAGCAAAGCGCAGCAACTAACATCGAACTACAACATCGCCAAACACACATGCACGAGTCACTGAATCCGCCCCACCCTTATACACCCCAATCCACCATTTATCGTCCGGTTTTGGACAAGTGCAGTGACTAGCAACCGGGCTGTACAACTAGTGGCGCAGCTCGCAGAGGTCGCTGCTACCAGTAGGGTGTTTAGGCTCTCGAAAGGGTGGGGTGGACGCCTGCTTGGCAGTTCTAGTTCACCTTGGGGGATATTTCTGTCTATATGGGTCGCAGGAGCCGGAGGAGGTGCGGCGGGTGAGTGGCATATTGCATGTGATGTGAGTTTGTTCGTTTATGCTTCGGGGGTCTAGCGAGTTGCTTCGGTACTGTGAGGCTCAGTAGGGCAGGAGTATTGTTCAATAGA
>Ga0247803_1000437_pt1 | contig 23048 bp, 26 predicted proteins | sample UWRJL014104B1_FD_180928 | JGI IMG/M metagenome (GOLD analysis project Ga0247803, IMG submission 180928) | Plant litter microbial communities from Arlington Agricultural Research Station in Wisconsin, United States - UWRJ-L014-104B-1 | ecosystem: Environmental > Terrestrial > Plant litter >...
AGCCGGGGCCACTGCCGCTTGGCCGGCGCCTGGTTCATGCGGAGCGTGAGCCCCTTGTTCATCGCGTCGCCGAATTTGACGGCGCTGAACAGGGGACCGTAGGCGCCCATCACCGAGACGGTTCCGCCCTTGCGCACTCCGTCGATCGCCCAGTTCAGGGCCACGGGCGACCCGCCCTGCAGCTTCAGCTTGGCCGCCGAGATGTGCTGCAGCAGGTTGCCGTCGGCTTCCGCGCCGACGGCGTCGATGACGACGTCTGCTCCGAGGCCGAAGGTCTGCTTCTTCAGCTCGACGACGATGTCGTCCACTTCGGTGAAGCTGATCGTCTCGGCGAAGGCGAATTCGCGTGCCTTCTCCAGGCGGTAGTCCAGGTGGTCGACGACAATGACCCGCCCGGCGCCCATGAGCCAGGAGGAGCGGGCGGCGAAGAGCCCCACCGGTCCCGCACCGAGCACGACCACGGTGTCGCCCTCGACGATGTCGCCGAGCTGGGCGCCGAAGTAGCCCGTCGTCAGGGCGTCGGTCATCAGCAACGCGTCTTCCTCGTGCAGCCACTCCGGGATGATCGACGGCCCGACGTCGGCGAGCGGCACGCGCACGTACTCCGCCTGTCCGCCGTCGTAGCCGCCGCAGGTGTGAGAGTAGCCGTAGATGCCACCGACGGCCGTCGCATTCGGGTTGACGTTGTGGCAGTTGGAGTACAGCCCCTTGGCGCAGAAGTAGCAGGTTCCGCAGTAGATGGTGAAGGGCACCATCACCCGGTCGCCCGGCTTGAGGTTCTCCACCGACGGGCCCACCTCGTGCACCACGCCGATGAACTCGTGGCCGAACGTGGACCCGACCCGGGTGTCGGGCATCATGCCGTGATAGAGGTGCAGGTCGCTTCCGCAGATCGCGGCCCGCGTCACGCGCACGATGGCGTCGTTCGGGTGCTCGATTTTCGGAATGTCCTTCTCCTCGACCCGGATCTTGTACGGCCCCCGGTACACCATCGCTCGCATGCGTCGCTCCTCGGTTCACGTTGACTGGTTGTCGAACGCTTTCGAGTCGAACACCGCGGGTTCGCGAATCCTAGGGGGTTGCGCCACCGCAGCCCCATGGGCCAGCGTCGTCGGGGACGGGATGCGCGGACGGGGAGAGGGGGGGAGTTTCGGGGAGCGCTACGTGGCCAACCCGTGGTTGGCATACCCGCACATCGTGCCGGGGGTGCTCTACCTGATCGGGGCACCGCTGCAGTTGTCGCGGCGGTTCCGCAGCCGCCACTTCGCCTTCCACCGCCGCTTCGGCCGGGTGCTGATCCGTGCCTTCGCCGTCGGCCTCGGAGTCGGCACCATCAGGATCTGGGTCGGCCTCTTCGCGCTGCTCGACCTGGCGCCACTGCAGGAGAGCTTCGCTCCGGCGTTCTGGCTGGGGCTCTCGATGCACGTGCTGGCGGCGGAGGCGTGGCTCTGGTGTCGTCCGAATGCGAACGGCAGGCCGCGGACATCGGTGCTGTCGTAGGTCTACTTCTGGCGGCGCACCATCTCGGCGATCCAGACCGGCGCGAACGGCGACGTGCAGTCCGGGGGAGTCGGGTAGTCCTTGAGCACCTCGAGGCGCTCGCCGATGGCGACGGCGCGCTCACGTTGCTCGGGGTGCGCGATCCCGATCTGGGCGAGGCAGGTGTTCATCGCCCACTGCAGCCGGTCGGGCGCCGTCTTCATCCGCGCCTCGATGGTGTCGAGCAGCCGCGACAGGTCCAGGCCTTCCGGGCGTTTCACCACCCTGTCCGACGTGAGCGCCCAGCCAGCGCTCGCCACGATCGGATCGGGGTCGGCAAACCACAGCAGCCGCAGTTCCTCGACCCGCGGGTTCTGCTTCACGACGTAGTTGACGAGCCAGTCCTGCACCTTCGGCGCAGAGGCGACGCGCAGCATGGAGTCGAGCTCGTCGAGCTCGAACGTCTTCGGGCGGCAGATCAGAATGGCGAGCAGGCGGGCCGCCGTGTCGCCGGTGTCCCAGAGCTCGACCGCGAGCGGCTGTTGGGTCTTCAGCCGTTTGGCCACCGCGCGCAGCTTGGTCAGGTTCACGGCGTGGTCGTCGCCGTGCCGGAGATTGACCTCGAGAATGCGCGGGTCGGCGAGGTTCGCCAGCTCGGCCATCACCTCGGCGACGGTCGTCTCTGTCGTCGTCTGCGCCATTGCGGCCTCCGCTCACTCGATTGCGTTCAGCCTACGACGAGGCCGCCCGGTCGGCCATCAGTCGGCGGGTCGCCGGCCGGATGCGTCCGGCGTTTCGGGACACGAAGTCGTCGAGCCGCGCGGCGTCGATGCGCCGGATCTCGCGGAGGGCGGTGCCGACCGAGGTCTGCACGAAGTGCTCGTCGTCGTCGAGCAGCAGGTCGGCGAGGGCGAGCGGGTCGTCGAGGTCGCCGCTGCGGATGATCCAGAAGGCCGCCGTGATCGCCGTGCGGCGTTCCCACGGGTCACCCGACCGCGCGAGGTCGAACAGCGGGGCGCGCGAACGGTGGAGGAGGTAGTCGCCGACGACGCGCGGTGCCGCGCGGTCGACGAGATCCCAAGTGTCGATGTGGCGGTGCTCCGCGAGGTACAGCTCGTAGATCGCGCGTCGGTCGTCCGTCGTCGCGGGCGATCGGCGGGCACGCGCGTCGAGGATGCTGACCGCGACGACGCGCGCCTCATACCAGGGCGACCGCAGCAGCAGCCGCACCTCGTCGAGGTCCATAGACGCCTGCTCGTTCGCGAGATCGAAGAGCCGCTTCATCCGCACCCCGATCACCTGCTCGCGGCTGACGCGCTTCACGATCTTGTCGAACTCGGCCGGGTCGGCGAGCTCGTGCAGTCGCAGCAGCACGTCCGCGGCCGAACCGGGCGAAGCGTCGGGTGTCATGGGTCCTCCGAGCGATCGGGATCAGACAATCGTCGCTGATGCCGCAGCGTCTCCGCTAGGCGGCGTCGTCGGCGAACTCGGCGCGCGCTCGGGCCACGACCATGCCGCGTGCCGAGGTAGGGAAGCGATCGAGCATCGCCCGCACTGCCGTGGCGTCGACGTCGGATCCGAACAGCTCGGTGCTCGGCTCGAAGCGCACACCCTCGGCGAGCGGACCGGCGACGACCGGGTCGAAGCCGAGCGCGTCGACCAGGTCGGCGACCGCCGACACGTCGGCGGGATCGTCGCCCGCGATCGCGAGCGCCTTGCGCCCGGACTCTCCGGCAGGGCGCGCCTCGTCGTCGAGGTCGTGGTAGCCCATGTGGTTGAACGCCTTCACGACCCTGGAGCGGGGGAGGAAGTCCTGCACGGTCTCGCTCGACGAGGTACGCGGGTCGACGAGGTCGTCGCGGATGCCGTCGATCTCCCACCAGTAGTTCATGGCGTCGACGACGATCTTGCCGTCGAGAGCGTCGACGGGGATGCTGCGGTACTTGCCGAGGGGGAGGGCGAGGATGACGATGTCGGAGTTCTGCGCAGCGTCGGCCGCCGTCGTGGCGACGGCGCCGTGGCTGAGTACGTCGACGATGAGCGCGATCTTCTCCGGCGAGCCCGACCCCGCGATGCGCACCGGGTAGCCGGCCTCGATCGCGAGACGGGCGAGGATCGTTCCGACCTTGCCCGCGCCCAGAATGCCGATCGTCGTGTCCATTTCGCTGCGCCCTACTCTCGTCGTGTGTCAGCCGATGTCCTTCATAGAGGTCAAGCGGGTTGCAGTCCCCGGCATTCCCCGGGTAGACCCGAGGTCATGAATCCGGCGGCGAGGCGAGTGCAACGCGTCTACCTGATCCTGCTGCTCGGCAACACGCTCGCCGCGTCATTCATCTGGGGGATCAACACGCTCTTCCTGCTCGACGCCGGTCTGTCGAACTTCGAGGCTTTCGCCGCGAACGCGTTCTTCACCGCCGGCATGGTGGTCTTCGAGATCCCGACCGGAGTGGTCGCAGACACCGTGGGGCGCAAGGCGTCGTACCTGCTCGGCACCATTACCCTCGCCGCGACGACCGGCCTCTACTGGCTGCTGTGGGTCTGGAGCGCTCCGTTCGTGTGGTGGGCCGTGGCATCCGTTCTCCTCGGCTTGGGCTTCACCTTCTTCTCCGGAGCGGTCGAGGCGTGGCTGGTCGACGCGCTGACCTCCACCGGGTACACCGGCAGCCTCGAGGCGGTGTTCGGCCGCGGACTCGTCGTCACCGGCGTCGCCATGTTCGTGGGCTCCGTGCTGGGCGGGGTGGTCGCACAGGCCACGGATCTCGGGGTGCCGTTCGTGCTGCGGGCCGTGATCCTGGTGATCATGTTCGTCTTCGCGGCAGTGGTGATGCGCGACATGGGGTTCACCCCCGACCGTTCGCTCGGACCGCTGAAGGCGACCCGCCACGTGCTCTCCGAGTCGGTGGAACACGGCCTCAGAAAACGGTCGGTGCGCTACGTCATCCTCTCGGCGCCGTTCGCCTCCGGAGTGGGGATCTACGCGTTCTACGCCCTGCAGCCCTACCTGCTCGAGCTCTACGGCGACCCGTCGGCCTACTCGATCGCGGGACTCGCCGCGGCGGTGCTCTCGCTCGCCCAGGTCGCCGGCGGCGTGCTGGCGCCCCGCCTGCGCGGCATGTTCGCCAAGCGCACGACCACGGTGATCGGCGCCTCGCTGATCAGCATCGCCACGCTCATCCTGCTCGGCCTGAACAGCGTCTTCTGGCTGGCCATCATTCTGCTGGTGGTCTGGGGATTCGTGTTCGCCGTCGCCGGCCCGGTGCGGCAGGCCTACCTCAACGACATGATCCCGTCGAAGCAGCGCGCCACCGTGCTGTCGTTCGACTCGCTCTTCGGCAGCCTCGGCGGCGTGTTCGTGCAGCCCGCGCTGGGTCGCGCGGCCGACCTCGGCGGCTACGGCGCCTCGCTCGTGATCGGAGGGGTCGTCGAGCTGATCGGCATCCCGTTCCTGTTCGCCAGCCGACGCCAGCGCGACCCCGCCGACACGAACACGGCGAAGCAGCCCGCGGATCAATAGAGACAGCACGACCGGTAGACACAGCAAGTATCGTCATGCCGGTCGCTCCTAGCGTGGTCGTATGAGAACAGACACCCTGACCAGCCCGCTGACGGTCGCCGGCATCTCGCTGCGCACCAACAACCTCGAGGCGGCCGAGACGATCCCGCCGCAGTGGGACGCCTTCTTCGACGGTGGCGGCGTCACGCAGATTCCGCACCGCCTCGGCGACGACGTGATCGCCGTCTACACGGGGTTCGCGAACGAGGGCGAGAACAACGACGGCGACTACACGTTCGTGATCGGATGCATCGTGCCGGAGGGATCCGCCCCGCCGCAGGGGCTGGCCACTGTCACCGTGCCGGCATCCGACCGCCTGGTCTTCCCCGTGGCCGCCGGTCGCCCCGACCTGGTCGGCGCAGCGTGGCAGCAGATCTGGGCGCGAACCGACCTCGCGAAGACCTTCGTCGCCGACTTCGAGCGCTATTCTGCCGAGGGAGACATCGAGATCTCGATCGGAGTGCGACCGCAGCAATGAACCGTGCCGACTACACGCGTCAGCTCGTCGACGTCTGCGACTACATCTACGACCACCTCGACGACGACCTCGACCTGTTCCGGCTGGCGGAGGTCGCGCACCTGTCGTCGTACCACTGGCACCGTGTGTACCACGCGATGAGCGGGGAGACCGCGGCGAGCACCGTGCGCCGACTGCGGCTGCAGCGCGCGGCCGGCTACCTCGCCGACACCGCGATGCCGGTGGCCGAGGTGGCCCGACGCAGCGGTTTCGCCAGCACCGAGGTCTTCTCCCGCAACTTCCGCGAGGCGTACGGGATTCCTCCCGCCCGGTTCCGCGCATCGGGCGACCACACGCTGTACCGGGCGACGCCAGAAGCGTCGGCGGGGCTGCCCGCGCACCCGGTCGGTCTGCGCCGCCTCGAACAGCGGGTGATCGCAGCGTCCCCGCATCGCGGCGCGTTCGTCGAGATCGGCCGGGCGTTCACCCGCGCTCGCGAGGGGGTCGGGGCGTCGCCCGGCGGCATGGTCGCCGTGTACTACGACGATCCGGAGGGCGCGCCGGAGGACGAGCTGCGGTCGGCCGCGGGCATAGAGATCGCAGCGGATGCCCCGGTGCCCGCCCAGCTCGAACGGATCGTGCTGCCCGCCGGCGAGTACGCCGTGCTGGCCTACCGTGGCCCGTACGCCTCTATGCGCTCGGCATACACCTGGTTCTACGGCAGCTGGCTGCCGCAGAGCGGACGTGTGCCCGCCGACCATCCCGTGATCGAGCACTACCTCGACGACCCAGCGGTCACACCGCCCGGCGACCTGCGCACCGACATCGCGGTGCTGCTGGAGGGCTAACCCGGCTCACGCCCGCCAGAACCCGCAGAAAGTGACGTTGGCCTTCGGCACCCCGCGCGTGTTCACGAGCCAGCGGCGCAGCGATGTGGGCAGCGACTGCTCGCCGACGAGGTACGCGTAGACCGAGCCCTCGGGCAGGTCGAAGTCCTGGACGGTGGCGAGGGCCAGCGCGCCCGGCCGGTCGTCATGGCCGCGGACGAGCCAGTGCACGGTCATGCCGGCGGGTGGGTCGAGCGGCTGGGCGTCGGCCGCATCCGGGACCTCGATGAACGCGTGACCCACCGAATCCCGCGGCATGTCGCGCAGGATCCCCGCGACGGCGGGCAGCCCGCTCTCGTCGGCGACCAGCAGCTGCCAGTCGACACCCTCGACGGGGGCGAACATGATGCCCTGGTCGAGCAGGGCGACGGTGTCGCCGGCGCGGGCCGAGCCCGCCCATCTGCTCGCCGGGCCGTTGTCGCCGTGCGCGACGAAGTCGATGTCGAGCTCCCGCTCGGCCGCGCGGAACTCGCGGACCGTGTAGTTGCGCATCACCGGGCGGGTCGCCTTCGGCATCGCCAGGAACTGCACGTAGCCGAGCAGGTTGATCTTCTTCGGCAGGTCGAAGTTCGCCACGACGTCGTCGGTCGGCGGCAGGAACAGCCGGAACCACTGGTCGAACCCCATCGGTTCGAACCGGTCGAGCGCCTCGCCGCCGAGGGTGACGCGGATGATGCCGGGGCTGATGCGGGCCGCGCGCACCACCTCGGCCACGACCATGGTCGGGTTCGTCGGCTGCAGGGTGCGGGCGGGGGCGCTCATGGTGGCCTTTCTAGAGGGCGGAGAGCTCGGTCATGTGGTGGCGTCCGATGGGCAGCATGAGCGGCTTGCCCGATGTCGGGTCGAGGATGACGCGGCTGTCGAGCCCGAACACGGTGCGCACCACCTCTTCGGTCAGCACCTCGGCGGGCGAGCCCTGCGCGTGCACCCGGCCGGCGGAGAGGGCGACGAGATGGTCGGAGTACCTGGCGGCGAGGTTGAGGTCGTGCAGCACCATGACGATCGTGGTCCCCCGCGTGCTGTTGAGGTCGGTGAGCAGGTCGAGCACCTCGATCTGGTGGCTCACGTCGAGGAACGTCGTCGGCTCGTCGAGCAGCAGCAGGTCGGTCTGCTGGGCGAGGGCCATGGCGATCCAGACGCGCTGGCGCTGGCCGCCGGAGAGCTCGTCGACGCTGCGCTCGGCCAAGGCGGCGGTCTCGGTAGCCTCGAGGGCTTCGGCGACGGCGATGTCGTCTTCCCTGCTCCAGCGGGAGAGGATGCCCTGGTGGGGGTGCCGTCCGCGCCCGACGAGGTCGGCCACGGTGATGCCCTCCGGGGCGATGGGCGACTGGGGGAGCAGTCCGAGCGTGCGCGCCAGCTGCTTGGCGGGCATGCGGTGCACGTCTCTGCCGTCGAGGACGACCCGGCCGGTGCGTGGGGCGAGCAGCCGTGACATCGATCGCAACAGGGTCGACTTGCCACAGGCGTTGGCGCCGACGATCGCGGTGACCTTGCCCGCGGGCACGAGGAGGTCGAGCCCGTCGATGACCGTGCGGTCGGCGTAGCCGAGGGTCAGGTTCTCGATGGAGAGTGTGTGGTCGGTGGTCATAGCGAGCCTCCCGCGCGGTTGGTGCGGACGATGAGATAGATGAGGTACGGGGCGCCGAGCACGCCGGTGACGACTCCGACGGGGAAGCGGGTGTCGAACGCGAACTGGCCGCAGAAGTCGGCGACGAGCACCAGCAGGGCACCGACGAGCGCCGAGGGGATGAGCAGGGATCCGCCCGGGCCGACGATGCGGGATGCGATGGGTCCGGCGAGGAAGGCGACGAACGCTATCGGGCCGGTCGCCGCCGTCGCGAACGCGATCAGCCCGACCGCGGCGATGATGACGACGATGCGGGAGCGTTCGACGCGCACGCCGAGTGCCGACGCGGTGTCGTCGCCGAGCTGGCCCATTGAGAGGTTGCGCGACTGGCCGACGAGCACGGGGCCGAGCACGGCGAGTGCGACGAGCACCGGCACCACCTGCGCCCAGTTGGAGCCGTTGAGGCTTCCGGTGAGCCAGCGCGTCGCCTCCTGGAGGTCCCACTCGGCGGCCTGGGAGAGGACGTAGGCGGTGACGCTGTCGAGCATCGCGGCGATTCCGATGCCGATCAGGATCAGCCGGGTGCCGACGACGCCGCTCTTGAACGACAGCCCGTAGACGACGAGCGCGACGACGAGACCGGCGACGATGGCGAACGCAGACACCTGCGCCTCACCGAGAGAGAGGGTGACGATCGCGAATGCGGCGGCGGCACTCGCGCCAGAGCTGATGCCGATGATGTCGGGGCTCGCGAGCGGGTTGCGCAGCATCGTCTGGAAGGTGACGCCGCCGATGCCGAAGCAGAGGCCGACGAGCACCGCGAGCACGGCGCGCGGGAGACGCAGCCTGCCGACCGTGAACGTGGCGCCGGCGACGTCGTGGCCGAGGATCACGCCGATCACGTCGGCGGGCGGATAGAACGTCTGACCGACCATGAGCGTGATCGCGAAGCAGACGACGATGAGGGCGCCGAGCACCGCCATCACCGCTCGGCGGCGGGTCGCCCTGCGCCTGCGGCTGCTCGCGACGGTGTCGGCGGTGATCTCGCGCCGCTGCGTCGGGACGTCGGTGGTTGCGGTGCTGGCGTGCACAGTGCTCGCGTTCACAGTGCCCGCACCTTCTGCCGGCGCACGATGTAGATGAAGAAGGGAGCGCCGATCAGCGCGGTGATGATTCCCACGTCGACCTCGCCCGGGCGGGCGGCGATCCGGCCGATGATGTCGGCGCCGGTCAGCAGGGCGGCGCCGAGCACGGCCGAGAACGGCAGCAGCCAGCGGTGGTCGACTCCGATGAGCAGCCGGCAGGCGTGCGGAACGACGAGTCCGACGAAGGCGATCGGCCCGGTGACCGCCGTGATAGCGCCGCAGAGCACGACCGCGCCGAGCGAGGCGGCGCCGCGGGCGATCGCGACGCGTTCGCCGAGTCCGGCGGCGAGGTCGTCACCCAGGGCGAGGGAGTTGAGGCCGCGGGCAGACAGGAAGCAGATGGCGAACCCGACGAGGAGAAACGGCAGCACCTGCAGCGTGCTGTCGAAGCTCGCACCGCCGACGCCGCCGATCTGCCACGACCGCACGCCCCCGGCGATGTCGTTGCGGGGCAGCACGACGGCGGTGACGAAGGAGGCGAGAGCCGCGGATGTCGCTGCTCCGGCGAGGGCGAGTTTGAGAGGGGTCGCGCCTCCACGGCCGAGCGATCCGACCGTGTAGACGAAGAGGGCGGCCACGGCGGCGCCGGCGATCGCCACCCAGATGAAGCTCGTCGCCGACGAGAGGCCGAAGTAGGCGAGGCCGATGACGACGGCGAGCGACGCCCCGAGGTTCACCCCGAGGATCCCGGGATCGGCGAGGGGGTTGCGGGTCACTCCCTGCATGACGGCGCCCGACATGCCGAGGGCGGCGCCGGCGATGACGGCGAGCACGGTGCGGGGGATGCGCTTGGCGACGGCGGCCTCGTCGAAGCCGTCGACCGAGCCGCCGAGGGCGGCGACGATGTCGTCGAGGCCGACCTCGCGGGAGCCGACCATGACCGACGCCACCGTGAGAAGGCCCAGCACTCCGAGAGCGCCGAGCAACCATACCCCCCGCAGCCGCCGCGGACGCCGCACGATGGCGACGTCCGGGGCGGTCAGGGTACCGCTAGCGGTCACTCTGCCTTGTCAGCGGCCTGGGAGATGAGCGACGCGTAGTCGTCGAGCACCCAGGAGATGGAGAGGGGTGTGGGGTTGGCGGCGGTGCCCAGCGGGCTCGTGCCGGGCAGGTTCACGATCGAGCCGCTCGCAACCGCGGGCATCTGCGACAGCAGCGGGTCGGCCGTGAGGGCAGCGACGAGGTCGTCTCCGCCGTAGGTGACGATGATGTCGACGTCGCCGAACGCGTCGGCCTGCTCGGCACTCTGTGTGAGCGAGAACTTGTCGGTCGAGTCGGACGCCTCGGCGATGCTGGCCGGGAACTCGAGTCCGAGGTCTTCGAAGAACATCGTGCGGGTGTCGTGCGTCGTGTAGAAGCTGACCTCGCTGAGGTCGGCGGTGTCGACGTGGGTGAGGAACATCGCGGTCTTGCCGGCGATCGACGGGTACTTCGCGGCGGTGGCGGCGATCTCGTCCTCCAGCTCGGCGATGAGAGCGTCGCCCTCGTCGGCCAGGCCGATGGCCTCGCTGTTGAGCTCGATCATCTCGCGCCACGGAGTGCCCCAGGCGGTCTCCTTGTAGGCGACGACGGGGGCGATCTCGCTCAGAGTGTCGTAGTCCTCCTGGGTGAGCCCGGAGTATGCGGCGAGGATGACGTCGGGCTGGGTGTCGGCGACGGCTTCGAAGTCGATGCCGTCGGTCTCGTCGAACAGCACGGGGGTCTCGGCGTCGAGCTCGTCGAGCTTCTCCTTCACCCAGGGCAGCAGGCCGTCGGCGTCGTCGTCGCCGAAGTTGGCCGCGGCCATTCCGACCGGGACGACACCGAGTGCGAGCGGTACCTCGTGGTTGGCCCAGTTCACCGTGGCCACGCGCTCGGGCTTGGTCTCGATCGTGGTGGTGCCGAGCGCGTGCTCGATCGTGATCGGGGTCCAGTCGCCGTCTGCCTCGGCCTGGGCGCTCGGAGCGGGGGTGGAGCAGGCGGTGAGCCCGGCTACGAGCAGCGTGGCCGCGGAGATGACGGCCAGTCGTGATGCGCGAGGCATGGTGTCCTTTCGGTTGGGAGTGCAGATCCCCGGATGCCTGGCGCGAGTGCGAAGCTTAGGATTGCCTTACCAAACCTAGGGCAGCGTCTATCGCTTTGCAAACGGGGGCGGCCCCGCAGACCTACTGCAGCGCGGAGGTGAGCCGGGCGAGGCCGTCGAGGAAGGTCGCCGATCGCGGCTCCTTCTGCCACTCCTCGAGGGTGAGCTCGCGCCCGACCGCCCGGTAGCCCGCCTCGATCTCGCGCATCTCGGCGACGAACCCGCGGCCGCGCACCAGCAGCGACACCTCTAGGTCGAGCGCGAACGAGCGGATGTCCATGTTGCTCGACCCGATCACCGCCACGTCGTCGTCGATCGACAGGTGCTTGGCGTGCAGGATGAACGGCGGCGGATACATCCAGATGTGCACGCCCGCCGTGAGCAGGGCGGTGTAGTACGAGCGCTGGGCGTGGAACACCCCGCCCTGGTCGCCGGTCTCCGAGACGAAGAGCTGCACCTCGAGTCCGCGCTGCACGGCGGACGTGATCGCGTACATCATCGCCTCGTCGGGCACGAAGTAGGGGCTCGTGATGATGATGCGCTCCTGCGCCGAGTACAGCAGCCCGAGGAACAGCCGGAGGTTGTTCTCGCCGTCGAACCCCGGACCGCTGGGCACCACCTGGCAGTCGAGGGCGGCGGATGACTCGTGCCTGGCCACCCTCGTGATCGGCACGTTCTCCGCCGTGATGAACTCGTCGGTCTCGCAGAACCAGTCGCCGATGAAGATCACGTTGATGCTCGTGACGACGGGGCCGGTGATCCGCGTCATGAGCTCCTGCCACTTCAGCCCGCGCTTGAGGTTCTTCTCCAGGTTGTAGCTGCGGTCGATGAGGTTCTGCGACCCCATGTAGCCCACGCGTCCGTCGACCACGACGATCTTGCGGTGGTTGCGCAGATCCGGGCGCTGGTAGTTGCCCTTCAGCGGCTGCACGGGCAGCATAAAGCTCCACTTCACCCCGATCCGGTCGAGCTCGGCGACGGTCTCCTTGTGGCCGACGGCGCGAACGGATGCCACGTGGTCGAGCAGCACTCGCACGGTCACTCCGCGCTTCACCGCGGCCTCGAGGGCGGCGAAGAATCCGGCTGTGGTCGTATCGAACGACACGATGTAGAACTCGACGTGCACGAACGAGGTGGCGGTGTCGATGTCGGCGGCCATGGCGGCGAACGACCGTTCGTAGTCGTCGATGAGATGCGCCTCGTTGCCGCCGGCGACGGACATGCCGCTGACGGCCCGGTTCATCTCGGTGACCCCCTCGAGCCACGCCGGCCAACTGGACCGGTCGGCCTGGAGCTCCCCGCCGACGGCGGCATCGGCGATGAGCGCGTTGATCCTTCTCTGCTTCTCGCGTCTGGCCTTCGGAAGGCGCACGCTGCCGATGAGCAGGAAGAAGAAGATGCCCACGAACGGGATCAGGAAGATGGCGAGCAGCCACGCCATCGCGGCCGTGGGTTTGCGGTCTCGCGGGATGACGATGAGCGCGGTGATGCGGATCGCCCAGTCGACGGCGAACGCCAGCACGAGCAGGACGGTGGTGATGTCGTTCATGCGTCTGTCTCGTCGTGGCTAGGTCGGCGACTCGGTCTTGCGCTCGTCCATGCCCCGGCCCCGGGTGCCGATGTAGACGACCGCGCCGATGAACGGCACGAAGACCAGGAAGAGGATCCACGCCGCCTTCGCCCAGCCGCCCGTCGACCGGTCGCGGAACAGGTCGGCGAAGATCGCGAACAGCACGATCAACAGCGAGATGACCACGTAGCTCCAGAAGAAGAACCCGAAGAAGTCCCAGAAATCGTCCATGAGCGGTCCTTACTGTCTGGCCATCGCTATGCGCAGCGTCTCGAGGGGGTCGATGAGGTGGTCGTGGTCGTCGTCGCCGAGCTCGATCTGCACCCAGTGGATCGCGCCGGTGAACCGGCTGGTGTGCGGGGTGTAGTCGGCCGTGACTGAGGTTCCGGATTCGTAGCCGACATCCGTCGTCTCGTCAGCGGAGAAGATCATCGCCTGCGTCGCCCCCACGCGTCCCGCGCCCGCCGGCTCGCCGTCGTAGTAGAGGGTGACGTCGCCGCCCTTGCCCAGCCCGCCGCCGTCGTAGGCGAACTGCACGCGCACCTGGTGCTTGCCCGGCGGCAGCCGCCGCTCCGCTTCGGTGGCGAACTCCTGGATTCCCAGCACGTTGTAGCTGAACTTGATCCGTCCGTCCCTCGCATACATGCTCCAGCCGCCGAAGCGGCCGCCCTGCGCGATGATCACGCCCTCTGCGCCGCTGTCGGGGATCGTCACCTCGGCCGTGACCGAGAACGACTTGTTCTTGACGCTCACGACGCTGTTCTCCGACAGACGTCCCATGCCCGAGAAAAGCAGCTGGGTGTTGCCGTGGATCAGCGTCGGGCGTCCGGCGATCTCGGGCGTCGCCCGCTCTATCCCGCGGTCGTCGATCGGGAGCACGTTGTACTTCGTGGCCTCGATGATCCACAGCCGCTGCAGCTTCGCGAGCATCTCGGGATTGTCGTGAGCGAGATCACGCGCCTGGCTGTAGTCGCTGCTGCCGTCGTAGAGCTCCCATACGTCGTCGTCGAAGGCGGGCAGCTTCGGGCCGACCATCTCCCACGGCGTGCGGTGTTTCGTCACCGCGCTCCAGCCCTTGAAGTAGAGGCCGCGGTTGCCGAACATCTCGAAGTACTGCAGGTCGTGGCGTTCGACTGCGTCGCGCTCGTTGAAGCTGTAGAGCATGCTGGTGCCCTCCATGGGCGACTGCAGAACGCCGTTGACCATGGTCGGCTCTGGAAGCCCGGCGGCCTCCAGGATCGTCGGGGCCACGTCGATGACGTGGGAGAACTGCGAGCGCAGGCCGCCCCTCTCCTCGATGCCGTTCGGCCAGTGCACGATGGTGCCGTTGCGGGTTCCGCCCCAGTGCGACGCCACCTGCTTCGTCCACTGGAACGGGGTGTCCATCGCCCACGCCCAGCCGACGGCGTAGTGGTTGTACGACTCAGGTCCTCCCAGCTCGTCGAGCTTCGAGGCCATGAACTCGGGGGTCTCGAGGGCGGCCATGCCGTTGAAGTTCGCCATCTCGTTGAACGCCCCGTTGAGGGTGCCCTCCGCCGAGGCGCCGTTGTCGCCGATGATGTAGTAGATGATCGTGTCCTCGAGCAGACCGAGGTCCTCGATGGCGTCGATGACCCGGCCCACGTGGTGGTCGGTGTGCTCGAGGAACCCCGCGTACACCTCCATCTCGCGCTCGAGCACGGGCTTCAGGGCGTCGGGCATGTCGTCCCACGACGGGATCTCGTCGTGCCGCGGGGTCAGCTCGGCGTCGGCGGGGATGATGCCCATCTCCTTCTGCCTGGCGAAGGTGCTCTCGCGTTGCGCGTCCCAACCTCCGGTGAACTCGCCCGCGTACCTGTCGGCCCACTCCGTCGGGACGTGGTGCGGGGCGTGGGTCGCGCCGGGGGCGAAGTAGACGAAGAACGGCTTGTCGGGCATGAGCGCCTTCTGGGTGCGGATCCAGCTCACCGCGTGATCGGCGAGGTCCTCGGTCAGGTGGTAGCCCTCCTCGACGCTGGCGGGCGGCTCGACCGGTGTTGTGCCGTTGTATAGCGCGGGCTCCCACTGGTTGTTCTCTCCGCCGATGAACCCGTAGAAGGTCTCGAACCCGCCGCCGCCCGACGGCCAGGCGTCGAACGGGCCCATGGGCGACGACTGCCACACGGGGACCTCGTGGCACTTGCCGAACTGTGCGGTCGAGTAGCCGTTGAGCTTGAGGGTCATCGGCAGCGGGGCCTTGGTGTTCGGTCGCAGCGAGCTGTTGCCGGGGGCAGACGTCGCCGTCTCGGTGATGCTCCCCATCCCCACCGAGTGGTGATTGCGCCCTGTGAGCATGGCCTGGCGGGTCGGGGCGCACAGGGCGGTGGTGTGGAAACGGTTGTAGGTGAGTCCGCCCGCAGCGAGCTTCTCGGCGTTCGGGGTGCGGCAGGGCCCGCCGAACGCGCTCGACGCACCGAAGCCCACGTCGTCGATGAGGATGACGAGCACGTTCGGAGCTCCGGCCGGCGGCAGCAGCGGCTCGATAGGCGGGTACGACGTGTCGGGGTCTTTAGCGTCGTAGGTGGTGAGTCCCGGCGCCGCGAGGTCGGGGACGGGCAGCATTGCACGCGAGTGGCGATCGGGACTCATGGTGTTATCTCCGGACTCGGGGATCAGGCGTCGGCCGCGAGCTCGCGCCCGTGTGCGGTGAGGGCGTAGATCACGAGGATGTCGAGGGCGATGATGATCGTCGACCACCAGGGTTGCGCCGGCAGCAGCAGGAGCTGGCCGATAGCGCTGAGGACGCACAGGATGATCGCGATCACGCGCGCCCAGGTGGCTCCGGTGAAGAGCGCGGCGGCGGTGAACATGAGCAGTAGCCCGATCACGATGTGCCACCATCCCCACCCGCTCAGGTCGAAGAGGAACAGGTTGCCCTCCGTGGTGACGAAGTACGGGTCGGGTGCGATCAGGGCGACAACGCCCTGGAGCAGCCCGAACACACCGCTTATGAATATGATCACTCCCGCGAATCGGCCCCAGCCGACCCATCCGGTTACCTCGACATTGCTCATCGTGCCGTTCCTCTCGTAGTTGGTCAGAAGCGTTCGTCTACAGGCGCCGTCTGCGCGGTGTCACCGCGGCTCCGACGACGGCGGCCTTAGCTGCGGGGGCGGGGCCCGGGCGCACGGCGCGCGTCACGACGGCCGCCTTGGCGACCGGTGCTCGCACGACGCCGACCCGTCCGATTCGTCCGGCTCTCAACATGTCAGGCTCCCTGTTCTTCGAGTTCGCGCTCGGCTTCGATCGCAGCTGCGATGGACTGGGTGTGGATGCGGCCGTCGGCCACCAGCTCGCCGCCCGCCCGGCGGGCCGCCATGGCGAACGGTGCCGCCCACACGTTCTCGTAGACCAGCACGCCGGCGACCGTTCCCGGGTCGATGGCCTCGGCGAGATGAGCGACGTCGTCGGCGGCGAGAAACTCCGCGAACTCGCCCACCAGTGATTCCAGGGCGTTCGACTCGTCGAACGCGGAGACCTCGAAGGCGTCGACAGTGCCGTCGTCGTCTTTCACGACGACGATCGCGTCGATGACCCGGATGGTCCCGGCGTCGACGAGTCGGGCGATCTCCTCCAGAAGCTCGCCGGTGAAGGTCGCTTTCTCCTCCGGAAACCGGATGATGACGAAGTCGATCGGTCCGGCGACGTCGTGCGTTTCAGTCATTGTCGTCTCCTGAGCTGTCGTGCTGCTGCGCGAGGATCGCGGTGATGTCGATGGGGGTCGTCGGTACGAGCTCGGGGTCCACTGGATCTGTGGGATTCTTCAAGGAATTCCCTCCTGTGTGCGCCGAGGGTGCTCGGCTGGGTTGACGGTAGCGCCGAGCGAAAGCCGGCGGCCTCATCCGGCCGGGGTGATGTCTGGGGCCTCCCGCCGGCGCGACTTCGCGTGTCTCTCCGGGGCGGCATTCTTGCGCCCGCGCCGGTCGCGTTTGGCCTCGTTTTCGGAGGCCCGCGCCATGTCCCGGGTCTCGCCGGTCGGTCCGAGAGCGGGTCGCCACCAGTGCGATTCGGGGTTCGCGTCGACGAGGAAGGTCTTGGCCATCAGGGTGAGCGGCACCGCGAGGATGGCGCCGATCGGCCCGATGACCACTGCCCAGAACAGCACGGAGAAGAAGGTGATCGTCTGGCTCAGCGACACGGCGTGTCCGACGACCCGCGGCTGGATGATCGACTGCACGACGGCGTTGATGACCCCGTAGACGACGATCACTGCGATCACGGTCGGCCACCCTCCGACGAGGTAGCCGAAGAGGATGGGCGGCACGATCGCGAAGAAGTAGCCGATGTTCGGGATGAAGCTGCAGAGGAACGCGAGCAACCCCCACAGGAGGGCGGCCGGAACCTGCAGGACGACGAGCGCTATGGCGTTCAGGGCGCCCTGCGCGATTCCGAGCACGGTCGTCACGACCATGTACCGCCGTACGTTCGACGCGTAGTCGCCGAGCGCCAGTACGAGGTTCGGGTTGTGCCCGCGGAGCTGCCCCAGAATGGTCCGCGAGTAGACGGCGTCGGCCGCCATCAGGATCATCATGGTGAGGATGATCACGAGGGCTCCGGTGATGCCTGCGATGCTCCCGATCGCATTGGTCACGACTCCCGCGACGTTGCCCGGGTCGATTCCCGAGACCACAGACTGCACCTGGTCCTGACCGAAGCCCAGGCTCTGCAGCCAGGCGCCGATGTTGGTACCGATCTGCGTGATCTCGTCGGAGTAGTTGGGGAGCATGTCGACGAACTGGGCGAATGCTATGACGATCGTGTAGGTGAACGAGGCGAGGAGACCGAACACCACGAGGATCACCGAACCGGTGGCGATGCCGGGAGGGACCCCTTTGCCCAGCAGCCAGGTGCGCACCGGGTTGGCGCAGATGACGAGGATCAGGGTCAGCAGGGTGGGTGCCAGGATGCCTCGGATCGAACTCATGCCGACGGCGACGACCGTCGCCGCCGCGAGGCCCACCAGAATCGTGGTGGCGCGCGGAAATCGCGCCGCCGCGGTGTCGGTCATGCTGCACTCGGGGTCATGGCCACACGCTATTGAGCCGGTCACGGGGGCTACATCATCTCTACGGGGTGAGGTAGCGCGGCGTCGCCGCGGGCTATCGTCGCCTCGCCCAGACGGATTCCCGGTCCGCGCGCGGCTGATCGAGACGGTGGGTTCATGTGGGCTGCGGTGGGTCATATCCTCCCCGTCGCCTTCGCGGGCGCACTCAGCTCCGTTCCCATCACGGCCGTGATCCTTCTGCTGCTCTCGCCGAACAGGAGCCGGTCTCCGACGGCGTTCCTCATCGGCTGGGTGTTGGGGCTGGCAGCGATGATCACCGCGTTCGCTGCGCTCGCCGCGGTGATCCCCGTATCCCGGCGGCAGGCGGACGAGGCTGTCGGTGCGGCGCTCATCGTGGTCGGTGTCGGATTGATCGTCGTCGCAGTCGTCACCTGGCGTCGCCGGGCACTGACCGAGGGGGACGGGATGCCGCGGTGGCTCCGCGCTGTCGGCACGATGCGGCCGTTGACGGCGTTCGGTTTCGCTCTGCTGCTGAACGTGCGTCCGAAGGCGGTGCTTCTCGCGGCGGCCGCCGGACTGTCGCTGCGCGGCGACTCGCTCTCGACGGGCGAGATGGTGTTCGTTATCTGCACCTACACGGTCGTCTCGGCGTCGTCGGTGGCGACACCGGTGATCGCCAGCCTCGTCGCGCCCGGACGCACCGACAAGGAGCTCGAGCGCGCGCGGGTGTGGATCTCCGCGAACACCACCATCGTCAGCGTCGTGATCATGCTGATGATCGGTGTGGTGATCGTCGGCAGCGGGCTGACCCGTTTCTGACCGTCCTCGGCGAGACGGCTCAGATCAGGATCGGGAACGTGGCCAGTATCACCACGCCGCCGAGAGCGACGAGCGCCGCCAGCCCGAGCATGAACCAGCCGGCCCAACGGGAACTGGTGCGCCCGGCCAGCGCTGCGAAGAACAGCACAAGGGCGAACAGCACCGTGAGGATCGAGTAGTTGTCGCCGCGCTGGTTGCTCTCGAGAGCCCGGGCGAAGTCCCGGTCGGCCTGCTTCGCCAGCTTCTCCGACTGAGCCTCCCCGTCTGGCACGTACGACGGTTCCGCGAAGGGGGAGAGAGCCTGGTCGCCCGACTGCTGCCAGTCGTCGAAGGCGATGGTGAACGCGGGTGTGAACCGCTGGCTGACGTAGCTCGCGAGGGTCTCGTCCTGCCGTGCCTTCGCGTCGATCCACTGCGAGTAGATCGCCAGGTCGACGGACCGGGCGTCGCGCGCCTCGCTCGAGTAGTTGATCGACTGGATGCGGGCTCCCGACGCCTGGCTGAACTGGATCGACATCTGGCCGCCCCACTTCGACGACTCGAACCCGCACCACGCCGTGAGGATGGCGGTCAGCGACAGGAGGGCGACGGCGATGATCTCACGCGCCTCGTCGGCCCGCTTGTGCGTCGGGGCGGGCTCGTCCATGGTTGCCTCTCTCTGGTGTTCTAGAGATAGCGCGTGCGACCCGGGCCGGTCAAGAGGGGCGCTGGTCGCCCGACTCCGCGGCGCGCTGCCCGAAGGTGCCCGCCGTCACCCGCCGGTACGACTGCTCGACGATGCTCTCGAGCACGCCCAGGTCGACGCGGTCGAGGTGTTTGAGATAGAGGCATCCGACGCCGGTCGTGTGCTCACCCAGTCGCTCGAGCTCGTCGGCGTATGCGCCGACTCCGTCGGGGAGGTAGACCGTCGTGGCCGCTTTGCGGGGTGAGAAGCCGGCCGCGGCCGCATCGCCCTCCCGGCCGCTGGCGTACTCGTAGTGGTACCGCCCGAAACCGATGATGGTCGGCCCCCACATGCGCGGCGGCTCGCCGGTCACGCGCTCCATGATCTCGATGAGCGTCTCCGCGTCGCGTCGGCGGGCGTCGGCGGGGACGGCGTCGACGAACTCGCGCACGCTCGCGTCCGTCGGATTCATCGACGTGTCGATTCTGAGACCATGCCTCTACGGTACGACGCCCACCCGCTCCGCACACCTGCAACCGAGGGGTTGCGTCGCGTGCTGGATTAATGCAACTGTGGGGTTGCAGTAATCGACCGAAAGGAACACAATCATGACCATGACTGCGAACCCGTCCACCGTCGTCGATCCCGGCGGATACTCCGTGCGGCGCACCATCTCCATCGCCGCACCTCTCGAGAGGGTGTGGGCCGCCATCACGCAGGCCGAGCACATCGCGCGCTGGTTCCCGCAGCGTGCGGAGCTCGAGCCCGTCGCCGTGGGAGCCGGCGGGGTGCTGCACTTCGACGGCTACGACGATCTGCCGATCGCCGTCGAGGAGCTCGACGAGCCCCGGATGATCGCCTACCGCTGGAGCAACTCGGTGGGCGAGAGTGCCGACCCGACGCGCGTCGACCCGGAGCACTCGACCGTTTTCCGCTTCACGCTGCAGCCGGTCGACGGCGGCACAGAGCTCACGGTCGTCGAGACCGGGTTCGACACACTGTCCGACCCGACCGCCAGCATGGAGGACCACCGCAGCGGGTGGGACTCCGAGCTCGACGAACTGGTCGCGTATCTCGAAGGCGGCTCGTGAGCCAGACCCCGTTCGTACCCGTGTTCGCCGCTCTCGGCGACGAGACCCGGTGGAGCATCCTGGCGGCTCTCGGCGAGGGCGACGCATCGGCGTCCGCCCTCGCCGGGCGCCTCCCGGTGACGCGCCAGGCGATCGCGAAGCACCTCGCGGTGCTGCAGGACGTCGGGCTCGTCGAATCCGTGCGTGTGGGCCGCGAAGTGCGCTACCGGGTGCTCGGCGCGCGGCTGACCGCGACCGCCCGCGACCTCGACCGCGTCGGCTCCGAGTGGGAGCAGCGGCTCACGGAGATCAAGCGCATCGCCGAGGGCATCTGAGTCGAGCGGCAGGGGCGGCTTATGCCCGGCCGCCTCGACGTGGCACGATCGAGGCATGACCCCGACCCTGCACATCACCGACGACGAGACCGCCGACGCGCTGCTGTCGAACGACCCGCTGGCCCTGCTCATCGGCATGCTGCTCGACCAGCAGGTGCCGATGGAGACCGCCTTCGCGGGCCCCGCCAAGCTGCTCGACCGCATCGGGACCCTCGACCCCAAGGCGATCGCCGACTACGACTCCGACGAGCTCGAGGCGGTGTTCCGCATCACCCCGTCGATCCACCGGTATCCGGGATCGATGGCCGGCCGCGTGCAGGCACTCTGTGCGGCCGTCGTCGAGAACTGGGGCGGCGAGGCATCCGCCATCTGGACGGACGGGGAGCCCGACGGCCCGGAGATCCTCAAGCGGCTGAAGGCCCTGCCCGGCTTCGGCGAGCAGAAGGCCAAGATCTTCCTCGCCCTGCTGGGCAAGCAGTACGGCGTGACGGCAGACGGATGGCGCGCGGCCGCCGGCGACTACGGACTCGAGGGCTCGCACCGTTCCGTCGCCGACATCGTCGACCCGCAGTCGCTCACCAAGGTGCGCGAGTTCAAGAAGGCCGCGAAGGCGGCCGCCAAGAGCTGACGGAATTCCGGCGGCCCCGAGGGCGTTGCCCCCGGCAATGACTTCGACACAACGCAACCCGCAGACCGCCGCCCGCACCGCCCTCGTCGTGGGCGCCACAGGGATCGGCGGTTCGGCTCTCACCGACCAACTCGTCGACGAAGGGTGGACGGTGCTCGCGCTGGCGCGCAGAGCGGGGGCGGAGCGCGACGGAGTGCGATGGGTCACGGCCGACCTGCGCTCGCCCGACGACCTGCGCGCGGCGCTCGGCACGCTTCATCCGACCCACGTCTTCTTCACCGCGTGGGCCAGGCAGGCCACCGAACGCGAGAACATCGCGGTCAACGGCGCGATGGTGCGCGACCTGCTCGCAGCGCTCGACCATGCGCCGCTCGAACACGTGGCTCTCGTCACCGGGCTGAAGCACTACCTCGGCCCGTTCGAGACCTACGGGCAGGGAGCCATCCCCGAAACCCCCTTCCGCGAGGACGAACCCCGACTGGACGCCCCGAACTTCTACTACGCGCAGGAGGACGAGCTGTTCGCCGCGGCGGAGCGGCAGGGCTTCACGTGGTCGGTGCACCGCTCGCACACCGTGATCGGACACGCGGTCGGCAACCTGATGAACATGGGGCTGACCCTCGCGGTGTACGCCTCGATCTGCCGCGAGCTCGACCTGCCCTTCGCCTTCCCCGGCAGCGAGACCCAGTGGAACGGGCTGACCGACATGACCGATGCGACGGTGCTCGCCGAACAGCTGGTCTGGGCGGCGACCGCCGACGAGGGCCGCGACCAGGCGTTCAACGTGGTCAACGGCGACGTGTTCCGCTGGCGCTCGATGTGGCCCCGGCTCGCCGCCTACTTCGGGGTGGAGCCCGTCGGACCCTCGGCTGCGCCGAACACGCTCGAGGCCCAGATGACGGGCGTGGATGACACGTGGGCACGCATCGCTCGGGAGCACGGTCTCGCCGAGACCGACCTGTCGCGGCTCGCGTCGTGGTGGCACACCGACGCCGACCTGGGCCGCCAGATCGAGGTCGTCGCCGACATGAGCAAGGCGCGGCTGGCCGGATTCACGACGCACCACCGCACCTCGGACTCGTTCACGGCTCTCTTCGACCGGTACCGGGCCGAGAAGCTGATCCCCGGCGCCTAGGCCACCGGCTCTCGTCGGACCCTCGACGGGGTCCGACGAGGGCGGGCTAGCGGCGCAGCTTGCGGTCGGGGCGGTCGCCGTAGGTCTCGCGCTTCGGGCCGCCGCGGTCGGGCTTGATCTCGATCAGCTTGCCGCTGATGCGGGTGTCGGACAGCTTGTCGAGCACGTCCGAGGCGAGATCCGCCGGCAGCTCGACGAGCGAGAAGTCGGGCCGGATGTCGATGTGGCCGAAGTCCTCACGGCTCAGGCCGCCCTCGTTGGCGAGCGCGCCGACGATCTGGCGCGGCTCCACGCGGTGACGCTTGCCGACCTCGATGCGGTAGGTCGAGAGCGGCTTGCCGCTCGTGCGCGGGCGGCGCTCGGCACGCTCGGGCCGGTCGGGCCTGTCGTCGCGGAACGACCGCTCGGAGCGACCCTGGCGGTCGTTCTGGTCGCGGTCCATGCGCTCGCGCTCGCGACGGGCGAAGCGGGGGTCGTCGGGGGAGAGCAGCAGCGGGGTGTCGCCCTGCGCCACGACGGCGAGGGCGGCGGCGACATCGGACTCGACGACGTCGTGGTGCTCGACGTAGTGCGCGATGATGTCGCGGAACGTGTTGAGCGTCGCCTCGTCGCCGAGCGCCGCGGTGATCGCGTCGTCGAAGCGGGTGAGGCGGG
>Ga0247803_1000438_pt1 | contig 23034 bp, 21 predicted proteins | sample UWRJL014104B1_FD_180928 | JGI IMG/M metagenome (GOLD analysis project Ga0247803, IMG submission 180928) | Plant litter microbial communities from Arlington Agricultural Research Station in Wisconsin, United States - UWRJ-L014-104B-1 | ecosystem: Environmental > Terrestrial > Plant litter >...
CGCAACCAGCTTCGCATCCAGCAACAGCAGCAGCAGCAGCAGTTCGGTCGTATGGCCCAGATGTTCATGGCACCTGGTCAGCAGCCGATGATCTTCCCTCCTGGTGGTCGCGGCCAGACACCCTTCCCCGCTGGTAGCTTCTGATAGTACGGGTAACTAATAAATCACGTCGAGGGAGTACGTCTACTTTCAACGTTATGAAACTGCATGCACGTCGGGAATCAACCTATCCGAGTTGAGGTAGCTACCATTCCTTGCGATGACCAGGGCGGATCACTAGCAGCTCGGTTGTGAGAATACTTTTGTTTCTTTATTTATCTATTGTTTTGTGTTTTATTCCTTCCATACCCCTTTCATAGGCTATTCCCTCGTCCTTTCGAGTCGCAGTTCAATACATTACTCTGATGCGCACTAGCAACGCTTTCCAACGTTTGGTCCGATGGAGTAAAGCCCCACCCCTCAAATCGACATTTTGCACTCAGCCACCACCAGATCTACCCGCCGCAGCCTTCGTCTCGAATAATGGTAACATGAGCGCAAAGCACCATTCCCAGCGAGCTTGCAGTACTGCCCATCAAAAAAGGGGTTGGGACATCTGTTGCTGCTGCTTCGCCGACGACGTAGCCTAGGCTCGGTTCCGCGCCCGCAACAGAACATACCGCCGGAATACAACGCGCCACAGCAAGATGGTGCTCCAATACAACAGCAGAACAACGCACCACAGCAGTATGCATGGCCAGGTTACCCAGAGTTGAGTACGAATGCGAACGTGCCAGAGATGCAATGCGGTGGTCACCATGATGGAATGCCTATGTATTAGGTGAGCGATCATCGATACTAGAGGTTGTTTGAGGACCGTTGTTTTGCGTGCTTGGGCTATTTCATGTCCGAGGTGATCCATAAAGGATCCACGACGCCCTACCCACCAACTACAACTTCGATGCCTTCTCTGTTGCCAGCTTGTCCTGAATAGGCTTCATCAACGCCGCTGCCCCCGCCTTCACCTCTTCCGCGTTCGACCCCGATCCCGGCGCATTCGGCGGATCGATATTCCATTCAGGCACAACCCTCGTCCCTGCCAAACTCAGCTCCAGCACCGTTCCACACTCGTACTTCTTCTGTTGGATCAGGTGCAGCATATTGCTTGCCACATCCTCGGGCGACAGCGCTTTCTCCTCGCTCATCGAGTACTGTACTATCTTGTCTGGGGTAATGAGTGGCGTGTTGACGAGCGCAGGGCAGATTGTAGTGACTCTGACACCGGTAATGGCTTCGCTGTCTTTCATTGATTTGACGAAGCCGACGACGGCGTGTTTGGTTGCGCAGTAGAGGGGTGCGGCAAGGTTGCCTGCAATGCCTGCGATTGAAGCCTGGAGATAGCAATCAGTTCCAGCAGCGCCACGTCTGTATGGCAGGCTCGAAACTCACAATGATACAAACACTCGCCCGCTTCCCCCGTCCCAAGCTCTTTTTGATCGCCAGCCGCGTCAGCCTGATTGGATGGCTAACATTCACATCGACCTGCTTGTAGCCCTCGTCTTCTTCCGGTTCTTGCCAGAAGTTTGAAAAGGCGGGTTCGAAAAGACCGGCGCAAATCCCGTACGCGTCAGGTACATCATTCCACTTTTTTTCGCAGGCTTCGAAAAGTTTGAGGAAATCCGGCCAGTTGGTTACGTCGCATGGGACGTAGAGGATGTTGTCTTTGCCCTTGGCGAAGCTGTCGAAATCTGGCGTTGTGCGAAGATCGCCGACGAGGACTTTGGCACCGAGAGCTGAAGATTGCTTTGTGAGGGCGAGGCCGATACCTGGGTAGGTTTAGTAACGTGATCGCAAGTAGAAGCTTGGACGAGGGTATTGCGCCCGGACATACCCGATGCACCGCCGGTGATGAGTATGATCTTGCCCTTTAGCGGAATGTCCACGGAGCCCATTATGTCGTTTGTTATACGTATACGTATGATCTTGCGATAACGAGCCTGAGCTGAGAACGCAAAGAGTATGTGTTATTGCATAGCACGATGTCGGAGCTATGTTATACGCGATCGGGTAAGGAATCCCGCGATGCTGTTGGCTGCACCAAAAGAGGGGCTGCAAGCCAACACAACCGCATGACTCGCGTACACCTCTTCATCAAAATCCGGACGACTGAATGCCCGATTTCCGAATCGCTCCATTTGTGGCCGCTTTGTGAAGGTGGAGCATGGCCGCAGTTTTAGCTGCGCATTCGAAGCTAGATGGTCTCGGATGGGAGACCGGTTTGCTGGCCCGAGGGCGCCGCGCGTTAAAGCAACAGGACAGTGCTTGTCAAGCCGTTTCTCAGACTCCAGGTCAGGGTAGGTAGATGGCATGCCGTGATGAGCCATCTCGCTCATGTGGACGTGGTGTTTGCGGATGCGGGATGGTGTAGCCTCCTGACTCGTACGATCTAGCCTTAGATACCCTAGCGTCATTTCACACCTTTCTCTCCCATCAGCTCAGAGTCTTTATGTACTGTCTTTAGAGGTTGCAAAAATTCAGAGGTAAGATCCAAGTCAATATTGGAGTAAATGGAGGCTGCGTCTCTAGCCAAACCTCTACTGCATTGTGGCCTAAGCCATACGGTAAGTATTATGAAGAAGCTTCATACTGATGCACTCAGAAATACATTTCAATGAGTCCAACTACCTTATGCAAGCATCTAGCAATACCATCCTCCATCGATAGGCATCGCCACGCCTGTTATGAAGGACGCAGCGTCGGATATCAAGAACTCGATAAGCGGAGGAACTTCGCTTGGGTCTGCGGCTCTCTTCAGAGCCAGAAAGTCGAATTCCAGACTACTCCCTCGTAACGCAGCTGATTTCTCCAACATTGGGGTCTTGATTGGGCCTCTGCAGTCAAGTATCAGCGTTCATCCTCGATTAGAGCGGATCCAGATTTGACTTACGGGCAAAAGCAGTTCACACGAATATTCCTCTCGCCCAACTCCTTTGCGAGCGTCCGCGTCATGCCAACCACAGCATGCTTCGACGCTACATAAGCAATGCTGTTCTTCGTGCCTATGAGCCCAAGAATACTCGCTGCATTCACAATCGCCCCTCCATCCCTCAAATGTGGCACCTGAGCCCTTAAACAGTTCAACAGACCTTTCACGTTGACATTCTGCACAAAGTCCCAGTCGTCATCATCAATGTCCGCAACACCAGCTATATTGTTCTGCTTCCCGATAACGCCAGCGAGATTGGCGGCGCCGTCGAGCTTGCCGAATTTCTCGACTGTGGCAGCGATCCAGGATTCCACGGATTTGCGGTTGGTGACGTCGACTACGGTGGCGAGAACTTGGGCGCCACTCTTTTGAAGGTCCGCTGCGAGGTCGTTGAGGGGCTGTTCTTGGATGTCGGCGAGGGAGAGGATGGCGCCTTTGCTGGCGAAATGGCGGGCGGTTGCGTAGGCGATGCCGGAGGCAGCGCCGGTGATGCAGATTACTTTGCCTTTGATGGACATGGTGAAGATGAGGAAAATTGTGAGTGAATAATAACCAGTGACTGTGCAAAGGAAACGTTCGTGGTCCTACCTATACAAATGTGTTGCCTAAGCATCTACTCGGCTACAGGAGGACCCAATCAATACCTCCATCCAGCCTTCCGCGTCTATCTACTTCCAGCGGAAATACAGCCGACACTCGGAGCAGACAATGGATGTTGGAGGGAAGTCGTTTGCCGATGGGAGTTGGGAGGTAAGTAGCCCCGCCCCCGCCCTACCAGACTGTCGGAATCGGAGCTTGGCGTGAACGACACCTCTCAAGAGACGGGACGGAACTCCAACGTGCACACCTCCGAACGAAACCTCACACGCGGTGCTCCACTCCGATTTGCTCGCCATGCCCGTCTCAGCCGAGATGGACTGGCGTCTTGTCATAAGATGGCTGTCGCCGTGATGCTACTTTGCACAGTGCCCTTGCTCGTCCTTTGGTGGCATGTTGCGATGCCTCCCTAACCTCACGACTGCGAAGACCAGGGACGTACCGATGGCAATAGCAGCGACGCATCCAGTGGAAACGTGATCAAGGGCCCCATTCGCATCGCTGCAGCGTCCAACGGTGGGCCGTCAGCGCCCTCGACCCTCGAGAAGCTCGATATTGACGTGATTGACTAGCTCTCAGAATTCACGACGCGGCATGGAGTGCAGAAGGTGGACAACAAGAAACCGCGCACCGAGGACACACTGCGAGCTGGCGGGTTTGTTCGAACCCATCTTCCTCGACAACCTGCCGCCCGCGCTGCTTGACATCACGAAGAAGAAGGGAGCATGCGACACGCAACTCCTCGCACGCGAATCGAACCCTGCCCTCCCACCATCATCCGTGATGACCTTCGCACCCGCAAAATTTGAGCCCGTGTTCGACACCCATACACGTTGCACCTTTATGGTATTTGTGTCTCCTGACCCTTCCGCTAGAGTACCACCCGAGGAACCAGGCCATGCTGGTACAGCTCGGCGAACCACGGATGCTCCACAACCAAGTTCGACAACGGCCGAACATAACACCAATCGGAAGAATCATTTCAACTTTTGCATTATTACTTACACTATCGCTGTTTTAGTTGACCGTTGCATGACGCAACTTTCGAGTGGGTTACTATTTACCATCGACAAGATCAAGTTGATGCTCGACGACGGTACAATGGTAGCTACATTGAGCGTTTCAAAGTCTCCATTAGCGCTTTTCACCACTTACTAAGTGGTTACTTGGATCGCGGCTTGAGCTCGACAAGTGTTTCTACGCTGGGCAAGAACGTGGGCGAGTATCTGCGAGCCAAGACGTTGACATTTCAAAGACGTTCCTGGCAAGAGACCACTTTCGAGCGTCTTTTGTGGCCTTACTTGCTATACGCTTCGCATCGTGAATGGCACAACCCATCTCCTCTTGATCGCCTTTATTAAGCATTGGGCTGGTGTTTCAGTCCCATGATCGAATCACCGCTTATCCTTTTCCACTACAATCCGGGGCCCCGCCACCCTAACCTTTTAGCGCAGTCGATCCATCTGCCACGCTAAAGAGGGTACGTGCCGAACTCCACGTCCTCTGTTCTTCCATCGCATACTGCCTCTTCATAATCCGGCCGGCGCCCCTCCTCTTTGCATTAATTCATACATCACGCTATGATGAGCTCCGCTGCGGATGCTGAGTTCTCGGCACGACGGAGGCGGCGAGCATCCATGGCATGTCTCAATTGTCGGAAAAGCCGCATTAGAGTAGGTCGCACGTTCTCACGTGCGCAATGCTAGCTCATTGTTTACAGTGTAAGGTGGATCCGGGGCACAACGCATGCAACCAGTGCCGCCAGACCGGCGCAACTTGCGCTTTCGATTCAAGGGATGGGAGGAAGAAGTGGGTGTATACGCTTGCTTCGCGAAGACAGCCGTTGATTATGATCCAGTCGTGCCAACTCGAAAGCCGTTGCGGATGAACTGAGCAAACGCATTCAAGACCTGGAGAGCCTTCTAAAGCAAAGTGGGCAGGGCCATGCAATCCCGCTGTCGTCCGGAAATCACTCAAGCATTCAAGATCATTTCGATCCGTATAATGTCGCAGATTCGGACTCGGAATCCCAATCGACACCAACGTACGACGATGAACCTCCACCATACACGGACTCTTCTCAGCAGGTCATATCATCCCAGCATTCTGAAATAGGTCAAAGCAAGGCCATCATTGGGAAATTGATTCCAAGGCCGGTCAAGTTCGACATGGCGTCCGGTCGTGTGCGCTTCTTTGGCCCCACGACGAGTATGCATATTCTGTCTCGGTCGACATCCGACCAGTCGAAGACTCCGGAATCATTCTGGCCCATCTCTACCTTGGTACGCGATCTAAGTCCAGAGACGCACGACTATCTTATTGATCTGTTCTTCGACTGTCACAACTCTGCACTTCATATCGTCCATAAATGGGCCTTCCTTGACGACCTGAAAAGTGGCGGGACGCAGTTCTATTCTAATCTCTTACACATGACAATGCTAGCAGCTGGCTACCGATATGCAGACAAGACCAGACCAGACGTGAAAAAGCTTGCGACATCATCACCACATTCTGACTCTTCGACGTTTCACACCAAGGCGAAGAAGATGGCAGAGCTTGAGCTTGTGAAACCCGGAGGTATCCCTTCGATACAAGCCTTTTTCTTACTTGGCGATCTCGAAGTCGGCATCGGCAAGGATGACACGGGCTGGATGTTCGCTGGAATGGCCTTTCGATTGTTGTTTGATGTTGGATTACATGTCGATCCGAGTGAGTTGCGTCTTACTGACCGTGAAGTGCAAATTCGTCATATGGTGCTATGGGCATGTATCATGAACGATGTGTAAGTTCTGCCTAGATGGTGTTTCAGCGACTTCATCTGCACATCATTGTAATGTTCTGCTTCAATTCGCTAACCAGAACGTAGCTGGTGGGCTCTCTATCTCGGCCGTCCAACGACGCTCAAACCATCCGACATAGCTCCCGCGTGCCTTAACAAGGACTTCGACCGTCTCATCGAAAGTCAGACTCGCACATACGCCTACGAGAAGACGATTGAGACGCGAATCTACGAAGCTTTACTGCGGCTTATGGATCTCCTTGAACCAATATGCGAGACTCGCGACTTGCGCAAGAATCTTAAGCCTTCGGATGCTTATTTGAACATCGCGACGTTAGACCGCAAATTGAACAACTGGTATGCAGGACTACCGGACAGACTGCAATGGACGGAAGACAACGTCAGAACCGCGCCCTCGAGTTTCTATCTACTCCAGTACGTCGTCCAAGTAGATTGAATCTCTCATGAGACTAATCGATCACAGCACACAATACCACAACGCTCTTATCCTTCTCCACCGCACCTTCCCTTTGCAACCCCAGTCACAAAATCAGCAGACATCTCGCCATTCCTCCTCGAGCCACTTCAGCACCCTCTCGCGTAACGTCTGTGTGAGTAACGCTGTACAAGTCGCCGAGATCATATCCGCATACAGAATGCGGTACTCCCTCCAGCGCATCTTCGTGACCGGTCTGCAGCATGTGGGCACGGCTGCGACTGCTCTTATGGCTGAGATTAGTATGCTGCAGGGTGAGCGGGATGGAGCAGAGCGGGTGCGCTTGCTGGGCTTTCTCAAAGACTTGGGCACGTGCTTGGGCGAGATGAGCGAGACGTATCAGCCCGCCGTGCTCATGGCTAACGTAGTCGGCCACTTTGTCCGGGAGTCAGGCGACCCAACTACCGACGGCACGATCAGCGCACCTCCACAACCCCAAGACCCCACCATTGACCCTTCCCTCTCCAAACAACCCCTGATCTTCACCAACTCGGCACGCGGCACACGCGCGTCCACCCTTGCACCGCCCGATCTCTCTATCTCCTCGTCGACTAGCCAAAGTCTCGGCCCTTCACGAGGATTGACCCCGCTCTTCGGCGGCTTCCAGGCATCCAGTATGGGTGCAGGAGTGGGTGTGTTTGAGGGCGGCGGTGGCTTACCGTTTCTGCCGAGCAGTTGGTTTGAGGAGATGGATTGGGAGCAGGATAATGAGTTTCTTGGGTTGATGGGGTTGAAGGATCTGCGAGGTGTTAGTGAGGGGGCGGGTGGCGGGCTGGTGGATGGGTTTGAGGGGCTTGGTAGGGAGGATGCTTGATGCAGTGGGTGAATATCACGTCTTTCTTAAATTTGAGAGCGGCAATTGTGATACGGAGTCGGACGGCATGTTGGATCGAATGTACAGTTGTTCGGTTCAGCTCAGTACTTTTAATCTCCAATACGGGGACGGGAAACTCATTTCTATGGCTTTAATGTCCTCAAACATCAGGCCGGCTCACTGCAAAATATCACGTCATGCGCCAGAGACAAACCAGATCCACCATGCCCATTCACATCGTCTGTGAGCAAGGTACTCTTCAGCCGACCTGCATTCTTATCCCCAAGGAATCTGGTGGGCTGCCATGCTCGCGGCTGTTGTTTCCAGAGACGCGGGCTCGATTCCTCACATTAGTCTTTTAACGCGGCCAGTGGTGACACCTTGGCGCGCACAAGAGATTCGTTTGGTGGTGTCTTGATGAGTTGACTGTTCTCAAGTGGCCGGAGACGCTGATGTTTAATTGTGGGGTGGTGTCATTATGTGATGGACAATGGGGGCCGGAATTATGAGTATGGCGTGGAGCACCATCAAGTACATCGTGTTGATGCAGCAGTCATGCGAGTGTCGGAAGGGATTCTGAATTAGGCCTCGATTAGCTTTAACATTTTCGAGCTTTGCGCATCCCTTGTGGTAAAATGTCAGTTGGTGATGTACGCCTCTAGCGGCGGTGCTATTGGCTATTGACGGCCACCTTCAACGTTCCACGCGAGGACGCGCATTTTTGAATCTTGTAAGCACTAATCCCATCCTCCCACGACTTCCTTCAATCGCGATTCAGTTCCATACTCTTGGGTCTCCACTGCACTAGTGTAAATACGATGCCTCTTCCTTGTCCGGGTTAAGCATCGTCCGTGGGTACCGTCCGTGCGGTCATCCAATTTCAAGTTCGGATAAGCTAGTCCTTACTAATTGCGCACAACCCTGGATCGCACCTGGACACAAGAACTTTCCATCATCCATCATACCTATCAACTTCTCTGTATCTGGTGATCCAACTGACCTTGCGTTATCCCACCATGGCGTCCAAGACAGCAAATCCCGGCGGCGGCGCGTCCACCCGCCGCCTCTTGGGTTTCATCTGCATCGTCTCTGGACTCGTCTGCGGCTACTTCATGGACGTACCCGGCATGATCAACAATTACCCCGAACCTTCTTCGACCGGCTTTATCGAATGGAAGGGCGGAAAAGTACGCATTCTGGAGCGCTTCCATTGGATCGAATTCTTGGATACGGTGTTCCGCAACGTGACGGTTGGTTTTGCGCCAAGTGCTTTCGGATATGATGACGTGAGCCGATGGATGATGTGCCCGTTCATGCTTGATATGGGAGTCTGGTATATGATTTGGTTGCTGGAAAGCTCAAGGGAGGGGAACAAGGGGACGACGGCAGGTTTGTGAGTGCAACCAATTCCTCCGCATCAACAAAGCAACATGTGGGCTGTATGAACATGTGCTCACACGTGCCTAGTCCCGCGCTCTGGGCTACCATCGCGCAAATCGCTGGGGGCGGAGTATTCATTCCAATATACTACGGCGTCTTCCTCATCTTCACCACGCCAATTGCCCAACAAACCGCAGCAAAACGCAAGATTAATCTCAAGGACGCCTGTATCTATCTCCCCCTTCTTTTCGTATTCCACTACGGTCCGGTTGCGGCTATGCTGTACCATCCGACACTCGAGGGGCGGCATTACTGGTCCTGGTTCTGGCAACTCTACTCCGTCCGCATGACCATCGCATACTACGCCATCACCTTCCTCATCGCGTACCTTCCCCTCTCAACCACCGGCTCCGGAACACTCTTCAGCTACCGCACAACGATCGTACTGATGTTCACGCCACTCATCGCCATCTCGGCGGCTCTGTGGATCTACACGATTCTCTCCTGTCCTTATCCACTCTCGCAAGTATTCTGGCCGCAAGCACTTGTGGTAGATACGTGGTTGGGTCGGCTTCGACGTATCTTGCAGTTCGACTTCTTGTTTTTAAATGGGACGGGATTGCTTTGGGCATTCGGGCTTCTGAGGGATGCTGGGATGCAGGGAGTCGGCGGCACGATGAAGTTCGCGCTCGTGGCGGGAATCGCCACGCTGTTTTTGGGGCCTGCGGCGGCATTGGGGACGTTGTGGGTTTGGAGAGAGTTGTTGGTGGATGCTGGAGAGGGAGAGAAGATTGGGCCCGACACGAAGGGAAAGGAGGGGTAATGGGGTTTGGCGCGCAGCATCTTCTTGAAAGCGAACAGAAGGATGATCTTCCGCTACTGAGTTCACATACCCAGAGGTAAATCTAAGCTGAAGAGCTGTACTCCAATTGGGGTCTCAATTTTTAGAAGAATAACGATGTTTAACTGTCAGTGTGCTGGCGTAAAGGACATCACTTCATGCGTTGAATCGATCACGCTAAGCTTGGTCCTTAACTGTCAGCATGTGCGTGTGTTTCGTTATCGCACTAATTGGTTCGGGCCTTCCGGCCGCACTTACACTCCCTTCTGAACGCGTACACAGCAGGTTGGACAAAGGTCTCAGGATCGCGAGGCTCATTTTTCAAGAAAAGTGTCTTGCTACCTCCTCTTTCTTCTACATCAGCACCACCGCCTGCTCTTTCCGCTTTCCGCGATCCGCTTTCCGCCGCCGCAGAATTTTCCCCGCCGGAGGAATCTCCGTGTATCCGCGCGATGGGTTTCCTCGGCCTCCCTTCCGAAATCATCGACGTTGTCATTGAACTGAGCTTGCCGCTGGGAATTGAAGGTTTGGCGCTGACCTGCAAAGCGCTCTACGGACGTGCGAAATCCCAGATTGCGCGCCATAATGCGTTGAAACGCCGATGGAGTTGCACCAACAATTTCTCAATGCCTGTTGGCGAGGATATAGTCAGCATCTTGTATGAGATTCATGTCGATCCTCTTATTGCGCATTACGTCGAGGTTCTGGATCTATGGGATTGGCCAGTGCAGGGTTCGGACTATCAAGAGGATGTGGCCGCAAAGAAAGGCTGGGGCGGTGGCTACATCGTCCCTACGGATGCAGAGGCTGTAGCGATGACTCGAGAGATGGTTTCTGGGTCTACCTTCTTCCTCAGTGCCCACCTGGACGACTTTCAACAATGGTGGAATAAGTTGTTCGAGAAGGCGGAGGATGGTACTCTGATAGTAGCGGCGCACGAACAGTGGCGGGCGGTGGTCATGCTACTTGGTATGCTCCCTAACCTCAGAGTTTTGCGACTTTTTCCAGATTGGAACGGTATCGGAAACAGTGAAGATGACGATGAAAGAGATAAAGAATGGCTCCCTGGGATCACTGGCATGGTTAGCGCTGCGAATGCACGCGGTGGGGGTGATAGCCCGCTTAGCAAATTGGAGGCCATCTTACCTTATATGCCTGACGGCTACGAGGAAAGAGCGGGCTTGCTTCTCATGGAGCCGTTCATGGCCCTGAATTCGCTGACCGAGATGTATCTCGTGAGTGCCGTAGCGGTACACGACGGATATACTGGTATACCTTTCCAGTGGACCTCTCCAAATCAGAGTTCTTCAATCACCCGTTTAGAGCTTGCATCTTCTTGCATCGACGCCGAAGGCCTTTCCAACCTGGTCGCTCACACTCCCAAGCTGGCCATATTCAAATACTCCCACGAGACCAAGTGGCATGGCTGCGAGCATGACTGGAATCCCGGAACCTTCGTCGAAGCGTTAGCCCGGCACTGCGGCAACACCCTCCGCGAGGTTGCCCTCACAATCGACGAGCTCTTCGGGGAAATCGAAAACGGCGCTTCTTCATTCCTCGCCCTACCAAACATACAAAAACTCGAAGTAGACTTGCAGGTCTTCTGCGGCCCTCCTGTGGAATCTGGTCAGCGCCTAGGCGGAAGTTCTGTTATTCCTCATGGCGATCGAGCGTGGACCAAAGACGATATCCCGTGCATAGGTAGTATGATACCAACGGGTGTGAAGGAAGTACAAATCAATACGGAACATCCGGACGCGGATGTGATGGCATTGGTGTCTTTGTTGAAGAACTTGAAGGATCAACGGAAAGAAAGGCTGCATTCGCTGGAGAGGGTCATTATTCGGCAGTATGGTGGTAGCAGCGCGCAGGAGATCGCTGATTGGTCTGGCGCTACGTTGGAGGCTTTTGACGATGGTGTTCCAGTGATGCGGTTGCGGTCGCAGATGCCTGAGTGGAAGCGCGAGTTTGGGGAACGTGTGGCGCGTTTGGCGCAGGGCTCTCGGTAGGCGCTATCGGAACATTGGACCAGTGCAGGGGCGTACGTTCGGAGTCTTTATGATAACTAGGAGGTCGCGATTGGATATGTTGGAACTCATGGATACCGCGAACAAGGGTTAGTGGTACATGTATTTTGTTATTTTGTCAGCAGTAACGATTGTTTGGGAGGCTGGATTTGATTTGTGTATATGCTGCTGGAGGCGGCATGATTAGATCGGCGATCTCTCGCGTTTACTTCCCTTTTGGCAACAGAAACAACAACTCATCATTGTCGTTATTGAAAGTGACGTAGTACTGTAAATCTAAACCACATTGTGCGGTTTCAAATAGAACAACAGGTGTATAGCCGGACAAGCCTCCTAGCTTGACATCTACCATCAATCCATGTCAGTGCGCATGCCCTCTTTGGCACCAACTTCCAAGTCGGAGGTCGTGAATTTGGTCAATTGCTTCACTGGGTACACAGCGTGGGTGTAGCGACGTCTAATCCGGTCTTGTATAACACTGTTTGCGCACAGATCCGTTGTGGGCGCGAGGGGAAGCATATAGAAGGGATCAGAAGGCGACCACTGTAGACTACTTCTGTACTTTATCCAGACTTGTCTCACAAAGCAGTCCACATCTCTGGAGCCGACTATTTCCAAGTGTTATAGGAGACCCCTGCGCTGGGACCCGGAGCAAGAAGCAGCATATCTGCCATGAGAATCCTAGCTGCGATGATTTGAAGTTGTTATTTGAATTTACCACAGCACCATGCTCAATCGCTCTTAACGAACTTCAAGTTCCGCTCCGTCCGCATCAATCTAGCCCTGAGTGCCTTCCCTCTCTCCGTCAACTCCTCTTCCCTCCCCGTCGCCCTCAAATCCTCCCCGATTCTATCTAATTCCTCTACACTCCACCCCTCAAGCCCGTGAAAATACCCCGCCAACACCGAGCTCTTAAACAACGGCTCTTTCCCTTTCGAATTGATGATCGTGGCGATTAAAAATACCAAGGAAGAAACAACGATGAGACATGGGGTAAGTGCCCACGGCCATCGGACTATCACATATGTTTCTGACCCGAAAACCTGACCAGGGAGGCTCTGGGATTTGGTGTTTGTGGGGCTAGTGAGGTAGGTATTGATTGATGCGCTCAAACCCACCATTAGTCCATTGAAGCTGACGGTTTGATTGACGCATTGCCGTAGGGTCTCAAAGATAGAATCGTTCAACACCGTAGCCGCATCTTCGATGATGAGGCTAAGAGGCAGACCTTGGATCTCAAACGTAGGACCGTCAGGATACCCGCGGGGAACAGCTGTGAAGGTCTGGTCGGCAAGATCTTGCTCAACACGTTTGGCAATGTCTAGCGGCACGTATTTCTTCGCCGTGGGTGGAATACTGCCTCCCTGGACCTGGCTTTCTTCCACGTATCTGCTGCAAAGCGTGGCCCGGCACGTTCGCTTTTGGAGCACAGACCCCTCCCAGTCAGATAAATTGCCCGGAGACGGCAGCGGAGGAGAAGGTACGAAAGTGCGCCACTCCATGATCTTGAAGACGTCGTTTCCTTGCAAGGGCGCCTCTACGGTGTCACTGGCGCTAGGCGAGAAGAGCACGTTCGAACTTCCGAAAATATAATAAGCTCGCTCGGCAGCTAGCACGTCTTCGGGTAGACGATCTTCGTCGCCTGATGTCGTAACTTTTGGTCGCCATAGGATGACGATATCGGTGGTATCGTTGATACTGCCAACCCTCTTCTTCAACTCTCTCGCGTCTGTGAAAAACTCGCGATGCCTGTCCGCCAGGCTTATCCCCAGGTCGTGAGCGTCAAACATAATCTCGTACTGATAAGCCACAGATTGAGAGTCTGGAAGGCTTTCGTCCAAGCATTCCACACAGGTAGTCAAGGACCAGTGTTCTGGCATTTGGCATGTGTTCGATGGACATGTGATGTCGAACTCTACGTCTGGGGGCGACATTGCGATCGAGTGTTGAACTGCTTGCAGCAGATTCCTGGGTTTCGTGACTAGTTTGAACGGATCTATGCCCACGTTAGTGCCCATTGGTTTCAAAAGCTTGGAACATTACCTGTTGTCTGATTGCCGTTTTCGAGTCTCAACATGTCTGTCTTGTTGAGGACGAGCCCGCTAGCGCTCGTCACGGAGGCAGTCTCGTTCATCAACAATACGGGACGCGTTGAAAACGCGAGGATCTGCTGAGTGAAAGGCTCGAACATTAACGCAGCGATGGTGAGTATCGCACCCGCCGCTGCTATCGGGCTCACTCTGGACTTTCGCATCTTCCAAAAGAAGATAAATGAACCCCACGGCCCCTTCGATGCATCATGAAAGTATTGCAGGTGATCCATAGTCCTAGCTCGTCTCTCGAAATGGTGCCACTTCAATTGGCTGAGGCCATCAGACAAAGCAACGAGTAGTGCTGATTTCGCAAAGGTAGAGAAAACGGCGATAAGAGAGCTGATCTGGATCGGTAGCTTCCACGACTCCAGCGACTTGTTGTTCATGAAAACAAGAACTGCCAAAATGAACGATGTAGACGTTACGCTCACAGCATCGCGCCGAGTTCCCACCACCAGCCAAAGCGTAGGGAAGGCGTAACATGCGGCTTTTCATCCTCGTGTTCCAGGTGCCGTGCACTGGAAAAGGATCGAACCAGCCGAGATGACACAACTGCAGCCGGTTTACGATTGCCTTTGATGGCCTCTCCCCCTAACTTGAGAGACAACGGCGTATCGATAGGTTCCGGTGGCGGCCTATTCTGGTTGTCGTGCGATAGAAAAGCGCTTTGACTTTTGTCAGAGCTTTGCCGTAGCGACAGCAATGGAGTGTACATAACAACAGACCTCCGCGAGGAATGGAACGACAAGAATAATGGCACCACAAGCTGTTAATGTAGATCGTCAGGACATAGAGGAAGATCAGTAGGGCGACGGTGGAAAAGCTGCGCCTCGAAGCAGCCCCCACGGTTTCACATATCGCGCGGGACCGGTGCTTCGACCAACTCAATCTGATTCGCCCCAGGAGTATGTACGGCCAATCCTATCTAAAGGTAGCACTCCTTGAAGGATTCCCGTTGTCTTTTGCTTCCATTCTCGATGATGACCAACAAGGGTACGTTTTGTGATGCTCCGTCGTACCTACAACCGAAGAAGCTGCGCCCGGTAAAGTTCGTGCGTATGTGTAGAGATAAACCAATTTCCATGCGCTTAGCGGTCATTGAGGTGATGTTCACAGCGTGCAGGTTTGACCAAAATCTTAGGATAGTTGGGCGGCATGGCGACAGTGACCCTCATTCAAGCCACGTGAATTATCATACCTGAGCACTCGGGATGCCAAAGTGTTCTCTCCGACATGACGGGGCCGGGTCCGAAATCCTATCGTTTCAGATTCCCGTACGCTCCATTGAAAAAATTCCCCGACGAGTTAGCGCATCTATCCACACCCACCTCTTAACTGCCCTCTTCGGACGCAATCTTATGCGTGCATGGGCATAAATAATGCGTAGCTCGCGTGCTGATGTCGAAAGCGTTGACCTTCCAAGCTCCTGCACGTAGTTTTGGCGGCATGTGGCAGAATTCGGGTACAGGCTAAAGGACGACTAGGCATGCAGCCAGTGCAGATGCACGGGGCCGGTTTATCAGGGATCGTAGACCACCGCCTTTGATTTGCTGAGGGCGTAAGTTTAGGTTGTGAGAGTGGGTTTGGCGTTGTTAGTGTTGTTGCTGCCGAAGTTGTTGTTGAGAAGGAGGATTGGGATGCCAGCGGCGATTGCTTCGTGGAGTAGCGGTGTGGGATGCAAATTGTCGAGCCAGAAGTACTGCTTTTGCGGGACGCCACAGGTACTGTTGAATATTAGACAACTTGAGTATACAGTGCTGTCATATTGGTCTATCTGATCGTAAACGATGCATTGACGTCGACGATGCCGAAGATGCTCGTTGAGAAACCGCTATTAGACGTCCACTCGCGCTTGCGTTTGCAACATTGGACGCATAATTCGGTAACAAGAACTGCTGTACCTACTGGTCCAATGCTCGAGTCGGGATCGGCATGCCAAATGAGTCAACACTGGCACCGCCTATAGTGATATGAAACCTAAAGAGAAGTCAATCAGTGTAGTGTTAAGTGAGGAAGTCAATATAGTTGCGCCCGTTCGAGAAATTGTGGCCTAGGGCAGCAGGTCTGCCCGACAGATTGCCGGCGTTGGGCTAAGTACTATTGATCTCAGAGCTGGTTGTTGTGTGCGAGTCGTCGAAGGTGAAGAAGTTGTAGATAGCGTCCCATCCATGCTAGTTTGGTTGAGATTGAGCGTAGGACAAGGTGATAAATACTGAAGAGACAAGAGCAAGTAATAACATGGTGTGCAAATCGCTGGTGTAGGATGAAAAGGACATGAAAAAACTGGTACGATCTTCCCAAGGGCGAGCATGCATACTTACTCAGGCCTTGAACGTTCTGTCTGACATCTTGTCAAATAGCTCGCACTCTGCACGGCCTATAATTCCAAGCGGTTCGAGCAGAATCATTGGGGCTGGGTTGCTGCACATAGGAACCACCAAAGCAGCACATCGTGTTCCTGCTCGAGATCCAAAGCCTGTAGAGACGTGAAACTGCGATGCTCCTGCAGAAGACGCGCGTCGCTCGTTAGAGATGCAGTGGCTGCGCGCTGCTCGCGAAGGGCGTAGAAGAGCCGCGGTTGGTCTTGGCCAACTTCGTCCATGTCGCTGGAGAATGCTGCATGTGCATCGCGTGCATCAGCGTGGCTCTGGAAGAGAGCTCGTGGCTTTTGTGACGGAATGTTGGAGGTTGAGCTCAGATTTGTCCATAACCTCAATGGGACTTAGCGATAGGTGACTAAGCATTGTGAGGCAACCCACGCCTGCTTACATGCTTACTCCCAGATGCTCTAGGAGTAAGAGCCTGCCTAGAAACAGCAATGCTCCGAGGTACATTGCGGACTGTTCCATCTTTGAAGGGAACCGCTGACATGGTCGCCCGTCCACGGCAGAAGACTCCCGTCGCACTCACCGGCGTACGGCCGTAGACGCAGGAACCCATCGCGGCGTCGGGCCATGACCCCGCCGATGGTATGGCGTCGTATAGCTTCGAACTGGCTATAAAGCGGTGCGAGGTATCTCAGCTCAGGCCAGTCACATCGCACCCAGCAACGGACGCATCACTCGTCGCAATGGACAAGATCACGCCAGCGCTCCAAACGTACAGCATCCTCGCCGGTGCTATGGCGGCAGGTGTGTCATGCCATTCCTCTACGCCTTCAAGCAACCATATACTGACAGGCTTAGGCGCAAATCTCAGCACCTCTGTCATCACCTTCCCGGCCCTCCGCCACGCCTCGGGCCCCACGCTCCTCATGCAATGGCAGACACTCTACGACAGCGGAGTCGTCCCCGTCGTCACATCGGCGCTCACTTCGGCTCTCGGCTTCGCGACTCTCGCATACCGCGCCACCCTCGTGCCCACCCTCTCCCCGTCAGACACCACATTCTACAGTAAGCGCAACCTGTACGTCGCTGCCGCAGTGGCCCTGGTTGGGCTGGCGCCCTATACACGCATCGTTATGGGCAGGACCATCGACGAGTTGTCGAGGCGGGCGACGACAGGGAAGGTGGCGGGCGAGAAGACAGACACGAGGGCGTTGGTGGAGCGGTGGGGGACGTTGAATCTGTGGAGGGGCGTCATGCTGTTGACGGGAACCGGCCTCGGTCTCTGGGCGAGTGTTCGCGTATAGCCGACATTGCAGAAGCGACACAAGACGATGCTGTAGGCAAGAATCCGCAAGTGGACCGAGAGAAGAGAGCGGGATAAGTGCAACGACTACTCTGAAACCGAAACTCGGAGAATACACGAGCGCGGTGCGATTCCGTCTCTTAATCATCCACGAGCCATTGCTAAGCGCCGGCAAGTCATGCTTCCCGACCCGACGCTCTTACGGCCGCTACCCTCTGAGAACTCGTCGCCAGCTTGGCGAACGATTACCAATTGACCGGGTGCTATGAAATCATAACATCCGAGTCGAAGCCATGTGGTGGCAGATACTGTACAACTCCCTGCGACCGCTAGCCCCGCCATCGCGTCATGCTTGCAAACACTCGCGCGCTCGCCATCGGCCTAATCGCGGGCCTTTTCGTCGCCGTATTTTTGCAGCAGCTTTTCACGCACACGGGGGTCCAAGTCGCATCAGGACCCGCCTACCTCTCCGCATCCAAGAATATGGCCGCCGCGCTGAGAAATTCCTTACAAACTGCCCAGCAAGCCCTGCGCCGTGGTGGCTACAAAAGCACCCGCCTCGCGCCGTCTGGACTGCACTCACCATCCATTTCCCGACCTACCACATTCTCTCCCTCTGCCACTAGTAAAGCTTTTTCGACCTCTTCATCCACAATGTCGTCCTCCAAGTCCTTCATCGACGCCGTCAAGGACCGTCGCAGCATCTACCAGCTCAACAAGGAGGCGCCCGTCTCCGACAAGAAGATTGTCGAACTTGTCGAAACTCTCGTCAAGCACGTCCCGTCGTCGTTCAACTCGCAATCGACCCGTCTCGTGGTGCTGCTCAACAAGGACCATGACCAATTTTGGGACTTTGTTAGCGAGACGCTGAAGCCCATGGTGCCTGAGGCTCAGTGGTCGACAACCGAGCAGAAGCTCGGCGGCTTCCAGGCCGCATACGGAACAGTAAGTTTCTAGTCTTTCTCGCAGGTCCGACTTCGCTAGCGGCGTCCCGTCGTGCATGCAGCCGCCACCCGTTGCCGAAAGATATCAAGAGATATCGCCGCCCCACCATAGCGCTCCTAGCCCCACCATCGTCATCACCCCACCCCCGAGACGTAGCCCCGACTAACAACGCACGCCATCAGGTTCTTTTCTTCGAAGACCCCGAGCCCGTCGACAATCTCCGCAAGTCGTTCCCCATCTACGCGCACCACTTTGGCGACTGGTCCGAGCACACCAGCGCCATGCACCAGTTTGCGCTGTGGGTTGCCCTCGAGGCCGAAGGCTTCGGCGCCAACTTGCAGCACTACAACCCCATTGTCGACCAGAGGGTGCAGCAGCATTACAAGATTCCGCTTGACTGGAAGCTCAGGTCGCAGTTGGTGTTTGGCGGCAAGGCAGGCGAGGCAGGCGAGAAGACCTTCCAGCCGCTTGAGAAGAGGGTCTTTGTGCATGGAGCTAAGGAATAGGTGGTTGATGTATGATACCGGTCATCCAGTCAGTTTTAGCGGGCAATATGTATAGAATTGGCACCGAACGCTGGTTGGCCTTGCTTTGTAGAAATCCTAGCGTCTTTCCTTTGATGGTATACAACAATACGCATCTCGTCGTTTTCAGCAGAGCCCCGATTTCTTGCCCGCTGACCTGACCCTTTTGTCCATCGCGAAACATCGAGATTGTGTGGTGCGCCGTTTGGATTGTTCACTCCACGTGACTTCCGGCAGAACAAGCCACTCACCGATTATTACAGTTGTACACGGTATTCAACATTGTTAACGCTGTTAACGCAACATGATTCTGCTCATGCCGGGGATGATGAGCAAATGTGGGGCAAAATGTACATAAGTTGGAGTATGAGAAATAGTCCGTGGGGGACCAACACCTGAGCAGAATGAGACTGTACCGATCGCCACAACCCCATCTTACCCTAGGGGCCTGAACCTGCAGGATACGATCAAGATGCCCTTGGCAATCCACGATGGACGCTGCAGCTGGATAGTCCGATTACGCGCGACGCGGCTGTGTGAGCCAAAGCGATCTGTTCTTCACATGTGATCAGCGTGCCAAAAGCCTCTTCCTCATGAGCGAGACGGTCTAGATTTAGTAGTGATATGTAAGGCCACGAACGGCCTCTAGCCTATCCGTCGTGTACGCACGGCCCCGCTTTCCACGTTCTTCAAGCGTAGCTAGACAGGTTATTGCCTGTCCGCGTTTACGACACTGCGCTGTACTGCCTCTCCGACCTAATTGAAACCTCAACACACAGATTTAGCACCGTCAACGACATGAGCTTTCTGCATGCAAACTGTAGTATGGCGGGACTCGCTATGCTAGATTACGTACTCCGAACTACGGCTGATTGGCTTTGGAACCTAACTGCACGAACGGCTAAAGTTTACTGAACTTAGCCTACGCGACCGGACGAACCTATAGCCTAGACGTAGGAATATCAAAGGGTGGAGCCAATACTGCACTCAGCACTTGTGGAGCCAAAATTGCACTCAGCACTGAGATCAGTCATCACCCTGGAATAGGACACGACTCATTCCAATCGATGCAAACCAAGTACTCTAACCTCGACACTAACAATCACCATTTAGAAGACTGAGCTAGATTGTCGAACCTGCTACCCTTCACATCCTACGCACTAACACTCGCCGTCCCGTTATCCCGCAACCACGGACAGAGGTTATCCCTATTATTCGGATCGACGTACGGCGACTGCCCTTTCGGCACTTCAAACCCAGGCGCATACCCGGACGACTTCCCATCCTTGTCCACGCACCACACCACGCCACAAGCACTCTGCGGCCCCCGATTTCCGCACGCACCAAACGACAGGCGCGCACTTGCATAGAAGTTCCACCCATTGTCCGGGTCCGCATAGTACCCGTACGTGTAATAACGATACGGATCCCAAATCGTCTGGCTGTTGTTGCGGACGTTGGTGTCGTCGAGCCACTTGGCGACGCCGCGCATCTTGTAGGGGATGTCGTTGAAGCAGTTCCAGTTGTAGAAGCGCACTTGGAGGCACTCGCCGTCGTCGAAGGTCTTCTGGAGACTGGGCCCGCTTGAGAAGCCTTTCGTGGCGTTTTGGTCCGGCTGTTGGAGGATGTATTCGCGGAAGGCGTCGTATTTGGTCGCCCAGGGGGTGTCGGCTTTGGATGGCGTGTAGGGTTGTGCTGCTGGGGTTGCGGGTTGGGGTAGGGCGTTGCATACGCTTAGTAGAGCGCCGAGAAGGAATCCACTGCTGAGCATCTTGGTAGGTGAGTTCCACATCGTGGTAATTGCAGTGGTTGTTGATTGTGCTAGAGTGCGGAGGTGCGAACGATATAAGTTATTGAGTCGCCAGTGTTTAAATAGTTCGTCGCGAGGTACAAGGCCCAATTAAGGCCTGCTCTGCATACACGAATCTACTATACCCGGAAAACATAGGCTGGATTCGAGTAGTTCGCTATAACCTAGTTGGCGCCGCATTGGACTAAGGTGCATCATTAATTGCTTGGAGGTTTAGGAAGTAACGGTGTGACTGGCGGGTTGAAGGTTCTGCAAAAGTTGAACGCCTCGGCGGCGTAATTCTGGAGTAGAGGTGTGATCGTGCGGTCGTATAATTAATCAAATTAAACAATCAACGCAGACGCGGTAGGACGCCTAAGAAGTTACCTAATGTGGTTTACCCAGCCATTTGGCACAGTCGAGCGAATTCCGATTCCGGGCACATAATTAATTTAAATAGACAATCGGCGTAGGCTGTCGGTTGGACGTCTGTACGTCGCTATCCTAATCCGTTCATGGTATACCTACATTGGTAGCTTTTGTGATCCCGAGCGCGAATGCTTATTGTACGCCTTCTGCAACGTCTGCCGACCGAGCCGAAAGCTCCAGACGACGCGCAGGCGAACCTAGCGTTTGCTCAACCACAGACAGCAAGATGCCAATAGTCAATAGTCACAACTCCTCCGTATCGACGCAGACGAGACGGCGAGCAATCGTCCCTCCCACCATCGTATCAGACACGAAGCTCAGCACCAGTATAGGCGCTTTATAGGTGTGAATAGGAATCGCGATGAGGATGCACAGAACGAGGAGATAGTGGCAACACTGGAAACGGCATCATGTTCGCCAATGGAAGCATGTACGTGCATCGAGGACATCGTGCCGCCCGTCTTTCCACAGGCGGCAAATGCAATCACGATGATGAAAGGAAGTCAGACAGGAAGCGAACTTCATGGTATATCAATGATAGAGCCACAAGACGTGCCGGTATCGACGACTTCTCCATCTTCACCGCGCTTCTAGCTCCGCAAATTCCATGCGCCAACATCCGGGGCCAAGTAGTCCAGGTCCGATTAGCTCACCACTGTGCAGGTGGCACCATACAACTACGATGCGCATTGTTCAGATAGCGAGGGGTGACGTCAGGAGCGGTGATCGACACTCGCTAAGCTTCTTGCAGCCGCACTAAAGCTTTGAGGCGCGCTCGGCGACCGGCACAGCGAACGCCACGGAAAAGCTTGGGGAGTGCTTATGCGCCTTGTGTTGCGCTCGGAACGCTGGGGGTTCGCCGTGATTAATTTCGTGCGCGGGAAGTTGCTGAATTGCGATGCTGCCGGTGAAGCAGGCGACGAGGGGTAGACATTTGCGTCTCCGGGGGCTCTGGGGTAAGTTTGGAGGTGCTATGGGACTGTGGAGAACGACCAGACCCGCTTATCTCAGACCCAGATATCGCGCTTTTCACAGGCTGCTGACCGCGCGAGGCAACGTTTTAGCAGCAGGCGGGTACCCGTGCGATTCAGTCATCATGGGGATATGTGCGATGACGGCATGGGTTTTACGCTCTTGTGACCTGGGCCTCGACGCGATGGATCATGTCTGGCTTTGCGAGCCGAACTACAAAGGATGTAGACTGCCCGCGCGTTTCCTGTCGGACACGATTCCCATTCTATCTTTCCACGCCACCGCTTTCAGATGGTTTTTGGGCTTGTGATTCGTGCTTCAGAGTTGTAGAGTCTTGCTTTTCCACCCACATTGTCGACCGACCATCAGCTCTGGTAGAAGAGGATAGGACCAACGTCATCCGCCCATCATGGCCTCCGCCCAAGAGCGCGGTCCTCAACACCGTGCTCCCGCAGCCACCGTCCCCGAAGCGGAACAAGAAAAGAGAAACACCAACTCCGGCCTCGACACCCACGCCGAGGATCCCGCCGACCTCACCACCACCAACACGGTCAACGACCGCGCTTTCTTCGAAAAATATGGTACCTACGACCGCTATGAGCTTTCTGAAGAAGACTGCTATGATGAGCTGGGCTTCACTTTTCCGAATTGGAAAAAGTGGATGATTTTGAGCATCGTGTTTACGGTGCAGGTCTCGATGAACTTCAACACGAGTTTGTACTCGAATGCGGTGCATGGGATCAGTGATGAATT
>Ga0247803_1000439_pt1 | contig 22974 bp, 23 predicted proteins | sample UWRJL014104B1_FD_180928 | JGI IMG/M metagenome (GOLD analysis project Ga0247803, IMG submission 180928) | Plant litter microbial communities from Arlington Agricultural Research Station in Wisconsin, United States - UWRJ-L014-104B-1 | ecosystem: Environmental > Terrestrial > Plant litter >...
TAGAGGGCAGCTTTGGCGTTAAGCGTGTCGAAAATGGTTTCTACCAATAGTATATCGCAGCCGCCGTCTATCAGGGCTTTTACTTGCTCTTTGTAGGCAACGAGCAAATCGTCAAAGGTTACGGCGCGGTAGCCGGGGTCGTTTACATCGGGGCTCATGCTGGCGGTACGGTTGGTAGGCCCTATAGAACCCGCTACAAAACGGGGTTTATCAGGGTTGGCCACGGTAAACTCATCAGCTACTTCGCGGGCTATTTTAGCGGACTCATAGTTAAGCTCATACACAAGGTGTTCCATGTGGTAATCGGCCATGCCTATGGTAGTGCCGCTAAAAGTATTGGTTTCTACAATATCGGCGCCGGCCGCAAAATACTGGCGGTGCACGTCTTTAATCGCTTCTGGCTGCGTTAGCGTAAGTAAATCGTTATTGCCTTTTAACGGGTGCGGAAAATCCTTAAAGCGGGCGCCGCGGTAATCGTCTTCGGTAAAATTGTAGCGCTGCAGCATGGTGCCCATGGCGCCGTCGAGCACGAGTATGCGGTCGTTTATGGCTTTATGTATAGATAACATATCTTTTAGTCTTAAAGTTGTAAAGTCATAAAGTCGAAAGTTGCCGTGGGGCAGCGTTCAGCTTTATCTAAAAAATCATGTCATCAGTGGGGGAGGAGGGGAATTCCTTTGTGTTATCTATCTGCGCGCTGGCGTAGTAGAATGTAGCACCTTCTTTATGGTAAAGGGTTGCTAAGGCTTCATCGGGTCTAGTCCCTCTGCCTTTCGTGATAACATAACAGTTGTGTTAAAGAACACTGCAAAAATAGTGCATAGAATTGTAGAAAGCAAATAATTGTTTGATGGGTTATTGGGAGGGTTTTTTTAACTTAGTAAACAATACTACTTTATGGTAATTACATATTTTTTTGCAGGTTCACCTATTAACTTAATGCTGAAATTTACAGGAGTAACAGAGGTCAATTGTTCGGTCGACATTAATTTGTTATCGGTATTATAATTGTCTATCTGTGCGATAACACCATCGGGAAGTTGGTGTCTTTTTTTGTAAACCTCGTAAGCGGTAGCGTGTATAAGTACAGGAGCAATCTTTTTTGACGTATCTATAAAAAATACCTGATGCCATAGTTTTTTCTTTTTTTCTTTCTTTGGATTTGTACTCCTAAAAAGAAATACAGTGCAGTTGCGGTTGTTTACAATTGTATCTCCCAAAGAAAGAAAATCATAGTTTTTAACCTGGTATTTGTAGCGATTTTCGTAATATGCAAAAACTTTTTGGGCAAGTCCGCGATTTTCAATTAAAGTAAGGCTGTCTTGGCTTATATGCCCGCTAAATGCCTTGCCATTATAATCTGTGAAATATAAAGTTAATTTCCCCTGCTTATCCGGGCTTGCCATGGCAAAATAGCTATTTGATTTACTGTTGACATAATAGGTTATTTTATGGCTTTTTAACGAGTCATGATAGTATGTAATATTGTATTCTAACTTATAATCCACAATATATTTAGTTACGCTGTCAGATTGCGCCTGGCTGTAAATGGTAAATAATACCGCGAGAGTAGTAAAGATTGGTTTCATAATACGCTGTTGTTGGTTGTATTACGAAAGTACATTTTTTTTCTGTAGAATAACAGGCGATGCTGAATTTCCCACTTATTTTGCAGTAGTAATAATTCAATACTATTAACCTAACTTTGCAGTCTCCGGAATATATTATCCGCCGGACCTCATAAAATGAAATCATTTAAATCGCACCTTAACGCAGCACAGGCTGACGAAAAGAACCTGTTCCATATCATAATCGTACAAGATGCCGCCACAACCGAAAATGCCGAAGATGCTAAATGGACCGATACCGGTATAATGGAGTACTGGCAGCGCACAGAAAAACCGGCCTATGACACTAGCAAACAACTGCTGCACATAGCGCGCAAAAAGAATATAAACGCCATACTAAGAAAGATAACCTGGCATGTAAACGGTCCTAAGAGCGATAAGCTGGCCTTTAACCACAATCTTAATGGCGTTGAAGGTGCAAAAAATATTGCGAAAGCAATTTTAAAACTCCCAGCCGATAAAACGCTGAATGTTGTGCCTAACGAAAATGCCGCTGCGCTATTAGGCGGTATTGATTACCTGCCCACTAAAGCAAGGATATTTGTATTTTCAGTAGGTGATAACGCTTAGGTTACAGTATCGTTTTTGCAAAAAAAAAGCAGCCTATGCGGCTGCTTCCTTAATTTTCCCTGCTACTTCAAGTACGCCTTTATATAATGCGTCGCCGGCGGCCAGTGCGTCTCCGGGCACGGTGGTGATGAACTTATAGCCCAGCCCCCGCGTGGCGGTTAAAAAGTTAATGCCTTTCTCGAAATTTTCGGGCAGGTAGTGCAGGCTTTCGTTTATTGATACGATACTAAAGCCCGTGCGTACCAGGCTGGGGTATTCTGTCGCCAGCGCAGCGCTGGGTGTGGCATCTACCGCGATGAGGTTGTGCAGGTCGTGCTCCAGCACATATTCCAGTACATCATCTATTTTAAAGGGGATTGCAAAGCGTATAAAGTTGGCCTCCCAGACATAGCCGTCGCCATCCTTCTCAAAAAATGCCACGCTGCTGTTGGTTATCACCGGGAAGCGGATAGTGTCAGCAAGTGTACTGTAGGTTTCGCGTTCCCTTGTGACTTTATTTATTAAAGCGCTTCCGGCATTCCCTATGCCGAAGAGTACTATATTTATAATGTGTGCCATATGATCTATATTTTTTACCTGAATTTTGGTGCAATAGCCGCAATGATTAACTAACAAAAAGAAACTGCCTTTGGTGCCGAATCAAAGGCAGTTCTTAAACAAACAAAAAACAACTTAAAACAAACTTATGTTTTCTAACCTGCAAGGTCTGTAGTACCTTGTAGGTTTAATTTTTTATAGCTACAAGGTATTTTCCATTTCGACCGGAACTTTAGCGGAGTGGAGAATCTCATCTTGTAATTTGAGATTTCTCCTATCGTCGACCCGAGGGCATGCCCGAACTGGCGTAGCAAATGGAATACGGCGGTCTTCATATCTTCAATTTGCAACTGCCAGCTCCTTATACAAATTAAGGCGTACCGGCGTGTTGTTAACCAGCGTATCATAAACCGGGCTGCGGAACTGCACTTCGTCCATCCAGCGCTGAAGTGTGGCAAGCGGTGCCGCAGCAGCCGGCCTAAGCGTTATTTCTATACTGTCGAAGCCCGGTTTTTCTTCCGGCCGGTTGTTAAAGTCGCCGGTAATTTCTATCTGCAATGATTTTAGCACAATGCCCAACTCTTTAGCCACAGCAATACCCAGCGCGTTAATACAGCCCGCAAAGCCTGCAAGTATATACTCATAAGGGTTAGCCGGCTGCTGCACATATTGTGTGGCGTTAGGGCTTATACGCAGGTTAGCGGTAGATGTTTGCACTACAAACTGGCTGTTTTGGCCTGTGTAGCCCAGTACGTTAATGGTTTGCGTTTTCATGGCGATTGTGTTTTTATGTTGATGACTGAACTTCTGGCTACTATTTTGGTAATAAAAAAAGGCTCTTTTGGAATGTTGTTACCAAAAGAGCCTTCGCACCTGAATTATAAACTAAGTTTATACGCTAGACCGTTCTGGTAAATGTATGGGCTGCACCTGCATCGCCCACGAGGGCGACTGGCAAATCAGCTGTTTACAATAATTATGTACGGTTGCGGTATTCATATCTCTTTTTACTTTTGTAATGCTATTCTTATATTAAGACAAAAAAGCCCCTGCTTTTATTGTGCAGGGGCTTTGTAATTTTTTATGTTCTTTTATAAAACTTAAAAAGTGTACAACGGCACCCCTGAGTAGGGTTTCCAAATGGTGTGCACGGATGGACAAATATTAAGTTTCATGACTATTACTCTTTTGTTTGCCAAATGTGCAACATATTTTTTAATTCGCCAAATTTAATTTTAATATTTAACAAATATTGTTTTAGGATATTTCGCAAAGTATCACAAAGAAGGCACAAAGTTTCGCTAAGATTTGATTTACTATACTTTATGCTCCTTTGTGCCTTCTTCGCGTTCCTTTGTGTAACCCTCCGCAATCTCAAACACCGGTTTCAAAATCTTCGACAGCTGTGCATGCTCTATCAAAAATGCATCGTGCCCGTGTACCGAATGTATCTTTTTATACCGCACCTTTACACCCGCCGCCTTTAACGACACATAGGTTAATTGTGTTTCATCGGGCGTAAAGAGCAAATCGCTGTCTACCGCCACAAGGTGTATTTCAGCCGTTATTTTTTTGGCTACTGCCAAAAAGCTATCGTTGCCTGCAATGTTTATAGAACGCAGCAACCGGTTCATAAGCTTATAAGCGGGTAGGGTAAAGCGGCTTGCCAGCTTTTTGCCGTGTCTGTCCAGCCACAACTCTATCTCAAATATATCGCCCAACTGTTCGCGGTTGAAGCGTTGTTGTAGGCTTTGTGGTGTGCGATAAAGCAGCATGGCGTGCAGGCGTGCGTCGGCTAGCGGGTCGGTGCTGTTGTTTAATATACGTTCCTGCACCAGCGTATTGGCAATCACCCAGTCGGTAGCCTTCCAGTCGGTCGCTATGGGTATGAGGTGCTCCGCAGCATCAGGCCGCAATGCCGCCATGTGCCAGGCAATGCCGCCGCCCAGGCTTCCGCCAATAAGCGCAAACATCTTGTAAATGCCGAGTTTCTCAAGCCCTTTCAAAAACAGCGCCGCCACATCTTCGGCAGATATGTCCTTATAATTATGTATCAGGTTTTCCGTAACCCCATCATACCCGTTACCGGGAATGTTAAATGCGATTACCGTATAGTGCCGCGTGTCGATAGTTTTTGCCCTGCCTATCAGGTCGGCCCACCAGCCATTGGTGCCGCTAACGTTGCTGTTACCTGTAAGCGCATGGTTAACCATTACCACAGGCGCAGTCCCTATGGCAGGCCCAAAGGTTTGGTACGAAAGCGTAACCAGGTGCAGGCTCTTGCCGCTTGCCAGTTTCCATTCGGCTATTATTATATTTTTTAAATCAGCCATTTTTTTCTTTTTTAATAAACCGCCCCCGCATTGAGCAAACGGGGACGGTTTGACCACAAACCAGTTAACCAAACATTGTATTCTCTTTCAACTATTTTTTGTTTTCCTCTCTCCAGCGCTCTCTAAAGGTTAACCACCCCGCCCTGCGGGCACCACTCAAGAGGGTAATAGCTTCACTCAAATATTTTGACTGCGAATTAGTCTTAATTTGTCCGTAATTCATTCCCAACTGTACCCGTTCTCGGCTCCCCTCTCCTTCGGAGAGGGGTCGGGGGTGAGGTTTTTAAAATCCGCGGTCATCCGCTCAATCCGTGTCATCCGCGTTCCATTTTTATACAATAACAGGAGTTGCAATCCTCTCAAACACCGCCTGTAAATCGGCCTTTAAATCGTCAATATCCTCAATACCTACCGATAGGCGGATAAGGTCCTGCGTTACGCCAGTGGTGGCCTGCTGCTCGGCGCTCAATTGCTGGTGCGTGGTGCTTGCCGGGTGGATAATAAGCGACTTAGTATCGCCTATGTTTGCCAATAGCGAGAAGAGCTTGGTTTCGTCGGCTACTTTTTTAGCAGCTTCAAAGCCGCCTTTCAGGCCAAAGGTTACAATACCGCTTTTGCCTTTTGGCAGGTATTGTTCGGCCAGCGCGTTATATTTGCTGGTTTTTAACCCCGGGTAGTTAACCCATGCTACTTCATCGCGGGTTTGCAGCCATTCGGCGAGTTGCTGGGCGTTTTTGCTGTGGCGTTCTATGCGCACCTCCAGTGTTTCTAATCCCTGTATGGTCTGGAAAGCGTTAAATGGGCTCAGTGCTGCCCCAAAATCACGCAGGCCTTCTATACGCACTTTGGCAATAAAAGCGGCATTGCCCAGGGCTTCGTGGTACACCAACCCATGATACCCGGCTGAAGGCTCAGTAAATTCAGGGAACTTGCCGCTGCTCCAGTCAAAGTTTCCGGCATCTATAATTACACCGCCCAGCGATGTACCGTTTCCTGTAATGTATTTGGTAAGGGAGTGTATCACAATGTCGGCACCGTGTTCAATAGGGTTAAGCAGGTAAGGTGTAGCCACCGTATTGTCTACAATAAACGGTACTTTAAAGGCTTTGGCTTCCGCCGAAATAGCTTTAAGGTCCAGCACATCCAGCTTGGGGTTGCCCAGCGATTCTGCAAAAAAGGCGCGCGTATTTTCCTGTGCGGCATCTTTAAAGTTTTGTGGGTTTTCCGGGTCTACAAAGGTAGTAGTAATGCCCAGGCGCGGCAGGGTAACATTAAGCAGGTTGTAGGTGCCGCCATACAGGCTGTTGCTGGCTACTATGTGGTCGCCTGCTTTTAGTAATGTAAGCAGCGTAGTGGCTATGGCCGCCGTGCCCGATGCCGTTACTACCGCTGCAATACCGCCTTCAAGTGCTGCAAGGCGCTGCTCCAGGATGTCGTTAGTAGGGTTGTTAAGGCGGGTATAAATAAAGCCCGGCTCGGCAAGTCCAAATAAGTTGGCCGCATGCTCAGAGTTGTTAAATACATACGACGTGGTTTGATAGATGGGTACCGCACGGGTTCCGCCGTTTTTTGTAACATCATGTCCTGCATGTAGAGCTGCTGTTGAAAATTTTTGTGTACTCATGACTTTTTAATTTTTTAAATGATTTTATTTGAATGTGAACGAACTAAGATTAACGGGAATAAAAAAGCCCCTCTGGCAGTTACCAAAGGGGCGGATAGTTTGAACGAACTATGCTAAAGATTAACTCTTTCGCTTTTGGCAATGGGGCTGCGGTGTGCACATGCACATCATACAACAACAGCTTACCATATTTTTAGCGAATTTTTTCATTTGTACTTTTTAAATCCTAACTCCGGCTCCCTCATCAGAGAGGGGAGAAGTTCGGGCATTTGAGTTAGTTAAACGTTTTGTGCTTTGCCGTGCTAAATTTGTTGAAACATGATAAAACAAAAAAGCCTTCCGGGTTGCGGAAGGCTTTGCGTATATTTTTAAGAAACTTAAAATTAGGCAATAGTGCGTTCCGCGGAAGTCTTCCACATCATACAGCACATTTGACAGATTGTAAGGTTCATAATCATTCGATTTTACTTTAGCAAACTTCGAGAGTATTTTTGGATTTACCAAATAAAATTTTAAATTTTAACAGTATTTCGTTTTCGGAAGACTTTAATCTAAAAGCGCCCCTGTGGTTTCTATGAGAACCTCTGTGAAATAACTGCCCTATACCCTCCGTTTAAACGTCAGTACAAAATAGCTTCCCGCTACTACCGGCAGCACTATATTAAGCAGCCATTGCAAAGTGGCAACTAATACTACTATCCATTCGTTTACGCCAATGATTCCGAAAAAATACACCGCCACACTGCCGCGCACCGCAAAGTCGATAAATGTAAAATTTGGCAATGCCGACCCTAAAAAGTAAATACCCGATATGGCCGCTATCATTACCGGGTAGGGGATGGTTACGCCAAAAAGCATAAACAACAAATAGTGTTGGTGGATGATGCACCCGTAACGCAACAGGGCCAGCAGCATGTTATTCCTGTGCACGCTTTCAGGCAAATCATTTATTTTTTCGCTAAGCTTTTTAAGCGAGAAACCTTTTATGGTAATGTTACGCGAAGCGAAAAGTAGTACTGAAACTACTGCTACAGCTGCTATCATAATCAGTAATAACCGTGTGGGGATTACAGTATACAGTGCATTAAAAGCAATAAGCCCGGCCATGCCTGCCAGCGCAGCGATAATCATTTGCACGCCGTTGCATATCAGGTTCAGGAAAATAACCTGCTTTGTGTCCTGCTTTTTATAATACAGGGCTTTAGCGGCATATTCGCCCAGGCCGTTTGGGGTAAAAATCGCGGCGGTAACCGCTGCCAGCACCTGCGCGGCGCTTTGCCCAAGGGATATGGGCCGTAGTGTGCCTGCCAAAGCTTTCCATTTGAGTATCTCTAAAAAGCGGTTGAGTGCCGTTAGCAGCAGTATCAGCGAAATGTATAATACCGCATTAGGGCTGTTCAGCCCCTCGTTAAGGTGGATGAGGTCAAACTGCCCGCTATCCGCCAGGCGGATGAAGATAAAATAAAATGCGCCGCCCACCACTAAAAGTTTGGCTATAAAAACAAACAAATGCTTAGTTTTGTGGGGCAGGGCTTTCATCCGGCAAAAGTAATTAAAATACCATTGGCAAACGAGCGTATTATATTGGGCATCGACCCCGGTACCACCATTATGGGTTTTGGCCTTATAAAAGTGGTGAACAAAACCATGCAGTTCATGCAGCTGAATGAGCTGCAACTGAGCAAGTACGACGACCATTACCTGAAGCTCAAGCTTATTTTTGAGCGTACAATACAACTCATCGATACCCACCACCCAGACGAGATAGCTATTGAAGCGCCGTTTTTTGGCAAAAACGTGCAGAGCATGCTCAAGCTGGGCAGGGCGCAGGGCGTGGCCATGGCGGCGGGCCTCTCGCGGCAGATACCCATAACCGAATATGAACCCAAAAAAATAAAAATGGCCATAACCGGCAACGGTAACGCAAGCAAAGAGCAGGTGGCAAAAATGCTGCAGCAGCTGCTGGGCTTAAAAGAACTGCCTAAGAACCTGGATAGTACTGATGGGCTTGCCGCGGCGGTGTGCCATTTTTTTAACAGCGGCAAAGTAGTGGGCAGTAAAAGCTACAGCGGCTGGGATGCCTTCGTAAAACAAAACCAGGATAAAATAAAGTAAACCCGTATGGCAACATTTTTTAAAGAAACCGAAAACTTATGGCAGCCCGCGGGCGAAGGCATTACCCGCCAGATAACCGGCTACAACAACGGCCTGATGATGGTAAAGGTAGCGTTTGAAAAAGGTGCTGTTGGTACGCTGCACCACCATGTGCATACCCAGGCCAGCTATGTGGCTTCGGGGGTATTTGAGGCTGAGGTAGATGGTGTAAAGCACGTACTTACAGCAGGCGATGCTTTTTTTGTGGAACCTAACCTGGTACACGGCGTGGTGTGCCTTGAAGCCGGTATGCTAATAGACGTTTTTAACCCGCACCGGGAAGATTTTTTATAAGGCCGCGAAGGTTGTACCTTTGCGGCAATAACAAACTATGGCGGGCATTTACATCCACATACCCTTTTGCAGGCAGGCATGCCATTACTGCGATTTCCATTTTTCTACCTCCATGAAAAACCGGGATGCAATGGTCTACGCTTTAGCCAAAGAAATCGCCCTGCGCAAAAATGAGCTTGCCGGCGAAGTTATCGAAACCATTTACTTTGGCGGGGGCACGCCCTCGGTACTGAGCAATGAGCAGCTGCAATTTTTGCTGGATGAAGTTTATGCGAACCATACGGTTATAAATAACCCCGAAATTACCCTTGAAGCCAACCCTGATGACCTCTCGAACGATAGAATAATCGAACTATCGAACAGTCAAATTAACAGGTTGAGCATCGGCGTGCAGTCTTTTTTTGGGGAGGATTTAAAAATGATGAACCGCGCACACAATGCCACCCAGGCCGTGGGGTGCCTTACCGAAGCCGTTGCCCACTTTGATAACATTACGCTCGACCTTATATACGGTATCCCCGGGATGAGTAATGACCGCTGGATGCAGAATGTAGATAAGGCGCTGTCGTTTGGCATTCCGCACATATCAAGCTACGCGCTTACCGTGGAGCCAAAAACCGCGCTGTATACACTGGTAAAAAAAGGCATTATCGCGGCACCCAGCGATGAAGCCGCGCACGAGCATTTCTTACTATTGGCCGACAGGCTTGATAAGGAAGGCTTTGTGCATTATGAACTGTCTAACTTTGGCAAGCCCGGCTACTTCTCTAAAAACAATACTGCCTATTGGCTCGGTAAAAAGTATATTGGCATAGGCCCGTCTGCGCACAGCTACAACGGCACCCACCGCAGCTGGAACGTGGCTAATAACACACTGTATTTAAAGTCGCTACAGGACAATAAGCTTCCGCTAGAAACAGAGGAACTTACGGTAACCGACCGTTATAACGAGTATGTAATGACCGGCCTGCGCACTATTTGGGGTGTGGATGTGAAGCGGGTTCAGGTTGAATTTGGCACACAATTCTTAAATTATCTTTTGAAAGAAGCCACTCCTTTTGTGCAGCAGGGGCTGCTTTCGTTTGAAAGTAACACCTTAAAAACCACCCGCGCCGGAAAGTTCCTGGCTGATGGGCTGGCAAGCGATTTGTTTTTTGTAAATTTGGAGTAACTATTACGCAAAGGCCCACAAAGGGGCCCAAAGTTTCACAAAGATATTTCCGCTGATGCTCATTACTATAGAATATAAAGACAAAACCTACAAAGCCGACTTTTCTAAACCCATAGATATTTCGCTGCCGCTTACGGGCGACGGCCAAAACCCCGTGGCGTGGTACCTGGAGCAGCCAATCGTACGCCCGGTTGCTACAGATAGCTGGGTGGGCAAAGTAAGCGAGGGTGCAAGTACCAACTTTAATAACATCGCTTTTAACCCCCACGCGCACGGCACCCATACCGAATGCCTGGGGCACATAACCCGCGATTTTTACAGCATAAACAAGGCACTTACCACCTTCTTTTTTATCTCGGAGGTAGTTTCAGTAACGCCTGAAATACAGGATGGAGATTTGGTGATAACCAAAGCACAAATAGCACAGGCTCTAGACGGAAAAACACCCGAGGCGCTTGTTATCCGCACCGTGCCAAACACAAACGAAAAAAAATATAAAAACTACAGCCATAGCAATCCGCCTTACCTGGAGGAAGCGGCTGCAACCTACATCCGCGAATGCGGAATACTGCATATGCTTATCGACCTGCCCAGTGTAGACCGCGAGGAAGATGAAGGCAGGCTCGCAGCCCATAAAGCGTTTTGGAACGTTACCGATGTTAATAACCTGAACACCGATGCCCGCCATAACGCCACCATTACCGAACTGATTTTTGCGCCGGATGAGGTTTTGGATGGGGTATACCTGCTGAATTTGCAGATTGCCAGTTTTGAAAATGATGCGAGTCCAAGTAAGCCGGTGTTGTATAAGTTATTTTAAATGATGAATTTTAAATTTTGAATGAGACGGGGAGATAATAGATGATAGACTTTTGAATGGAAATTATATTTGATGCTAATAAAAGACATGTCAACCAAATTAAGAATTGGTTACATGATGAAAAAATGCAAGGTGAAGTTGATTACTACAGCAGTTTTTATGGACAAATACATATCTTGGCAAAAAATAACTTTGTTTGTTTAGTAGTTGATGGAGAGGCCATATCATACATAAATTACCAATTATCGTCCGACAGGCAAGAGTGTTTAATTGAATTAGCATGTACAAAGAAGGAATATAGAGGGAAGGGATACGGCAAAATACTTCTAAATACTTTAATTGAAGAGTTGAAACTCAAAGGATGCGTTCTAATGTACCTGTATTGTAGTCCTGCCAGCTCTCAAAAAGTATGGCGTAAAATGGATTTCCAAAAGTTTAACTCGGGCGATTCTAAGATTTGGATGTATAAACCATTAGTTGATATTTTAAAACCCACAAAAAAGAAGGATCTCCCAAAATCATATATAGCGTTGTGGAAAAGCGAAGGAGTTAATAAAATTGAGCATCCTGATTTCGTTTGGAATTTAGCCTCACTGAAAAAGCCTATAATTTATCCTGCTGACGATAGATGGAAATTAAAGTATGTAAAAGATGGTGTCACAATTTCAGAAAGAGAAGTCTATTATTCATCTTTTGCCAAAACTGATTCGCTAAAGTTTATAATAATACAAAGTCTTTAGATAGCTTATTTAATGAACTAATTGTGTAGCTCTGAAACTTTATTACATTACAACTTTCAAACATTTAACATAAAAATGACCATAACCGACTTCTACGATTTTTGCCTCTCAAAAAAAGGCGTTACCGAGCATTTTCCGTTTGATGAAGATACCCTGGTGTTTAAGGTGGGCGGCAAGATGTTTGCGCTGTCGTCGCTTAGCGGGTGGGAAAAGGGCAGCCCCTCCATCAACCTGAAGTGCGAGCCTGAAAGGGCGTTGGAGCTGCGTGCGGAGTATGACGGTATTGTGCCCGGTTTCCACATGAGTAAAACGCACTGGAATACCGTAACTGTAAAGAGCGACGTACCGGCAAAGCTGCTTCGGGAATTGATAGGGCATTCGTATGAACTGGTTTTTAACAGCCTCACAAAAAAGCTACAGGCCGAAATTTTGCATAAAAATTAAGGATTTAATTCAGTGGTGTTTGGTAACTTTGGTAAAACCACTGAAACGTAAAATGTTATGAAAGAAGAAGAAAAGAAGTTTCCCGGAGAATTTGTAGAAGATGCAAAACATGATGCAGAGCCGCCTGCGGAACATAAGCCCGTAGATATTAATGACGAAGATAAAGCTGCGGCTGCGGTAAAAGATAAGAAGGTGAGTGAGATGATAAGCGGTGGCTTTGATGCCGATGAAGAGGAATATGTAGAGGCAAAGGCTACGGTATCGCAGCAACCGGAATCTAAAAAATTATCGCCCGGCGCGCTCGACTCGCTTAACAAGGATCAGCTTGCGGTGCTGCTGCAAAACTACCAGGCCCTGCTGGAGAAAGGTGAGATAGATCAGGCCTATTTTGACCAGTTGCGCAAAGATGTGGCAAGCCGCTTATAAAACACACTAATGGAACCATTTGTAAACACACAAATTGATAGCGGCATAGCCACAATAACATTTTTTCACCCGCAGGGAAATGCCCTGCCCGGTATGCTGCTGGCACGCCTTGCCGCTGATATAACTGCCGCCGGGGCAAACCCGGAAGCTAAAGTAATTGTGCTTAAAAGCGCGGGCGACAGGGCATTTTGCGCGGGTGCATCATTCGACGAACTATTATCTATAACCAATGAGGCTGATGGCAAGGCATTTTTTTCGGGCTTTGCTAATGTTATCAATGCTATGCGCAAGGTGCCGAAACTAATTATTGCCCGTGTACAGGGTAAAGCTGTAGGCGGTGGGGTAGGCCTGGCCGGCGCCGCCGATTATACACTTGCCACAACAAGTGCAGCAATAAAGCTTAGCGAACTTACTATAGGAATAGGTCCGTTTGTAATAAGCCCGGTGGTTGAGCGCAAAATAGGTACATCGGCATTTATGCACATGAGTATAAACGCCACCCAATTTTATGATGCGCAATGGGCAAAGGATAAAAACCTGTATGCCGATGTTTTTGATTCTATTGAAGCGCTTGACGCAGCCGTTGATAAACTCGCACGTCAACTTACTAGCTACAACCCCGAAGCTATGAAACTGCTAAAGCAGGTGGCATGGGAGGGTACCGGGCATTGGGACACGCTCTTAGCCGAACGCGCCGAAATGAGCGGTAAGTTAGTGCTAAGCGATTTTACCAAACAGGCGCTTTTTAAGTTAAAGAGTTCTTAGTTCCTGGTTCAGTGTTGCTTACTCAACCGTGAGCAACACCGAACTAAGCAACCCTGAACAAACTTACAACAAAAACTACATAACCCCTTTTTGCTTTTCGCTAAAACGGTCGGCTTGCAGTTCGAGCATTTCTATGGCCTTTTTCTTCTTGTAGTTATAGAGCTCGCGGTCGTTGCGAATTTCGGCATACACGTCATCATAAATGCCGGCATCGGTGGTGCGCAGCAGTTCGCGCTGGTGGGTATTCTGCGCAAGGTTAGTACTGATAGCAGCCTCGGCATCTTCCAGCTTATAGTCGTATTCCCCTTTTGGCGAAAGCAGCTTTGCTATAATGGGCGAAGTTTCTATCGCTAAAAACAGCAGCATGATAAACAGCGACGGCAAAAACGGCAGGGTATTGAGCGCGTTAATGCGTGCCATTAGTCCGTCAAACCCATCAATAACCGGCTGGGTATCGGCAACCTTTTTGTCAAGGCCGGTTTGCAGGGTTTTGCCCAGCTTGTCGTTTTCGCCAATCTTTTGCTGGTTGTGCTTTCGCAGTGTGTCCAGCTGGGTAAGCGCAGCGTCATACTGGGCGCGTTTTTCTTTGTAGATAGGGCCTTTACCCATTTTTTTGGTTCCGGCAGTACCTTCAGCTTCAGTAATAAAAGAGTCATACAGCGATTTTACTTCTTTTTCTTTCCTGTTTATTTCGCTTTGCAGGCTATCGGTCTTTGCCTTGTTTTTATCGAGGTCGGTTTTAAAGAAGTCCGAAACCTGCTTTTTATTGGCAATCGCCATCTGGTTTTTTTCCTTGAGAATCGCGGCGTTAATTTCTTTCTCGAAAATCTTAATTTCCAACGGTTTTGAAATCACTATGGCAATAATTACCGCCAGTATAATACGTGGTGTGGCCTGCAGCAGTTCCTGCCCAAACTTGTCGCGCTTGCGTATGGTAGACACAATAAAACGGTCGAGGTTAAAAATAAGCAGCCCCCAGATAAGGCCGAAAAATGTGGCAAGGTATACGTTGTCAAACACGGTGTAGAGCGCGTAGGCAGCGGCTATCCAGGCAAGGAGCGCCGTAAAAAATACTGTGGCGCCTATACCGGCATACTTGTTTTGTTCCCCGTTTGCACAGGAGTTAATGATTTGCTTATCGGCGCCGGAGCAGGTGATAAAAAATTGTTTCAGCATAATAACGTCGTTTTTGATGATTGTAATAATTGCCTGATGAGGGCAGGATGATTACTGCAAAGATAACGTGTTTTTTTATGCGATTGTTGTAAGCGCCTGATATGTTTTGGTTTGAAATATAAAATCCGCCTGCCAGTGCGGCAAGCGGATTTTTAAATCTGTTTAGGAACTATTTAATTCCTGATGAATTTTTCCTGCCAGTTTAGCTCTCCTGAATATATCTTTATAAAGTAAACACCCTTGCTCAATCTTTGAACATCTACTTGTGAGGAATTGTTAAATTGTTCAAGCACTGTTTTGCCGCTAATGTCTGTAATTATAATTTTATCAGGCGTGCCATTAGCAAACTGGATATTTAAAATATCTGCTACAGGGTTAGGGTAGAGTTTAATTTCGGGTTTTAGGTTTTCCGCTACCGATAGTGCAGTACAGGCATATTGTACCGGCGAAGGGACAACAGTATTTGTGGCACAATTATCCTGTAAATCCATACATGTATTACCCCAAACCCAGAAAGTGCCATCATCTTTTATTGCGAACGACCCATGCTTAGATGCGGCAGTACCTATCCAGTTTGCAGAGCTTATTAGTTCCGGCACAGTATTGCTTGAAATTCCCAATCCATTACCCAGTTGTTCATAATTGTCATTTCCCCACGCATATAAGCTTCCGTCAGTTTTTGTAAGTAAAAAGTATCTGTAATTCCCTTGGTTTGTCGAACCCTTGTTGGCAGAAATCGAAGCCCAGTCTGCGCCAAAGCCTACCTGTAAAAATGTATTGGTATTAAAAAAATCGCCCCAGGCCCATAGCGTACCATCATTTTTTATAGCCAATATGTAACCCTGCCCGGCTTCTGCTGTTTTCCAGTCATTTCCCGTTATTTGCAAAGGGGTGTTGCCAATTCCGGAATTACCGCCTATTCCTTCTGCGTTGCCCCAAGCCCACATTGTACCATCTGTTTTCACGGCAACGCAATGTGTATAAGTGCTTGATACATATTTCCAATTTGTGTCTGTGCCTACTTTTTGAGGTGTAGAAACTTCGTTGGTTATAGCTACCCCGGTTCCTAAAGATCCATACCAGTTTGAACCCCACGTCCATAATGTTCCATCGGTTTTAATGGCCGCACTGTGCCAGTTACCGGCAGCAACCTGTTTCCAGTTGTTATCTGTCCCTATCTGCTGGGGAGACGCGTAGCCTACATTGGTTCCATTTCCTAGCTGCTCATATTGGTCGCTGCCCCAACCATAAAGCATACCGTCCTTTACACCTAATGAGTGATTTTCGCCACCCGCAATATCTGTCCAGCCGGTTGAGAATACCTGAACAGGATAGTCGGCAAAATTTTGTGTGGAGTTCCCTAACTGGTAGGAACTGTTTTCACCCCACGTCCATAGTGTGCCGTTTTGGCTTATGGCTAAAATATGGTCGTGCCCCGATACTACTTTTTCAAAACACTGCGCAGTAATCAATGTACTGTACAATAACACTGGAAGTAAAATTTTCTTCATACAGAATGCTTTTTTGTTTAATATTATTGTAAAATTTAAGGCTGTAAAATATTTAATATTTGAATAATATAAAATACCTATTTATAGGTATTTTATTGATTTACAGTATAGCATAAGTTCTGACGATATAAACAAAAAATCCGCTTACCATTATAGCAAGCGGATTTTTTGTTTTATCTAACTGAGGGCTCAAATTAACTAACTTTACAATTATCGGCAGGCTGTAAGATATAGGTACTGCTTTGCCTTTTACCATGCAAGGTTTCCATTTAACGGATTGTACTTACCAACTTAGCAGATTAGGGCCTGTTGCTTACAGTTATCGGTATAAAATAGGCCGTGCGCACTATTTTTCCGTGAATCTCGCCGGGTTTCCATTTTGTGGTTAATAACTTAAGTACCCGCACAGCCTCGGCGCCCAGGCCATAGCCTGGGTCTTTCCGCACCTTAATGTTTGAAATACTGCCATCTGTTTCTATAACAAACGAAACATGAATTTTAGTATCTATATCTATATCGGTATGCGGAAGCCTGAAATTTTTATAAATAAAGCTGTTAAGCTCTGTTATACCACCGGGAAATTCAGGCTGCACTGTAAGCTGGACGGTATATACGGGCTCATTTATTCCCCTGTCCCTGTCGTCATACTGCACATAATAGGTATCGGTAACCGAATCATATTTGGGTGTAAACTCAGCACTTTCATTAGCTATGCCGTTTGTTGTGGTTACTAATCTGGCGGTTACGGCTAACTTGTTTTTAGGTTGTGTTTTAATGCTGTCGCGAGGAGATGATGCCTCTCCCTGTTGGCGTATGTTGCCGCGGTATATCATGCCCTTAAAACCTTTCACGATGAGCTGCATACCCACTTTATCTTTATACTGGGTGAGGCTTGCGGTAACAATACTGTCAAATTTTTGCTGCGATATTTTTTCGCGCACAGTCAGTACCGTGCGTTTCGGGCTTTCCTTCACGCTGATTTTTATTTTTTTGGGTTGCGGTGCGGGTTTAGTCGTAGCCACCGCCACGTCAGGCATCGAACCAGGTGTTATAGTGTCTTCAATTCGATTTGGTGCGAGACTACGTGTGGGTGTAGCGTTGTTCACCGGTTTTACCGGTATTAGGACAATAGTATTAGTTTTTACCGTATCGGAAGGTGTTGTTAAAGCTTCCGTAGCTGTTGCTGCTGTTGCCGCTGTTTGTTGTATTTCAGGTTCAGGCTGACTTGTTTTTACATCCCATTCCGTAGGGATAAGAATTATAGCCAAAATTATAATACCTGCTACTCCGCTCAAAATCAAAAGCCATTTGCCCAAAGAGATACCGCCTTTTGCCGCAGGCTTATTTGCCGCAGGCACGTCAAGCCCGCTTTCAATTTTTGCCCACAGCGCGTCGCCCGGCTGTTCGTTAAACTGCGAAGCACGTTCTTTAAAAAAGTTATCCAGGTTTTTATTTTCCATAACCTAATGTTTATGCGGGGTTGTGTTGAAAAATGTCTTTTTTAGCTTCTCGCGGGCATAGTTAAGCTGGCTTTTGCTGGTGCCTTCGCTAATGCTCAGCTGTTCGGCTATTTCGGCATGCTTAAAGCCCTCTATGGCATAAAGGTTAAATATCAGGCGGGCGCCTTCGGGCAAAATTTTGAGCATCTGTTCTATGTCGCCCTCAAGCAGTATCTCATCTGCTGTGCTGCTGTGCGGCAAGGCAATGGCATCGGGGGTTGTTTCGTTTTTAAAGTCGGTTTTTTTACGCAGTTCCATCAGGCAGCAGTTTACCGCTATACGCAGTACCCAGCCTTCAAAGCTGCCCTCACTTTTGTACTGCCCTATCTTCTGGAACACGGCCAGAAACGCATTCATGGCCATTTCCTCGGCCCGCTCATGGTCTTTCATGTACCGCTTGCAAATGCCCAATACCTTGCCGCCAAATGTAGTATACACCTGGTGTTGGGTTATTCGGTCATGTTGCCGGCATCCGGAAACAAGTTGGGCTTCGGTCATTTATAAAACGTATTTACATAGCAATGATACGATTTCTGTGTCGTCGTTTCTTATAAAGATGCAGGGTTTTTAGATAGGGTTGGAAGAGGCATAAAAAAATCTGCTTTGTGGGCAGATTTTTTTTGGTGGGCAGTCGCAGTCACAGTTTTCAGTAGCTTCACTCGTGCCGGTATTCCCCTCCTTCGGAGGGGTGCCCGTAGGGTGGGGTGGGTTAGTGTTTGATAAAGAAACCACCCCGGCTTTCAGCCACCCTTCCGAAGGAGGGGAATGCCACTCATGCCCTTGAAGCCTGAGTGAAGCCACTGCCTACTGCCACTGAACACTGCTTACTATTTAGAAAGTTCCACAAAATGCTTGTAGAACAATGGTATCGTTTCAATCCCCTTAAGATAATTAAAGATACCAAAGTGCTCGTTAGGCGAGTGTATGGCATCGCTGTCAAGGCCAAAGCCCATCATGATGGTTTTACTCTTAAGTTCCTTTTCAAACAGCGCAACTATGGGGATGCTGCCGCCGCTGCGCACGGGTATCGGCTTTATGCCAAAGCTTTCTTCATACGCTTTAGCCGCCGCCTGGTAGCCTATGCTGTCTATGGGCGTTACATAGGCCTGTCCGCCGTGGTGCGGGGTAACTTTTACCCTCACACCCTTAGGGGCAATGGCCGTAAAATGCTGGGTAAACAGTTCGGTAATCTCGTTCCAGTCCTGGGCGGGAACCAGGCGCATCGAAATTTTGGCGTAGGCCTTGCTGGCAATAACCGTTTTTGCGCCCTCGCCTGCATAGCCACCCCAAATGCCGTTTACATCTAGCGTAGGGCGAATGGAGTTGCGTTCGTTAGTGGTATAGGTCGCCTCGCCATATATATCTTCTATATCCAGCGCTTTCTTGTAGGCATCAAGGCTGAATGGCGCTTTTGCCATTTCGTCGCGCTCAGCGCGGCTCAAATCCTCAACCTTGTCGTAAAAGCCGGGAATGGTAATGTGGTTGTTTTCGTCGTGCAGCTGGGCAATCATTTTTGCCAGTATGTTTATGGGATTAGCTACTGCGCCGCCATACAGGCCGGAGTGCAGGTCGCGGTTAGGGCCTCTAACCTCCACCTCTACATAGCTAAGGCCGCGCAGGCCGGTAGTAATGCTGGGCTGGGTGTTGCTTATCATCCCGGTGTCGCTTATTAATATTACGTCGTTTTTAAGCTTTTCCTGGTTGCGTGCAACAAACCATGCCAGGCTTGGCGAACCCACCTCTTCTTCGCCCTCTATCATAAACTTAACGTTACAGGGCAGGGTAGCACTTTGCACCATATACTCCAGCGCTTTTACGTGCATGTACATCTGACCTTTGTCGTCGCAGGCACCGCGTGCAAATATGGCACCGTCTGGATGCAGCTCGGTTTTTTTAATAACAGGTTCAAACGGGGGAGACGTCCACAGGTTTATAGGGTCGGCCGGCTGCACGTCGTAGTGGCCGTATACCAGTATGGTAGGCAGCGCAGGGTCTATGGTTTTTTCGCCATACACAATGGGGTAGCCCGGGGTTTCGCAAAGTTCAACGTGGTCGCAGCCGGCAGCTTTAAGGGCGGCAAGTACGGCATCGGCAGTTTCTATTACGTCCTGTGAGTAGGCGCTATCGGCACTTACCGAGGGCTTTTTAAGCAATTCTATAAGTTCATCTATAAACCGGTCTTTGTTTTTGCCGATATAGTTTTTAATGTTATCCATTTATTATGAGAGGTATACGATTTTAAGTCAAATGTACAGAAAAAATAATAATAATTTTTTGCCGATTTTGCTTGCGAATGTCGAAAACTGCCGTATATTTGCACCCGTAATAATGAAACAAACGCTGTCGGTTTTATTATCAGCCCGCGGGTGTGGTGAAATTGGTAGACACGCCAGACTTAGGATCTGGTGCCTCACGGTGTGTAGGTTCGAGTCCTATCACCCGCACAAACAAAAGCCTCTGATTAGGGGCTTTTTTTATGCCCGGAACTTTAATATTGATCTTTGGAAATTTATCTACAGATATAAAATCTTAAGAAATTTCGTTTCGGCATGTAACAAATATTTTTTTAATAGTCTTATAGCCAACCTTAATATAACCCTAAGCAAATGAACACGCACCTACTTATCAGTTTAATGGTGCTAAGTTTTTTTGGACAGGGATATGCACAAACAGCTCCTGATAAAATAAAAAAATATAGTGTAGGGGAAATAAAAGAAGACCTGGAGTATTTGTACAAGGCACTTCAGGACAGTCATTATAATTTATTTGTTTTTACAAATAAAAAGAGTTTTGACCGTGCTTATGATAAATTGCAGTCTTCTGTTAAAGATTCTCTTACATTCATAGATGCTAACCGTCTTGTTCAGCCTTTTTTGGCGATGTCTGGTTTGGCGCATTGCAATTCTTATCCGTTCTCGCCAGCATATGTAGACTATGCAGAACACGGAGGGACGGTTTTTCCTTTTAATGTTGCTATTGATAAGAACCGTATGTGGATAAGCAGCGATTATACAAAGGGCCATTCTATAGGCGTTGGAGATGAGGTTTTAGAAATCAACGGAGTCCCGGTTGCAAAAAGACTGGCGGGCATTTATCATTATCTGTCTGGTGAAAACGATTATTTTAAAAGTACACTGATAGAAATGTTTCATATTGCCAGAGTTTACTGGCTTGTGTATGGTGAAGCGGGAGTATTTGAACTCAAACTGAAAAATGCCGCAGGGGAGGTCTTCCTGAAAAAAGTCGCACCCATTTCTGTTGGAGTATTTGAAGATTTTGCAGCTCAGGAAAAGCCTGTATTTAACAATAAGAGAGAATTTAAATTTATAGAGGGCATTGCATACCTGCATCCGGGCGCATTTTCAAATGCAGAAGGCAATGGAAACAGTTCTGAACATAAAACCTTTGAAAAAGGAGAGTTTATGGACTTTATAGATGCTTCTTTCAACAATATGAAGGATACAGGGGCGAAAAGCCTTGTATTGGATTTGAGGGGGAACCCCGGGGGCGACAATTCTTTTAGTGATCCTTTGCTGGCTTATTTTGCTTCAGAGCCATTTTCTTTCTGTTCCAGGTTTTTAGTTAAAACAAGTGCGGTGACCAAATCTTTCTGGAAAGATGTTCAGGACAGTTCCCTTGCCGAATTGAGAAAGGAAATTATGGAGAAACCTGATGGAACAATATTTGAAACGGCTATTAAAAAGCAGCTGCCCGTGCCGGATGCCCTGCGATTTAAAGGCAGGGTTTATGTACTGATTGACCGTTACAGTTATTCTAACGCAGTTACAACAGCGGCCACAATACAGGACTATAAATGGGGGATACTGATTGGTGAAGATACGGCGGATGTGCCTACAACTTATGCCGCAATACACGAATTTTACCTGCCCAATACCAAAATGCCTGTTTCATATCCTAAGGCATTTATTGTACGTCCAAATGGTAACACGTCTTTAAGGCCACTGCAACCTGATGTTAAAGTGGAAAAGGCCGGGGACAAAAATGGAGATGAGACGCTCAAAAAAGCACTGGAACTGGCTAAAAGTTAACACGGCCGATATAATTTTACATCTTCTTGTAATGATTTGAGTGTTGTACCGGCAGGTAAATAAAAGCCGCTGATGTCTCAGGGGTTTTTATTTTACTCAATTTATAAGGAAGTAAATTTAAAAATCTCACATTGAGTAAGCTGAAATTCCCAACGCATAGTTAAAAAAAATTAATGCACTTACCGTTTTTTTTGCTTGCACATATTAAAAGCGTTGTATATTTGAACCCAATTACTGGAACAACTGCTTGTTTTATTATCAGCCTGCGGGTGTGGTGAAATTGGTAGACACGCCAGACTTAGGATCTGGTGCCTCACGGTGTGTAGGTTCGAGTCCTATCACCCGCACAAATAAAAGCCTCTGAGAAATCAGGGGCTTTTTTGATAAGAAACGATTTTTTTAATTTACCAAGCTCCCGTTCTTTTTCTAACGTTGAGCTTACTTTTTCTTTGGCCAGCTGTAGTGCTTTTATGATATCGTTTAGCGAAAGTGTCCGCTCCTCTACTAATTCTTCAAGGTTGAGGCATATTGTTTTAACCTGTTGTTAGATTCCTTTTGTTGGCTAAGGTCATGTATAAACCCTGCATAAATTATGCGGCCGAAATAGACCACCTCGCTAACGCCCAGCTGCATGGGGAACTATTGGCCATCTTTTCGTAATCCGGAGAGTTTCCTTCCGATACCTATTATTTTAGCTTTGTGTGTGACTTTATAATTATGGAGGTACTGGTTGTGCTGCTGCCTGTCCGGGGACGGCATTAGCATTGAAATATTTTTCCCTATAACTTCTTCCTGTTCATACATAAACAATTTACAGGCTGCAGTGTTAATGCTTTCAATCGTGCCTGTATCATCAATGGTAATAATGCCGTCTATTGCATTTTGCACAAGTAAGGCTGCATTTTCCATTATTTCCATTGAAATTTATTCAAAGGTCTGCTATATAATCCCAAAAAGTGTTTAACATCACTTATTCCGGTGCGCAACATCATGTGCAGAAATCTGTATCTATGCCAACTTTGCAGTTACTATTTCAATTGACAATTTACTAAAAACTCATAACCTTATGATAAATAATACAATGGTTGCATTTTATGCAACACAAGACCAGGCAAAGGATGCCGTAGTGAAACTTGACAAAGGCGGTTTTGATACACATTTTTCATCCATCGTTGTGACAAAACATGAGGTGCTAAAAAATGATTACAAAGTAAAAATTGGAAATTTCATGCT
>Ga0247803_1000440_pt1 | contig 22963 bp, 16 predicted proteins | sample UWRJL014104B1_FD_180928 | JGI IMG/M metagenome (GOLD analysis project Ga0247803, IMG submission 180928) | Plant litter microbial communities from Arlington Agricultural Research Station in Wisconsin, United States - UWRJ-L014-104B-1 | ecosystem: Environmental > Terrestrial > Plant litter >...
CAGATACCAATAGGCGATTGCGACACCATACTGCGCAGGTTTTGTTCGCTTTCCTCTGTTTTTTTCTTGGCTAAATTCAGATCAGTCAAATCGACTCCGGTATTCATTACGCCATATACATTGCCGTTTACGTCATATATGGGCGTTAGGCTGTAATTAAAATAATAAGTATGTAATTTTCCGTCAACAGTAAGATCAAGAGGTGTATTTTGGGTATGAAAAGATTTTCCGCTGGTTAAGACTTCACTAATTTGTTCAAAAACCAATTGGTTATCCAGTTCCGGAAGCACATCTTTAAATGATTTTCCGATAACGTCATTCCCTTTTCCCCATATTTTTATAATAGAATCATTGGCCAGTTCAACAATCATATCCTTTCCTGCATATAATGCAATTGGGAAAGGTGCATTTTCGACCAGCTCTCTTACTTTTTGCTCACTTTCTACCACTTTTGATCGCGAAAGCACTTGTGAAGTTACTTCTATCGCAATTCCTACAACTCCGGAAATAGTGCCATCGGCTTCTCTCAGGGCTTCATAGACAAAATTCAAGTAGGTATCTTCTATTTTGCCGTTGCGGGGCAGCTTAACAAGTTGCTCGTTGGCAACAAATTTTATTCCGGTTTTGTACACACTATTGAGTACATCTTCAAGATATTGATTTCTTGTTTCGGGTAAAGCGTCAAAAACAGGTTTGTTAATAATTTCACTCGCTTCGACTCCCCATAACTGAATCATCTGATCGTTGGCAATTTCTACAACATGATCTGGTCCTCTCATAACACACATGGCTACGGGAGCCTGCATGATGTTGTTTCTAAATCTGTGATTACTTTCTTTAAGAGCTGCAGTTGCTCTTACTTTTTCTGTAGTTTCGATTACCGTAACCAGAAGACCTCCTACAACACCATCTTCTTTTTTAATAGGGCTGTACGAGAAATCAAAATAACAATCTTCATCATATCCATTTCTGTCTAATGTGAGCTTAAAATCAGGAAAACTAACAGAACTTCCATTCATTACATCATGAAACATAGGAGCAAGGATATCCCAAACTTCTGAAAATGTGGTTTGAGAACTAATCCCTAAAGCTTTAGGATGTTTTGAACCCAGAATTTGACTGTAAGTATCGTTGTATATTTGGGTATAATCTTCTCCCCAAACCACTAACATTCCAAAGGGATTGTTGAGCATTAGGGCCACAATGGTTTTAAGGCTTTGCGGCCAGTTTTCAGGATCGCCTAAAGATGTTGTACTCCAATCTTTAGCGCGTATCAATTTGCCCATTTCTCCACCATCGGATAGAAAATAATGTTTATGATCTGTAAAACTCATTCTGGAAACGAATTAGGGTTGGAGTATAAATTGCTCTCTTCTAGGTTGCTTGAAATTATTTTGGGATGCCAAAATAAGGGCATTTTCGATTACTTTTTTTAATTGAGAAAATTCACCCGGTTTACGAATGTAATACGTTGCACCTTTTGAATACATCACGTCTACAATTGAATTGTCCAGCGAAGTAGAAAAAATAATCACCGGAAGGTTTTTGAGATTTTCACTTTCTTTTATTTCTTTTAGACATTCAGAACCATTTTTTCGGGGCATATTTAGATCCAGAAAAAGCAGGTCCGGTAAATTGTCTCTGGAATGATCTGCTAAAAAATCCATAAGCTGCACGCCATCATTAACAGTTACGAGAGATACAGGAAGCGTTAATTCATCCAGTGCTTCTTTAAAAAAATCGCAATCATCTTCATCATCATCCGCCAGCAATAAATTGTAATTCTGTTTAATCATTTTGAATATTATAAATTTTTTACTTTTTCAGCAATTCAATTCACATTTTACTTTTTTGCATTATCCTGTTTTGAACTGTCTTTCTCTTAATTAGAGATCATATTTAATTCAAAATCGATTTAATTCTGCTAAGATAGAACTAATTTTATTACTATTAATCAGTACTATACCGATAAATTTAACGCTTTAGATTCTAAATCAATAATTTGTGAATTTCGGGTATTGTTTTTAAAATTAATGGTTTACGGTTTTTTATAGGTTCTTTTTTACTGAATTATAAAAATAAAAAAAGAGTTTACATTGTACAACAATTGTTACTATCTGCTTATCACGGAAATTAACCTCAAAAAAAATCCGTCAAAAATTTAATTTAACGGATTTTAATATAGAATCTTGATTAATATTAGTTTGTAAATATTATGTTGAGATGGTTAAACCTTTAGCTTTAAAATTGCTAAAAAGTACCTGACGCGCACTGCTGATAGTTTCTTCGGTACGGTAAATACTGCACCAGAATTTTATTTGCAGTTTGAATTTTTCATCGGCAATTGCAGTGTAATAAATATGCGGAGGTTTCGTGTTGTTTACCAAATCCATGCTTTCAAGAGAGGATAATATTAAGGCATTAATGTCTTCCGGCATAACATCTCCGCTGACCTCTGCAGCAATTTCTACCAGTTTAAAATTATCAGTATACGTCCAGTTCGTAATGTTTTGCGACAATAAATTACCATTTGGTATAATAATTTCCGCACCGTTTGCCGAGTTGATTTTGGTGGTACGCAGTCCCATCGATTTTACTCGCCCGGATTCTGAACTAATATTGATTACGTCCCCAATTTGTATGGGTTTATCAAAAATCAAAATAATCCCCGAAACGAAATTGTTCACCACACTCTGAAGTCCAAGTCCGACACCAACACCCAAAGCTCCAAGTAAAATACTCAGTTTGTCTAAAGGCATTCCTGATGCAGCAACGGCCAAAAGGTAACCGCAAATTAAAACCACAAGTCTCGTGATCAATAATTTAGAATGCTGCTTTTTGTTGATGTTTTCTTCGTTTTCATCATCAACTTCACCAAAAAAGTACGCTACATAATTCTGCAATAAATGCGCAACCCAGATAATGATAAAAAATAGTACGATGTTTCCAAGCGTAAAAGTGATACTTCCGATGGTATTGGGATGACTTAATAATGAATTTAAACCCGTACGTAAAGATTCCCAAATGTTTAAATTAGCTGCAATCACCACAATCCACATATAACTAATCACGATAATGAAAGGTTTTTTGAGTGTTTCAGACAAGCTTTCGTAATCAAAAATCTTTTCGATACCACGTTTTACACGGGTCGTATAAATTTGTAAAAGGATAATTTCTAAAATTATTTTCAAAAGTACGCTTAATGCAACAATTTGAGTAAGCGATATAAAAGCAGTTATGCTTAACATATTGGCAAGAGAAACTCTTCCAAAAAGATTATTAAGGATTGCCAGCACATTCAGACCGATAAAAATGATCGTTGCCCATTTAAAAAATCCTTTGTAGTAAAGCTGATCTTTTAAGGTTTTAATTTGAACGAATCCATAACGAACACCCAAAATATTGATGATAATAAAAGCGCAGCGTTGTATAAAACCAACGGCAATAAATAAGTCAAGAAAACACAAAACAAAAAATAAAACTAAAAGCAACAGCCAATTGCGCATTGCCACTTTTGACCAATTGTCTTTGAAGAGAATCGTAATAAGTCCCAAAAGACCAAGCTGAATAAGCTCTATAAACATCGCCGGAGCATACAAATTACTCACTACCGCAATGTTAAGGCCTACTACAGCAACAGGAACAATGATGCCGTTATTGATATATTTAAAGTTAAATTCAGATAAATGTTCTTCGTGACCGTTATTTTTAAGGTATTTTAAATTACGGAAAATGTACCAGCCCAACAATCCCATTAATAATACCAAAAAGATCAATGCACCTGCTTTATAACTCAAATAGTACGAAGCGACATTTTCTTCGATAATTATTTTAGCCCTGATATTTTTTCCGACTAATTTTTTAGAAGTAGAATCGCTAATACTCCATAAAGCAGGATATTCTTTTCTGAGCATGCTTATTCCGGATTGTTCCAATTTACCTTCTACGGTAATTAGCGCATTCGAAACGGCAATTTTTCGTTCTACGGTAAGTCTTTTATTGGTATTTAAAATGCCCTGATTTTTGTTCATTAAACTGTCTGTGCTCAGGTATCTTTCTTTAAGATTGGCAAATTCTTTTTTAAATTGCTGGCGTTTAATGGTATCTTTCAAAAGTCCCATTAAAGTTTTATCCTTGCGCAAATCAATTACCCTGCCTTTGATTTTTTCAAGCGCCAGATTTCGGGAATTAATTGCCGTATTTTGTTCGTCAAGTTCCTGTTCGATTTCTTTGAGCACAATACGATACATTTGCTGGTTGCGCACGTTAGGGTTTGCCCCTTTTAAGCTAACCAGAATAAGATCGAGTTTTCCCTGCGTTCGTTTAATTTCTCCAAACAAACGATGACTGTTTCCGTCAAATTCGGTGTCATTATGAGCAGATTCCAAAACTTCTCCTGCTTTTTCGATCGCCATTAAATAATCGCTGTCGGTAGCACTTTCTTCAAAAAGTTTCGATTTGGTTTGAGGTTTAGGGGGAGTAGTATCAGCTTTAACCGGCGCGGTTTCAGTTGTAGCCGCTTTGGTTTGTGAATAGGTTAACGGCGCGTAAAAAAAGACAGCTAACAAGGTCAGTAAACCAATAAAATTTCTTTTCTGAATCATAATATAAGGCAATGAATTTAAGGGTCAAATGTAATTTTTTTTGGGTTATTTATGATGGAAAGTATGATAAAATTTGGTTAAAAGAGGTTTTGCGGGGTTGAGTTTAATTGTGTTGTGTTTAATTTTTTTTGCCACAGATTAAAAGGATTTATTGTGCGGCAACTTTGTCAAAGTTTAAAACTTTGACAAAGTTTCAAAAGTTAAAGAGACATAGTTTTACATATAGACCAATACACAAACCAGAAAATAAAATCTGCTCAATCTGCCAAATCTGCGTGCAAAAACTAACCACACTCAAAAGAAAAAATCATTTTAATCCTTTTAATCTGTGGCTAAAAAAAGAAAAATTAAAAATATTATATTCGTACTCTAAATACCAGAATTACCAAAACAATCAAAAAATGGAAAATATTACCGTAATTATCATGTTACTATTTGGTGTTGCTTTTTTGAGCCTCATCAGTAAAAAATACAATTTCCCCATTCCGATTGTGCTGGTACTTTGCGGCGTAATCATTAGTGTAATTCCGGGACTTCCGGTCATTGCCTTAAGTCCCGAAGTTGTTTTTATTGTCTTCTTGCCGCCGCTTTTGTATCACGCGGCGTGGTACACCAGTTGGTCTGATTTTAAACAAACGATTCGTCCCATTACTTTGGCGGCTGTAGGTTTGGTACTTTTTACCACCGTGGCCGTAGCCATTGCAGCCCATATGCTGATAGATGATATCTCCTGGCCGTTAGCGTTTTTACTGGGTGCGATTGTTTCTCCTCCTGATGCAGTTTCGGCTACTTCTATAACTAAAGGTTTGGGTTTGCACCCAAGATTAATTGCGATTCTGGAAGGCGAAAGTCTGGTGAATGATGCGAGTGGACTTGTCGCTTACAAATATGCTTTGACTGCTATTACCGCAGGAAACTTTGTACTCTGGCAAGCCGGACTAAACTTTGTGATCATGTCAGTATTAGGAATCGGTATAGGTTTGGGCGTAGGATATATCATGAGTTTTATTCATAAAAAGTTTGTCTGCGATGAGGTGATCGAAGCGACTTTAACCCTATTAACGCCTTTTGCTTCGTACTTAATTGCCGAACATTTTGAAGCTTCGGGAGTTTTGGCCGTAGTGGCAACGGGACTTTTTCTTTCGGCAAGATCTGGAACGATTTTCACGCACGAAAGCCGAATCATGACAGGAACAATCTGGAGTGTTCTAACCAATATTCTAAACGGATTGATCTTTATCTTAATCGGATTGCAGTTGCGACAAATTATGTTGGGAATCGGGGATTATTCCGGTTGGTCTTTGTTTATTTGGGGTGCTTCGGTAAGTTTGGTCGTGATTTTGGTGCGTTTTTTATGGGTGATTCCGGCGACATTGCTGCCAAGATATATCAGTAAAAAAATCCGTTTGCAGGAGGAATTCGATTTCCGGAACATGATTGTTTTCGGCTGGTCCGGAATGCGTGGCGTGGTGTCGATGGCGGCTGCTTTGGCGCTTCCGCTAATGATGAACGAAACGGAGGCTTTCCCATTACGAAACCTCATCATTTACCTGGTGTTTTGTGTGATCCTTTCGACTTTGGTCATTCAGGGATTGACATTACCCTGGCTGATTAAAAAACTAAAAATCGAAAAGTACTCCATCATCGCCGAAGAATACGAAATAAGAAACATTATCGTTTCGCAAACCATTACGCATATCGAAGATAATTTCTCGTTACTCAACGATGACTTGCTGCACAACATAAAAAGCAAATACGAGGTAAAATTCAACCGCCTCCAAAAAACTGAGCTCCCGGCCAATTTCTTCGGAAAAGGAAATATAATGGGCGGCGAGATCTTCAACGACTTCACCAAACTTCAAATAGATCTTTTGAATGTGGAACGTGGGAAGTTAGAATCAATGCATAAATCGGGTTCTGTCAATGAAGAGATTTTTAGAAAGATTGAGAAGGAACTGGATTTGGAGGAGACGAGGTTGTGGATGGAGATGTATGAGGAGTAGGGGGATAAAATAATTGATTAACCTTATTGTGGATTGATAAACCAATCTATTATTTCATTGCCAATGCTTTTATTTAATTCAGATCCATTTTTTTCGAAAATAGAAAGTTTCCCCAAACCACATTGATGTTGTTTTATTTCTTCATTTTTCCCATTGTTTATTCTATATTTTTGTACACTATGATCTTCAAATGATTTAAATAGAGGTGGTTCTGTTTTATTTGATGGATATAACAATATTGCCTTATCAGAATTCCAATAGTCGTTATAAACATACATTTGACGTAAATCGTGTGTTGAAGTTTTATCGTTTGAAATGTTTTTCCATTTTGTGTCAATAATAAATTTATTGTTCACATGTTCAAGTACAATATCAGGTCTTATTGAAATGCTATTCCAAAAAGTTGTAGACTGTTGACCGCGAACAGTTACTTTTCTTTCTGATTGTTTCAATCTTGCCAATATATATTCTTCCCATAAATTATTCATATCGAATAATAAGGCTAACATGTTTTCTGAACCACTTGAAATATTTGGAGCAAAATTTATTATAATGAATTTTGAAATTGCTAAAGCAGTTTCATAAGGAGCGGTTTTTCTGGTTTTAGGAATTTTTGAAAACGTGGCTTCAGTAACTGAAATGTTTTTTACTTCTGGAAAATCCAGTTGTACCGTTTTGCATTTGGAATATAAATAATTGCCTTTGGTATATTTTTCTACAATATTTAAAGCTTTAGAAATTATCTGATGAACAAGATGATCTTTGTTGTAAACTTGATGAGTAGTATAAAATCGCTCTTTATGAACTAAATTTTTACTAATATGTCCTGCAAATTCTAATTTACCTTTTAATGCTTTGACATTTCCGGTTTCTTTATAATATTGTTTGATCAAGCCTTGATGAATTAAGGATTGAACTTCATTTAAAAACCACTCAAAATAAAGATCCAGCAAATGAATATTTTGTCTGTTAACACTTGCCTGATCAACTTTTTGTACTTTCAATTTTTTTGTAACGCGAAGCATTTCTATTAAAGCTTTTTGCCATACTGCTTCATCGCCGCTATGGTTATCTATTTTAGGAAGAATCTCAATTGTTAAGCCATTAACTTGAATTACGCCTACATACTGTTTAAATTTTATACCGTTATGACGTATGCAAAAATACTTGTCGTTATGCAATGCATTTAATTTGGACAAAGCCATAAAATGGCGTTGTCCAAAATTGCCTTCAATAGGTAGAAAGCTATGTTCAAAAACTTGAATTTTAAGCATCAGTCTTTTTTTCCTCTTTTATTTTTAATAAAATTTTTATTGCCTCAATAATGTTAAAATCTTCATCGATAGATTTAAAGCGTAAAAGGCTCCCATTTTCAGGATAGTTTTGAGTAGGGAATGTTGCAAAAACCTTACTATCATATTTTTGCGTTTCATCAAAAAAGCCAGTACCTATAATCATTCCTATTTTTTCATAATCACCATAAAAGTATTCTTGAAGCAATGGTATGATACAGTTTTTAAAAACTTGTTTTAGACCTTCATTATCATCTTCTTTTAATTTAATAAAATAGGAATGTCCAATTGTATGATCTCGATCTAACAAAATTTCAATTCTTTTATTAATAGTTTCCAATAATTTGTCCAATGCTATACCACCAATAAATTTGCCTTCTAATAGTTTTGGTTCTGGCATTACTTCGGTAAAAGAAAAACGTCTTCTTAAGGCAGTGTCTAATGCTTCTACACTTCGGTCAGCGGTATTCATTGTACCAATAAGGTAAAGATTATTTGGAATACCAAACTTTTCATTTTTAGAATAAGGTAGGTCTAAAAAAATCTGCTCATCTTCTCCAATGCGTTTATCAGTTTCTAATAAAGTTATTAATTCTCCAAAAATAGCAGAAACATTACCTCTATTAATTTCATCAATAATTAATACATAATTTTTACTGTTTTCTTTTTTTCCTTTAACTAGAGCATATTCTTTAACTAGATAATTTAGGATTTCTCTGATATAGGTGGGGTTGTATAATCTCTCATAATCATTAGTATCAAATGCAATTCGCATATTGTTTATATTGACTGGATACCAAGGATTATCCTTAGTTGTATTTTGAGGTTGAACATAAAATACACTCGTCCCTCTATATATTAATGAAAAAGAATTGTTCGCATATTTAATTGTAAGGGCAGGTTTTCCGTCTAATTCTGATACGTCATGTTTCAACTTTTCTATCACTTCATCAAAGTTTCCATTCTTCACACTAGCCTTTTGACAGATTTGTTTAAAAATACCATCTTCAACTTCATATTCTACTTGATTGTTTATTGTTTTTGGTTTTATACCTTCTACAAAATCTTCGTAGCTCATACTCTGGTGAAAAGTGGTAAAAACAATTTGCCCTGATTCAAACAGAATTCCATATTGTTTTATTATTTCTTCTCGCTTTCTTTCATCATTCCACGATACATCAAAAACAAAATTAGGATTAGCAATCTTTACTGCCAGTTCTTTAGTTGTATATGTCTTTCCTGTTCCTGGTGGACCATATAAAATTTGATTCAAAGCAATATTGCTTTTAGAGTCAATATTATATTTAATATTTGTTTCACTCATTTCATTTGACGTTATATTATTTTCATCTTTAAAATGAACTATCGTTTGCCACGGATATGCAATCAAATCCATAGGGTTTTCAACTTTAATGTGCTCTTTGTAGTATTGCGCTATATTATAGCTGTCTTTGTACCAATTTCCGGTAGCTTTAGGTGTAGGTTCATCTACATATTTTTTTAGGTAGTAAAACAATTCACCTAAATTATTTTTGTTAACGATAGTCGATAATAATTTTGGTTGGAGTCCTGCAATTAATCTATAAGTTGATGCTCTTCTATGTTGAGTTGTATATTTTCTTATATTTCTTTCTATTGATTCATAAACATCAAATAGTGGCTCATCTTGACTAATTGCAATTTTTTTTAGTAATGGTGCTATTTCATTCCAATTCTTTTTAATTTTGATTTTTTCATCATTTGTAAAATATCCTTGTTGTAATGAAGAAACACATTGATTCCTGCTTTGTTCAAAAAATTCTCTGAAAACATCTTTATCCCAATCTTCCCATTTCTCTTTATTTTTAGCTTCTTCAATAAATTCAGGAACATATTTTTTATAAGAGTTTACCCAGTTTGTCCAAACATCTATGTTTTGTATTACTTCGTTTAATTTCATTAGATTTAGATAATTTTGTTTTGGAAAAATAAAAGAATTATTTTAAATTATTATGTTTATTGCTATTGTTCTGTAATATTCTTTTAGTTAGAATATTGATGAAATTTTAATGATCAATTCATTGACTTCAATTTGATTGAGTTTTCTTTAATTTTTTCGAAAAGATATAAATACTGTCCTTTTGATTTTGTAGATCTCAACATAATTTGCTTATTTAAATCTATCTTGCCTTTTCTTTCAGTATACAGATTTCTTTTTTTAATATATTTTGCAATTTCCTCAAAAGTAGCTGTAAAACTCTCTTTGTCAATATTTATTAAAGCAATAACGATTGCTTCATGTAATGTTAATAAATTTTTCATTCTAATTTTTTTAAGCTTGTTAGATAAGAAGAATTACAGAGTATTTGTGACAAACATACTGAAACGATTTAGAATTAAAGTATGGAAAACCGTAATGGACTATTATAAATCAAATAATTTCATGTTATTTCAAGCGGTACATGAATTATGAAATATATGAAGTATTTATTTACATGGCAGTCTTTCAAACAAGAATAAGTTAAGAAAAGAAAAAGCGAAGGAGTTAATTTGTTTTGGTAATGTGATTTAATGTATGTTTGATTTTTATGAAAAGTACGGCGTTGATACTATCTATTCTCTAATTATTTCGTTACTTTTGGCAGACTAATGAATAGTTAATATCCGTTTTATTTCTCCCAAAATATAAATGACTAAAGAAAATCATATAGAAGAAGGCTTAATTAATAAGCTATCTGATCTCAAATACACTATTAGACCTGATATTAGAGATAGAAATACACTTGAACTTAATTTTCGTGCAAAATTTGAGGCTCTAAATCGTGTGCACTTAACTGATGCTGAATTTTATCGTTTAAGGGATGAAATTGTAAATGCTGATGTGTTTACTTCCTCAAAATTACTTCGTGAACGTAATACTTTTCAGCGTGAAGATGGTACGCCATTGCAATATACATTAGTTAATATTAAAGATTGGTGTAAAAACGAATTTGAGGTAATCAATCAGTTGCGCGTCAATACCGAAAATAGTAATCATCGTTTTGATGTGATTTTACTAATTAATGGTATTCCAGTTGTACAAATTGAGCTTAAAACTCTGCAAATTAGTCCACGCAAAGCAATGCAACAAATTGTGGATTATAAAACAGAGCCAGGCAATGGTTATACAAATTCATTGTTATGTTTTATGCAGCTTTTTATTGTGAGTAACCGAAGTAATACCTATTATTTTGCAAACAACCGGAACCAACATTTTAGCTTTAATGCTGACGAGCAGTTTTTGCCAATTTATCAATTAGCAGATGAAAAAAACAGTAAGATTACTCTTTTAGATTCTTTTGCTGATAAGTTTCTTTCTAAGTGTACACTTGGCGAGATGATTAGTAAATACATGGTATTGGTTGAAAGCGAACAGCGAATATTGGTAATGCGCCCTTATCAGATTTATGCGGTAAAAGCTATTGTAGATTGTATTCATGAAAACCGTGGAAACGGTTATATTTGGCATACTACCGGAAGTGGAAAAACACTAACTTCGTTCAAAGCATCTACATTACTAAAAGATAATTCTGATGTTGAAAAATGTTTATTTGTAGTTGATCGAAAAGATTTGGATAGACAAACTCGTGAGGAGTTTAATAAATTTCAAGAAGGAAGCGTTGAAGAAAACACTAATACTGAAAGTCTTGTAAGAAGAATGCTTTCTGATGATTATGCAGATAAAGTAATTGTAACAACCATACAAAAATTAGGTTTAGCGCTAGACGCAACCAATAAGAAAAATTATAAAGAACGATTAGAACCTCTTAGTAAAAAGCGAGTAGTTTTTATTTTTGATGAATGCCATCGTTCTCAATTTGGGGATAATCACAAAGCTATTAAAGAGTTTTTTCCTAACGCGCAATTATTTGGTTTTACAGGTACACCAATTTTTGAGCGTAATGCAAACTATAAAAAAATTGATGGACAAGAAGCATCTTATAAAACAACAGAAGATATTTTTGAAAAGCAATTGCATGCTTATACAATAACCCATGCGATTGATGATAAAAATGTATTGCGTTTTCATATCGATTATTATAAACCTGAAGGTGTTGTTACTTTAGGTAGCTCAATACATCGATTGGCTGTAACTGAAGCTATTCTGAATAAGCATCATGCAGCAACTAATAGCCGACGATTCAATGCCGTTTTGGCTACATCTTCTATTAATGAAGCTATTGAATATTATAAACTTTTAAAAGAAAGACAACAAATTCGTTTAGAAAAAGATGATGCTTATTTACCTTTAAACATTGCTTGTGTATTTTCGCCACCTGCTGAGGGTAATAAAGATATTCAGCAGATTCAGGAAGATTTAGAACAAGAAAAAGCGGATAACCAACAAAATCCTGAAGAGAAGAAAAAAGCACTTAATGCAATTCTTGTTGATTATAATACACAATATAAAACGAATCATACTATTAGTGAATTTGATTTATATTATCAAGATTTACAAAGACGTATTAAAGACCAAAAATATAGTAATACCGATTATCCACATGAAAATAAAATAGACATTGTTATTGTTGTGGATATGTTGCTTACCGGATTTGATTCTAAATATCTTAATACATTATATGTAGATAAAAACTTGAGATATCATGGATTAATACAAGCTTTTTCTAGAACAAACCGTGTATTAAATGACACAAAACCTTATGGTAATATTTTAGATTTTCGCCAACAAAAAGATGCTGTAAATGATGCAATTGCATTGTTTTCTGGTCAAGATACAGGAAAAGCTAAAGAAATTTGGTTAGTTGATCCTGCACCAGCTGTTATTGGGAAGTATGAAAAAGCTGTTAATGATTTGAATACATTTATGACATCATATGGCTTGACATGTAAACCAGAAGAGGTAAATAATTTAAAAGGAGATCAGGCTCGTGTAGAATTTATTAATAGATTTAAAGAAATTCAACGATTAAAAACACAATTGGATCAATATACCGATATAACTTTAGATCAAACGAATAAAATAGAAACCCTATTGCCACAAGATGACTTAAGATCATTTAAGGGAATGTATTTGGAGACTGCAAAACGATTAAAAGCAAAACAAGAAAAGCTTGGTGATACCGCAACTCCTGATTTACAACAATTAGATTTTGAATTTGTATTATTTGCTTCTGCTGTTATTGATTATGATTATATCATGAGTTTAATTGCTAATTATACTCAAAATAAAACGTCGAAGCATACAATGTCACGTGAGCAACTGATTAGTTTGCTTTGTTCTAGTGCTAATTTGATGGAGGAACGTGACGATATCGTGGCATATATTAATAGTCTGGAAGTAAATAAGGCTTTGACCGAAAAAGAAATAAAAGAAGGTTATACTTTTTTTAAAGCCGATAAAAACACCAAAGAGATTATTGCAATTGCTGAAAAGCACGGATTAGAAGCTGCTTCATTACAACAATTTGTAGAAGGGATTATGAATAGAATGATATTTGACGGTGAGCAATTAAGTGATCTAATGGAGCCCTTAGATTTAGGTTGGAAAGCCAGAACACAAAAAGAATTATCTTTAATGGAAGACTTAGTACCACAATTAAAAAAATTAGCCCAAGGGCATGAAATATCAGGATTGATAGCTTATGAATAAGGATATAGAAAAAAGTTTGTTTCCTGAACTGCGTTTTCCTGAGTTTAAGAATCAAAATACTTGGAAAAGTAGAAAACTTTCAGAAATACTTTTTGAACATAGAAATAAAAACACAGGAAAAGAGGAAGTTTTCTCTGTATCTGTGCATAAAGGAATTATAAATCAAATAGAGCATTTAGGTAGAAGTTACTCCGGATCTAATACAAATAATTACAACCTTGTATTACCTGGTGATTTAGTTTATACAAAAAGTCCAACCGGAAATTTTCCATACGGAATTATAAAACAAAGCAGGCAGGAAAAATCAGTGATAGTTTCTCCACTTTATGGTGTTTTTACCCCTGAGACTATAGACTTAGGCTGTATTTTAGATGCTTATTTTGAATCTCAAAGTAACACGTTTAATTATCTCGCTCCAATTGTTCAAAAGGGTGCGAAAAACACAATAAATATTAAGAACGAAACTTTTCTTTCTCAATCATTAAATGTGCCTATTGATAAAAAGGAACAAAAAAAAATATCCGATTGTCTTTCGTCTTTAGATGAGGTAATTAAAGGTCAAAACCAAAAAATTGATTTTTTAAAAGGTCATAAAATAGGTTTGATGCAAAGCCTTTTTCCTATTAATGGTGAGTTGAGTCCAAAATTGAGATTTAAGGAATTTGATAAAGATGGTAATTGGAAAGAAAAGAGATTAGAAGAAATATGTGATGTGAATCCATCTTCCAAAAAATTACCTAAACAATTTGTATATATAGATCTTGAATCTGTTGAAAATGGAATTTTATTGCGAAAAAAAATCATTCCGCTTGATGGAGCTCCCAGTAGAGCGCAAAGGTTTTTAATGGATAAAGATGTTATATTTCAGATGGTTAGGCCATATCAAAAGAATAATTATTATTATCAAACTGATGACGAATTTGATTATGTGGCTTCAACTGGATATGCACAATTGAGAGCTTATGAATCGAGTAATTTTTTATTTCAATATCTACACACTCCCACATTTGTTGATAAAGTATTAGCTAAATGCACTGGATCCAATTATCCAGCTATAAATTCAAGTGATTTAAAAGTTATAAAAGTCATAGTTCCTAAAATCAATGAACAACAAAAAATAGCCGAATGTCTTTCTTTGTTGGATAATAAAATTGATGCGGAAACAAAACGCCTTGAGATTTTAAAAAATCATAAAATAGGACTGATACAACAACTTTTTTCTAACGTAATTTAGACATTATGAGTAATAGTCCTAATATATATAAATATTCAGCGCTACGTGATTTATCGATTAGGTTTTGGGATGACCTAAATAATCATAATTATGTGTTGTTATATGCCTACAATGGTACAGGGAAAACACGGCTTTCGATGGAATTTAAAAATCGAGGAAAAGAGCAAGGTAGCTCTGATACTTTATATTTTAATGCTTTTACTGAAGATTTGTTTTCGTGGGATAATGATTTAGAGAATGATACAGAGCGTGTATTGAAAATTAATTCTGAATCAAATTTTTTCAATGGATTTAAAGAATTAGCATTAGAAGAAAAAATTTTCGCTTATTTAGAACGATATGCTGACTTTGATTTTAAAATAGATTATGAAAATTGGGCTGTTACTTTTACAAAAGGAGATAATACACATATAAAAGTTTCAAGAGGAGAAGAAAATATTTTTATATGGTGTGTGTTTTTAGCTATTTGTGAATTAGCTATTGATGATGATGGTACAGGATCTTATAACTGGGTAAAATATTTTTACATAGACGATCCAATTTCATCATTAGATGATAATAATGCAATTGCTATAGCAAGCGATTTATCACAATTATTAAAAAAAGGAAATGGTAAAATAAAAACGGTTATTTCCTCACATCATAGCTTGTTCTTTAATGTAATATGTAATGAATTAAAAAGAACAAAACACACGCGTTATTTTTTGCATAGAAATGCTGATGAAGGTTATATGCTTCAAAGGACTGATGATACTCCTTTTTTTCATCATGTGGCTTTATTAAGTGAATTAAAGCATGCTAGTGAAAATGATCAAATAAGGACATATCATTTTAATGTACTTAGAAGTATATTGGAAAAAACTTCTTCTTTTTTTGGTTTTAATGACTTTAACAAATGCATACATGGTATTGAAGATGACGTGTTATTTGAACGTGCTTTAAATCTTTTAAGTCATGGTAAATATTCTATTTATGATCCTGTAGAGATGGGAGAAGATAATAAAGAATTATTTAAAAGAATATTAGATGCATTTTTAGAAAAATATCAGTTTGATTTACCTGTACTTTTAAAACAACCTACCACTGAAGAAGCTTAATTATGACAATAAAAGAACAAAAACAATTAGGGATTACCCTTTGGAAAATAGCTGACGATTTAAGAGGCTCGATGAATGCAGATGATTTTCGTGATTATATGTTGTCGTTTCTCTTTTTGAGGTATTTATCAGACAACTATGAAGCAGCTGCTAAAAAAGAATTAGGTTCTGATTATCCGGAAGTAAAAAAAGAAGATAAGACAACACCGTTATCAATTTGGTATAAAGATAATATTAGTGATGTAATTGCTTTTGAGAAGCAAATGCGCAGAAAAGTGCATTATGTTATAGAGCCTCATTATTTGTGGAGCAGTATCGCCGAAATGGCAAGAACGCAAAATGAAGAATTGTTGCATGTACTGGAAAAAGGATTTAAATACATTGAAAATGAATCGTTTGATAGTACGTTTCAAGGCCTGTTTTCAGAAATCAATTTAAGTTCAGAAAAACTTGGAAAAACATATGCTGAGCGAAATAAAAAACTGTGTAATATAATCCAAAAAATATCAGAAGGTATTGCACAATTCTCTACAGATAGCGATATTTTGGGTGATGCCTATGAGTATTTAATTGGTCAATTCGCTGCTGGATCAGGTAAAAAAGCGGGTGAGTTTTATACTCCACAACAAATATCAACTATACTTTCTGAAATAGTTACTTTAGACAGTCAGGATCCAAGTACAGGGAAAAAGAAAAAGTTAGATAAAGTATTTGACTTTGCTTGTGGTTCAGGTTCGTTATTGCTTAATGTCCGTAATAAAATGGGTAATAATGGTATTGGAAAAATTTACGGACAAGAACAAAACATTACCACATACAACCTAGCTCGTATGAATATGCTTTTACATGGTGTAAAAGACACTGAGTTTGAAATACATCATGGAGATTCATTATTAAACGATTGGGATATTTTGAACGAAATGAATCCCGCTAAGAAAATAGAATTTGATGCCGTAGTTGCTAATCCACCTTTTAGTTTGCGTTGGGAGCCTAATGATTCATTAGCTGAGAATTTTCGTTTTAAAAGTTACGGTATGGCTCCTAAATCAGCAGCTGATTTTGCATTTTTGTTGCATGGTTTTCATTTTTTAAGTAAAGAAGGAACTATGGCCATTATTTTACCTCACGGTGTTTTATTTAGAGGAGGAGCAGAAGAACGCATTCGTACTAAATTATTAAAAGATCACCATATCGATACTGTAATCGGTTTGCCAAGTAATTTGTTCTTTTCAACAGGTATTCCGGTTTGCATTATTGTTTTAAAAAAATGTAAAAAGTTTGATGATGTACTATTTATAAATGCTAGTGAACATTACGAAAAAGGAAAACGTCAAAATAGGCTTAGAGATGGGGAGGATAATGAAATAAACGATATTCAAAAGATTGTTGAAACTTACCAATATCGAACAGAGCAAGAAAGGTATTCGCGTCGAGTCTCAATGGACGAAATAGAGAAAAATGGTTATAATCTAAATATTTCTCGTTATGTAAGTACTTCTATCGATGAAGTAAAAATTGATCTACAAGAAGTAAATAAAAAATTAGTTGATATTAACAAGGAAATTAAATCAGCTACAGAAAAACATAATAAATTCCTTGAAGAATTAGGTTTACCTCCAATATAAAAACAAAAAAGCTTTCCTAGAGAAAGCTTTTTTGTTTTTTGATGGCTTTGTCATTTTCTATTTTAAAAAGTTTGACGAGAGTAAATTTTATAGATATTTACTCTCGTTCTATTAATGAGGGTGAAATTTACTTTCTTTTTTTATAATAGGATGTCTCTAAATAATTTTAATTTTCTATTGAGCTAAATTGCAATTTTATGTTAATTAAAAAAATCTCATAACCCCAAAACCCCTAGCCCAGACAGAAGCGGCATCCTTTTTCTTGCTCCTTTAGCAAGGAAAAGATATAGCGGATGGCTGGAAATAGCTCCTAAAAAAGAAATTCCAAAATTTTATAAATTCCAAATTCCAAAAATCCTTCAACTTCTCTCAACATAACAATAATAAATCTCAGAAAGCGTTATAATAAAACTTCAAGCCCCACTCGGGCACAACAAAACCTCAACCCCAGAACCTCTCAAACCCCCAACAAAAACTGTATACTGTATCCCAAAACGTATAATAATTACACACATCAAAATAATCCAAAACCCCTAAACAACTCAAAACCAGTAAAAACACATAATGGCACAACGCTTGCAAAATGGGATAACGTAGATATTCCTTTCGATAAATGAAAATAACGAATCGAGGGGAAAGCAAATAAACTAAAAGCCCATAGCAAGCAATCAAAAAGTAGTGTCATATGAAAAGTGAAACCTTAACAACAGAACAATTTTATACCTCGAAATCAGATCTTAATAGCGAACAAGCCTTAAACAATTCCATTTTTCGTATTAGTAATGATCATGCAACAACAAAAAAAGTAAACGAGCGCACCAAAAGTAAGTTTGGATTATTTGTGCTGGTAAGTACTTTTATCTTAATGTTTGTTGGAGCTTATTCTGTCTATCATATGCAAGATGACTTCGATCAGTTTCAGATTGAGCGTCTGAACTCAAATTGGGGACTACCATTTTTGATCATTGCGGGATTGTTATTTTTCTTTCAGACAGGAGTTTTCCTGTACAATTTATACTTGTTTTTTAAATACAAACCAATCGAATCCGTTTCGGATGAAATGTTGCCAACCGTTACCGTAATCGTTCCTGCGTATAACGAAGGAAAGCTGGTTTGGGATACTTTATTGAGTTTGGCCGACAGTGATTTCCCTGCCCATAAACTAGAGATATTAGCCGTTGATGACGGAAGTAAAGATGATACCTGGTACTGGATGCAACAAGCCAAAATAAAATTAGGAGATCGTTTAACGATTTTTCAACAACCGGCAAACGCTGGAAAACGTCACGCCCTATACCGTGGATTTGAATTAGGAACCGGAGAAATTTTTGTAACGGTAGATAGTGATTCAATCGTAAAAAAAGATACGCTACGTAATTTAGTAAGTCCGTTTGTGGTAGACGAAAAATGTGGAGCAGTGGCAGGAAATGTTCATGTTTTGAACAGCAAAAAAGCAATCTTACCAAAAATGCTGAATGTAAGTTTCGTAATGAGTTTTGAATTCATGCGTTCTGCCGAAAGCAAATTAGGTTCGGTTCTTTGTACTCCCGGAGCAGCGGCAGCTTACAGAAAAACAGCCGTTTTCGCTTGTCTTGACGAATGGATCAACCAGACTTTTATGGGACAGCCATCTGACATTGGTGAAGATCGCGCCATGACCAATATGATCTTAAAACAGGGTCAGCACGTATTGTTTCAGAGAAATGCGTATGTACTAACAAACGTTCCTGAAGAATACACCGGATTATATAAAATGTTTATCAGATGGAGTAGAAGTAATGTGCGTGAAAACATTGCAATGGCAAAATATGTTTTTACCGATTTTAGAGAAGGATCTAAATTTGGTTCAAGACTTTTATGGCTCAACCAGGCATTAAGAATCGTTATGGCGTATCCGTTCATGCTTTTCATGTTCTTTTTTATCGCCATTCATCCGCTATTGTTTTTAAGTTCAACATTTTTAGGAATCTTAATCGTATCAAGCTTTCCGGTTTTGTTTTACGCAAAAAGATATAATTTTTCAGATTCGCTTTGGGCGTATTCATACAGTGTTTTTTACACCTTTAGCTTATTCTGGATTACACCATACGCCATCGTTACTGCCAATAAAAGAGGTTGGTTAACACGTGGTTTAGCATAAAAATTAAATATTAGAATTAGATTAGAAATTGAAATTAGATTTGTTTTTGAAACTCCTGTTCATCTGAGCAGGAGTTTTTTTATGGAATAAAGTGAGATGTTTTTTTTAGCCACTGATTAAAGGATTAAAAAGATTTTTTACAAACAGGAGATTTTAAATTACTTGTGGTTCTAACTTTGACACAGTTGTATATCTTGAAAAACACATTTAATTTATATTTTTTTCAGGAGCTAATCCCGCTATCCGTTCCAATCTTTTCCTGGCTAAAGAAGCCAGAAAAAGGATTTCCACTTCTATCGGGGCTAGGGCACTCATTTTCATAAGAATATTTTGGTTTAGTTTGTCATTTCACAGAAGAAATCACATGTGTTCAAAGTTGATCTGCGCATTTTTGTCATTTCAACCGAAGGGAGAAATCACACACGAACTCGACAAAGATTGTTGATTTTCATTGTCGAGTTTCGTATGTGATCCTTCCTGCGTCAGGATGACAAGATTGTGGTGAACCTTCATTGTCGAGCTACTTGCGGAGATTTTTAGTTCCTCGAAATAACAAACTTTGGCGCTATTTCTTGAAATCTTAACTTATCGTATTTCAACATAGCCCGTGGTTTCAACCACGGGAAACGTATCGAAATAACGTATCGAAATACCATGTCAAAATAATGAAACACGATAGATATCTTTTGTATCCCAACGGTTGAAACCATTAAATATCTTTTTCATATCAAGATTTTTTAAATCTGAATTTAAAATCCCGTTATTTTTCTTCATTAAAATAATTTCAAAAAAATAATTAATAAAAGAATGTTCATTCATTTATTATTTTATCTTTGCCAAAAAAAAACATGAGAATTCGGGATATTGACAAAGAGAAGCTGGTCATTACAACTGCCATAGATCAAATCGTACGCGACGGATTTCAGGGATTCAGCATGAATAAACTGGCAAAAGCCTGTTCCATTTCTGTTGGAACCTTATACATTTATTATAAAGACAAAGATGATTTAATACAAAAAATAGGTGCTGTTACGGCACTTAAATTTTTTACCAGTACGGTAAAAAACTTTTCGCCTCAAATGTCGTTTGAAGAAGGATTATGGAAGCAATGGGAAAACCGCGCGGCATTTACCATGAAATACCCCAAGGAAGTTGCTTTTTTTGAAATCGTCAAACATTCGCCTCACTCAGAAATTATTCTGGATTCTATTAAAGAGTTTGCAGATTTTAGAATGATTATGAAAGAGTTCATAGATAACGGACTACGTAATAAAGAACTGGTTCCTATGACATTTGAAGCCTTTTGGTCTGTCGCCTACGGACCATTATACACGCTGTTGAACTTGCATACTGAGGGTAAGAGTATGGGAGGAAAGCCATTTAAGCTTACCAATGAAATTATGAAAGAAGCTTTTAGCCGAACCATAAAAGCTTTAAAACCATGAAAAATTATGGAAACTGATTTAAATACCATACACGTTTTTAAAACAAATATTGCCACTGTAGATCCGGCTTGCCAACTGCGTAAAACGCTCGACGAACATCAGGACATACAGCAATGGAGTATCGATCACGAAGATGTCGATTGTGTACTTCGCGTTGTTTCTTCGGTACTAAAACCCGAAACAATCATTAGTATGATCAACGAATTTGGTCATGAATGCCAGGAATTAAATTAATAAAAAATAACCACTTTATATGGAAAAAACATCAGGGGACAGCCCCACTTTTACTTTTAACCAAAAAATCATTATCGCCATTCTGGCCCTTTTGCAGTTTACTGTAATTCTTGATTTTATGGTCATTTCTCCGCTGGGAGATATCTTAATGAAAACACTCGACATGACCACTTCAAACTTTGGTTTTGCCGTTTCGGCTTATGCGTTTAGTGCCGGAATCTCCGGATTATTAGCAGCAGGTTTTGCAGACAAATTCGACCGAAAAAAATTATTGATTTTCTTTTATACAGGATTCATTATTGGTACTGTTTTCTGCGCACTTTCATCAAGTTATATGATGTTGCTTATGGCCAGAATCGTTACCGGACTTTTTGGCGGTGTAATTGGTTCAGTATCTTTAGCCATAGTAACCGATTTATTTGTCATTCACCAAAGAGGCCGTGTGATGGGCTTTATACAAATGGCTTTTGCCACCAGTCAGATTTTAGGAATTCCGGTTGGTTTGTATTTTGCCAACAATTGGGGATGGCATTCGGCCTTTATCATGATTGCCGTTTTAGGCGTCCTGATTCTGATTGCGATAATCACCCAAATGCAGCCCATTATCAAACATCTTGAAGTACAATCAGATAAGAGTCCGTTTTTACACCTTTGGCATACGCTAAGCAACAAACAATATCAGATAGGTTTTGCTTCTATTGCCTTTCTTTCGGTTGGAGGATTTATGTTACAGCCTTTCGGAAGTGCTTTTTTGGTCAATAATATTAAAATTAGCCATTTAGAATTGCCAATGGTATTTTTCTTTACCGGACTTTCAGTTCTTTTTATCATGCCTTTGGTCGGAAAGTTAAGTGATAAAATAAGCAAGTTCAAATTGTTTGCAGCAGGTTCTATACTTTCGATCATTATGATTTTAATTTATACCAACCTAAATCCTATTCCGCTATGGGAAATCGTAGTGATCAATATGATTTTGTTTATGGGAATCATGAGCCGAATGATTCCTGCCACAACATTAAATACCGCTATTCCGGGATTAGAAGATCGTGGCGCTTATATGTCTATATCATCTTCCTTACAACAAATTGCAGGCGGAATTGCAGCAGTTTGTGCGGGATATATTGTACATCAGAAAACAAAAACAGCTCCGCTTGAAAATTATGATATTTTAGGATACGTAATTGCAATTATTACACTTTGTTCCATATTCTTTATTTGGAGAGTGAATCAGTTAGTGAAATCGAAAGACGCTGCAAAAGAAGTAAACATATAAACGAATTTTTCGTTTGAAAATAAGAAAGCTTGTCTGTTGAAGACAAGCTTTTTTTGTGTTTAATTTGTTTTGAATTGCCCACAGATTGTACGGATTAAACGGATTTATGCGGAATTTATTCGCAATCTTATTATTTCGACGGAGGAGAAATCACACTAGAAATTAGCCAAAGAAAATTGACAATCTGTGTAGAGCTTCTTGCGTGTCCTTCGACTTCGTTCAGGATGACAATAGTGGGTTTACTTTGCGTGAAACTTTGACAAAGTTCAAAACTTTGACAAAGTTGGTTGAGATGCTTTTTGTTTAAAGTTTAAGGTTTATCCACATTGTCAGGCTGAGCGAAGTCGAAGCCCACGTTCCAATTGGAGCGCCCTTCGACTTCGCTCA